>ENA-OPYU01000982-OPYU01000982.1-human-gut-metagenome-genome-assembly--contig:-NODE-982-length-10415-cov-3.291116_pt1 | contig 10415 bp, 12 predicted proteins | sample MGYA00242637_ERZ504482 | MGnify/ENA primary metagenome ERZ504482 (study PRJEB26092, sample SAMD00036237) | human gut metagenome | host: Homo sapiens | study: EMG produced TPA metagenomics assembly of...
AATGCCTGTATAGCACTTTCCGGAAAGGAACTGGAAAAAGGAGATGTTGCTTTTAAATTAAATCTTTTCCTTTTTGCCGATTATCATTCGTTTCTGGGAAGCTGATGATGAGTTCCCGGCAAGTCTTCAAATTCTTGCAGACAGGAATACTTTAGATTACATGCATTATGAAACGCTTATGTTTGCACTTACACATCTGTTTTCCAGACTGAACGAGGAAATGCGAAATGCAAAAAAGGTGAAGAATCCAGACAACTCCTGATTGAGTGTGCGGCTGAATTATTATGGAAAAATGGATATTCTGCTACTGGAATCAGCGAAATTCTCAAACAAACAGACCTTCCAGTAAGAAAAAATATGATTGAAATGTACCTGGAATACCGGTCATATCATGGCATCTGAAAGGAACTTATGTAAGTTCTGAAAAAATATTTTTGGGGAGGGAATCCTCCCCATTCTTATATCGTGGTACTTTCAAAGATTAAATTGTTAAAGCACTCTTTAAAGAAAAAAGTCCTATGCAATTTTCCAGAGTGGCACTCCATTAGTATAACATGCAATTAATATTTTTCCTGCTGCCTTATTACTTCTGATAATATTGACAGCAGCTTATCAGCCTGGACTGGCTTTGCTATATGTTCATTCATTCCGGCTGCAATAGCCTCCCGCTTATCTTCCTCAAATGCATTTGCTGTCATTGCAATGATTGGTATACACGCCTTGTCCTTATCTGGTAAATTTCTGATTTCCTGTGTTGCCTTATAACCGTCCATTTTAGGCATCTGGATATCCATGAGGATCACATCATATGTTCCAACCGGCATTTGCATTATCCTGTTTACACACTGGATACCATCCTCCACACGTTCTGTTTTAAGACCTGCACGCTCAAGTATTGCTTCTGCAATCTCTGCATTCAGATCATTGTCCTCTGCCAAAAGGATATTCCTTCCCTCAAGTATTTCACTGCAGGATTCTGGATTTTCAGCATGTTTTTTTACATAATAGCTTTCATCCGCTATCCTGTGTTTTAGTGTTACAGTAAAAGTGCTGCCCTTTCCAAGCTCACTCTCCACATCGATTGTTCCACCGAGCAGATCAACATATTTCTTTACGATTGACATTCCAAGTCCGCTTCCTGTGATTTTGCTCTTCGTGGTGTTTCGTTCACGAGTGAATGCTTCGAAAATTTTTGACAGATAATCCTGGCTCATACCAATTCCGGTATCGCTCACCCTGGTCCTTACAATCATGTACCCAGGCTCCTCGCAGGGTAATTCATCTATATCTACCATAACAGAACCACCGGCTGGAGTATATTTTACGGCATTACTCAGGATGTTGACAAATATTTCTTTTACCTTGGTAGTATCTGTCAGTATATTTTCATGTTCTACATTTATTGTGTAATGAAGAGCAAGATTCTTTTTCTTTGCTTCATCCTCAAATATTTCAAACAGAGTCTGCCGGATATCCTCAATCCGTCCATAGTTCTCATCAATTTCCATCCTTCCGCTCTCAATCCGAGCCATATCAAGTACATTATTTATGATTGACAGAAGGAGGTTTCCTGACTGCTGAAGTTTTTTTAAATGTTCTGAAGTTTCAGGCAAATCCTTTCCTTTCAGTTCATTCTCCATAAGCTGTGCATAGCCCAGAATTGCATTCATAGGAGTACGGATGTCATGTGACATATTGTTAAGGAAACGAGTCTTTGCCAGATTAGCTTCTTCTGCTTTTTTACAGAGCGATTTCCAACTTGTCATTAAGCTTTTGTGTATCATTTGCAGCAAGCTTTGCGACAGCTTCTGCTTTCCTTGCCTTCCGTAAAAGTACGAGGATAATACTAATGATAGTGAGTACAAAAAATCCTGCCGTACAAAAAAAGCAAGCTATTGTCTTTTTACCAAAATCCAAAAATGTTACCTTATCTGCTGTACTGTCATAAATAGCAAGTGCACTTGTAAGCATGTCAGACGGCATAGCCTTTAAGGGTTTTATTCAATATTGATAAGAGGGTTCCCTCTCCACTTCTAACTGCAAAGCATGCCTCCATTGTTTTTGTAAGTGGAATACTCTTGAAATTTTGACTGTTATCATATATTAGTGCCTGACTTGCGCCCATGAGGAAACAGTCTGCTTTTTCATGAATGACCATATCTGCTGCATCGTCAAGCGAATCACAATCTATAAGCTTCCATTGGGGATAACTGAATGCAATATGCTGTTTTAAGGCATATTTTTCCCTGGGCACAGCTACAGTATACACCTTATTCTCATCAAATTTTTCCTCATCTGTTACCGCCATCAGGCTGTAGGTCCAGGCTGTGTTTGTAAGTGTATATCCGTTTTTTTCTGCAAAATATGGATTCCTGCCAGCATAAAAAATCATGTCAATCTCTCGTTCTTGTAAAGCCTGAAGCATTTCATCATAATCATCATATTCCTGTATATTAAATTCCAGTGTCTGATTTCCCAGACAGTCTTTGGCATAAGAGAAATATTCTGCCAGCATACCGGTAAGTTTTCCAGTCTCTTCGTCCAGAGAAAATACTGCCGCATCATTACTCAGAAATCCGATCCGGATACCATCATGTTCTTCCAACCAGGACTTTTCTCCGCCTGTAAGACTTTGACAATAATCAAGCGTAAAATACTTTTTATACAGATCCGCCTTGAAAAAAGGGACTATCCTGATCCAGCTGACGCATAGCCCAGTCCAACTCTGTCTTGATATCGCTGCGCTCTTTATTTATTACAAAATATATGCCGGATTTACCAATCGTGGTAACGGATGATATTCCCTGTTCAGACCAGATGGATTCCTCCAGAGATACAAAACAATCGATTTCATGATTCGCTAATTTCTTTTCGACATCATCATTATTATTCACATTTACATGTTCTGTATGTATGCCATTCTTATTTTCCCATTCTGTCAGCATGATTTCAGGCTCAGTACCCATGAGCACACCTACACGTTTACCGTCCATAGATTTGAAATCAGACGTCCCAATATCCGTATCCGATAAATCAGCATAAAGGATATATTTTTCCTCACCCATGGGTTCATCCGGGAAAAGCATCTTCTGTGCACGTTCATCGGTGTAAGAAATATCGCCCATGATATCAATCTCACCATTTTCAAGCTTATCAAAACAGTTGGACCAGTCACATTTCACATGCTCAAATTTCCATCCGGTATAACCTGCCAGAGCCTGCATGAGCTCGTAGCCATAACCTCGTCTGACACCGTTTTTATCGACATAATTAAAGGTATCCTCAAATGAGCCGACACGGATGGTCTGTGGCTGTTTTTCATCATTATTCGTTTCAGCAGCCTGGCAGTGTACCGATAACATCATCCACATTCCCAGGACCACAAATATACATGCAAATAGTACGGCTGATTTTTTTCTACTTTTATCCATATTTTTTATTTCCTTCATCCGTTTGTGTTTTATGATGTTCCAAACACCAGGTCAAAAACAGCAAGTATTGTTTTTATATCAATCGGTTTTGCAATATGTGCATTCATCCCTGTTGCTGTGTACTGCTGCTGTGTAATTTCCATCATCTCTGCAATGCCCCGGGTGATAAAAACGCTGCCAAACAGGCAGCGCATCTCATTTCATGCAACTGGCTGCCATTTTACAGGCCCTGTAGCTTTGCGTCGCAGACTTTCATCTGTTTTGCCGATTTCCATATTAGAGCATTTAAATTATACAAAAAACTGATTTTATTATACTCCCTTGCTCCACTTTACACAAGAAAAACCTCACCGCTTTAACGCTTAAAAATAATTTGAAAACCTGCTAAAAAGTTGTTAACCGAACTTCTTAGCAGGTTTTTATTACTAATCTGTCAGATTATTTTGTAATGTACTGATCAATTCCTCTATAACGATTGGCTTGGATAAGAATCCATTCATACCGCATTCCAACGCTTTCTTTCTGTCCTCGTCAAAAGCATTGGCCGTCATGGCAAGGATGGTGATTCCTGCCAGTGCCGGATCCCTAAGGGCACGGATCTGCTTCGTGGCCTCATATCCGTTCATTACCGGCATCTGCACATCCATCAGCACCAGATCATAACCGCCCGGTTTCGACCTCTTGACCTTCTCTACTGCCTCTGCCCCATTTTCTGCAGTATCCACCAGGAAGCCATATTCATTAAGGATCTCCACCGCAATTTCACTGTTCAGCTCATTGTCTTCCACAAGCAGTATACATCTGCCTCTGAAATCTGAGCATGCCGCCGGAAGAACAGGCTTCTCCTGCTCAGCCTGATTCTGGCCAATGGCAGTCATCAGGGTATCTCTGATATCGGACATAAACAGAGGTTTCGCACAGAATGCAGTTACTCCTGCAGCCCTGGCTTCCACTTCGATGTCTGACCAGTCATAAGCAGTCAGAATAATGATCGGTGTATCGTCACCAAGACTGCGGATCTGTCTGGTGACCTCAATACCATTCATATCCGGCAGTCGCCAGTCGATGATATAAGCATGGAAGGCATCCCCAAGCTCCATAGACTGTCGTGCACGCAGAACAGCCTCCTTACCGGAAAGTGTCCATTCCGAACGCATTCCAACCCTCACAAGTATTTTTGTCACGCTGTCACAGGTATTAAAATCGTCATCTACAACCAGAGCCTTAAGACCTTCCAGCTCTATGATCTTCTCTATACGTTGGTGCTCAGGCTGAGTCCGGAATGGCAGTCGGACGATAAATTCGGTACCTTTCCCCTGCTCTGTCCGGACCTCAATGGTGCCGCCCATCATATCCACAATATTCTTGGTGATGGCCATACCAAGTCCTGTACCCTGAGTCCTGCTTACAGTGGAAGTCCGCTCCCTCTCAAAAGGAGAAAAGATCTTCTGTACAAATTCCTGACTCATACCGATTCCGTTATCCTTCACCCGGATCTCGTACAGTTCACTGCCTCTTTGGAGACCCGGATACTGTTTCAGCCGGACAGAAACGGTTCCGCCAGCAGGAGTAAACTTGATCGCATTGGACAAAAGATTCAGCAGCACCTGATTCAGTCGTGTCTTATCACAATAGACATCCTCATTTGTCACATCCATGGCATCCATATAAAGCTCCAGCTGTTTCGCATGGATCTGCCCGCTGATGATCGTCTTCAGATCATGAAGCACATCCGACAGACTGACCTCCGTTTCTTCCAGATGGATCTTTCCGCTCTCAATCCGGCTCATATCCAGGATATCATTGATCAGGGAAAGCAGATGGTTACTGGAGGAAAGGATCTTTCCCAGATAATCCCGAACCTTGTTTTTATCATCAATATTGCTTACAGCCAGTGTGGTAAAGCCGATGATCGCATTCATTGGTGTCCGGATATCGTGAGACATGTTGGAAAGGAAGGTACTCTTGGCCCTGTTTGCTGTCTCCGCCGCACGGACTGCCTCAGAAAGTGCTTGGTTCATTTTCCAGTCCGAGGTACGGTCCGACAGAACCAGGATGTATTTCTTTTTTTCCCATTTACCTCACTACCCATTGCAATATTATGGAACCAGCGTTTTTCCCCTGTTTTCTGATGAACATATTCAAAATCCCATTCTCGCTGTTCATGAACCTTGATTTCTTCCAGATAATTTTTCTCCGGATCTTCATGTTCCGCCGGATGCAATTTTCCCAGAACACGAATATCTCTACGAATCTGTTCTACCGTAATACCCAGCAGATTTTCCGCATTTGGGCTGACGTAATCTGCCTGATATGTTTTTGCATCCAGCATCAGAAAGACATCATCCACGTTCATTGAAAGCTTTTGAAACAGCTCATCCCGGTACCGGATCTCCGTATCCTTTCTTCTGAGATTTGTCCTGCTTTTTTGAATAATAAGACTGATAAGAAAAGCAGCAATACAGAACACGACCGCACCAACAAGAAGCATTGTACTGCTCTGCAGGCTGTTCATACTGGCATTGACAATATCTGCCTGTACAAGTCCCAGAAATACCCAGTCCTGAATATCTGATTTTTCATAGACCAGATAATAGTTCCTTCCATCCAGATTTACCAGCATCGCACCAGTATGTCCTGCTTTAAACTTCTCCGAAAGCTCATTGACCTCATTTTTCAGACATATCAGAATGCTCTCTCAGAACACCGAAGAAATTATATACATTGCCCCCATAACTCAGAAGAATGATCGATCACAACACGGCCATCCGGATGAACAATAAAACTCTGTGCATTTCCATTGAAAGCAGAAATATCCAGTACATCTACGATATTAGAGTTTTCATAAGCAATGGCGATGGCATCATATTCAAATCCCTGATAGTTTCCATGAGCCTTGGGAGTGGCAAAAACAAGCAACTGGGATTTTCCCGGAACTGCTGCATTTGATATCACATCATTTCCCTGCCGGATGTCCTCTTCAATATTTTCCTGTAATCCAAGGTACCCGGTTTCCCCTGTCACCATCTTATAGTTCCCGTCGGCTGACAGCAAAAAAGAAATCCAAAAATCCGGCATCTTCCTGCGCATTCTTTATATAATTACGGATTTCATCTTCGCTTGAGGTATTCTGCAGATTCTCACCCCAAATATGGAGATAAGTCAGGTTCTTATCTGTCAATTCCCTTAACATATTATCAGACTGATGAAAAACCTCCGTCAGATGGGAAACACTTTCCTCATAAATAGTTTTCGACACAAAGTCAAAATATCGGAAAACCATCAGAACAATTCCCAGTAAAACAGCTGTAAAGACAGCGATCCGGAATCGTTTTCTCCTAACAGTCTTTTCTCTGCCTTTGTTATGCTTCTTAATATCCATTCTTCTCACCTCAGAGTCATGTAGTCTTCAGGTTCTGCAAGAATGGCATCACCATCTGAAATATATCCTGTCCAGGTATCTTTCACAAAGGTGTCTTCTCCCTCAAACGCAATATTCTCATCTGTGGGATAGGCTTCCATGTGTTTTGGTATCGCAAGGCAGGTTACCGTGAATGTATCCTTGTCCTGAACTTTTTTTTCCCGTCTTTTGTAACTTTACTCAATGTATAGCCATCATCCGTTTCTTTGACTTCCACGGAAATGCCGCTGACCACAGGCAGAGAGCCACGGTTAAAGGGAATGAAACCTCCCTGATAGCCTTCTACAAAGTTTCTGACCAGTTCTGTCAGTTCTGCCCCGCTTATCCTGCAGCTATATGCCGAAAGACTGTTTGGCATGATCATGTCTCTTGCCAGTTTTTTCTGTATATCCAGCTTTCAGCACGTTTCCCGTAAAGCTGTTTCCGGTTGCGATTAGCACATCCGTCCCATAAATACCACGCAGAGTGTTTGCCATAACCGAATAAGCCGCATTTCCCCCACTGCTATGAAAACGGTTGGAATAGGATTTCTGTGAATCCAGCACGATATTCTCTGAAGCAGATTCTTCCGCAAGAAGCTGGGAATTAAATGACTGATAGGCCTGCTCTGCATCGTATTCTCCTGAAATCATCTTCGAAACCACATCCTTGGAAACGGAGAAAAAGTCATTTGACGCAATACGGATATACATGTGGTTTTTCCTCGATCACAGGTTTCACATCCTTCAGATATTCCGTAAGCTTAAGATTCACATCCTGGCTGTAGCTTAACAGATCCTGTCCATCACTAATGATCCGGTTCTGTGCATCCTCTGAAAGCATTGTATTCAGTACCTTCATTGCTTTCTTCCGGCGCGTCTCGTCCTGTGTCAGGTCACGGTTTAATGCCACCTGAAAATATGGGGTCGTCATCAGCCACTTTTCGCCATTCTCCTGAAAGAATGGCCAAAAATGTTGTGTTAATGCCCTGATCCTGTAACATTTTTACACCAGCTGAGCTGCCGAAGTACATGGCAAGCTTACCACTTTGGTACATCTCAATTATATCATCATAATTCATATCCAGATCGTCCTGGTTCAGCCCGGTATCCTGGATAAACTGTTCCATGCGTTCAAAAGCCTCCGGCCAGACGGTATCATCCAGACCTTCTCTCTTTGTATTATCCGGGTCACTGTAGGTGGTGCGCCACTTGCGTCCGTCTACAGAAGACAATTCTGATGCAGACAGACCCTGCAGTGTTTCCATACAGGTATAATCGTAATAATAGTCTGCAGTAAAGCCACGGATTCCCACCTCGTCAAATGCCTGGCAGGCAGAGACAAAGCTTTCATAATCGGTTGGCAGCGGAATTTCATACTTTTCAAAAAGGTCCTTGTTCACTACAAAACCGTGGGCATCTGCACACACGGGAAGCCAGTTTACGCTGCCATCCTCGTTCATAAAACTGCTGAGGTAGGTATCATAGACAGCACCTGCCTCATTGGTTGTGGAAAGATCCATCAGACTGTCATTCAGCGGACTTGCGTCATGCAGGGAAAACCGGCAGCAGGTAATAATATCCGGCAATCCACCGTTTTCATCAAGAAATTTATAAAAATCCAGATCATTATTGCCTACTACAAATTCAACGTTAATATCCGGAAGCTGTTCCTGGATGTATGGTGCATATTTATCATACAGGCTGGTGCTCCATAAATACACTGTGATGGTTTCTGCATCTTCTTTTTCTGCAATTTTTCTGCCGCAGCCTGACAAAAGTGATGTGCCTGTCGCCATCACCAGAAGTACTATGCAAGTAACTTCACTCCGTTTTTTTCTTTTTCATTATGACTCCCCTGAAACTGTGTTTCATTAGTTTATAAATTATATTTATTAATAATTTTCCATCAACAGGCTTTGCTATATGTTCATCCATTCCTGCTTCTTTAGCTCTCAGTCTGTCCTCCGTGAATGCATTTGCTGTCATTGCAATGATCGGAATCATCTTTGCATCCTCTCTGTCCAGAGAACGGATTTTCTTTGTAGCTTCATAACCATTCATAACCGGCATCATAATGTCCATAAGAATGACATCAAATTCACCAGGTTTACTTTTTGCTGAATAGCTCAACAGCTTCCTGTCCATTCCATGCTTTCGTCACCTCAGCACCTTCATTCTGGAGCATAAATTCTGCGATTTCCATGTTCAGCTCATTGTCTTCTGCCAGAAGAATATGCAACCCCTTTATAGATTTTTCTGATACATCCTTCTGTTTTTCACGTTTATCCGCATTCATATCTATTTTGAACGGAACCCGGATCACAAATGTAGTTCCTGTGCCTTCTTCACTTTCAAAGGTAATGGCTCCGCCCATTTTCTCGACCAGATTCTTTGCAATCGGCATCCCAAGTCCTGTTCCGGCAAATTTTGTGCGGCTTCCTGTGTGTTCCTGTGCAAATGGTTCAAAAATATGTTTTTGGAACTCCTCAGTCATTCCGATTCCGGTATCCCGGCAGACAAATTCCATTGTGGTCATTCCTGGCTGTCCGGCTGGGATTTCCATGCAGCTGATATAGATATGTCCGTTTTCTCTGTTATATTTCACCGCATTGGACAGGATATTCATCATCACCCGTTTCACATACCCCGGACTTCCAATAAAATCCCGGTGTGTGATTTCTTTTTTCTCCCACACGATCCTGATATTCTGTTCTGCAGCCATCTGCTCGATTACAGCAAGTACTTCCCTTGAAATACTGCTCAGATTAAATGGAATCTCTTCCAGAACGATTTCGCCTGACTCCAGCTTACTCATATCCAGAATTTCATTTACCAGTTCCAGCAGCAGGTTAGATGCTTCTTTCACCTTTGTTCTGTATTCCGTCTGCTTTTCCATATCATCTGCATAATAGTCTGCCATATGTACCATGCCGCAGATTCCATTGATCGGAGTCCGGATATCATGGCTCATTCGCTGTAGAAACTCTGTTTTTGCCTCATTGGCTGCTTCTGCCTTTTTTGCTGCTATCAGAAGTTCTTCTTTATATTTTTCATCTTTTTCCTGTTCCTGTTTTCGGTGTGCCAGATTGGTTCTGTATGTCCAGAACCAGAATATACTAAACATCAGAAAATAAAGAAAAATAACGCTTATCACACTTAGTGGAAGGTTATGGAACACTTCTGTATCCGGAAGATACGCATAGATATAATAATCCCTCTGCTTCAGCATAATTCCGTAACATCCGATTCCTTCATTCTTCAAATGGTAAATGTGCTGACTATCTGTATGTCTCTTCATTGCCTGAATAACTTCGTTGTCAGCCGTATTCTGCCCCAGCAGGCTCTCATCATTGCTGGCAACAACAATCCCCTCGTCTGCGACAATAATCGTTCCATCTTTCTGGATACTATAACCATTTAAAAGGTCCCTGTATCGTCAGTGTATAGTTTCTGGAAAATTCAGGAGGTGTGTAATAGTAGATTGCCACAATACCCGGTGCATCTTTTCTGGCACAGGCTGCAATATCAATATAGGATCCGTCTTCCCTGGTAAACCGTTCCGAATAAGATCTTTCTTCATAT
>ENA-OPYU01000983-OPYU01000983.1-human-gut-metagenome-genome-assembly--contig:-NODE-983-length-10415-cov-3.127624_pt1 | contig 10415 bp, 12 predicted proteins | sample MGYA00242637_ERZ504482 | MGnify/ENA primary metagenome ERZ504482 (study PRJEB26092, sample SAMD00036237) | human gut metagenome | host: Homo sapiens | study: EMG produced TPA metagenomics assembly of...
ATGTGCGAAGAAATTCTTCTGTAGTGCCGAAAAGGATCGGCCGTCCAGGTGCATCAAGACGTCCAAGCTCCTTTACCAGATTATACTCAACCAGCTTATTTACTGCATGATCGCTTTTACTCCCCGGATCTTTTCAATCTCAGCTTTTGTCACAGGCTGCTTATAGGCTATAATAGACAGCGTTTCCAGCATAACATCTGTAAGGGCAGGTTTCTTAGGCTGCATGGCAATCCGAATCAGACAGCCATAGTAATCCCGTTTGGTGCACAGCTGATAAGAGCCCTCCAGCTCAATGATCTGGATTCCCCTTCCCTCATCCTTATATTTATCCATCAGATTATGGAGTAGTTTTTCTGTAGTTGGCTTATCCTGCTGGATTGCTTTCGCAATCTGACCTAATTCCACAGATTCACCCATCGCAAACAGGATTGCCTCAACGGCACCTTCTAATCGTTTAATTTCCATACACTATCCTTCTTCCTCTGCAAATTCTGTCAGATTCTTCCAGGTTTCCGGCTCTGTCACAACATTGATCTGAATGTCATCAAAAATCTCTTCCTGAACCACATGAATGTGTCCCATTTTTATCAGTTCCAGCACGGAAAGGAAGGTAACGATTACCTGTACTTTGGAACACTGCTTTTTCAACAGGTCCCGAAAGCTGAATTTCCTGTGAGTCTTTGCAAATTCTTTCATCTCCAGCATTTTATCAGAAAGACTGACTTCTTCCTTCTCGATTTTTCCAAACTGACTTCGGATAGGGTCCCGTCTGTCGTCCTGCCGCCTGATGATCGACTGGTAAATGGCGTTTAATTTCTCAAGAGTAAGACCAGCCAGAAGTTCTGAGGGATCCACTGGCTCCCGATACTGAAGCACCTCCCTTGGCACATCCGGCTCACGGAAATAAACGCCGCTGGCATCGTCCATTTTGTCCTTCAGCTCATAAGACATATATTTATACATCTTATATTCCAGAAGTTTCTGAACCAGCTCCGCTCTGGGGTCCTCCTCTTCTCCTTCTTCATTGATTTCTTTTGGAAGAAGCATCCGGCACTTGATATCCAGAAGTGTGGCTGCCATGACCATAAACTCACTCATAACTCCAAGATCTTCTTTTTCCATAGCGTGAATGTATTCCATATACTGATCCGTAATCTCCACAATCGGTATATCATAAATATCAATTTTATTTTTATCAATAAGGTGAAGGAGCAGATCAAGCGGTCCTTCAAAAACATTCAGTTTTACGGGAATTGCCATGCGCTTTTCCTCTCTCCCTTACGGTTTCATTTCTATAAAAATCAGCTCTCTTGGATTATGGATTCGAAGAGGCACTGTGTGTTTCCCCCAAGGCCTGCACTTACGATCATACATTTGCCATTTTTGTAAAAATCGCCGCAACAGTATTTTGGAAAAGGTATAAACTGGGAACTGATGGCTCCCACATGTCTGGAAAAACGGAGCACACCGCCATGGTAATGTCCAGACAGAATCAGGTCTGCACCCCAGTGGAAATAGGTTCTGCCATATTTTGGGTTATGGGCAAGAAGAATATTTATGGCTTCCGGATCTGGCTTTCCCATAAGCTCTTCCATTTTTTCAGAAGTTAGCTTCGGGGAAAAAGGCTTGTGATAGTATTCCAGTGGAAGTTCCAGTCCATTTACCACAAAGGAATTGCCAGCCAGAACAACTTTGCTCTTCTCATTTGCCAGAAAACAGATTCCTTTTGTTTCAACTCTGCCTGATATTTCAGGTACTCATTCCGATAAAGATGCCCTTTGGCTTTCATTTTGGTTTCGTGGTTTCCCATGGCGTAAAAGATGGGGAAGTTCTTCGCCAGTGTACAAAGCAGTTTTCTGGCAGTTTCCAGGGTGGAAGGATCCATCCGGACCACCATGTCTCCGGCAAGAAGAATGGCATCGGGGGCATTTTCCTGGATTTTTTTCAGCAAAGCACTATTCTCTTCGCCGAAAATGCTTCCGTGAAGGTCTGCAAGAACAGCAAAGCGCACTGCGTTTTTTTATTTTCGGGTTATGGACTTCATAGGTTACAGTTCGAAATTCTTCCATAAATCTCCTTAAATACTTTGTAATTTCCAGAACGTGTTTGAAAAAAGCTTTCTGCAATCTGCACGGCCCCAGGCACTGCTTACTTTCCAAATCCACAGTTGGGGAAGGTACAGACTTTGCAGTTCAGGCAGAGACCGCCTTCTCCGTATGCAGCAACTTCTTCCGGGAAAATTTCATCGTCTGCCATGATTCTTGGCAGAACCAGATCAAATACAGTACGCTTCGCATACATGACACATCCAGGAAGCCCAAGGATCGGGATGCATTTGCCCTCTTTCTCATAGTAAGCGATAAGAAGCATGGCTCCTGGCAGTACCGGTGCACCGTAAGTAACAACTCTGGCTCCTGTATCACGGATTCCTCCAGGTGTACGGTCATCTGGATCTACACTCATGCCGCCGCTGCAGACTACCATATCTGCACCCTGGTTAATAAATTCCATAATGTCGGCTGTGATCTGTGCCTTGTCATCTCCCGGAGTCGTCTGACCGATCACCTCAGTGGGGTACTCGGAAAGCTTTTCTTTTAATACAGGGGTAAGGTATCCTGAATAAGCCCATTTTTTTACCTCACTTCCGGTTGTGACGATTCCAACCTTTTTTGAAATGATAGGGAAGAATGGCAAAAAATCGGTTCCGGTCCAGCAGCTTCCACAGCTTTGTCCATTTTTTCTTTTTCGATTACAAGAGGGATGATCCTGGTGCCAGCCAGTTTATCTCCTTTTTTTACCGGAAAGTCCCGTGGCGGGAAGCGATCATCATCTCCCCCAGAGAATTCACTGCCAGAAGGGCATCTCTGCGGATTTTCAGAACTCCGTCCTCGTCTGCTACCAGTTCGATCTTGCCTTCTTTCACATCAGTTCCATGCATGGAATCTCCTGCACAGATTTTATACAAAATATCAGCGCCCTCATTTTCATGAAGAATGCCTTCTTTCTTTTCCCACACAAAAAGATGTTCTTTTCCAACAGAAAGGAGCAGCGGAATGTCCTCTTCTTTCACAATATGTCCTTTGGAAAACAGAACGCCTTTCTTCTCATCCTTTATAATCTGTGTAATATCATGGCAGAGGATCTGGCCTGCTGCGTCTTCGGTTCTTATTTCTTTCATTCTGCAATTCATCCTTTCGCATATAATTGCTGTTTACGATCACAATCCGGCTTTGCAAAGTTTCGCATATACGCCGTCCTTCTCCATCAGCTCCTGATGTGTACCTTCTTCTGCAATTCCATCTTCGGTCAGCACCAGGATCCTTCTGGCATTGCGGATCGTGGAAAGACGATGGGCGATCACAAAGGTGGTTCGGTCTTTGGCAAGACGTTCCAGAGATTGCTGCACTACCTTCTCACTTTCGTTATCCAGGGCGGATGTTGCCTCATCAAAAATCAGGATCGGCGGATTCTTCAGAAAAGCTCTCGCAATGGAAAGACGCTGTTTCTGTCCTCCGGAAAGCTTCACGCCACGCTGTCCAATGTCTGTGCCATAGTTATCCGGCATTTCCATAATAAAATCATGAGCATTGGCAAGCTTGGCTGCGCGGATGACTTCCTCGTCGGTAGCGTCCGGACGGCCATATCGGATATTTTCCATAATGTTTCCTGCAAACAGGTATACATCCTGCTGCACAATGCCAATCTGATTACGAAGATCCTTCAGTTTGATCTTTCGGATATCTTTTCCATCCAGATAAATGGCACCAGATGAAACATCATAAAATCTGGGGATCAGACTGCAAAGGGTAGTCTTTCCAGCTCCAGAGGTGCCTACAAGGGCAACATAGTCACCGGGCTTCACTTCCAGATTTACGTTAGAAAGCACTTTCTCATTGTGGTCTTCATAGTGGAAAGAAACATTCTCGAAGCGGATATCTCCTTTTACATGATCCATAGAAACGGCATCCAGCGCATCCTCAATATCCGGCGCAATGGACATCATTTCCAGGAAACGGTCATAACCACTGTAGCCGTTCTGGAACTGCTCGGTAAAGTTTACCAGCTTGGTAACCGGCTCTGTAAAATTGTTAATATACAAAAGAAAGGTCACAAGATCTGTGGCGCTTAAATCTCCTGCTGCCAGGAACATGGCTCCGGAAACCAGTGCAGTAACTGTGATCAGCGTGGTAAACGCATCCATGCCTGCATGATAACCTGCCATATAGCGGTAAGTCACACGCTTGGAATCCACAAAACGCTCATTTCCTTTACGGAATTTCTCAATCTCACGCTTCTCATTTCCAAAAGATTTTACCACACGGATTCCGGAAAGACTGTCCTCGATCTGGCTGTTGATCTCGCCCATGCGCACACGGTTTTCCTTAAATGCACTTTTCATCTTTTTATTATAAATCAGTGCATAGATCAGCATAATAATTACAACTGCAAAAATCACAGCATGCGCCATCTGCGGCTTTACATTCATAAGAATGATCAGTGCTCCGAACAGCTTGATCACTGAGATCAGAATATCCTCCGGTCCATGGTGGAGAAGCTCTGTAATATCAAAAAGATCACTTGTGATCCTGGAAAGAAGCTGGCCGACCTTCTGATTATCATAAAATGCAAAAGAGAGCTTCTGGTAATGGCTGAATATCTCGTTTCGCATATCATGCTCAATATAAGCACCCATCATATGTCCATAATAGGTGATAAAATAACGGCTTCCAAGCTGCACCAGGATCAATACCAGCATTCCCACCCCGATTTTCAAAATCATGGTCTTCGCTTCATCCGCTGACATTTCACTTATGGAATTCATAATATAACGAACCATCAGTGGAATGACAAGTGTCACTGCTGCCCCAAGGAATGCAAAAAAAGATCGGCAAAAAACAGATCCCCTTATATGGTTTATAATAGCCTGCAAGCATCTTTAATCTGCCAGGCTGTTTTTTCTCTTGTTTCATATGATTCTCCTCCGCTTTTGCTGCTATATTTTTGTAAGACATCAGCAAAAATTTTCATACAGAGTTTATTATAAACCGACGAGGACTGTTTTGTCAAAATGCTTCTGTAATTTGTATAACTATTTTTAGAGGCAAAGGCGAAAATCAGGTTTTCCTGCCATACTACGTTCTTTACAATAGCTTTAATAGCTTTTTCAGACAGTTTTTATAGGTTGCTTTTTCTATAGTTTCAGAAAAAAGAATGTTCACCTCTCCAAGCTTTTGTCCATTCTGGTAATACTCCAGAGTCCCGGCAACATCACCTTCTTTTACAGGCGCCTGGACCTGAGTTTCCAGATTCAGTTTTCGTTCCACTTCGCCTATGGTTTTGCCGTCGGTGCTCAGATACTGGAAGTTTTTTTCATATTTACTTCTGTGGTAGGTTTGGTTCCTTTTCGGACCTCTATCTGGGGAAGCTTTTCGGGATTTTCATCCGTGTAAAAGCTACATTTGGAAAAACCGTAGTTCAGCATGGCAGCGGCGTCCTTGAAACGAACTTTGTAATCGGGTGCTGCCATAACTACAGAAATCAAGGTAATGTTATTTCGGGACGCCACAGCAGATACGCAATACTTTGCCAGACTGGTACTTCCGGTTTTCAGACCGATGCATCCGTCGTAGCTGCGAAGGAGCTTGTTAGTATTCGTTAAGCAAAACTCTTTGGAGCCTTGTCTGGTCACATGAGTAATATTTTCCATCCATATAGAAGAGTACTCCAGGATCTTCGGATATTTGGTGATCAGCTCCCGGCTCATAATGGCAATGTCCCGGACAGTTGTGTAGTGATCTGTGGATTCTGTCAATCCACAGCAGTCTACAAAATGGGTATTCTCCATTCCAAGCCCTGCTGCCCGCTCATTCATCTGCCGCACAAATTCCTGCTCGCTGCCTCCAATATGCTCTGCCATTGCTACACTGGCGTCATTTCCAGAGGCGATCACAATGCACTTGATCATAGTCTCCACGTCCTGGGTTTCTCCTTCCTCCAGAAATACCTGGGAGCCACCCATAGATTTCGCATAGGCACTAGTGGTTACCAGATCATCCATTTTCAGTGTACCATTCTCCAACGCATCGAAAATCAGGATTAATGTCATAATCTTTGTAATACTCGCTGGACTTCGCCTGGTATCCGAATCTTTTTCGTAAATTACAGTGCCTGTACTGGCCTCCATTAAAAGAGCAGAAGGTGCCTGCACAAGCGCATCATCAGGTGCTGCTGGCTCCGTGGTTTTTTCTTGTTCTTTCGGGGATGCAGCGGTATTATCACTTGTAAAATTTTCTGCCCTTTCATTCAACGGTATATCCGCTTTCCCATATGCAATCCGACAACCAGTTCCCACCATGAGACTGGCCAGCAAAATAGGTAAAACCGCCTTTCTTATTGCCTTTCCAAGCATAGGATGTCTCCTCAAAAAATAAGTTCTATTCTATTGTAAAGCGGTCACCATAATTTTATTACTATAATCTCAGAATGCAAAAGCATCACCAATCTGCAAATATTTCCATGACTTCTCCACGTAAAAAAGTGGAGTTTACGAATTTTCTTCCTCATCTTCCAGGATCCGCAGCCCGGCTGTACTGGTTACGGGGAGGGAGAATACAATGGTTCCGGCTTTGGAGGTGAGACCGGCTTTTTCCATGATAGCACTCATAATGGCATTTTTCTGTTCTGATTTTGCCACAATGAAGATCACCTCTTTTTCGGAAACCAGGGAAACGCCAAGAAACTGTTCAGCGCGCTTCATTCCTACCCCTTTTCCATGAAGAACGGTACCGCCGGTTGCGCCACTCTCCTCTGCTGCTTTCATCACCTGGGTGTTATATCCGTAATTGGCAATTGCCACGATCAGTTCATGCTTTGTCTCTTTCAATGTACCTTCCTCCTCTCTTACAAACTCCTGTCCCTGAATGAGAAATCCCAATTCCCGTTTGCCGCCAATGCTGCTCATGGGAATGGTAAATGCAATCCCAGTTCCGGGCACGTCGATCCGCAGCTGGTTCTGCAAGCCCTTTTTCACCTTTTTTCCAGGTAGCTTCTGTCACAAAGTGAAAACAGATGCTTTTATCATCATCTTCTAATCCCATATAGTCAAGGATGGAGCTTGAGGCAGTTCCCATACCAAGGGAAACCGTTCCTACTTCTATCTGATTTTCCCGGTAAAGTGCTGCAAATTTCGACATGTATTTTCGGTTGGTGATGGTAACCATCATGTATAATTCGCTCATAGATGATTCCTTTCTTTATAAAGTTCGTTGCTGTTCATAATCTTCCCTGAGTGTACCCAATCATCATTCCTATAATCTGTACTTCCACTTTGTGCCACACAAAATGGCATCTATTAGGTCTTCCTAACTATAATTGTTCATTTATAATGTGTTTGAGTCAACACTCAATCCCTATTTTCTTAATTTTCTATAACTCTATAATTTCTGTGTCTTCCAGTTCTTCAAACAGTTCCGCCACTGGTATAGCTTCCACTGGTATTTTGTCCGCAGGCAAATTCTTCCCCTTGCCTCCAAGCTCGCCGCCTTTTACCCGATAAACCAAGCCTAGCACCTGCAAAGTAATAAGCGGCGTCATAGCAACCATTGCCACTACGCCAAAAGCATCTGTCACAATATTTCCACCCACAGCTTCACAGGCTCCCTGCGCCAGCGGAAGGAGAAAGGTGGCTGTCATAGGTCCAGAGGCAACACCACCAGAGTCAAATGCAATAGCCGTAAAAATTTTGGGAACAAACAGGCTGAGGATTAAGGCAATGGCATAACCTGGCACCAGAAAACAGAAAATGGAGATTCCAGTCAGCACCCGGAGCATAGAAATCCCAACAGAGACTGCCACACCCACAGACAGACCAATCTGTATGGATTTCCCGGAAATCGCACCGTCAGTCAGTTCCTCTACCTGCTTCATCAGCACATATACCGCAGGCTCGGCTTTTACAATAAAGTAACCGATCACCATTCCAAGAGGCACAAGAATCCAGTTATAAGGCAGATTTCCCAATACCATCCCCAGGTAATTTCCCGCTGGGATAAAGCCTACATTTGCCCCGGTAAGAAACAGAACAAGTCCTATATATGTATAAAATAAGCCGATACAGATTTTGATCAGCACAATTTTATTCAATTTCAGCGAACAATCTGGAAAATTCCGAAGAAAGCAATAATTGGGAAAAGGGATACAGCGATCTCTTTAAAATATTTGGGCAGTGCGACTGCAAATAATTTTCCCAGTTCTATCGAGTTTTCCACTTCAGAAACCACTTCCAGCGCAGCACTGCCTTCCGTGTGGTACAAAAGTCCCAGAATCAGGACTGCCAAAATAGGTCCAATGGAGCACAGAGCCACAAGCCCGAAACTATCATCTCCAGCATGTTTATCATTACGGATGGATGCAATACCAACACCCAATGCCATAATAAAGGGTACCGTCATAGGTCCAGTGGTCACTCCACCGGAATCAAATGCCACTGCCAAAAAAGTTCTCAGGAACAAACATGGCTAATATAAATACCAAAATATAGAAACTGAATAACAATGGCGGCAGCGCAATTCCAAAAAGGATACGCAATAAGGCCACAACAAGAAACGCACCAACACCAAGTGCCACGGATAAGATCAGCACCAGATTGGGCACAGAAGAAACCTGTTCTGCAAGAACCTGCAGATCTGGTTCAGATATTGTGATAATAAAGCCCAGAATAAAACCGATAATTATAATAAAGCCTAACTTTTTCGTGCGAAGCATGCTGCCTCCCACATGCTCTCCCATGGGCGTCATGGATAATTCTGCTCCCATGGAAAAAAAGATCATTCCCAGGATCACAAGCACAGATCCTACCAGAAATTCCACCAGGATGCCTGGGGATAACGCAGCAACGGTAAAACCAAGTATAAAAACGATCAGTACAATGGGAATCACTGCGCTGATGGATTCTCTGGCTTTCTCCCTGGCTTTTTCCTTTAAGACGGACTGATGGGACTGAAGTTCTCTGATTAATTTTCTTTTTTTCCACATATACCTCCATTTCTAAATATTTCACTGTAGTTGCCTGGAGCGTGTTTGAAAAAGCATTCTATCATCTATACGCCCCACTTCGATGCCTGATATGGATTATTGTAACATTTTCCCATGGGGTTCGTCATCTATAAAACAAATACATATTCTTAATTTTTTGTAAACTGCCTGCATAAACAAAAAACAACCAGAATTTAATATAGACTTAGCTATATTTCTTCCGGTTGTTTTACATCAATGTATTTTCAACAGATATCATGCAATTTCGGATTTTATCAGCCTGTGATCACACCACCGCCAATGACTACGTCTCCATCATAAAGCACAGCTGCCTGCCCTTTGGTGATAGCTCGCTGGGGCTCATCAAAAATGATGTGTACACTATGTTCTCCAGTAACTTTTACAGTTGCCCACTGCTCCTTCTGGCGGTAACGAACCTTGGCTTTGGCGCGGAATTCTGCCGGCGGGGTATCAAAGGAGATGAAATTAAAGTCTTCCGCATCCAGTTCGCGATGGAACAAATCTTCATTATCTCCCAGAATCACGCGGTTCTCTGCCGGACAGATTTTGGTAACGTAAACCGGCTTCCCGGCCGCAATACCAAGCCCCTTTCGCTGACCTACCGTGTAGCCAATAATTCCTTTATGATGCCCAAGCACATTTCCGTCTTTATCTGTAAAATCGCCTGCCGGATAGTCTTTTCCTGTAAACCGGCGGATAAATCCAGCATAATCCCCATCTGGGACAAAACAGATATCCTGGCTGTCCGGCTTATCTGCGTTATAGAAATTCTGCTGGTCTGCGATCATGCGGGTCTGATGTTTATTCATGTCTCCAAGTGGAAACATGGTGTGTGCCAGCTGCTCCTGAGTAAGAGAGTAAAGAACATAACTCTGGTCTTTTGCAGGGTCAGCTGCTTTTTTCAGAAGATATCTGCCATCTTCCCGCTTTTCAATTCTGGCATAGTGTCCGGTTACTACATAGTGACAGCCTAATTCTTCTGCACGATGGTAAAGGCTGTTGAATTTCAGGTAGCGGTTGCAGTCAATGCAGGGTTGGGAGTTGCACCGTTTTCATAGGCTGCTACGAAGCGGTCCATAACTTGTTTTTTAAAATCTGCGGTGAAATTAAACACGTAATACGGGATTCCAAGATTATGCGCTACGCTCCTTGCATCCTCCACATCATCCAGAGAACAGCAGCTTTTTTAGCGGCTCACACCGGCATCTTCATTCTGGAAAAGCTTCATGGTGACACCGATGCAGTCGTATCCATGCTCCTTCATCAGGTAAGCGGCCACTGAAGAATCTACGCCGCCACTCATGGCGATCAATGCTTTTTTCATATTGTCTGATTCCATATTTATAACCTCATAAAAACTG
>ENA-OPYU01000984-OPYU01000984.1-human-gut-metagenome-genome-assembly--contig:-NODE-984-length-10398-cov-3.170480_pt1 | contig 10398 bp, 12 predicted proteins | sample MGYA00242637_ERZ504482 | MGnify/ENA primary metagenome ERZ504482 (study PRJEB26092, sample SAMD00036237) | human gut metagenome | host: Homo sapiens | study: EMG produced TPA metagenomics assembly of...
GAAATGGCGGGAGGAAAAACGGAGCTGTGAACGAGATAAGCTGATTGCGTATCACGCAGCCAGAGCAAAGGGCGGATGCGCATTGAATATCGTGGAGGTGGCAGCCGTACATACGCCGAGTGCACCGGCACATTTTGTATCCATCAGTGAGGATCATCTGATTGAGGAACATAAGAAACTGACAGATGCGATCCATGAGAATGGAGGAAAAGCGGGAATTCAGCTCTGGCAGGGATCTATTGCGGTTTCCATGGATCCAAAAGCACAGGTTTTGGTTGTTTCAGATATGAATTTTGGACCATATACGATCAAAGCGATTACAAAGGAACAGATCCAGGAAGTAATCGCATGTTATGGAAAGGCGGCAGCCAGAGCTGTGGAGGCCGGATATGACTGTCTGGAATTTCATCTGGCGCATAATTATCTGCCGCATTCTTTCTTAAGTGCAGGATTCAATCACAGAGAGGACGAATATGGCGGCAGCTTTGAGAACCGCTGCAGATTTCCGTTGGAAGTGATCGATGAACTGCGCAGGAATATGCCGGAAGGAATGCCTTTGTTCATCCGGATCGATGCGCAGGATGATATGTTGGAGAACGGACTGACGATCGAGGAAGTGATCCGATTCTGTAAGATTGCAAAAGAGCATGGAGTCGATGTACTGGATGTGTCCAGAGGAAATATCATTACGGCAGCATCCATGTATGAGGTGCCGCCAATTGATGTGCCAAACGGATTTAACATTGAAAATGCGGCCAGAATCCGCAAAGAGACAGGCATGCTGACAGTTGGTGTTGGAAGGATCAACACAGCAGAACTGGCAGAAGAGATTTTGTCTCAGGATAAAGTGGATATGGTAGTACTGGGAAGAGCCCAGCTTGCGGATCCGGAATTTGCAAACAAAGCCAGAGCGGGAAAAGTGGATGAGATCGTACACTGTGTGGGCTGTAATCAGGGCTGCTATGACGGATTCTGTGATGTGGCCAACCGTCCGCATATTACCTGCATGAGAAATCCAGCGATCGGTCACGAGGCAGAGTATGATCTGAATAAAGCAGAAGCATCGAAAAAAGTATGGGTGATCGGAGGCGGAGTGGCCGGAATGGAAGCTGCAAAGATTCTCCATGAAAGAGGACATGAAGTAACATTGTTTGAAGCGACAAATCAGTTGGGAGGAGAATTCCTTCTTGCAGGAGAGGCGCCTGGAAAAGCTGAGATGAAATCTGCAGCGATGGAGATGGCAGCGCAGGTAGAAAAACTGGTGACGGTTCATAAAATACAAAAGTTGATGCGCAGATGCTGGAACAGGCAGATGTCGATGCAGTGATCCTGGCAATCGGATCTTCTCCGATTACCATCAATCTGGAGGGAATGGATAAGCTTTGGCATGTATCTGCACCGGAGGTGCTTCGGCATGAAGTCTGTCCGAAAAGGAAAGGTAGCGGTGATCGGAGGCGGTCTGGTCGGTCTGGAAACAGCAGACACGCTTGCGACAGACGGATGTGAAGTCACTGTTCTGGAGATGAAAGACAGTATCGGAAGTGATCTGGGAAGCCTGCGTAAGATAGCTGTTATGATGAAAATTGCAGCAGTTACAGGTAAAACTCTTGCCAACAGCAAAGTATGTAAATTTACAGAAGAGGGAATCGTGCTGGAAGACGGAACGCAGGTTCCATGTGAATGTGCAGTATTTGCGGTTGGATTTTGGCAACGATTCTCATCCGCTTGCAGAAGTGTGTGAAAAGAGAAAGCTTCCATATTATGTGATCGGAGACGCAAAATCGGCAAGAAGAGCGCTGGATGCGATTGCAGAAGGATTTGAGGTGGCGAGAACACTGTAGGCTGTCCGGGCAGTATATGAGCTGGAATATCGATTACAACAGTTACATAGTTTTATTTAAAATAAAACGCAGCAGACATTTTAATGAGATCTGCTGCGTTTTTTAGTGTTATGTAACGGAAAGAATTCCTTAATCTAACATAGCCTCTTTTGCTTTTTTAATATCTTCTTCGTCTTTCATAGGAAATAAAAAGTTTGCAACGATTGCCACAATACAGGTTCCTGTTACAGAATCACTGAAGATAAATCTTAATGCGGATGGCAGCTGTGCAACTGCGTCCGGATGGCTTGTCATACCAAGACCGAATGCAAAGGTAAGGCCCATGACAAGAATGTTGCGCTCACTGAATCCTGCTTTGGCGATCATCTTGATACCGTTGATCAAAATCATACCGAATACGGTAATGATTGCACCGCCGAGGACTGCATTTGGAATTGCTGAAAAAATAGCGCCAAGCTTTGGGAAAAACCCGGAGATCATTAAAATAAATGCTCCGGTAGCAATACACCATTTGTTTACTACTTTTGTCATGGCGACAATTCCGGCGTTCTGTCCGAATGCTGTATTTGGAAGTGCGTTAAATACAGCAGCAGTTGTGGAACCAAGTGCATCTGCCAGGATTGCACCGGAAGTTTCTTTTTCGGTAGCTTCTCTGTCGAAACCGGCGATGGTGATACCGGAAGTATTGCCGATCGTCTCCAGACCGGAAGTTACGAACAGTGCGGCAAAGCTTAAAATAGCGGAAAGGTGGAATTCCAGTTTAAACTGCATAGGAAGCGGGATTCCAAACCATGCGGCATCTGCGATTACAGAAGTGTCTACCATTCCGAGAAAGTAAGCGAGGACATATCCTGCGACCAGACCGACAAGAATGGCAGAATTTTTTAATAATCCTTTTCCGAAACGCTGAAGCAGTACAACGATCAGCAGAACAAAGAATGCAACGCTGAGGTTTTGAATGGAACCATAATCCTCGGCTCCTGAACCACCGGCAAAATAGTCCACTCCGACGTCCAGAAGATTAACACCGATCGTCACGAGCGTACAACCCACAACAAGTGGCGGGAAAAAGCGACGGATGTATTTGTAGAAAAAATCCCATCAAAACTTCGATCATACTTCCTGCAAGACATCCTCCGAGAACAGCGCCGGTTCCGCTGGCAGCTCCAATGGCCGAGGCTGTAGGTACGAATGCAAAGGAAGTACCCATTACAATAGGAAGATTGGCTCCGATCTGACGGTTTTTTCCAAGCTTAATGGGATACAGCTGAACAAAAGTTGTCAGTCCAGAAACAAACATTGCACATTGTACCATGATTACGGTATCAGCTCCGGACAGTCCACAGACGCTGGCAATGATAAGTATGGGAGCAAGGTTGGAAGTAAACATTGCAAGTACGTGCTGAAGACCCAGAGGTACAGCTGTGGATAGCCCCGGACGTCCTTCTAATTGATAGACCATTTCGCGGTCCTTTTGTCTTTTTGTTTTTGAATTCTGAGAATGATTCATAGAGTGTCTCCTCCTGTGATTGGTTATAAATGTTTATACAGAAGTTCGTACAGTGTATCAGTAACTTGTTTTTCACTGTACTTAGGAGCGGCTTAAATAGTCTGTGACGGATTTCCGACCTTCAGATATAAATTTTTCCTCGTCAATGTTTACAAGATGCCCGTTCTCGACAACCATTTTTCCGTTGACGATCGTGTAGTCAACAGAACCTTTTAGTCCAACGGTACCAAGCATAGATTTTACATCCAGATCTGCCCCGATAAGGTCGAGGCGGTCCCGACGAATGAGGAACATATCTCCGGCTTTTCCCACAGCAAGAGAACCGATATCGTTTCGTCCGAGTATTTTAGCGCTTCCATTCGTAGCAATCTTTAGTATATCATATCCACTTAGTGCGTGGCTACTAGAATTCAGGCGATGTAGCAGAAAAGCGACACGCAATTCTTCCAAAAGGTTTGATCCGTCATTGCTTGCACTTCCGTCTACGGCAAGACCAACCGGTACATCGAGCTTCAACATATCAGGAATTCTGCAGATTCCGGAAGAGAGTTTCATGTTAGAGATTGGACAATGTGTCACACCGGTGCCGGTTTCTGCCAGAAGACGTAATTCCTCATCCTGAAAATGAATTCCATGAGCATACCAGACGTCATTTTCTCAGAATTTCCTCCACATTCTGTACGACGCTGTCTGGGGGAAGTCCTCCATCCTTTTTGCTTAGATCCATACTGCCCCGTGAAGCGTACATACGAATCCCAAGGTCTTTTGCGGCGGAAAACTGTGCATCCAGAAGTGCATCGGAATTTCCGTCCGGGAATACATAATGATGATCAAAACAAGTAGTACATCCGGTTTTTAAGAGTTCTCCCATGCCGGTTATAGAGCTGTGGTAAATAACATCCTGATCCAGATTTTTCCAGATTTCATATAAGGTGGTGAGCCAGTCGAAAAGTTCCATATTCTGTACTTGAGGGAGATTCCGGCTGAATGTCTGATAAAGATGATGATGCGTGTTGATAAGTCCCGGATAAACGAGGTATCCGGATGCATCCAGCGTTTCGTCTGCGGTCTGTGCTTCGGGACCGATGTAAGAAATAACACCGTTGTTTATCAGGAGGTTGGCGTGTTCCATAACGGTGTCTTTACTGTCACAGGTGATGACAGCAGAAGCATTTTTGATTAATAAGCTGTTCATAGATTATTTCCTCCGATTGGGTTTTGTTGTTTGAACGGGTATAAGAACAGATATCAGAATCATGGTTTCCTCTGGCGCCGGCAAAAACAGAGAAAAACTGCCGTAACAGATAACCACAAATTTTTGGAATCCCAAAAATCTGTAGTCAACTGTTACGGCAGTTGGTAGAAACGTTCATCCGATCACGAACTTATACAAGTTAATTTCTGGTATAAATATACATTTTTTTATCTGGTTTGTCGATATGATATGTGAAAAGTGTTAAAATAGTAGAGTTGAAAAGTATTTAGAAAAATTTCAAAATACCTGTTGCAAACGATAGAAAAATTGATTATAGTGTCTGTAAGGAATTTAGAAAATATTCTAAATAGATTCCGGGAAAGGATGGTGCCGATGGCATTTGCGGAGACTTTCAAAGCGCTTTCGGATCCGGTACGCAGGGAGATTCTTGTTCTTCTGAAGAAAGAAAAACTTTCAGCAGGAGAAATCGGGAAACATTTTGAAATGACAGGAGCAACGATCTCCTATCATCTGAAAATCCTGAAGAAGGCAGATCTGATACGGGAAACGAAATACAAGAATTTTATTTATTACGAGCTGAATATTTCTGTGGTGGAAGAGCTGATGCTCTGGCTGTCAGACTTGAAAGGGGATTCAACATTATGAAAGAAAATAAATCAAAAGTTATCATTACCAGCATTGTTACTGTTTTTCCAATGGTGATCGGTTTTCTGCTCTGGAATCGACTGCCGGAAAAGATTGCAACACATTTCGGGAGTGAAGGGGCAGATGGATGGAGTACAAAGCTGTTTGCAGTGGTGATTTTCCCGCTCATATTATTAGTCATCCATTTGTTCTGCCTGGGTGTGACCTTAAATGATCCCAAGAAGAAAAATATCGGAAGAGCGATGATGACGCTGATCTTCTGGATCGTTCCGGTTCTGTCTGTCGTGTCTAATCTGTCTATTTATGGATATGCACTTGGCATGGATGTGAATATGGAGGTGATCGTCAGTATTTTGATGGGTGGCATATTTATCCTGTTGGGAAATTATATGTCGAAGAATCATCAGAATTATACGGTGGGGATCAAACTTCCATGGACCTTGAACAGTGAGGAGAATTGGAATCGTACGCATAGAATGGCAGGAAAATTATGGATTCTGGCAGGACTGGTATTTTGGGGAAGTGTATTTTTTGAAAACAACATGGTACCAATTGTGATCATAGTCGTTGTTGTGACGATCCCGATGATCTATTCGTTTGTACTTTATAAAAAGGGAATCTGAAAAAGAATCAGACAGAAATTTTGTTTTGCTATTTATCACGATACCGTTTATAATAAAACGATACGAGATAAAGGAGAAAGAGAATTATGGAACAGAAAATAATAGCAGTTGTGGCAGGAAGAGAAATCAAAGAATCTGATTTTGAAAAATTCCTGCAGAATGTACCGAGAGAGCAGCAGGCGTATCTTTCCAATCCACAGTTCAGACAGCAGTGTCTGGATCAGTTTGTAGCACTTCATATGTTTGCGGAGCTCGGCGGGGAGATGAAGCTGGAAGAGACAGAAGAATATCAGGAGATGGTAGAAAATGCCAAGAGAGATATCCTTGCACAGATGACAATGCGAGAAGTGATGAAAGATGCAGTTGTGACAGAAGAGGATGTCAAAAATTATTATGAGGAGCACAAGCAGCAGTTTACAAAAGGAGAGACTGTTCGCGCAAAACATATTCTGACAGATTCCAAAGAAAAATGTGATGCGATTTTAGCGGCGATCCAGAGCGGAGAGACATCCTTTGAAGATGCTGCAAAAGAAAAATCTACATGTCCGTCCGGAGCAAAAGGCGGAGATCTTGGAGAGTTTGGGAAAGGACAGATGGTAAAAGAGTTTGAAGATGCTGCGTTTACAGCAGAGATCGGTGCGATTGTGGGACCGGTTCAGACACAGTTCGGATATCATCTGATCAAAGTGGAAGAGAAAAAGGATGCGGCAGTTGCAGATTTCGAGGAAGTAAAGAATTCAATCAGGAACCAGCTCTTGCAGCAGAGACAGAATAAAGTCTACAGTGATAAAGTAAAAGAACTGCGGGAGAAATACGTTCAGGAATAAAAAGAAAACAGGACGATCAGGAAACGAGCAGTCCTGAAATAAAGAAGGTTGTGACTTAAAACAGTTGCAGCCTTCTTTACAATTAGTAATGAAGGGAGAAACACGTGATACGTAAATATCAACCACAGGATTTAGAGCACATAATGAAAATCTGGCTGGAGACAAATCTTGCTGCTCATGGCTTTATCCCGGCAGAGTATTGGAACGAGCAGTATGAAGCTGTAAAAGAGGCTCTGCCGCAGGCCGATATTCTGATTTATGAAGAAGAGGGGACAGTTCTTGGATTTCTGGGATTACAGGACAGTTATATCGCGGGACTTTTTGTGGAAAAATGCATCTCGGTCCAGGGGGATTGGCCGCTTGCTTCTGGAAGCTGCTAAATCGGGACGGCAGGAACTGACACTTCACGCTTATGCAGAGAACACAGGAGCAGTCCGGTTTTATGAACGAGAAGGGTTTCAAACGGCAGCATTTGAAAAGGAAGAAACGACGGGACGTGAGGGTGTTTTGATGCGCTGGACAAGAGAAGAAGAGAAAAACAGCCTTTAAAAAATGAGGATATTTGGTGTATAGTAATCTCTGTAAGTAAAATTAGGAGAATCGACATGAGTGAAAAAAATTTGTTTTGATAGATGGACACAGCATTTTAACGGGCCTTCTATGGAGTGCCGGATCTGACCAATGCGGAAGGCCTTCATACGAATGCGGTGTACGGATTTTTGAATATCCTGTTTAAAATTCTGGAAGAAGAAAAACCGGAGTATCTGACGGTCACATTTGATGTTCATGCACCGACATTTCGTCATGAGATGTTTGCTGATTATAAAGGAACAAGAAAGCCGATGGCAGAAGAACTCCGTCAGCAGGTTCCGGTCATCAAAGAGGTGCTGAAGGCGATGGACATTGCGATCATCGAGAAAGCCGGACTGGAGGCGGACGATCTGCTCGGTACGATTTCCAGAACCTGTGAGGAAAAGGGGATGGAGGTTGCTGTTATTTCAGGAGACAGAGATACTCTGCAGCTTGCTACGGAGCATGTAAAGATCCGGATTCCGAAGACAAAGGGCGGACGCACGGAAATCGAAGATTATTATGCAGCAGATGTCAAAGAGCGTTATGAAGTGACACCGACAGAGTTTATCGATGTAAAAGCGCTGATGGGGGATACAGCGGATAATATTCCGGGAGTGCCGGGAGTTGGTGAGAAAACTGCCACCAAGATTATTGTGGAATACGGATCACTGGAGAATGCCTATGCACATGTGGAGGAGTTAAAGCCGCCGAGAGCAAGCAAGAATTTAAAAGAATTCTGGGAACAGGCAAAACTGAGTAAAGTTCTGGCGACCATTGATACGCATGCAGAACTGGAGTTCTCTCTGGAAGATGCAAAGCATGGAAATATGTTCACCAAAGAGGCATATACGTGGTTCCAGAAACTGCAGTTTAAAAATTCTGCTCGGAAAGTTTGATGTGGAAGCAGCTGAAAATGAAGTTGAAAAAGGCATTCCGGGAAGTAACAGAGCAGGAAGAAATCGAGCGAATTTTCTCAGAGGCAAAAAAGGGTCAGAGTGTGTGGGAGCTGCACTGATCAAATGTGACGGGAATGTGCTGCCGTTATTTGCACATCCGTCAGGATACGGCAGGATTGCTCTGGCATACGGGAAATGATCAGGTGTATTCCATTGCATGCAGTATGGATACAGATATGGATGCACTGTTTGCACAGCTTTCGGATGTGGCACGTTCTGCCGGTCGTTTTGTCATGTTTGATCTGAAAAAACTTCTTCCGGTATTGGGCGCGGTTTGTCAGAAAAACTGCTTTGACGCAACAGTGGCAGCCTATCTTCTGAATCCGCTGAAAAATGATTATACCTATGAAGATGTGGCAAGAGAACAGCTGGGACTGATGATGGATGACAAGGCAGATGAGTGGACAAAGAGCTGTTATGAAGCATATACTGCCTATGCGGCATCTGAAAAAATTGATGGAAAAATCTCAAAGAGGAGCAGATGGACAGGCTGTTTCTGGAAATTGAGATGCCGCTTGTTTTTACCTTATTTGATATGGAACAGGCTGGGGTGCGCATTGAGGCTGAGGAGCTGAAAAAATATGGAGAACAATTGGGCGAACAGATCGTACAGCTGGAATCCGAGATTTACGAGATGGCAGGGGAGAATTTTAACATCAATTCTCCGAAACAGCTGGGTGTGATCTTGTTTGAGAAGCTGCAGATGCCTCATGCCAAGAAAACAAAAACAGGATATTCGACTGCGGCGGATGTACTGGAAAATGCTGGCTCCGGAATTTCCAATCGTGGATAAGATTCTGGAATACCGTCAGCTTACAAAGTTAAAATCTACGTATGCAGACGGACTGGCAAATTATATCGGACCAGATGGACGGATTCACGGAACGTTTAACCAGACGATTACCGCGACCGGGCGGATCAGCAGTACAGAACCGAATCTGCAGAATATTCCGGTAAGAATGGAACTGGGAAGGCTGATCCGGAAAGTATTTGTGCCTCAGGAAGGCTATGTATTTATTGATGCGGATTATTCGCAGATTGAGCTGCGTATACTGGCGCATTGTTCCGGAGATGCACATCTGATCCAGGCATACCGGGAGGCACAGGATATTCACCGAATGACAGCGTCTCAGGTGTTTAAGACTCCGTTTGACGAGGTGACAGATCTGCAGAGACGAAATGCCAAGGCAGTCAACTTTGGAATTGTTTACGGGATCAGTTCGTTTGGATTGAGTCAGGACTTGAGTATCACGAGAAAAGAAGCGTCTCAGTATATTGAAAGTTATTTTGAGACGTATCCGGGAATCAAAAAGTTTCTTGACGATTCCGTGACGCATGCAAAAGAAGAAGGATATGCCGTTACATTGTTTGGAAGAAGACGTCCGATACCGGAGTTAAAATCCAGCAATTTTATGCAGAGGAATTTCGGAGAACGTGTGGCAATGAATGCGCCGATCCAGGGAACTGCGGCAGATATTATGAAGATTGCCATGATCGGAGTCAACCGGGAACTGAAAGAAAAACAGATGAAATCCCGTATGATCCTGCAGGTTCATGATGAACTTCTGATCGAGACACATCCGGATGAGATCGAGACAGTGAAAGAGATCCTCAAACGGCAGATGGAAACAGCGGCTTCCTTAGATGTGCCGTTGATCGCGGATATGCAGGTCGGTAAAAAAACTGGTACGAGGCAAAATAGTGATGAAGGTAATTGGAATTACAGGTGGAGTGGGTTCCGGGAAAAGTGCAGTTTTAAAGCTGCTGGAGGAAGAATATCATGCAGTTGTAGTACAGCTTGATGAAGTTGCAAAAGCGCTGCAGAGAAAGGGCACTCCCTGCTGGAAAGCGATCGTAGAAGCATTTGGAAGAGAGATTTTAGATGAAAACGAAGAGCTGGACCGAAAAAAACTGGCCCAAATTGTGTTTCAGAGCAGTGAAAAGCTGGAACAGCTCAATGGGATCGTCCATCCTGCGGTAAAACCAGCAGGTGCTTCTGGATATCGAAGAAAAAACGAAAATGAGAAGACAGAGCTGTACGTACTGGAGGCTGCTCTTCTTCTGGAAGCAGGATATGCCAAAATCTGCGAAGAAACATGGTTTATCTATACAGAGGAATCGGTAAGAAGAGAGCGGCTGAAAGCATCCCGGGGATATAGTGATGAAAGAATTACAGATATGATACGCAGCCAGAGTCCGGTAATGAC
>ENA-OPYU01000985-OPYU01000985.1-human-gut-metagenome-genome-assembly--contig:-NODE-985-length-10395-cov-1.602454_pt1 | contig 10395 bp, 17 predicted proteins | sample MGYA00242637_ERZ504482 | MGnify/ENA primary metagenome ERZ504482 (study PRJEB26092, sample SAMD00036237) | human gut metagenome | host: Homo sapiens | study: EMG produced TPA metagenomics assembly of...
GAGAATGTCAGTTATATCATGCTTGGTTTCCAGTCGGCTTTTTCTGGTGGCCGTGGTCCGTACACGCTCACGGGCCATTGTGCTGATTACGGAGATTACGGGGCATTTTGAGGTCTTTTACCCTTCGGTGGTTGTTGGTGGGTTGACCTACTATTTTACGGAACTTCTGCAAATGAAGCCTTCCAACGTCTCCCTCTATGAAGATATGATTCATGCTCCCGATTTTAAAGAAGAGAAACGCTATACGCTTTCAGTGGAGATTATGACGGATTCTTATCTGGACGGGAAACTGGTGGACGAACTGTTCCTGCCGGAGCGTTGCGTCATTATCAATGTACATCGGGATGGAAAAAAGTCTGGTCCCCGCAGGAACTCGTTTGATTCCGGGGGACCAGGTACAGATTGAGATGGACTCGCAGGACATAGAGAAACTCTATGAACCGCTTGTCAGTATGGCGAATATCTATTAAGCCAGATTGCCTATCTCGTCCAGATTCTTCTGGATGTCGGCATCCGTCAGCTCGTAATTCACTAAATCGCCGGACAAATACTTGTCGTAGGATGCCATGTCGATAAGTCCGTGACCCGGGAAAGGTTGAAACAGAATCACCTTCTCTTCACCCGTTTCCTTGCATTTGTTTGCTTCGCGGATGGTGGCGGCAATGGCATGGCAGGACTCGGGGGCGGGGATGATGCCCTCTGCTTGCGCAAACAGACAACCGGCGTCGAATGATTCGAGCTGCTTGATGTCCACCGCTTCCATATAACCGTCTTTCAGCAGTTGTGATACGATGACACCTGCACCGTGATAGCGTAGGCCGCCGGCATGGATATTGGCAGGGGCAAAGTTGTGTCCCAGTGTAAACATGGGCAGCAACGGAGTGTATCCGGCCTCGTCGCCGAAGTCGTATTGGAATTTGCCGCGTGTCAGCTTCGGACATGAGGCAGGTTCGGCGGCGACAAAGCGTGTTTTCTTTCCTTCGAGGATGTTGTGGCGCATGAAGGGGAAGGCGATACCGCCAAAGTTGGAACCTCCTCCGAAGCAGGCGATGACGGTGTCGGGATATTCACCCGCCATTTCCATCTGCTTTTTCGGCTTCCAGTCCGATGACGGTCTGGTGCAGGGCCACGTGGCTCAATACGGAGCCGAGGGTATATTTGCAGTTGGGAGTGGTCTGTGCCAGCTCTATAGCTTCGGAAATGGCTGTTCCCAGCGAGCCCTGATAGTTGGGATGGGCGGTCAGTATATCTTTTCCGGCGCGGGTAGACATGGAGGGAGACGGGGTAACCTGCGCACCGAATGTCTGCATGATGCTGCGGCGGTATGGCTTTTGTTCATAACTGATTTTTACCTGATAGACAGCGGCTTCCAGTCCGAAGAGGCGGGCGGCATATGCCAGGGAAGCTCCCCATTGTCCGGCACCGGTTTCGGTGGTCACGTTAGTCACTCCCTCCTGCTTGCAATAGTATGCCTGCGGGATGGCGGAGTTCAGCTTGTGCGAGCCCATCGGGCTGACGCTCTCGTTCTTGAAGTAGATATGTGCCGGTGTGCCGAGCGCTTTCTCCAATCCATAAGCGCGCACCAGCGGAGTGCTGCGGTAGTATTTGTACATTTCGCGGACCTCTTCGGGGATTTCAATCCACGTGTCGGTCTGATTCAGTTCCTGGCGGCAGAGTTCCTCGGCAAAGATAGGATACAAGTCTTCTGCTTTCAGCGGTTGCTTGGTGCCGGGGTGAAGCGGTGGCATGGGCTTGTTCACCATATCGGCTTGTATGTTATACCAGTACTGTGGGATTTCCTCTTCCGGGAGAATGAATCTTTTCTTTTTGTTGCTCATAGTGGTTAAAATTATTAATAATTCAATGCCCAAATGTAGCTATTATTTTTGACCAATTCTTTTCCTTTGTTTTTTGTATATCAAGGTATATTTGTCTAAGTTTGCCGCGTTTCATTAATCGATGCATTTATGAAGATTTATCATAAATTCCTTTTGTATCAAAATAAATGGATTCACCCTTACGTACGGATGACAGTGGGAGTAATGACTTCCATCACTTATTTGGCCTCCATCCTGCTGATTGTCGGCGTGGTCTATGAGCATGGCTTTACGATTTCAGAGGTCGAGGCGCATCAGCTCCAACGCTTGTACCATGGGGTGTGGATTGCTTTTTCTGGTAGATGTCACCCTTCGCATTTTGCTGGAATACAAGGATACCCGGCGCACCTTCAGTAAGCTCACCTGGATACTGACCATTCTGCTCTATCTGACCCTTATCCCGGTCATTTTCCATCGTCCGGAGGAGGAGGGCGCCATCTTGCAGTTCTGGGAATTTCTGCATGGCAAGGCCTATCATCTTGTCCTGCTGCTGGTGTTTTCCTTTTTCAGCCTTTCCAACGGGCTGGTACGGTTGTTGGGGCGGCGTACGAACCCTTCGCTTATTCTGGCTGCAAGTTTCCTGATAATCATAATGATAGGCACGGGGCTGTTGATGTTGCCGCGCTGCACGACGAACGGCATATCGTGGGTCGACTCGCTGTTCATATCCACCAGTGCGGTGTGCGTCACGGGGCTGACGTCTGTCGATGTGGTGTCCACTTTTACCCCGACCGGTTTGTGGTAATCATTCTGCTGATTCAGATAGGCGGTCTGGGAGTGATGACACTGACGAGCTTCTTTGCCATGTTCTTCATGGGTAATACCTCGTTGTACAATCAGTTGGTGGTGCGCGACATGGTGAGTTCCAATTCCTTGAATTCCTTGCTCTCCACCCTGGTCTATATTCTGGCCTTTACGCTGGTGATTGAAGGAATAGGGATGCTTGCTATCTGGGGAGACATCCACGGGACGATGGGGATGGACCTTCAAGAAGAGCTGGCCTTTTCCGCTTTTCATGCCATTTCCGCTTTCTGCAATGCGGGATTCTCCACGTTGCCCGGAAATCTGGGTAATCCGTTGGTGATGACGGGGCACAATCCGTTCTTCATCTATATATCTCTGCTGATTATTTTGGGGGGTATCGGTTTCCCCATACTGGTGAATTTCAAGGATATTATTCTTTACCATCTGCGTCGTCTGTGGGCACTTTCTGCGTACGTGGCATTGGGACGGCAAGCGTTTTTACCATCTGTACAACCTGAATACAAAGATTGTACTGATAGTCACCTTCCTGCTGCTGGTACTGGGCACGGTGGGCATTGCTGTCTTTGAGTGGAATGCCTCCTTCGCCGGCATGTCGGTGGCAGACAAGTGGACGCAGGCGTTTTTCAATGCCACGTGTCCCCGTACGGCAGGCTTTACCAGTGTGGACTTGGCAGGCTTGGGGGTACAGACATTGCTTATATATCTGTTTCTGATGTGGGTGGGAGGCGGTTCACAGTCTACGGCAGGCGGTATCAAGGTAAATGCCTTTGCGGTAGTGGTGCTGAATCTGGTGGCTGTGTTGCGCGGCACGGAACGGGTAGAGGTGTTTGGCCGTGAGCTGTCACATGATTCCATCCGTCGTTCCAATGCCACGGTGGTGATGTCGTTCGGCGTCTTGTTGCTGTTTGTTTTCATCATCAGTATGCTGGAGCCGGGTACGTCGCTTTTGGCCATTACCTTCGAGTGTGTGTCGGCATTGAGCACGGTGGGGTCTAGTTTGAACCTTACCCCGCGGTTGGGAGACGACAGCAAGCTACTGGTGGCACTGCTGATGTTTGTGGGGCGTGTGGGACTGATTACGCTGATGCTTGGCATCATCAAGCAGAAGAAGCATACGAAGTATCAGTATCCGAGTGGTCAGATTATAATCAATTAAATAAGATGAAGTATATTATTATCGGTTTAGGGAATTATGGTCACGTGCTGGCAGAAGAGCTTTCTGCACTGGGGCACGAAGTGATAGGTGCGGACGTGAGCGTCGGCCGGGTGGATAGTCTGAAGGAAAAGATTGCCACAGCCTTTGTCATCGACGCTACGGACGAGCAGGCCTTGTCCGTATTGCCGCTGAACAGTGTGGATGTGGTGATTGTTGCCATCGGCGAGAATTTCGGTGCATCCATCCGTGTAGTGGCTTTTGCTGAAGCAGAAGAAGGTGCAGCATATCTATGCCCGCGCCATTGACGCTGTCCACCGTTCCGTACTCGAGGCTTTTGAGCTGGAACGCATTCTTACTCCCGAGGAGGATGCCGCACGCGGACTGGTACAGTTGCTGGAATTCGGTGCCGATATGGAGACATTCCGCGTGGCACCGGATTATTATGTAGTCAAGTTCACCGTTCCGGACAAGTTCATTGGCTATTATGCCAATGAATTGAATCTCGATAAGGAGTTTGGCCTGAAGATGCTCGCCTTGAAACGTGCCGAGACTTTGAAGAATTGCCTGGGCGTCTCGTATGTGGAACACAATGTACTGAACGAACTGCCGGAAAATGACCAGATACAAGCCGGCGACCAGTTAGTGTGCTACGGACGGTATAAGGATTTCCAGAAGTTCTGGAAAGCACTATGATAATTGGTAGTTGGAAATGTGTCAAAAGTGGTATTCACCCCCCATTTTCAACTAATCAAAGTCTTTCTCCCGACACCGATAATGGAAATAATCAGTCAGGAAGTGTGCATTCTTGCGTATGAACTCTTGCCCGTATTCTTTTCTTTGCAAACTGTTCAGATAAGCATCCGGAAGCATGCCTTCGTCTTGCAGGATGCAACTCAATTGGTAGGGGATAATGTCTGGGTTGACGATGAACATAATGGCGTTTTTCTCTGCTTCCTCCTTATTATAATTGGGGTTGTCCGGAGATTTGATGCATTCGCACAGCTTGAATTGGATATGTAGGCCGGTGTGCGGGTTGGCCATCAGCATGGCTCCGGTTTCTGTATGTATGCGTGGTATGTCCAGGTCTTCTTTCAAGCCGTATCCCATCTTGTTCAGCAGAAAATCAGAGATTTCCTCTTGCGATTGGCAGAATACAAAAGATTTCCCGCCGGATGCTTTTATGAAATCATGGAATGTAGCCTTTTCATCGTCTTTTCTTTCTGTTTCGTCAAAGTCGTCCACATATTCCGCCATTTTCTGGTCGTACTTGTTTTCGAGAAGCATGCCGCACTGCCACCATGCGTTGCCAAAAATAAATCAGTTCGCAGATAAGGGTGCTTTTCCCTGCCTCTCGGCTACGGATGGCCGAAAGGTTCAAGGACTTCTTGGTTATCTTGAATTCGCCTTCGTCCTCACTGCACAAATCTTTGACGTACAGAAATTCATCGTCTTCTTTCTCCAGCAGATAGCAACTGTTTTCCCGTGCCTTCACCTTGCCCCAAAGCTGATGTTCGGGATGGGCTTTTCCGATGAGAGCCAGCCATTCCGGTGAGGTCAGCGACAGCAGGTTGCGGCGGCCTTTGAACGTCAGTGAGGTGCGTGTGGCATATATGAGGGTCTCTGCCATTTCGGGAGTAATCTTTTCATCATCCAGCAACCGTTCAGCTTCGTCCCGGCATTGGGCGACATTTTCGATGTTGAAGTAGCATTGGTAGTGAAACCAATCCAGTATCTCCCGGTAGCGGAAGAAGTCTTCTTCTCCCATGGCAGAGTGGTATAGAAATTCCTGCATCCTTTCATTTTCGGGAGCGGTTTCGTATTCCTCTGCAAGCAGTCCGTATATCTCTTGTGCAGTCTGCTCTATTCCGGGATTCTCGGGGTTGATGGCGCTTATTCCCCGGCACAGATATTGTATATGGTGCCAAAGCAGAAAGCGTATGTCCTCCAGATTGATTTCATCCGGAAAATAATCGCCTTTGATGGGGTAGAAGGGCAGATAGGCTCCGTATCGCTTCCGGCACTCGGCAGTGAATGCCTGCCAGATGCCGGTCTGGGAGATGACGTCCTCAAACCATGCGGCGAGGCAGAGGCTTGTATAGCGTATGTTTTCCTCTTCTTCGAAGGCGTCGGCTATCGTTGAAGAGTAAAGTCTTTTGTGGATTTCGTTTGCAATGCCGACGTAGTACTGGTCAACGCTGTTTGTCTGCTTGTACGGATGCAGTTCCAACCATTTTTTGGGATATATTTTCTTCATTCATGACTCTAAAGTGAGTTTGGTGTGTATTTTTTTGATATGTTTCATTTCCAGCGTAAATGATATGTTTTTTTAATGGGTAATTTTGCTTGTTTTCCTCCTTTCGATTAGTATATTTGTATGCTACTATTAAATCGTTCCATCGTGTGGAAAAAAGTCGTTCTACCATGGTGGAACTGATTTTTCTTCCGTGGTGGAATGATATTTTCTCCATGGTGGAATGATTAAAGAATAGCATTTCTTCTCCTTAATGCCGTGGAAGAAGAAATGACGGAATTGCAGGACCATTTAAAAACAGAATATATATGAGTGCGTATTACGACCTTTTCGAGAAACCCGACGTCCGCCAGACCGGCGAGCAACAATCCCTTTATGCCCGCTTTGTCCCCAAGGGCACCATCGACCGCAAGGAATTTATAGAGCGTGTACATCTTTTCACCGGTCTCAGCCGCAGCCTGCTGGAAGGAGCGATGGCAGGCTTTATGGATGAGTTGCGCGACTGCCTTGCCAATGGCTGGACGGTGGAGCTGGGCGAACTGGGTTACTTCACCCCCTCTTTGAGTTGTACCCGCCAGGCGACGGACAAGAAAGAGCTTCGTGCTGCCTCCATCGCTTTGCGCGGGTTGAATTTCCGTCTGGGCAGGGAGTTCTATAAGGATTTGAAAGGTAAGATGCAGTTGGAGCGTTGTCCGCAATCGACATCGGCGCCTGCTTCGTCTGCCGATGAGGCGTTGGGCGTGGAGCAGCGCTGGCAGTTGCTGGATGAGTATTTGCAGCAGTATCCCTGCATCAATCGCTCCCAGTATGCACGGCTGGCAGGACGTAGTTATAAGCAGGCTGTTGTCGATTTGAACAGGTTTATAGAAGAGGGGATGCTGATGAGGCATGGGATGGGGCCGAGTGTGGTGTATGCCAGAAAGAGGTAAAATTCAAGATGTGTATTTGCATCCGAATCGAAATGCAAAGGACATATCCCGTGAGCTCAATATGGATAAAGGGCTGTTATCCCGCATATTGAAAAAGCTGGAGGTAAATCATTCTCGACACCCCCCAAGAATACGGACAGAGCACATCTGTTTTATGAGAAAGCCGGATCCAAGAAAATAGAGAAAGAAGAACTCCCCCATCGAATACGATTATCCGTATGATGACAGTGACTTCTTCTGCCTGACCTTGAACGGATACCAATAAATTTACGGTTATTAGAAATTTAATCGGATAAATTAAGATTTATGGAGATACATAAATGTCCATTCTGTTTTTTTTCCAGTGCTACATTTACTACCAAAGCCATCGTGCAGGGTATCGTCAAGCAGCTGCACGCCGATAATATCCAACATGACATTACGAGTAATGTTTTAATCCCCCGGTTTGAGATTGGGACGCGATGAATTGTTGGTCGTAGGCGTGCCGTCCTATTCAGGAAGAGTGCCCGACACGTGCCATTGCGTCGGAGAACCCCAATAAAGACAGATGAAGGTCAATGTATTTCATGTGGAAGGTGCATTGCCCTATGTCCTGTCGGCTCACGAAACTACCACTATCCATTTTTGGGAAAAAATGAGTTTGGAGTTTGCAAGCGCAAATTCAGAGAGAAAAGAACTTGAACCTTTTTACGCTGTCAATTAAGATGCCGTAAAGGATTAAAAACAATGTATGATTAAGGAATAAAATTTCTTAGTCATTGTCTATCAGTTCCTTTCATTTTTCTCCAATATCCATTTTTTATCCTACGAAAACCTCCTTAAACCTCCGTTAAGCACCACCCCGTTTTCTGCCCGTTGTATCTTTGCATCGTGGTCACAAAGAAACTGGTTTTGCAGACTGACGAGCGAACAAGACCGACTTTTATTAATCAAATTTAAATTGAAAAAACTATGGCTTTGAATTATGAAGTCAAAAAAGAGAGTATTCGGTTTTGACGAGACAAAAACGGAAAAGTACGTGGCGCAGATGAAAACTTTGGGTGTGGTAGGTTTTAAGGATTTATGCGACGAGGTTTCCAAGATAGGCATGGCGCCTCGCGGTGTGGTGAAGTTGGTGCTGGACGGATTGATCGACACCTTGAATATGGATATCAACAAGGGATTTTCGGTACAGCTGGGTGAGTTCGGCTGTTTCCGTCCCGGCATCAACGCCAAGAGCCAGGACAAGCTGGAAGATGTAAAGGCAAGCACGATTTATCGCCGCAAGATTATCTTCACCCCGGGCTTCTACTTTAAGGATATGCTGACCCGCGCCAGCGTAGAGAAGATGGATTGGTCGGGCAACGGCACCGTTTCTGGCGGGGGCTAGCTCCAAACCAAATCCGGATGGCGGCGGTTCCGATGGCGACCAGGGAGAAAATCCGTTAGGATAAACATTCTGTAAATAAGGAGAATATGAACTTTCTCAGAAAAAAGGTTCATATTCTCCTTGAAATACTTGACTTCGCCTTTTGAATATCGTATCTTTACATCAATCATTTAAAAATTCAGACAAACTGCTATGGAAACAGAAAATGGCTTTCGTATCACGACTTATAAAAGAAAGATTTGGCATGCCTCTATTGCCCCAAATGCTACTGCACGTTGCGCCATCCGCACCCTGACGCGGTGGATAAAACGGAATCACGAACTGTATGAAGCCTTGGCGCATACCGGGTACAATGTAAGGACACGGACATTCATGCCGAAGCAGGTGAGTCTTATCGTACAGTATCTGGACGAACCTTAATATTCTTTTCAACCTCATTTATTATGTTAAAGCGGGAAGTTGCGGTTAAACTTCCCGCTTTTTGATTTTTTGTCATAGATACGTTGCAACACAATAGGTATAACTAACATAAGGTATTAATTCAAAAAAAGAGAAAAATGTGAAAAGAATAGTTCTGATATGGATGGCCGCCTTCCTGATGGGTGGCATGGCAATGGCACAACATGCCCGCCACAGTGATAAAATGCCCAGAACCGAAAGTCCGTGCCGAGCGCATGACGGAACGGATGGTGAAAGAGTACTCCTTGAACGATACGCAGAAACAACAACTGCTGGAGGCAAATCTGGCATTGGTTGAGAAAATGGGAGATATGCCGATGCATCGTGCCAAAGCACACAAGCATCATAAGAGAGATGGCAAGCGCCATCAATTGACGGATGAGCAACGCGCGCAGAAAAAAGCGGAGATGGAAAAGAAGCGTGAAGAGATGAAGACTGCCCGTATTGCTTATGATTCACAACTCCAGAAGATCATGACGGAAGAACAATATGCTGCATACAGCAAGAAAGTGCAGGATAGAAAAGCAAAAATGGAATCTAAAAGAAAATAAATTTTCTATTGCATTCAATTTGTACTATTTTTGTCCGGTCAACTACTAAAAAATCAGAACGATGAAGAATATAGTCTATATTTTAGTGTGTGCATCGGTCATTTTCTTCACTGCTTGTTCGTCGCAAGACAAGAATAAGAAAGACGGTACGCAGGTATTGATGCAGGATAGTACAGAAATTGCCGGCCCACAGCGCATGCAGGTGTCTGATGTAAAAAAGCATCCTTTTACGTATAAGGGGAAAAGAGTATCAGTCTTCTGTAGTGCGCCGGCCGGATGAATCTCTGCCGATAGTGAAAAACGAGCAGGGGGAGAAATTTGTGGATAACCGTATCACCTTGCGCATCACGTGCGGCGGGAAGCAGGTGGTGGATAAAGTGTTCACCAAAGATAATTTTGCTTCGTTGGTGGATGCCAAGTTCATGAAGTACTCCATTCTTGAGGGGCTGGTCTATGACAAGACCACTCCGCAAGGAATCATATACGCGGCGAGCGTCTGCTATCCGCAATCCGACCTTTATGTTCCCATCAGACTGACCATTACGGCTGACGGGAAAATCTCCATGGCAAAAGAAGAACTGATGGAGGACTATCAGACAGACAGCATTGATTAGTGGATAGTTTTCCAGATTGTTTCCAGTTTTATAGACCATCTTTGCCGGTATGAAAATCCTGATTGTAGAAGATGAGCAAGATTTGCGGGAAACCATCCGCACTTCGCTCTTGAAAGAAAAGTTTGTTGTAGAGACCGCTGCCGACTATTTTTCGGCATTGGATAAAATCAATGACTACGATTACGACTGCATTTTGCTGGATATCATGTTGCCTGGCGGGAGCGGTCTGGACTTGCTGCGTGAGCTGAAACGGCTGCACCGCAGTGACAGTGTGCTTATTATCTCGGCCAAAAGACTCGCTGGACGACAAGGTGGACGGGCTGGAACTGGGAGCCGACGATTACCTTACAAAGCCTTTCCATCTGGCAGAACTCAATGCACGTGTCAAGTCATTGATACGTCGGCGGCAGGCGAAGGGAGATGT
>ENA-OPYU01000986-OPYU01000986.1-human-gut-metagenome-genome-assembly--contig:-NODE-986-length-10385-cov-2.734159_pt1 | contig 10385 bp, 16 predicted proteins | sample MGYA00242637_ERZ504482 | MGnify/ENA primary metagenome ERZ504482 (study PRJEB26092, sample SAMD00036237) | human gut metagenome | host: Homo sapiens | study: EMG produced TPA metagenomics assembly of...
AGAGGCTGAATACGGCGAACTCCTCTGGGAGTCAGCCATTGCCTGGGGACTGTGGATCCTGCTTGCCATTTTCCGTGAATTCATGGGAACCGGAAGTATTTTCGGAAACACACTCCTGACAGCCTCCTTCCAGTCAAAGGCCTTCCAGCAGACAATCTTCGCTTTCCTGGCAGCAGGTCTTGTACTGGCATTTACAAACGGAATCCTGAAAAAGACTGCAAAGGAATGAACAGCCTGTTTCCGGCGATTCCCGCCTTTATCCTGTTCCACCCGTTTACAGTGGAAAGCTTTGGCGGTCTTCCCGGAACCTTATGGATCATCCTTGTTCCTGTTGTTCTGTTCCTTTCTGTAAAACAGACCTTAAAATTTGCCCGCACCGGAAAGGCCTTCCGAGGTCTTCCTGTAGATATGCTGGCAGCAGGATTTATCTATATGATACTGAGCATTTATTAAAAATCAACTTCCGAGATCCGTATATGGATTTCGGGAGTTTTCTGTTTATCTCATTCTCTGCATCATTATGACAGTTTCTTCAAAGCCATATCCGCTGTACATTCGCAGGACATTTTCTTTTTTCACAAAATGGACATAAAAATATCATTTGACAAACCTTATTCCTGATGATATAATTCCTCCCCGATAACTCAGCAGAAAGGAGCGTTTTCATGACATTTTATCAGGAACTGCAGTTAAATCAGGCGGGGTCAAAATCACTTATCAAAAGCTGTGCAACCTCCGGTGAAAAGCTGCATCACACACTTGTTTATCTGTTTAAGATTTTTATTACCATGGTATTTTGCGTGGCCTTTGTTATGGGATACGGCAAAATTTTCGGAGATGAAAACAGTATCGTAGGCGTTATTATTCTCCTCTGTGTTATGGTTTTCCGAAATGCAGACTTTGGAATGAAGATGACTGGCTCCCTTGCTTCTATGGCAATTATCTTTTCTATTCTGGCCTTTGGCCCAAGACTTGCCAATATGGCCGGACTCTTCGGCGAACTTCTTATTAATGCAGCCTGCATCTTTGTGCTTCTTCTCCTTGGCTGCCACAACATTATGATGTCCAATCATTCCACTATCGTCCTTGGTTATCTTCTTCTCTATGGTTATGACACCACAGGAAAGGACTATCTTCTCAGACTGGCAGCTATTGCCGCAGGCGCTCTTCTTACGGGAATTGTTTTTTACAGAAATCACCGCAGCAGAACATACAAAAGAACTCTCTCTGATGTTGTAAAAGAATTCCGTATTGATTCTCTCCGGACACGCTGGCAGCTGACTGTGACCTTTGGCGTATCTACCGCGATCGTTTCTGGGAGGTCATTTTTCATATTTCCCAGAACCATGTGGATCGGAATTGCAGCCATGTCAGTACTTATGCCGTTCCGGGATGATCTGAAAGGCCGGGTAAAGGGACGTATTCCGGGAAATATTATCGGAGGTGTTGTTTTTCTTGCCCTCTATCTTCTGTTTTCCCCTTCTATTTTGCCTTATATTGGAATAATCGGAGGTGTGGGCGTAGGACTTTCTGCTTCCTATAAATGGCAGGCAGTATTTAATTCGCTTGGCGCAATGGCGATCGCAACAGCCATCCTGGGGCTTCCGGGAGCAATTCTTTTCCGTATTCTGAACAATATTCTGGGTTCCGTTTACGGCCAGCTTTTTGAAAAATTCAGCAGCGGGATTCTGGATCGGTTCACAGCCTCCACACCCTGCGCAGAAGCATAAAAGCAGAGCAATTTTTCTCAGGAAAATAAGTACAGAAGGTATGAATTTTCCCGGTAAATAATAAAGAGTACAGATTCCTCAGATACTGAGGTGGTCTGTACTCTTTTTTGCATTTCTTATTTTTTACTGATTTTCCTCCACTATATCGCGAACCAGACAACGGATAAAATCTCTGCACTTGCCGCATCCGGTACCGAAGCCGGTAAGCTTCTGGACTTCCTCGTAGGTGGATGCGCCTGATTTTACCGCATCCTCAATCATACCATAGGTAATGTTCTTGCAATGACATGCTTCTTTCTCCCGCTTCATATCCTGTCTCCTTTCTTTTCTTATTCCCAGCTCTTCCAGGGAGCCTGCCCCTTCTGCCACAGCTCTTCCAGAAGATTCTTTTCTCTTAATGTGTCCATACACTGCCAGAAGCCCTTGTGCCGGTAAGCGTTCAGTTCTCCTCTTCTGGCTGCCTCCACCAATGGTCCTTTTCAAACACAGTATCGTCACCCTCAATAAGATCCATGATTTCCGGCTCCAGGACCATAAATCCCGCATTGATCCAGCCTCCATCCTCTTTTTTGCTTTTCCTTGAAATTTGTGATGCTTCCATCCTCACAGATATCCAGAATCCCAAAAGCGGCCTCCCGGCTGAGCTGCTGTGATGGTAGCCATTTTACCATGGGATCTGTGATAATCCAGAAGCTCCTTCAGATCAATATCTGCAACACCGTCGCCGTAAGTCAGCATAAAAGTGTCTCCATCCAGGTATTCTCTGACCCTTTTTATTCTTCCTCCGGTCATGGTATTCAGTCCGGTATCCACCAGTGTTACTTTCCACGGCTCAAGAACATTATTGTGAACGATCATCTTGTTTTCCTGAGTAAAATCAAAGGTGATATTACTGTTATGCAGATAGTAGTCTGCAAACCACTCCTTGATCACATGCTGCTTATAGCCACAGCAGATTACAAACTCGTGAAATCCATATTGGGAGTACATTTTCATAATGTGCCACAAAATCGGCTTCTCCCCTATTTCGATCATGGGCTTCGGTTTCAGGTGGCTTTCCTCACTGATCCTTGTGCCAAATCCGCCTGCCAAAATTACAACCTTCATATATGTCTCCAATCCTTATTCAGTATCTTGTATCATGTGCTGCCGCGTTTGTACGACTTCATTATCATTTATTCTAATACAAATCTCAGAAAAATGGAACCACCAAAATAAAGCGAAAAAATACAGGCTCTTTTCCATCCTGATATTTCGGATTTCAAGATACCTGTATTCTTTATTCTTCAGCAAAAACTAAAAGCATTATTTCTGCTGCAAATCACCAAATGTAGTTTTTTCTTAAAAGGATCTGGAAGCTTTCTTCTCCTGTGTCTCTTTCCAGAGCCGTTCTGCTTCCGGAGCCCATTTCTCTGCATATGCCACACATTTCCCACAAAGATGTTCCGGAGTTTCCGGTGACTGAAGATCTGTGGAATGTGCGCCGGATTCCTTTACAAGCTTCTGAAGGATCTCCGGATTTTCCAGCATGGGACATGGACGGAGCATATTGTCGTTAAACGGCTGATTATTGTGATAGGCCATAAACAGCGGCTGTTTCAATATCTCAAGAATGGTATTCTCCCTGATGTTTCCATTGGAATAATGGATAAATACACAGGGCTCTGCGTCTCCGTTTGCATTAATATGGAAGTAATTTCTTCCTCCTGCAATGCAGCCTCCAACAAACTCACCATCGTTCTGAAAATCCATGGTAAAAAGTCCGGGACCATGTTCCATATTTCTGATCTCTCTTACCCTGTGGTGCATGTAAGTCCTCTGTTCTACTGTGGGAAGCAGTTCAGGCGAAGCCTCATTTCCAACTGGCATATAATGGAAATACAGAGAATACCGGCAGCCTTTTTCCACCAGCATCTGAATAAACTCATCGCTTGTAACGCTTTCAATATTCTGGCTTGTATAACAGATGGAGGTTCCGAATACAAGACCGTTTTCTTTCAGAAGCTCCATGGCATGCATAACCTTTCCGTAAACACCCTCGCCCCGGCGAAGATCATTGACTTCCGGTTTTCCTTCAAGACTGAGCGCAGAAAAAATGATTTCCTGCCTCCTGCATCTGACGGCACAGTTCCTCATCCACAAGAGTACCGTTGGTATAGGCCAGAAAAATACAGTCATTATGCTTTTTGCAGAGAGCGATCACGTCTTTTTTTTGACCGTACAAAGAGGCTCTCCGCCTGTAGCATATAAAAATAGTCCCAGTTCTTTTCCCTGCGTGATCACAGAGTCCATTTCGTTCAAAGGTCATGATTCAGTTTATTTTCCATACTCCGCTGCCCAGCATCCGGTACAGTGCAGGTTACAGGCACTTGTAGGATCCATTAAGATAATCCAGGGAATGTTGCAGTTATGGATCTTTCTCATTTCGCGGATTGTCCTGGTTCCATTATAAAACGCTTCATATCCCAGATTCAGAAGAGTTGTCTTCAGCACATTGGGATGCAGCTGATCAGCCATGGAATTAATATATGTATTCAGGGTATATCCCTGGTTTAAAGTTACTCTCCTCAGATATTCCCAGTTGATCCCCAGATCAAATTCATCCATATACTTCTGTGCAGTATCAAGGATTTTTTTCATAGGCCTGTTCCCGGTTCTTACTGATCTGGCTAAGCTCATGATCTACGATTCTGGAAAATACCTTTCTTCCTGCTGCGTGTGTTACCCTGTTCATCTGAAAACGCCTCCTTACAGCGCCTGCTGCGCATGGTCAATCATATCTTTTCTTATGTTCATAAACACATTATATTCTCCTGTGTTATTTTTTCCATAAACAAAAACAGGACAGTGTTTAGTTTTTTACCACTGTCCTCTATCTGGCTAAAAAGCTCTGTGTCTTTATTAAATTCAGGTTTCCAGAATACGAAGAAGAGAATTTTCCTCATTCCCTCTTGTGATTATAGCTCCCAGCATTTTTTATCAGTTCCTCGGGATCCTGCTCCATTCCGTCTCTTACCCATGAAAAAATAATTCCTTCAAAGGCATAGGTATAAAATCTGTAATAAATTTTCGTTTTTCGGGAGCAACCGTTATTCCCTCTGCCATCTCATCCAAAATATTACTGATAATTTTAACAATATATGTATACATAAACCTCAGAAGATAATCTTTCTGAACAGATGCGTAAGTACTCATGATAAATTTTTTATTTTCCCGGGCATAGGTAAAAAAACCTCCGAAAACGTTCTTCCCAGCTGTCAGCAGGATCGTCTCCCATAATGGCTCTTTCCACCTCACTGCAATAAATCCACTCCACCAGATCATAAATATCCCTGAAATGATAATAAAAAGTGTGTCTGTTAATCCCACAGGCTTCTGCAAGGTCTGTCACAGTGATTTTGGAAAGAAGTCTTCTTTTCCATCATTTTTTTCAGAGCTTCTGCAAGAGCTCTCTTTGTTATTGTTGACATAATTCCTCCATGCTTTGACTCTGGTTCCTATTTAAGCTTTTTCAGACTGTCAAACGGTATCTTTCCGCCAAAAAGATCCAGAGCGCTTCCTACCGTTACATCCAGTTTTCCTTTTCCATAAACTTCAAGAGTACGAATGTCCTCCATACTTCCCACACCGCCCGCATAAGTTACTGACCGTTCTCCATACTCTGCAAGCAGCTTTACCAGTTCTGCCTCAATTCCTCCGGCTTTTCCTTCTACATCTACGCCATGAATCAGAAATTCATCGCAGTGGGCGCCAAGCTCCCTCAATGTATCCAAAGTTATCTTTACATCTGTAAATTTCTGCCATCTGTCCGTTACGATGTAGTAAGCTCCGTTCTTTTTCCGACAACTGAGATCAAGTACCAGATGCTCTTTTCCTGTTTCTTTTTCTATTTTTTCCAGGTTTTCCCAGGACAGCCTTCCATTTCGGAAAACATAGGAGGTAACAATCACATGGCTTGCGCCTGCATCAAGATAATCCTCTGCATTTTCCGGGCAGACCCCTCCGCCGATCTGAAGGCCTTCCGGATAGGTTTTTAAAGCGTTCAGCGCCTGATTTTTTTGTTTCCTGATAATAGGGTGAATCTTCCGGATTGAGAAGGATCACATGACCTCCCTGTAATCCGGAATCTCTGTACAGAGCCGCATAAAAAGCAGCATCCTGCTCTGACACAAAATTCTCTCTTGCCTGATCGCCTGTGTCTCTCAGACTTCCCCCAACAATCTGTTTCACCTTACCATTATGTATGTCAATACACGGACGGAATTTCACTGATTCATCCTCCTTTATCCCTGCCCATATCCTGTACTTCCTGTCTTTTACAGAATATATTGCAGCACGTAATATGTTTCTATGTAAGGACATGCTCCTACAGATACTGTCCCGTATCGGCATGTCTCTGTATGGCAGCAGCTGCAGACCAGATGCAGACTGCCGTAAGCCGTCATATTCCGCAGGCATCTGGCCGCATCCTGTGGAAGTGTTTCTTATTCACCGGAATGGCTTGTACAGAACGTACTGTTTTACCAGTAAATAAAAAGCTATCTTCCCTCTGCCGCATTTCCCACTGCGTCACCTACATCTTCTACTGCGTTGCCCACGCCCTCACCGAGATCTTTTACACTGTTTCCCAGCTCACCGGAAACGGTATCATCATTTCTGTCAGTACTCTGATCCATGGTGCCGTCCGCAGCATCATCTGTTCTGTCTCCTGCAACAGTGTTGTCATCAGCAGCGTTATTTTCAGATGCAGTATTGTCATTCTTTGTATCTGTATCCGCAGAAGTCCCATTGTTATCTGTCCTATTATCATCTGTCCTGTCAGCATCCGGAACTGCATCCTTATTATCCATGTTGTTGTCTCTGTCTCCGTTGTCCATCACGTTATCTTTTGCTGTGTTTGTTTCGTCTGCATTATTGTCTGTTCTTTCTCCACAGGCGGTAAATGCAGTTAATGCCAGTACAAGCATCATACCTGTAATGATCTTTTTGATGTTTTTCATCCTGATTGTCTCCTTTTCTTGGAATTTTAAAGCTCATACAGGTAATATGCGTAAGTTTTTTCAGTTTATTCGATGCAAAAAAATTGCCAAAAAAGGCAGGACTTCTGCTTTTCAGCACTTGTCCTGCCCTGATTATTAACCCTCGATCACATCGGCCATATCATAACGGCCTGCCGGCTTTCCTGCCAGGCAATTTAGCTGCCTCAACAGCGCCTTTTCCAAATACAGCTTTTTGAATATGCGGTATGCTTAAATTCAATCACTTCATCCGGACCTGCAAAGATCACCTCATGCTCTCCTACGATTGTTCCTCCCCGAACAGCAGAGATACCAATTTCTTTATCAGAGCGCATTTCTCTCTTCTGGCTGCGGTCATAAACATATTTATATTCATTGCCCATAGCTTCATTGAGACTGTCTGCCAGCGCAAGAGCAGTTCCGCTTGGGGCATCCAGCTTCAGACGGTGATGGCGTTCTACAATCTCCATATCAAATCCGGCTGTTGCCAGAACCCTGGCCGCCTCCTGGATCAGTTTCAGAAGGGTATTGATTCCAAGAGACATATTTGCTGATTTCAGCACTGCTGTTTTCTTTGCTGTTTCTTCTACCCTGGCCAGCTGCTCTTCACTGAGCCCTGTTGTGCACAGAACCAGAGGAAGCTTCCTTTCTCCGCAATAATCAAGAAGCGCATCAACTGCTTTTGCAGAAGAAAAATCAATCACTACATCCACGTCTTCCTGACAGGCAGAAAGATCTGTATACACCGGATAAGAAGTATTACCTTTATCCGCAATATCCACTCCCACAGTGATCTCCGCCTCCGGATCCTTTTCCACAAGTTCTGAGATTACCTGGCCCATATGGCCACAGCATCCGTGCATCATAATTTTTATCATAATTACCTCCTCTGTGTGCCTGTATGCACACATCCAGATATGTGTAAAATCATATCTGCTTTATTGCCTGTAAACTGCAGGCATCTGAATTTGATCCGGCTTCTTGTTTATGCAAGTTTAAGACCATAATCCTTCATTGCTTTTGCAAGAGTTTCTTTGTTGCTCTCCTCCATTTCGCAGAGAGGCATACGAAGAGGACCTACTTCCATACCCATCATGTTCATGGCTGTTTTAACCGGAATCGGATTTACCTCACAGAAAAGTGCATTGATCAGCGGAATTGCTTCAAGCTGAAGTCTTGCCGCCTCTCTGGTATCTCCTTCCATGAATTTCATAACAATATCATGTGTCTGCTTCGGAGCAACATTTGACAGAACAGAAATAACTCCAAGTCCGCCCAGAGACATAATCGGAAGAATCTGGTCGTCATTTCCGGAATAAAGCTCCAGATTCTCTCCCGCCATAGACATCATTTTTGCAATCTGAGAAAGATCTCCGCTGGCAGCCTTGATTCCAACAATATTTTTTACATTTTTTACAAGTGCGGCTACGGTAGCCGGCTGAAGGTTACAGCCGGTGCGGCTTGGCACATTGTACATAATGATCGGTGTTTCCGGAACGGCATTGGCAATCGCTGTATAATGAGCGATCAGACCTTTCTGTGTAGCTTTATTATAATAAGGAGTTACAACCAGAAGCGCATCCACACCATAGGAAGCAGCCTCCTTTGACATCATAATTGCAGTTTCTGTACAGTTGGAGCCTGTACCTGCAATCACAGGAACACGTTTTGCCACCTTATCCACTGCAAATTTGATAGTTTTCAGATGTTCTCCGTGAGTCATTGTAGATGATTCGCCGGTTGTTCCACAGATAATGACAGCATCCGTACTGTTAGCAATCTGAAACTCCAGAATTTCCTCCAGTTTTTCATAATTTACACTCCCGTCTTCATGCATCGGGGTGATAATAGCAACGCCTGCGCCCTTAAAAATTGCCATATAAGTTCCTCCTTTTATTCTTCTGTACTATATTATGCAAATCACAGTCTTCCCGAATCACGGATTTTACTGTTGCTCTGAATCATTTCCGACCATATCCTCAGTGAGCCTTATCACTGTGTCCACATAGGGTCTCAATCCTTCCGGCAGATTCGAACCGGTCATAACAATCTGCATACTTTCGTCTTTCTGCCTGAGAATGTCTGCAACTGTTTCCACAGAAACAATTCCCTGTTCCATGACGCCAAGAATCTCATCCAGCAAAAGGAAATCACATTCCTGAGTCACAACGACTTTTCTGGCAAAATTCAATCCATTTAAGATATTAGAACGTTCTTCTGCCTTTTCCTCATCACTCAGATCATCATAGCAGCAGTCTCTTTTTCAAAGCGGAAAATCTTAATATCCAGATCATCCAACTGCTCCAGAAAATCAACAGAACGTGTTTCTTTTCCCTTCAGAAACTGAATGATAATAACGCTCTTTCCCTCAGCAGCCGCACGAAGACTGTGCCCCAGAGCCAGTGTCGTCTTTCCCTTCGCGCTTCCGCAGTATACTTCTGTTAATTCTTTTTTCATGACAATTCCTCTTATATTGATGAAACTGCATCGTTTTTCAATGTCCTTATCTTACCTCAGTTCGCCTGAAAATTGCAAGCTTTTCCGTCCTCTGTCAGTATTCAGAAGCCTTCTAATCGGTGAAAATAATCTGCCTATACTCAAAATGTCGAAAAATGCTCTGATTTTTATTGCGTGTCGTAATAAAAATAGTATATAATAAACCCATAAAAGACATGCAGAGTAAATTCATATGCGTAAAGTGCCATCCGGATAGAGAGTTGCCGGAAGGACGAAAAGAGAAATCTTGCGGTATATGGGTTGCATCTCGCTGCAACAGAGGGTAAATACTTTTTGGTTATCTCCTATTGTGGTCAGATATCTGCGAAGGGAGGTAAATTTTTTATGGGAAAAAAACAAAAACATGTTTCTTTCTTCAGCCAAAGAGCTGAAGAGTGTGCCTGCTCTTGCCATGTGCGCAATGTTTGCGGCACTTGCACTGATCCTGAATTCAGTGGCATCCATTAATCTGGGTCCGTATATCAAAATCGGATTTTCCGGTATTCCAAACCAGATTGTTGACTATCTGTTTGGTCCCATTACCGGAGGCTTATTTGCAGGAATTCTAGATCTTGTGAAATATTTCATGAAACCTGACGGAGCCTTTTTCTTTGGCTTTACGTTTAACGCAATGCTCGCAGCCTTTATTTACGGATGCTTTTATTACCGTCAGAAGCTGACTCTGAAAAGAGTTCTGATCGCCAAGCTGGTAGTGGTTCTTGTTGTCAATATAGTTCTGAACACACTGTGGCTTGACATGCTGTACGGCAAAGGTTTCCTTGCAATTCTGCCTGCACGCGCAGTAAAAAACTCTGATCATGTGGCCAATTGATTCCTTTATCTTCTTTACGATTACCAGACTGATCGAACAGACAGGCGTTTTCCGCAGCTTTAAAAACGACTGTTGTAAAGCAGGCCTGAATTTCCAGCAAGGAAGAACTACATTCATTGTACACGAATTGCGAGGAAACTTCAAGCTAAACAGACCGGATTTGCACAGTTTGCATAAAATTTCCGGTCCTGATTTTGCAGCTGACGGCTGCACCGCCGCAAATGCGGCAGAAGGAGGGCCTTTATGCTGTATGGCATCGGCTGCGACCTGTGCGAGATCGCGCATCTGGAAAAAAGCCTTACCGGCGCA
>ENA-OPYU01000987-OPYU01000987.1-human-gut-metagenome-genome-assembly--contig:-NODE-987-length-10381-cov-2.390287_pt1 | contig 10381 bp, 17 predicted proteins | sample MGYA00242637_ERZ504482 | MGnify/ENA primary metagenome ERZ504482 (study PRJEB26092, sample SAMD00036237) | human gut metagenome | host: Homo sapiens | study: EMG produced TPA metagenomics assembly of...
AGCGTTAAATGTAGTCGTTGTATTCGCCGGCATATCGATCGGTCCTGTATACGTTTTTTCCGATGAAGCTGTCGGTTCAGATCCGTCTGTCGTATAATAAGCAGTATATCCGTCAGGTACTGTGATCGTAATCTTCTGAGGATCTGTATATCGGCCGGTAGACGGTGTCACCGCAGGGGCATCTGCAATGGGAAATTCAATCGTATATGTCTGAGATATCACTCCGCTCGGAATCCCTTTCATATTTACAACAATAGCGCGAATCTCCGTTGTTCCTTCTTTTTCCAGTAAGATAGGTTCTTTATATTTTTTCCCTGTCTTCGCAGTCGGATCTGTTCCGTCCGTCGTATAATAGATTTCACCTTCCGTATCCGAACTGATCGTAATCTCCTGAACCTCTTTGTATGTTCCCTCTTCGGGTTTAAATTCAGGAGCTTCACAAACATATTCGGACACCAAAGCCAATACGTTATCATCTTCACAGTCTTCAAGAAGAGATGCCACCTTTTCAGGCTGTTTTGTCTCCATATAAAAATTCGATTGCTGCCTGATACAATTTTTTCCGTTTGTGGGCTGTGTTTCAATCGCGCTCAAATAAACATCTTCCGCACCGTCTGTATCATTTTGATCCAGATAAATTTCCGCAAGACCTACATATGCATCCGGTCTTGACTTATCTTTTATGATCGCACGATCGAAATATTTTTCTGCCGCCATATATTCTTTCTCATTAACTGCACGGTACCCTTTTTTCAGCATTCCTGTATAAGAATTCTGATATGCCACATAAATACCAAATCCGATCAATATAACAACTGCCGCCAGTGTAAGCAAAAGCCTTCTCCTCTTTCTTTTCGCCGCTTCCAGACGTTTTTGCTGCCGGGCTTGACGTTGTCGGCGCAGTTCTGCCGAATTTCTTTCAGTATTATTTGTACTTTTTCTCCGGTTTGAGCGAATACGCTCCATCTCGTCCTCGCTTAAAACCACGGGTAGAATTAATATTTTTTCGTCAGATCTTCTCTTCTGTATCTTCTGATATCATCTGTCCGTATCTGTCGTGTTGCTCCTTCAACCGACCCTCTTACTTCTCTTGCAAGTACATCATCCAGCGGGTTATAATCGGGAACAATCTGTACTTCGGCTCCACATACGGGGCAGATCATTTGATCATCAGGAATATTGCTCCGCAATGCACGCATTTCATGCTCTTTCCTCCCGACCGCGTATTGTTTCCACACAATTATTCATCAACATGGCGATCGTCATCGGTCCGACGCCGCCGGCACCGGAGTGATTGCCGAAAACGACCGAAGATACATCTTCACAGTCCACATCTCCGCAGAGATGATTCTGTTCATCTCTATGCATTCCTACATCGATGACAACAGCTCCTTCTTTTATATAATCTTTTGTAATAAATTTTGCTTTACCGATCGCTACAATCAAGATATCCGCCCTTTTGGCAATACTCTTCAAATCTTTTGTTTTTGAATGGGCAACTGTTACAGTTGCATTTTCTCTGAGCAAAAGAGCCGCCATCGGCTTTCCTACAATATTGCTTCTGCCGATGATCACACATTCTTTTCCTTCAATCTCAATTCCCGATCGTTTCAAAAGTTGGATCACTCCTGCAGGAGTACATGACTAAAAAACCTTTCTCTCCGATCCAGAGTCTTCCCACACTTACCGGATGAAAGCCATCCACATCTTTATCCGGAGAAATTGTACGGATAACCTTGTCCTCATCGATCTGTTTCGGCAGCGGAAGCTGCACAAGAATGCCGTTTACTTCCGGATCTTCATTCAATTTCTGTACAAGATCCAACAATGTTTGTTCCGATGTATCCTCCGGCAGTTCATATGACCGGGAATTGATCCCGACATACGCGCATGCTTTCTTTTTATTATTCACATATACAGTTGAAGCAGGGTCATTTCCCACCTGTATCACTGCAAGGCAGGCATTTATGCCTGCCTCTGTTAATTTTTCTACTTCGTCGCGCAACTCATCTTTAATCTGTTTTGAGATTGCTTTTCCATCAATAATGTATGGCATTTATTTCTCCTTTAAAACAAGCCTGTTATCGTTCCGTCTTCCGTAACATCGATTCCGTTTGCAGCCGGAACTTTCGGCAGTCCCGGCATCGTCATAACCGCACCTGTCAGCGCAACTACAAATCCTGCTCCGGCACTTACATATACTTCGCGGATGTGGATGTCAAAGCCGTGCGGTCTTCCGAGTTTTTTGCATCATCAGACAAAGAGTACTGATTCTTTGCCATACATACCGGAAAACTTCCGAATCCCAATGATTCGATCTTTGCAATCTGTTTTTTGCTGCCGGCTCATATACGACACCGTCTGCTCCGTAAATTTCTTGGCGATTTTTCTCGAATCTTTTCCTTTACAGTAAAGAAATGGGAATCTTACGATAATGAAGTTCAAGTTCTTGATTTTTTCGTTTCCAAATGTATCCAATACTTTTCGGCAAGTGCAATACCGCCTTCTCCACCTTTTCCCATACTTCGGACAAAGCAAATTCACAGCCTCTTTCTTCGCAGAACCTGCAGATAAATTCATTTTCCGCATCTGTATCTGTAACAAAAGAATTTAACGTTACAATAACAGGAACCTTATATTTTTGTATATTTTCGATATGTTTTTCAAGATTTACAATTCCTTTTGCGAGTGCATCCAGATTTTCTTCCGCTAAATCTGCTTTCGCAACCCCACCATTATACTTCAAAGCTCGTACAGTTGCAACCAAAACAACTGCATCCGGTTTGACATCTGCCATACGACATTTGATATCGAAGAATTTCTCTGCTCCGAGATCTGCTCCGAATCCCGCTTCTGTAATCGTAATATCACTTAATTTCAGCGCCATCTTTGTTGCGCGCACACTGTTGCATCCATGCGCGATATTTTGCAAACGGTCCGCCATGTACAAGCGCAGGTGTATGTTCAAGTGTCTGAATAAGGTTTGGTTTCACCGCATCTTTCAACAAAGCGGTATCGCCCCTGTTGCATGCAGGTCATCTGCTGTCACCGGCTCTCCCGCAAAATTATACGCTACAATGATTCTGCCCAGGCGAGCTCTTAAATCCGCAAGATCATCTGCAAGGCAAAGAATCGCCATAATTTCAGACGCAACTGTAATAACAAAATGATCTTCCCGCACCATTCCATCCATCTTATTTCCAAGTCCTACAACAATGTTTCTCAGCACACGATCATTCATATCCAGACAGCGTTTCCATACAACCTGTCTCGGGTCGATCTGAAGTTCATTTCCCTGCTGAATGTGATTGTCAAGCATCGCCGCAAGCAAGTTATTTGCCGACGTGATTGCATGAAAATCTCCCGTAAAATGAAGATTCAGATCTTCCATCGGCACAACCTGCGAATAGCCGCCGCCTGCCGCTCCGCCTTTGATTCCGAAACAAGGTCCTAAAGATGGTTCTCGAAGTGCAATAATCGCATTTTTATTCAATTTCGCCATTGCCTGACCTAAACCGACAGATGTTGTCGTCTTGCCTTCGCCTGCCGGAGTTGGATTAATGGCTGTCACAAGAACAAGCTTTCCGTCTTCACGATCTTTAATCTTCTCCCATAACTCATCTGAAAGTTTTGCTTTATACTTTCCGTAAAACTCCAGCTCGTTCTCCTCAATTCCTGCCCGTGCCGCCACATCCTTGATGTGTTCCATTTTTGCTTCCTGTGCGATCTGAATATCTGTCTTCATTTTCTACCTCCTAATTTCCCTTTTGTAAATAGTTTTCAAACTCTTCCTTTGTCATTAATACTTTTCTCGGTTTTGTTCCTTCTTCAGGACCTACAACTCCGGCTTGGGCAAGCTGATCCATAATCCTTGCCGCCCGGTTAAACCCGATTTTAAACATTCTCTGAAGCATTCCGATAGATGCTTTTTTCTTTTTCTATAATAAGCTTTCCGGCCTCTATAAAATATGTATCACGGTCATCACCGTTTTCACCTGCCTGCATTCCATTTCCCGATGACACAATATTAGTGACCATATGCTCTTCCAGTTCATTATTATAAGAAACTCTTTCACTGTGATTGATCAGATAATCGACTACATTTTGAACTTCTTTATCTGATACGAATGAACCTTGCACACGAACGGGTTTCGGATATCCTGACGGATAAAAAAGCATATCCCCTTTACCGAGCAGTTTTTCCGCGCCATTCATATCTATAATTGTTCTTGAGTCAACACCTGACGAAACCGAAAATGCAATACGAGAGGGCATATTTGCTTTAATAAGACCGGTAATGACATTGACAGATGGTCTTTGTGTCGCAAGGATCAAATGCAGTCCTGCCGCCCGCGCAAGCTGTGCAAGACGACAAATAGCACCTTCTACCTCTCCCGGAGCAACCATCATAAGGTCTGCCAGCTCATCAATAATAATTACGATCTGAGGAAGCTTTTTCTGAATATCCTCTCCTGTCTGACCTTGTTCTATCTTTTCATTAAATCCCTTCAGATCACGCACGTTATAATCAGCAAACAGTTTATAACGCTTCTCCATCTCTGCTACAGCCCAGTTCAAAGCACCTGCCGCTTTTTTCGGATCTGTTACAACAGGGATCATCAGATGCGGAATCCCGTTATATACGCTCAACTCCACAACTTTCGGATCGACTAAGATCAGTTTGACTTCTTCCGGATCCGCTTTGTAGATAATACTCATGATCAACGTATTGATACAAACTGATTTTCCCGATCCGGTTGCTCCTGCCACAAGAAGGTGCGGCATCTTCGCAATATCCGAAACGACTACTTTTCCCGCAATATCTTTTCCGACCGCAAACGAAATGGGAGAAGCGCTTGCCTGAAATTCTTTTGATTCCAAAAGATCACGAAGCATAACCGCTGTATTCTCACTGTTCGGCACTTCAATTCCCACTGCCGCTTTTCCCGGAATCGGAGCTTCGATACGAAGATCCGCCACTGCAAGATTTAATTTAATGTCATCTGAAAGACCGACAATCTTACTTACTTTCACCCTTGCTCCGGCTGCAGTTCATATCTTGTAACGGACGGTCCACAACTTGCATTCGTCACATGTACGCCAACTCCGAAATTGCGTAATGTCTGCTCTAACTTAAGCGCCGTAGCTCTAAGATGCGCATCTGAATCTCCACCGGCTTTCCTTCCTTTTTTCAGAAGACTGATCGGAGGTGTATGATAAACAGGATGTTCCTTCTGCTCTTCTATTCTCACCGCATCGGCCACGTTCTGAGTTTCCCTTGCCACTGCTTGGGAATCTTCGTTTTTGTTTTTTCTTCCTGACGTATTTTCTGATTCTGAAGATCCTCTTCTGCCTTTTCTTCTAAAGGCGTGAATGTATCTGTCTGCTGCAAAGCCTCATACTGCTGTTCTTTCCCCTCTTGCCGAATAGGTTCTGCTTCCATAAAAGGTTCTTCACGATTAATGACAAATGCTTCGTTATCAGGTATCAATTCGCACACATCCGGCGATTTATTCTCCTTCTGCCATTTTTTCGGTATTTCTGCTTCAGACATAAGAGTCGTTGCAAATGAAACACCGGACACTTTATGATCGATCCTTTTCTCCGGCTCGTTTCTTCATTTTTTCAAAGATTGTCCCGATTTCCGACTCTCAGACAGTGATTTTTGACTCTTCCTTTTGCTTTGCTCTTAAAACTGCCGTCTCCTGACGTTTCCTTCGCACATCCTCATATGCTCTTTTACTTTTTCGGCCGATCGGAGCTAACAATGAATTTTTCTGTAATCAATATGATGCATATCACCGATAAAACAACTAAGACAACATATGTTCCTATCTTCCCGATCAAAGGGCAGAGCATACTAATCATACAGCCTCCGGTCAAACCTCCGGCATTATGATGCTCACTGGCAGCAGTATAGTATGAAATCAGTTTTGTTCCCGGCGTATAAGAATTAAATATCAATTCCAGTATTGCCGTCAAAAATAAGAACAAAAATACTCCTGCCGCGATTTTTATATAAGCATGTGTATTTCCTCTGTTTGAAATAAAAAAAGGCGGCGGCCGCAAAAACAAGAAACGGCAATACATATGCCATATATCCAAACAAACCAAATAGTACAGAAGAAACTGCCTCCCCGCAATTCCGCCAATACCAAAATTACTCAAAACAAGCAGAATGCACACTGTCAATATAACAAGTATCGTAATTTCCCCCGCAAGTTCTGTATTTTTTGCATTGCTGCTTTTCGCTTTCGTTCTCGTCTTTTTCTTTGATCTTGTATTTTTTCTTCCTTTTGTAGTCTTGGAAGCCATATAATTCCCCCTTGGTAATTAAACATACTATATTTAGTATATCATCATTTGAAAATCATGTCATCAAATTTTTCTCTTGTTTCTCTTTCTCTTTGTCGATCAATGAGTGAAGCTTTGCAAAAGCCTCTTTGATTCCTCCGACCTCATCTATCATCCCTTCCTTTACTGCCTGCTCTCCTTCAAGCATTGTTCCTACATCTTTTACAAGCTGCGAAGAATCAAGCATTAATTCTAAAAGCCGATCCTGAGTGATGTTAGAATGAGACGCAATGAATTTTGTAATACGATCCTGCGTTTTTTTCCATATTTCGATAACTTTGCATCACTCCGATAAACATTCCGGTAGAACGCACAGGATGAACGATCATCGTACCCGTCGGCACAATAAAGGAATAATCTGCCGACACAGCCAGCGGGCCTCCGATTGAATGACTTCCCCCAAGTACGAGCGACACCGTAGGCTTGCTTAAAGATGCGATCATTTCAGCTATTGCCAGTCCGGCTTCCACATCGCCTCCAAGCGTATTTAATAAAATTAAAACTCCGTCTGTTTCATCATCTTCTTCTATCTGTGCAAGTCTCGGAAGAAGATGTTCGTATTTCGTTGCTTTCGTGTTTCCTGAAAACACTGTCATGACCTTCGATTTCCCCTATGATCGTCAGTAATTGAATTCCGTATTTCGAACCGCTCTCTTTCATATTAAGAGTTCCCATTTCTTTGATCTCGTTATTTTCGTCTTCTCTTTTTTGCTGCTCTTCAGCCATTTTGCCTCCTCCTTCATACCGCAAAAATATTCGTATCAAAAGATATCCGATATCTTTAAAAATCAGTATGAAAAAAAGTCGAGATATTTTATGCAGTTTTGGAGGAAACAATTTTCCAAAAAACACATTTCAGAATTGTAGGCAGTCACCAAAGTATAGGTGGGGAACAAACTTTCACTCGTCGTCTATACAAAAAATTGGCACAGATGTAAATTGTATACATCCATACCATTTTTTAAGAATTATTTTAATGCCTGCTCTACATCGGCAATAATATCTTCGGCGTTCTCGATTCCTACACTGAAACGGATCAAATCCGGCTGAACTCCCGCCTCTTTCAACTCCTGCTCGTTCATCTGACGATGAGTATGGCTTGCCGGGTGAAGCACACAGCTTCTTGCGTCCGCCACATGGGTTACGATTGCTACCATTTTCAATTTATCCATCATTTCCACAGCTGCTTCTCTTCCGCCTTTCAGACCGAATGTCAGCACTCCGCACGTACCGTTTGGCATATATTTCTGTGCCAGATCATAATACTTATCTCCTTCCAACGACGGATAACTTACCCAAGCTACTTTATCATGTCCTTTCAAATACTTTGCAACTTTCAACGCATTCTCACAATGTCTTGGCACTCTTAAGTGAAGCGTTTCAAGTCCGATATTCAGCAAAAATGCATTTTGCGGCGCCTGAATGGAACCAAGGTCTCTCATAAGCTGAGCTGTTGCCTTTGTAATATAAGCGCCTTTTCCGAATTTTTCTGTATATACAATTCCGTGATATGTCTTATCCGGTGTCGTAAGTCCCGGAAATTTATCTGCATGGGCATTCCAGTCAAAATTGCCACTGTCAATGATCGCACCTCCGACACACGCCGCATGGCCATCCATATATTTTGTTGTAGAGTGGGTAACAATATCTGCTCCCCACTCAAACGGACGGCAGTTAATCGGTGTTGCAAACGTATTATCCACAATAAACGGAACTCCGTGTCTGTGCGCCGCACTTGCAAATTTTTGAAAATCAAGAACAACAAGAGCCGGATTGGCAATCGACTCTCCAAAACACCGCTTTTGTGTTTTCTCTAAATGCAGCCTCCAGTTCTTCCTCAGAACAATCCGGATCTACAAATGTAGCATCTACGCCCATTTTTTTTGAATTGTATGAGCATAAAGATTATATGTACCGCCATACAAAGCCGACGCGCATACGATATGGTCTCCCTGTTCCGCAATGTTCATAATTGCATAGAAATTCGCCGCTTGTCCGGAAGATGTCAGCATCCCCGCATATCCGCCTTCAAGATCGCATATTTTGGCAGCAACCGCATCGTTCGTCGGATTTTGAAGACGCGTATAAAAATATCCCGACTCTTCAAGATCAAACAGTCTTCCCATCTGCTCGCTGCTCGTATAACGAAATGTAGTGCTCTGATAAATCGGAAGTACTCTTGCTTCTCCGTTTCCGGGTTCATATCCCGACTGTATACATTTTGTTTCGATTCTGTAATCGCTCATCTTCTTTGTCCTCCTGCGTTTTTCCTGTTTGTATGCCTGCATTCCCTGAATCGCCTATTCATTCCAGTTATGATATACGTCCTGGACATCATCGTCTTCTTCGAGAAGATCTAATGTTTTCTGGATATTTTTAATATCCTCTTCACTTGTCAAATCGACATAAGTCTGAGGGATCATCGTAACTTCCGCTCCTGCCATTACAATTCCCGCCTCTTCTAATTTCAGACGCACTTCACTAAATGCAGCCGGATCTGTCAAAATTTCAAAACTTTCCTCTTCTTTCTTCCGCGAAATCTTCCGCTCCCGCATCCAGTGCAAGCATCATCAGTTCATCCGCATCCATGCTGCAGTCTTCTTTTGCCACAAAAATCTGGCCTTTCTCATCAAACATAAATGATACACAACCTGGCGTGCCTACGTTTCCACTTCCTTTTGTAAACGCGTTGCGTACATTTGAAGCTGTCCGGTTTTTATTATCTGTCAATGTTTTTACGATGATTGCCGTTCCGTTCGGACCATATCCTTCATATGTAATATGCTCGTAATTATCGCCCGCTCCTTCGCCTGCTGCTTTTTTAATATTTCTCTCGATCGTATCATTCGGCATATTATTCGACTTTGCCTTTGCAATAACATCGCGCAAACGACTGTTATTTGCCGGATCCGGTCCGCCGCCTTCTTTTACCGCCACAGCAAGTTCTCTTCCGATCTTTGTAAAAATCTTTCCCTTAGCCGCATCGTTTTTTTGCTTTCTTATGTTTAATATTTGCAAACTTTGAATGTCCAGACATATAAATTTTCTCCTCTTCTTTTTCTCTTGTACAGTCCGTTTCGCTCAACCGCACATTTTGCTTTACAATTTTCATCACTCTTTTGATCTTCTGTAAAGAAGTCAGAACAGTCTATGTAGCATTTCAAGACTGATCCTTATTGCTTTATCTACTTTCTGCATCATTGCACTGTCTATATGACAGACATATTCTTTCAGCCGCTGCTTATCGATCGTACGAATCTGTTCTAGCAATATAACAGGAAATTTTTTTACGATTTTATAATCTCTTGTACTGATCTCTATATGAGTCGGCAGCTTCGCCTTATTCATCTTTGATGTAATCGCCGCACAGATCACAGTCGGACTATGTCTGTTTCCGACATTATTCTGTATGACAAGAACAGGTCTTACCCCTCCCTGTTCCGAACCGACAACAGGACTTAAGTCGGCATTAAAAAAATGTCTCCGCGTCTGATCATCAAATTTTTCACTCTCCGATTTCATACTAATATTCTCCTCATAACCTCCCGGTCATGTTCATTTATCAGTATTCCCTTTGTCATCGGATGTATTCACCAAACAATTACTTCATCAGATCAAAATCACCGCCTGTGTAAACCCTCGGAATCCGTTTTCCGAGACAACAGACAAATTCATAGTTAAATCTTCCGCTTAATTTTGACAATTCCTCTACTGTTATTTCATCTTTTCCGTCTTTTCCGATCAAAACAACCGATCCATAAATGCCGCCCCCGGTATATCGGTCACATCTACCATGAACTGGTCCATACATACTCTTCCTACGATTTTTGCCCGCTTTCCTCTGATAAGCACACTGCCTTTATTAGAAAGAGAACGTGGATATCCGTCTCCGTATCCGACCGGGATCGTGGCAATTTTCATCTTTTCCGGAGCAACAAATGTTCCCCCGTAGCTAATCGGTGTTCCTGCCTCTACTTCTTTCACAAATGTAATATGACTGATCAATGACTATCAACCCAACGCCTGC
>ENA-OPYU01000988-OPYU01000988.1-human-gut-metagenome-genome-assembly--contig:-NODE-988-length-10379-cov-6.546137_pt1 | contig 10379 bp, 11 predicted proteins | sample MGYA00242637_ERZ504482 | MGnify/ENA primary metagenome ERZ504482 (study PRJEB26092, sample SAMD00036237) | human gut metagenome | host: Homo sapiens | study: EMG produced TPA metagenomics assembly of...
TTTTTTGAATTACGAAAGACTGCAAGGTCGTAAACATCCTGAGTGGGAAAAGCGTATAAAAAGTATGTTGGATATGTTTCTGCGTTTACAAAATAAGGACGGTAGTTTTCCTCGTAAGTTTAAAGATGACTTTTCTATTGTAGACAAGAGTGGGGGAAGTACCCCTTCGGCAACTTTGCCATTGGTTATGGGATATAAATATTTTAAGGATAAACGGTATTTGGCAAGTGCAAAACATACAGTGGAGTATTTGGAAAAGGAATTGATTTCGAAGTCCGATTATTTTTCTTCTACTTTGGATGCTAATTGCGAGGATAAAGAGGCATCTTTGTATGCGTCAACTGCTGCTTACTATCTGGCTTTAGCTACAAAAGGAGCTGAACGAGCCCATTATGCTGGGTTGGCGAGGAAGGCAGCTTATTTTGCATTGTCATGGTACTATACATGGGATGTCCCTTTTGCCCCCGGTCAGATGTTGGGTGATTTAGGGTTGAAAACTAGAGGCTGGGGAAATGTTTCTGTAGAAAATAACCATATTGATGTCTTTATTTTTGATTTCGCTGACGTATTGAACTGGTTGGCAAAAGAATATAATGAAAAGCGTTTTCGGATTTTCTCAGGTAATCAGTACATCAATGCGTCAGTTGTTACCCAGTATGAAGGGCATCGATGTGGTAATTGCCAAAACAGGATATTATCCGGAGGTTGTCCAGCATACTAACTGGGACTACGGTAAGAATGGTAAAGGCTATTATAATGATATTTTTGGCTCCGGGATGGACAGTGGCTTCATTGTGGGAATTATTTTCTCCGGGACGTGCCGAGAAGTTACTTGAAAAAATAGTTTGAAATTGATAATTTATTATGATGTTAAGTGATTAGCATTTCATTTAAAACTTGATTTTCTTTTCTTTGTAGGGAAAGGTATGTCCTTTTTCAGAAAATCAGCTTTCTTTTTAAGGAAGGATACCTGAAGTATATTAAAAAGCCGGGGATTGTCTTTACAGATGTTCCCGGCATAACTTTTTTACCGTCACTGGCATTATTGTTCTGACTTTACATCTCTTATTGAGTAAAACAAGTAAAAGAAAGAATTTCTCTATGTTAAGATAACAGTTTACTTTAAATTCTTAACTTTGTTCCCCTTGAAAAAATGATTGTTACAAGATAATTTAACAGCTAAAATGCAACAATATAAAAGACCGGAAGCTATAAAACGTATGAATGAGTTGGCGGGTAGCCGGAAGCCTTTCCATTTTTATTATAGATTATAAACAGCAGTGTTCTTTGATAGAGGAAATAAGCCGGATTGATTCTACCCGTTGCCGTTATAACTTTAATGGAGTGAAAAATGTGGATACTGTAACAGAAAGTTACAGTGGGCGGATAGGCTGGAACTTTGTTCCAATGTCTTTGGCAGACTACCGGCAGGCTTTTGAAATCGTAAAACGGAATATTCTGGCAGGTAACAGCTATCTCGCTAATTTGACTTGCAAAGTTCCTGTCAGTACTAATCTTACTTTGGAGGATGTGTTCCGGTACTCCAAAGCACTTTATAGACTTTGGTTGAAAGATAAATTGGTCTGTTTCTCACCCGAAATTTTTGTTCGTATAGAAGATGGCGAGATAAAATCTTTCCCCATGAAAGGAACGATTGACGCTACCTTACCTGATGCGGAAAAACTGTTGATGGATGATCCTAAAGAAACTGCCGAACATGCTACCATTGTAGATCTGATTCGTAATGATTTGAGTATGGTGGCGGAACAGGTGAGAGTTGTCCGGTATCGTTATTGTGACCGGCTTGAAACCAATAAGGGGCCTATCTTTCAGACAAGCTCCGAAATATGTGGTGTCTTGCCCGATGATTACCCGTCGCATATAGGAGATATTATATTTCGTTTGTTACCGGCCGGTTCCATAACTGGAGCGCCCAAATCCAAGACGATAGATATTATTGAAGAAGCGGAGAGTTATGAGCGTGGATTTTATACGGGTATAATGGGCTATTGTGACGGCAGGACTTTAGACAGTGCGGTGATGATCCGTTTTTTAGAACAGGAAGGAGAGAATCTTTATTATAAGGCGGGGGGAGGAATCACTTCAAAGAGTGATTTACAAAGTGAATATAATGAAATGATACAGAAGATTTATGTACCCATTTATTGAAACTATACGGATAGAACAAGGAAAAGCGTGTAATTTGTCTTATCATAATGAAAGACTGAACAATACCCTTCATCATTTCTGGCCAGACTGTGCCGGCATAGAATTAGGTGAATACCTGAAATTGACACCGGAGATGAGCGGAATGAAATGTAGGGTGATTTATGATGGCGGTGGAATAAAAGAAATTAGTTATGAAGCCTATCAGATGCGTCCGGTACATTCTTTGCAGTTGGTTTATTCGGATGATATAGATTATACTTATAAAAGTACAGACAGGGAAGCTTTAAACCGGCTTTTTGCCTGCCGTGGAGAACGGGATGATATTTTAATTGTCAGACGCGGACTGCTGACTGATACTTCCATAGCTAATATTGCCTTGTTTGATGGTAAGGATTGGTTTACACCTAAATTACCTTTGTTGAGAGGAACTTGCCGTACAGCATTGATTGACAGCGGAATTATAAAAGAAAAAAATTATCCGGCCGGAAGAACTATCTTCTTATTCTTTTGTTAGGTTATTTAACGCTATGATTAAATGGGGAGCGTTGGAACTTTCTACCGGAACCATTTATGAATAATAAGAAAGAAGGTGGAATTTTGAAGATTTTTGTTTGTTTCCTTAAATAATTTGCTATATTTGCAAAAAAAATTATAAATACAGGTAGGGTATGAGATTGCGGACAGTTGCCAAGTTGGGTATGGTGCTATCAGTGGTATTGTTTTGTACGGCTGTGGGCTTTTACGGCTTTGCTAAATTAAGCCTGACGGATAAGAGTCGTGAGATCAATCTCTTCTCACTTGTACCGGCTGATTGCATCGGTGTGTTGGAGAGTGATAATATTAATTATTTTCTGAATGAATTTCCTCAACTGAATTATTCTGAAGAATTGGGTAATTTCCAGTTTCCCGGTTTATTTAATTATGTGTTGGGAGGTTTGAACGAATATACCACTAATACTGCTCATGGTCTGAGCAGTAAGATGAGCCGGGTGGTGGTCAGTTTCCATTCTCCGGGTACTCCGCGTGACCAGGTGGTATATTTCCGTATGGGGGCTGATGATAAGGAAACATTGGGAGATATGTTGTTAGAGAGAACTCCGGGAAGTTTTTCACCTAAAAAATGAAAAAAGTAACAGAGGAAAAAAGTATAGCAGTCTATCCGTTGGGCAATAATGATTTTCTAGCTGTCTATAGTGAGGCGGGGTTCTATGTGGTGAGTTATCAGAAAAGTTTGATAGAGAAAGTGATTGATGCGCGTGAGGATGAGGAGAAAGCATTGAGCAATGATCCCGTGTTTGCCAAAGCGATGCAGAAAAAGAAAACGCATAATTTCCTGACTTTATACGGACGTACACCGTCTATGCCTTTCCTGCAGGATAATAGTAGCTGTTGGAGTGAGTTTGATTTTCACATGAACAGCGATGTGGTGTATCTCACTGGAGATACTTTTATGCCTGATTCATGCGGTTGTGTGAACCAGATGGCCGAAAAATTGAAAAATATTCCAGATATAAGGGAAGATAGTTTGATTATTTCTGCTGATAAAGATTCCATGGCAGATTATATGGAAGAGGCATACGAAAGAAATAGCAGGACATTGTTCAATGAATGTGTAGCTAATCTTTCACGTGACGCAGCCTTTATGCTTGTGGCGGACATGAACAAGATTTCCCGCAACCCGGAACGTTTCGAGCCTTATTTGCCGGCATTTCTGTTGGAAAATGCTCCTTTATTCCATTCGTTTATTCTTTCAACCCAATTGTCAGTTGTAAACGATCGGCTTTCCCATATCATGGTGCTGACATATAAAGATTAGCGCAACTTATGTTGGTGGAAGTGAGGGGCCACTTTGCTTCTAAAATAAAATAACGAGATAACAGTGAGTGCAGCTCCGAATAGATAAGCCATCTTGAAGGTGGCTATTTCTGCTATATATCCGCCCAATAACATGCCGGCGCCTATACCTACATCCCACGAAGTCAAGTAGGTGCTAGTTGCCGTACCACGCTGGTTGTTGGGGGCCAAGTTCACAAACAGCGTGTTATAGGCAGGAAACATGGTTCCGAACCCAATACCTAGTAAAAGAGCTATGGTGAACAGAAAATAAGTGGTCCATTGCAGACTCCATGTTGTCAGCCATCCGCATGAACTCAAACCGAAGAAACAGAAGCAGACCAGATACAGGCCGGCTTCAATAACTTGAGTAACCATTCCCCGGTCTACCAGGCGTCCGGAGAAAAGACGGGAAACTGCCATTCCCAATGCCATAAAGGTGAAAAAGAAACCGGTAGATGCCTGGATACCTATTTGTTTGGCATACATTGCAACGTAATTGGTGGTCATGCCATAAGGGATGGATAGTAATAACAAACTGAAACCTGCCGGTATTCCTTTAAGCAAAATGAAACGGTCCAATGATATAGGTTCTCGTTTTACAGGAGGTTTGTAGGTGGTCTTTACCAATGAGGCGCAGAGAAATCCTATCAGGCAGGAACCTAATGAGCAACAGAAGATAAGCGTATAGTCTGCTCCTGCATCATGCAGGAAGAGTCCGGTCATCGGTCCGATGGACATGGCTATATTGTTTGCCAGCCCATAATATCCTAATCCTTCCCCACGGCGTGAAGAAGGCATGATATCAATGACAATGGTATTTCCGCTGACTGTCACCATGCCGAACGATACTCCGTGTATAATGCGGAATAAAATAAATAAGGTGAGTGTTCCTGCAATGAGATATCCTCCGAAGATGGCGGTAAAAGTGAAATAAGCCAACAGATAAAGCGGTTTGCGGGCAAAGGTATCTAACAGATAGCCGGAGAAAGGCCGTATGCACAGGGCGGCAATGGTGTAACAAGAAAGTACGGCCCCTATAGTTGTTTTGTTAGCGTCGAAAACTTCCGCCAAGTAGAAAGGTAATACAGGCATCAGTAACCAGAATCCAAAGAATAATAGAAAATTGGCTGCCAGTATTTCTATATAATTTTTGGTAATCAGCTTGTCCTTCATGAGCAATAATGTGCTAATATGTCAATGTATCAATATGCTAATGTGGCAATATGTTAATATGCCAATTGACCGCGTTCTATTCCGCATGGCAATTGGCATATCAGCACATGGTCACATTGACACTATTAATTGGCTGCTTCGAATTCTTTCAAGAAGCGAGTATCGTTTTCAGAGAATAATCGTAAATCGTTTACACGATATTTCAAGTTGGTGATGCGTTCAATACCCATACCTAGCGCATAGCCTGAGTAAACTTTGCTGTCAATGCCGTTGGCTTCCAATACATTCGGATCCACCATACCACATCCCAGAATTTCCACCCAGCCTGTGCCTTTACAGAACGGACAACCTTTTCCGCCGCAAATATTGCAACTGATATCCATTTCGGCACTTGGTTCGGTGAACGGGAAATAAGACGGACGCAGACGGATTTGAGTATCTTCGCCGAACATTTCTTTGGCAAACAATAGCAATACCTGCTTTAAATCAGTGAATGATACATTCTTGTCAATGTAGAGTGCTTCCACTTGATGGAAGAATGCATGGGCACGATAACTGATCGCTTCATTGCGGTATACACGTCCCGGACAGATGATGCGGATAGGAGGTTGCGAATGTTCCATAGCTCTTGCCTGTACGGAAGAAGTGTGAGTGCGAAGCACGATGTTCTTTTTCACATCTTCCTGACTGGCTTCGATGAAGAAAGTATCTTGCATATCACGTGCAGGATGGTCTTCGGCAAAATTCATGGCAGTGAATACGTGCAAGTCGTCTTCTATTTCGGGACCGTCGGCAATGCTGAAGCCCAGTCGATGGAATATATCAATAATTTCATTTTTTACAATGCTCAGCGGGTGGCGTGTTCCCAGTTCGATGGGATAAGCCGTACGCGTAAGATCCATTTCGGCGGCACCGTTATCTTGGGTTTCAAAAACTTCTTTCAATGTAGCGATACGTTCCTGAGCCTTGTTTTTTCAGCTCGTTCAGTTTCATGCCCACCTCTTTTTTCTGCTCGGCAGGTACGTTGCGGAAGTCTGCCATCAACTCATTAATCGCTCCTTTTTTTGGCTAAGATATTTAATGCGCAAGGCTTCCAATTCTTCCGCATTGGCTGCTTGCAAGCCTTCAATTTCCTGAAGTAATTGTTCTATTTTAGCTAACATAGTTTCTTCTTTATTTTTAATGACCGCAAAGTTAGCGAATTAAACCCATATATTTTGCTGAAAACTAAAAAAATCGATATTTTGCATCGATTTTTCTAAATATAGAAAATGAGAAAACTAATAATCGGAGTTTGTCTGCTTATGCTGATAAGCTCCTGTGGAGGTGGAAAAAAAGAAAATGGACCCCTTCGAGACGCTTACTGAGGAGATTGATTCGCTGACTGCACCCCCGGACACAACAGAAGCGATGGCTGCGGTAGAGGAAGAACCAATGGTTCCCGCTACGGCCGACGAAAGTTTTGCCGACTTTTTCTACAATTTTGCCAGTGATGAAAAGTTACAATTGTCACGCATCGTGTTCCCTTTGCCGTATTATACAATGGAAAAGAAAGAGCACATTGAAAAGGACCAATGGAAACACGATCCTTTATTCAGCCGGCAAGATGCCTATACAGTTCTGTTCGATAAGGCGGAAGATATGGAAATGGAGAAAGATACGGGGCTTACCAGTGTCAAGATAGAATGGATTTACTTGAAGAAGGGAAAAATCAAGCGGTACTATTTTGAGCGTCTGAAGGGGCTGTGGAAACTGGAAGCCATAGATTTCGCGGATATGCCGAGAGAGGATACCGGTAAGGAGGACTTCTTTGAGTTTTATGAACGTTTTGCCAATGATTCGGTTTTCCAGTTGTCACGTTTGCACGAACCGTTGAAGTTTGTGACTGCTGATCCCGAAGACGAGTTTCAGATACTGGAAACGACTTTGGAGGCCGGACAATGGTTCGCATTCCAGCCTGTGTTGCCTCGTGAGAATTTGACAAATGTGAACTATGGCCAGAACGAGAATGTGCATTCCAATACGAAAGTGATTGAAATGAAAGGTTTTGGCAATGGATTTAATAATACGCTCTATTTTGAACGGCGGCACGGTCTATGGAAACTGATGCAGTTTGAGGATCTGAGCGATTGATTTGATTGTAAATGAAGGAAATAAAAGACTATTCTCTGTTGCCTCATAATACATTTGGTATGGATGTGAAGGCATCTTTGTTTGTGGAATATGAATCGGTGACAGAGCTGCAATCCATCTTGTCGGATAAAAACCTGATGGCCGGTAACTGGTTGCATATCGGCGGAGGAAGCAATTTGCTTTTTAAAGGTGATTATGCAGGGACTGTCCTGCATTCGGCTATCCGGGGGTATGAGGTGGTTGCTGAAAACGAACAGGAAATAGAGGTAAGGGCAGGAGCCGGTGAGGTGTGGGATGATTTTGTGGCATATACCGTGAAGAACAGTTGGTATGGTGCTGAAAATCTGTCATTGATTCCCGGTGAAGTGGGTGCTTCTGCCGTTCAGAATATCGGTGCGTATGGTGTTGAGGCAAAAGATTTGATTGTAAGTGTGGAAACCGTCGAGGTGGAAACCGGCAGGAAACGGATTTTTACCAAAGAGGAATGCCGTTATGCTTATCGTGAAAGCATTTTCAAGAAAGATTTGAAAGGTAAATATATAGTGACTTACGTCACTTATCGTTTAAGTAAGCAGCCGGTTTTTAATCTGGAGTATGGAAATGTGCGTGGCGAATTGGAAAAGCGAGGAGGTGAGGTGGCATTGGAGAATGTAAGGAAGGTGATTATTGCCGTGCGTGAAGCCAAGTTGCCCGATCCCCGGGTGCAGGGAAATGCCGGAAGTTTCTTTATGAATCCGATTGTTCCACGCAGGCAGTTTGAAATAGTACAGCAACAGTATCCTGATATGCCACATTATGAAGTGGATGGCAATCGGGTGAAGATTCCTGCTGCATGGATGATAGACCGTTGCGGCTGGAAAGGCAAACAAATAGGGCGCGCGGGTGTTCATTCTAAACAGGCGTTGGTCTTGGTGAACTGTGGAGGCGCTACGGGAGATGAAGTGATTGCTCTTGCCAGACGGATACAGGAGTCTGTGCTTCAAAAGTTCGGGGTAGCTATCTCTCCCGAAGTGAATTTTATATAAAGTATAATATGAAGATTACAATACTAGGCAGCGGAACGTCTACGGGAGTACCCGAAATAGGGTGCAAATGTCTGGTATGTACCAGCAGCGATCCCCGGGACAACCGTTTGCGTTGTTCGGGACTGATAGAAACGGAAGGGCTCCGGATTCTGATAGATTGTGGTCCCGATTTCCGTGAACAGATGATACGGTTGAACGATTTCAAACCGTTGGACGGTGTTTTGATTACTCACGAACACTATGACCATGTAGGAGGCTTGGATGATTTGCGTCCTTTCTGTCGTTTTCGTGATGTGCCGGTTTATGCCGAACAATATACAGCAGAGCGTTTACGCCAGCGTATTCCTTATTGTTTTGCCGAACATCTTTATCCGGGAGTTCCCCGTATTACATTAGAGGGAATTGTTCCCGGTTCTCCTTTTATTATCGGCAATCCCGAAGGAAACAAAGTAGAAGTGACACCTCTTCGGGTAATGCACGGCAAATTGCCCATTTTGGGATACCGTATCGGCAAGATGGCATGGATTACCGATATGCTGACGATGCCCGGGGCTGAATATGATTTGTTGCAAGGACTGGATGTGTTGGTAATGAATGCATTGCGTCCCCAGCCTCACCATACCCACCAGAATTTGAAGGAGGCTTTGGACAATGCACAAAGAATAGGAGCCGGGGAAACTTATTTTATTCACATGAGTCATCATATGGGATTACATGCTGATGCTGAACGGTTATTGCCGCCGCATGTGCATTTTGCATACGATGGAATGAGAATTAGTTTATAAAGCCGGTTTCAACGAATACCGGCACAATCCGTTCAATCCGCATTCCGAACATTTCGGTGTCCGTGCCATACAAACATACCTTCCGTGTAAAATAAGCCAATGATGTGCGGTGGGCACAATCTCCTTCGGAATATACTTCATCAGATATTTCTCGGTAGCCAGCGGTGTGGTGCAGGTTTGAGGAACCAGTCCGATGCGGTGGCTCACGCGGAACACATGTGTATCTACTGCCATGGCCGCTTTGTTGAATACTACACTTTGAATGACATTAGCCGTCTTGCGTCCCACTCCCGGCAGTTTAATCAGTTCTTCCAATGTTCCCGGTACTTCGCTATGAAAATCCTTCACCAGCATTTGCGCCATGCCTACTAGATGTTTTGCCTTGTTGTTGGGATAACTTACACTCCGTATGTATTCATAAATCACTTCCGGCGTCGAAGCGGCCAGTGCCTCAGGAGTCGGGAAATCCCGGTAAAGAGGAGGGGTGATCATATTTACCCGTTTGTCCGTGCATTGTGCACTCAGGATAACGGCTATCAACAACTCGAATGGGTTATTGTAATGAAGTTCAGTTTCGGCAACAGGTATCGTTTCTTGAAAATAAGCGATCACCTTGTTATAAAGTTCTTGTTTTTTCATATTACCTTCTTTTTTCGGTTGCAAATATAATTGATAAATCAATAAGGTAGAATTATTCGGGCAATTCATTTGTTTAGTTGAGTAAACTTCTTATATTTGCATAAATATATTAGATTTATGCAGCTTAACGTAAAGAATGAAACTTCTACATTGAAAGCTGTGGTGCTTGGACAACCCGGTTCCATAGGGAAGGTCCCCACGCTGGAAGAAACTTATGACGCCAAGTCATACGAGTCTGTATTGCATAACATATATCCCCATGAAGAAGATATTTTCAAAGAGATGAGATGCTTTGAAAGCGTATTGTTGAAATATGGGGTACAGGTCTATCGCCCGTGGACACTGGAGAATTGTAATCAGGTGTTTGCCCGTGATGTGGGGTTTGTGATTGACGACAAGATTATTGTTTCCAACATCATCCCCAACAGGGAAGATGAGAAGGAAGCTTACGAAGTGGTCTATAATCAGATAGCTTATAACAAAATTTTCAACCTTCCCGAAAAGGCGCACGTAGAGGGAGGTGATGTAGTGCTTTACAATAATATTGTGTTTGTAGGCCTTTATACCCAGCCCGATTATCCGCAGATGAAGACGGCACGTACCAACCGATATGCTTTTT
>ENA-OPYU01000989-OPYU01000989.1-human-gut-metagenome-genome-assembly--contig:-NODE-989-length-10375-cov-3.516393_pt1 | contig 10375 bp, 10 predicted proteins | sample MGYA00242637_ERZ504482 | MGnify/ENA primary metagenome ERZ504482 (study PRJEB26092, sample SAMD00036237) | human gut metagenome | host: Homo sapiens | study: EMG produced TPA metagenomics assembly of...
GAGGGAGAACGAACTCCCTCAGTCAAAACCTGACGGTTTTGCCAGCTCCCTCGGGGAGGGAGCCTCTGGCGTGCCCGCAAACTTGGCGCTTACGCCGGAAACTGCAAACCCCTCTGGTGAAAAAGTGGTTCAGAAACGCCCGCAGGCGTTTCTGAACCACAAATATAAAAATATTTTTCCGCTGAACATGGCCAGAGCGCAAGCGGAGGTCATTCCAAACCGTCCCGCCCCTGCATTGCAATCCTTTTTCCCGGAATGATACAATAGGACACAGAAAAATTCCCTGCCGCCGGGGGGCTTTTCCGGCGGTCCGGCCATAGAAAAAAGGAAGCTGTCATTATGAGCATGAATACCGTACCCGAGCGCCTTGCCGCTCTGCGTGCCGCCATGGCTGCAAACGGCGTGGCCGTTTATCTGATCCCTGTGGGTGATCCCCACGCCAGCGAATACCTGCCCTGCCATTACACCAGCCTGACCTGGTTCTCCGGGTTCCACGGAGAGAACTCCAACTTCGTGGTCACCCGCACCGAGAGCGCCCTGTGGGCCGACGGCCGTTATTTTGTGCAGGCCGAGAAGGAAATTGCGAGTACCGAGATCAAGCTGCAGCGCATGGGGGAACCCGGCGTGCCCACCGTGGAGGAATACTGCGCAAATGCCCTGAATGAGGGCGAAGCACTGGGCCTGTGCGGCCTGACCGCCAGCACGGCCCTCGTGAATGACCTGAAAAAGGCACTGGAAAAGAAGGGCGCTTCCATCAAGACCCTGAACCTTGAGGACGAGCTGTGGACGGAGGGCCGCCCTGCCCTGCCGGATACCCCAGCGTGGATCCTGCCGAAGGAATATGCGGGCTTCTCCCCGGCGGAAAAGCTGGATCAGCTGCGCAGCAAGCTCAAGGAGCTGGGCTGCACCGCTCAGTTTGTGGGCAAGCTGGATAATCTGGCATGGCTTTTGAACCTGCGCGCCATGGACATTGAGTGCACTCCCTATGCCATGGCCTACTGCTATGTGACCCGCAGCCGCGCGGTACTCTTCATCAACACGGCCCGCGTCACCCCGGAGGCAAAGGCAGAGCTGGAAGCCAACGGCATCACGCTGGCGGAGTATGATGATGTGCTGAAGTTCCTCGCTGCTGAGACGGAACCCCAGACCGTGCTGGCCGAGTGCGCCACGGTGAACTACGCCGTGTATCAGGTGCTGGAGCAGAACCCTGCCCTCACCGTGAAGGACGGCACCGACCCGCTGCTGATGATGAAGGGCGTGAAGAACGAAACGGAGCTTGCCCACACAAAGCAGGCCCATATCCGGGACGCTGTGGCCATGGTGCGGTTCCAGATCGAGCTGGAAAGCCGCCTTGCTGCCGGTGAGACCCTGACCGAGCTGACGGTGGATGAAATTCTGCACAAGTACCGCAGTGCGGACGATAAATTCCTTGTGGAAAGCTTTGGCACCATTGCGGCCTACGGCGGCAACGCAGCCATGATGCATTACCACGCCACCCCGGAAGATCACGCTGTGCTGGAAAAGAAGGGCTTTCTGCTGGTGGACAGCGGTGCCACCTACATGGACGGCACCACCGACATCACCCGCACCTACCCGCTTGGCCCGCTGACCGAGGACGAAAAGCGCTTCTACACATGGACTCTGCAGAGCCACATCGACCTTGCCAAGGCCGTCTGGCTGGATTACTGCGAGTGTAAGATGATCGACACCATTGCCCGGGAACCGCTGTGGCGGCACCTCATCAACTACCGCTGCGGCACCGGTCACAGCGTCAGCTTTGTGGGCAACGTGCACGAAGGCCCCCATGCCCTGAACAGCCGCAACACCACCCGGATGCACCCGGGTATGGTGGTTACCGACGAGCCGGGCGTTTACGAGACCGACCTCGTGGGCATCCGCATCGAGAACGAGCTGGTCTGCATCCACAAGGCCGATAACCAGTACGGTACCTTCCTTGGTTTTGAACCGCTGATGTTCGTGCCCATTGCCACCTCTCCCATCCTGCCCGGTGTGCTGGATAAGGACGAGATCGCATGGCTGAACGATTACCACCGTCAGGTGTTTGCAAAGCTGGCACCGCACCTGAACGACGAAGAGCGCAGCTGGCTGGCGGAGAAGTGTGCCGCCATCGGCTGCTGAGAAAGCGCAAAAAACACCCGGAGCCGTGCAGGAGCCAGAGCGGCTCTCGGCGGCAGCCGGGTGCTTTTTATAGGGTCACAGCTTGCAGCAGTGCGTCTGTGGGGTGTCCAGCGGCGGAAGAGTGAACTCGTTTTCGCCAAAGGGCGAACGCAGGATGGCCGCCCGCGTTTCCGGGTAGATGCCAAGTTCGGTGTAGATGTCCCGGTACAGGAGCATCACCCGCCGCCGCAGCGAAAGGATGTCGGCGGTGGTCACTCTGGAGTGGGAGACGCTCTGGCTGTTCTGCAGGTAGTAATAGCCGATGTCCGGGATGGAAACGGCGGTGCGCACATAGCGCAGATATTCGGTGTTGAACAGCTGATCCTCCGCAAACAATTCTTTGCGGAAATGGAGGCTGTGCTTCCGCAGGAGGTCACGGCGGTAGAGCTTGTTGCAGGGACTGCCATAGTAGAAGGTGTTCGGCTTCTGAATCAGATGCTTTGCGTACTCCTGTCCGGTGTACACCCCGGCAGGCAGATAGCCATAGGCCCGGGTGCGGGGCGGATTGCGCTGGAGCACATGCTGCAGCGCCTTTTCCCATGGGCGGATGTGCTCCACATAGTTTTCCGGGTACACCATCCAGAAGGGCGCGATCACAAGATCGGCGGTGTGGGCCTCGGCGGCGGAGACCAGCTTTTCCGTAAAATCGGGGGCCAGCCAGTCGTCGCTGTCCACAAACTGGATGTATTTGCCGTGGGCCAGCGCAATGCCCTGATTGCGGGTATCCGCTGCGCCGGTGTTGGTTTTATCCACCAGTGCAATGCGGTGGTCGCTGGCGGCAAGGGCGCGGCAGACGGCAAGGGTGTCGTCGGTGGAGCCATCGTTCAGCAGCAGGATCTCAATGCTTTTATAAGTCTGGGCGCAAATGCTTTTGACACAGCGGGCAATGCACCCGGCAGTGTTGTACATGGGCACGATGATGCTTACAAGGGGAAATTCCATAGGTTCTCCTTTTCTCAGATGCGGCTGTGGGTGCGGGCAAATGCGTCGGAAAGCTTCTGCACCGGGCCGTTGGGCAGAGGGCTTTCAAACAGGCTCAGATAGATGCCGTGCAGCCGCAGGCGGAATTTATCGTACACGCCCAGCTGGATACACATTTCCTTGTAGGTGTGGTACATCCGGCTGCGGTGGCGCAGCATGTCCGCCGCGCTCACCTGCGTATGGCATACGCTCTGCGGGTTCTGGATGTAGCAGTAGGCGGCTTCGTCGATGGCGGCAAACCGCTGTGCCACCTGCAGATACCGGGTGTTGAACAGCTGGTCCTCGGCGTATACCACATGCTCGAACCGGATGTGCGCCATCTGGATGAGATCCCGGCGGTAGAGCTTGTTCCAGAGCACGCCGTAGTAAAAGGCAGCGGCATTGCCGGTGAGCTGCCACAGGTAATCCACCTTGTTGTACACCCCGGCGGACAGCAGGCTGTACTCCCGGGTGTCATAGCCGCCATCCTTGCGGGGCACCATCATCCGGTAGGGAGCCAGCACAAGGTCGGCATGGCTGCGCTGCATAGCAGCCACCAGGTTTGCGGTGCAGCCCGGCAGCAGGTGATCGTCGCTGTCCGCAAACTGGATGTATTCGCCGTGGGCAAGGGCAAGGCCGCAGCTGCGGGTGTCTGCTGCGCCGGTGTTGGGCTTGTCCACCACACGGATGCGGCTGTCGGCGGCAGCAAGCTTCCGGCAGACAGCAAGGGTGTCGTCGGTGGAGCCGTCGTTCAGCAGAAGGATCTCAAGCTCCGGGTAGCTCTGGGATGTGATGCTCTCCACACAGCGGGAGATGAAGCCCGCCGCGTTATAGGCGGGCACAATAACGCTGACAAGCGGCTGCGGCATGGCGGGTCCCTCCGTTTTTTTCCTTTTTTCGATGCAGCAAAGTTTTATTTATCATACTCCAGCCCTGCGCAAAAATCAAGGCGGGCGGCTGGCGGAAAGGAGAATGTGAGATGGTATTTCACATTGCGGTATGCAGCCCGGACGCGGCCTTGCGCAGCGGGCTGGAACGCCAGTGCATGGAATATTTTGCCCGGCGGCAGGATGCGTGCATCGTGCAGCAGCTGCCGGATGCAGATGCGCTGCTGCGCCGGGACACCGAGGGAGAACGGTTTGACCTGTATCTCATCGAGCTGGGCGCTGTAGCGGCCCCGGCAGGGCTTTCGGCGGCTGCGGAGCTGCGCCGCCGGGGCCGCAGGGCTCCGCTGGCCTTTGCGGCCCGCACACCGGCCCACGCCTACAGCGCTTTCCGGGTGGATGCCATGCAGTATCTGCTTCTGCCGGTGCACCAGCAGGAGCTTTCGGCCCTGCTTGCCCGCGCCACAGAGCCGGAGTACGGCCCGGCAATGACCGTTGTCACCGCCGAAGGCCTGCGGGCGCTGGCCTATGCGCAGATCGAATATCTGGAGTGCACCCACCATGTGGTTCACTTCCATCTGCTCAGCGGCGAGGATGTGGTGTCCCTTTCGCTGCGGGTGTCCTTTGCCGAGGTAGCAAAGCCGCTGCTGGAAGACGGGCGTTTTTTGCAGCCGCACCGCTCCTATGTGGTCAATCTGGCGGCGGCACAGCTGCTGACGGCGGGCGAGCTGCAGATGTGCAGCGGTGCGCGCATCCCCATCCCGCGCGGACGGGAGGGTGCAGTGCGCGAAGCCTTCCGCAGCTGGATCGACCGGTAAAATCGTAAACAAAAAGAGCCGCTTTCACGGCTCTTTTTTTCGTGCCCGGAGATCAGGCATCGGGTTCGGTTTTGTGTTTCTTTTCCTTGTCGGAAGCATCCAGAACACCAAAGCCCCAGTGGTTGGCCATGTCCATGATGATCTTCTGGGGAGAACCGGAGGGATAGGCGTTCTCGGAGAACGCGGTCAGGAATTTATACAGCTGCGGCTGCACCTGATCGTACAGGCCCAGCTTTGTGTACAGCTCCTTGTAATAGCGGAACACCTGCAGTTTGTTCTGCACGATGGAAGCCAGATTGATCTGGGTGTGGCAGATGCTCTGGGGGGTTCTGCACATAGTGGTAGCCCGCTTTGGAAATGGATACGAAAACATTGGCGTACAAAATGTATTCCAGGTTGAAAACCAGGTCTTCGGCCCAGCGCACCTCGCTGGTGAACTGAAGATGATGGTCTGCCAGAATATCCCGGCGGTAGAGCTTGTTCCACAGCACGCTGTAGAAGAAGGATGCGGGCTTCTCCATCAGGCGCAGGGCAAAGGTATCGCGGTCGTAGATGCCCTCGGGCAGGAAGCCGTATTCACGGATATCATCAGGCTTTTTCTCGGCATCGATGCCAAGGTTTTCCTGCAGGTTTTCCAGTGCCTGCGTGGCCTTGGAAGAGTTGGCGGGAATCACCATCCAGTAAGGTGCAATGACCAGATCGGCGTTGTTCGCTTCGGCGGCAGTCACCAGCCGCTCGGTAAAATCAGGGTCGAGATAATCGTCGCTGTCCACAAACTGCACATACTTGCCCCTTGCAAGGGACATGCCGCAGTTGCGGGTCTCCGACACACCGGAATTGGATTTGTCCACCAGAACGATGCGGGGGTCCTTTTCACGGAATTGCTCACAGATGGAAAAGCTTTCGTCCCGGGACCCGTCGTTGACCAGAATGACCTCGATATCCTTCCATGTCTGGGCACAAATGCTCTCCAGACAGCGGGCAACACTATTCTGCACGTTGTACACAGGCACGATAATGCTGACGAGTGGGTTGTTCATGACGGAAGGTCTCCTCTTTACGGATATTATACCTTTATATTGAAAATCACAGAGTGTATTCTCACAAATGAGGACACTTCCCCCTTGGGGCAGTCCTATTTATAATATCATACTCTTCTTGCAAACAAAATGCAAGAGCAAAGAAGGATCAGATAAAGAAAAGAACCGCACGCTGCGGCCCTTTTTTATTACACACGTGTCCAGTCCAGCGCATCCCACTGGGGCACGAACTGGCTGCAGATGCGGCGCATCTCCGGCTCGTCGGCGGCAGAGGTGCGGTCTGCGATGCCAATGACGTAATACCCGGCCTTGTGGGCGGTGGCGGCGGCGTATACGGCATCCTCGCACACGGCGCAGGCGGCGGGATCTGCACCGCCCAGACGGCTCATGCACTCAAAGAACACCTCCGGGCGGCTTTTGTGCAGCACGCCCTGCGCTTCCACGATGAAGGAGAAATACTGCGCGATGCCCAGCCGGGTAAGCACGGTGCGGCACTGTTCGGCCCAGGTGTTGGAGCAGATGCACATGCGTGCGCCCTCGGCCTGCAGCTTTGCCAGCATCGTGCGCACGCCGGGTTTCAGCTCCACGGTCTCGTACAATTCGGCGATCACCTCGCGCATCACGGAAAAATAGCTTTCCTCGGTCAGCGGCAGGCCGTACTCCCGGATAAGATACTGTGCGCCCTCCTGCATTCCCATGTTCAGCAGTGTGGCGCGCAGATCCCCCCGCGGGGTGCGGCCATAGCGGCGCAGCAGTGCGTCGGGGGCACCCTCCCACACCACGGTCATACTGTCGGTCAGGGTGCCGTCCATATCAAAATCCATTGCTTGCAGTGCATGAGAATGCCTCCTTTTGAAATCCTGACAAGTATACCATGTTTCTTTGCCGGGAGAAAGGCATCAATTTACAAAAAACGGAAGAAATTTCTCTGGAAATATGCTATAATCTGAACAAAACCGGAAACGATCAAAGGAGGCGGATGCAATGGATGATCGCAGAGCGCCGTGCAAAGCTCTGGTGCTGGCGGGCGGCGGAGCCAGGGGCAGCTATCAGGTGGGTGTGTGGCGCGCGCTGATGGAGCTGGACTGGCACCCGCAGATCATTACCGGCACCAGCGTTGGCAGCCTGAACGGTGCCATGTTCGTGCTGGACCAGTACGAGACGGCCCGCGATATGTGGCTGGCCATCCGCAGCAAGGATGTGATGGAGCTGCCGGAAGAGGATGCCGACCTTTCGGCCCTGCACCAGTTCCTGCGCAGCGTGGTGAAAGCCGGCGGCATGGATGTGACCCCGCTGGAAGAGATCGTGGAGCGGGTGCTGGACGAGGATGCCCTGCGCGCGGCCCCCATCCGCTTCGGCCTTGTCACGGTGGAGCAGCGGGGCTTAAAGCCTCGGGAGCTGACGCTGGACGAGATCCCGGCAGGAAAGGTCAAGGACTACCTGATGGCCTCCGCTGCCTGCTTCCCGGCGCTGCGTGCGCGGGAGATCGACGGGGTCAAGTTTCTGGATGGCGGCTACAGCGACAACATGCCCACCGGTCTTGCCAAACGCATGGGCGCGGATGAACTGGTGTGCGTCGATCTGGAAGGCGTGGGCATCACCCGCCCCAACCTCACCGGCCTGCCCACCGTGATGGTGCGCAGCTACTGGGAGCTGGGCGATATCCTGCACTTTGACCCCGACACCGCCCGCCGCAACATCGAGCTGGGCTACTATGATACCCGCCGCGCTATGGGATATCTGCGGGGGGTTGTGCCTATGCTGTCTCCTGTGATGCCCAGAGCTGCGCGGACGCTGCTGCGTTCCACGCAAAATTTGAGCGGGTGCAAAGGCCGTGCGGGAGAAATACCCGGTCACCCTGACGGCGGATGCGGCCCTGCTGCTGGCCAAGATGAAGGATGCCGACCTTGCCCCGCTGGAAGCCGCCGCGGAAGATGCCGGTGTGGACCCGGCCCATTACTACACCACCCATACTTTGTGCGATGCATTCCTTGCAAAGTGCGATCAGGCACGGATGCAGAGCTTTGCACCGCTGTTTGAGGGCAGTGCTGATGCGGCGCGGGCCGCACTGGCCGCGCTGCTGCCCAATACCTTTTTGCAGGCGCTGGTCTGGCGCACCCTGACCACGCCGGAAGCCGAGCTTTTGCCGGAGGTGACCGAACATGAAAGTGTATAAAGGTTCCTGCGCTTCTCCCGGCCTTGTGCTGGGGCAGGTGAGCCGTCTGGAGCACCATGTGGAGACCACGACCGTGGGCCCCTTTAAACCGTCCCGGGAGCTGCAGCTGCTCACCGATGCCATCCGCACGGCGCAGGACGAGCTGGAATCCATGGCAGACCGTGCCGCACCCAGCGAACAGGCCATCTTCCAGTTCCAGAGCATGATGCTGGACGACGAGGCATGATGAACGAGGTGCGCTTCTGCATCAATGCAGGCATTGGTGCGGCAGCGGCCATGAATCAGGTGGGCCAGCGCTACGCCGACCAGCTGGCCAACATGAAGGATAACCCCTACATGCAGCTGCGCAGTGTGGATATCCTCGACGCAAGCCGCCCGGGTCATCAACATCATCACCAACCGCCCCCGCATGTGGCTGGCGCTGGATCACCCGGTGATCCTTGCGGCAGAGCGGCTGATGCCCACCGACCTGTTCAGCGTGCCCTCCGGCATGATTTTAGGCATCATCACGGCAGAGGGCAGCGGCCAGAGCCACGCGGCCATCATTGCCCGGGCAATGAATATCCCGGGCATCGTGCAGGTGGGCCGGGATTTTCTGGACGACTGCGACGGCCGCACCGTGATTCTGGACGCCACCGGGGGCCAGTGCACGCTGGACCCGGACGCTGCCGCCCGCCAGCAGGCCGAGACCCGCATCTGCGAGCTGCAGCGGGAGAACGAAGAGATGGGGCAGCTGCATGCTCTGCCCAACAGGACAAAGGACGGCCAGCCCTTTGAGCTGCTGGCCAACTGCTTTGGGCCGGAGGACATCGACACGGCCATGCAGTCCGGCGCACAGGGCGTGGGCCTGCTGCGCACCGGCTACATGATGCTGCCGGGCCGCATCCTCGATGAGCAGGAACAGTATTTCTTCTACTGCTCCTGTCTTGCTGCCGCCAAGGGCTGCCCGGTAACGGTGCGCACCTTCGACTTTGGCTCAGACCGCACCATTTCCGACGCCTATCAGGGCCTGCAGTCTTCCAAGCTTGGCCTGCGGGGCATCCGCAACAGTCTGCGCCAGCCCCACCAGTTCGAGACGCAGCTCTGTGCGCTGCTGCGCGCAGCGGCCCGCGGCCCGCTGCGGGTGATGTTCCCCATGGTGACGAATGTGGAGGACTGGGACGCAGCCATGCGTGTGGTGGAGCGCTGCCGCGAACACCTGCGGGAGCGCGGCGTGGCGTTCAACGAAGATACAAAGTTCGGCGTGATGCTCAGCGTACCCGCTGCCTGCCTGACCGCTGAGGAATTTGTAGAGCACGGGGTCGATTTTCTTGTGGTCGGCACCAACGACCTGACCCAGTATACCCACGCGGCAGACCGGGAGCTTGCCAGCGCCGAGCACTACTACCGCCCGGCCAGCAAGGCCATGAAAAAGCTCATCACTATGGTGATGGATGCCGCAAAGGTTCGCAATGTGCCGGTGACCATCTGCGGCCTTGCGGTGGGCAACCCGGCCAACACGGTGCAGTATTTGCAGCTGGGCCTGCGCAGCTTCTCGGTGAGCCCGCAGAACCTTTTGAACGTGAAGAAAGCTCTGCTGGAAGCAGAGATCAAATAAAAACAGGGGGCTGCTGCACGCATGGATGTGTGCAGCAGCCCCCTTTGTTTGGGAAACCTGCCGTGCAGCTTGCGGAATGCACAGCAGGAGGAGATGGCTTTTAAAAAATGGTTCCTCAGTTCATGCGGCGGTTCTTGCGGTCCAGCACAAAGCCTGCGGCCAGCAGGAACATGCCGCTGAGAACGATGTTATCGCCGTTCAGCTCAAGGTTAGTGTTGCCGTTGCCCTTGATCTCGATGGGTGCGGGGTCAGAACTCCCCTTGGAGTCTGGCTGAATGTGCACATCCTGCAGGGTCACATTGGCAGTGTTGCCGTCTTCGGCGGTAATGGTGACGGTGTTGGAAGTGGTCTTGGTTTTGCCGGTGGTCTCGTCTTTGGTGGTCAGGACGATGTTGGGATCCTCACGCTGATTGATGTCGCCCCGCTCATCCTGCACGTAGATGTCCTTATCATCCCGCTGGGTGATGTACTGGCAGCACAAAGCATTATTCCAGATTTCCCGTCAGGGTCATGACGGACGCAAGCACGGCCAGCGGGGCGGTCTCGCACCGCAGGATGCGGGGGCCAAGGCCCACCGTTCTGGCACCGGCCTTTGGGGAGAAACTGAAGCTAATCCATATGCCGTACAAGAATTAAAAGATTTATTAGGTGGAAAACACCCGGCCAATACCGGTTTGCGCATTTATATTGGAGAAAAAGGAGACAAATCTATCCGCAAGTTT
>ENA-OPYU01000990-OPYU01000990.1-human-gut-metagenome-genome-assembly--contig:-NODE-990-length-10371-cov-3.117337_pt1 | contig 10371 bp, 15 predicted proteins | sample MGYA00242637_ERZ504482 | MGnify/ENA primary metagenome ERZ504482 (study PRJEB26092, sample SAMD00036237) | human gut metagenome | host: Homo sapiens | study: EMG produced TPA metagenomics assembly of...
CCCTGTCTATCCAAACAATCATAGGGTCTCCACGCTGTCTGTTATAATCTGCCAGATAACTTCTCTTCTTCCCGTCTTTTCCTTTTCCATACAACATGGTGTCCAAACTCTGAATTTCCCCATTCTTGTCAAAGGATACCTGAAACTTATCAGAAATATACAATTCCTCCGGAAGTTCCAGCGCCTTGTCCAAATCTGTGAGGATGCCTTCCACACCGGATTCCAGGAAATTATCATGTTCCAGAGTCACCTTTTTTCTGGTTCATCCACTCCTCTATCTGCCAGGCAAGCGCCCCGTTATAGGGAATTGCAGAATACACAATTCCCGCTCCAAAGTACAGCGTTCCTCCCACAAGCACCGTCCATTCCAGCCAGAACAGAAGATTTCTCCTGGTTTTCTCAGAAAGCAGCCACAGAACAAAGCACACAACAGCTCCCACAGTTCCAAGAAGCAACAGAGGCAATCTGCTTCGTATCACACCCACCCGGCAGAACAGGCGAATCTGAGACAGGGTAACCAGATAACATATTAAAAATAAATACCAAATAATCTACGATTTTTCTTCATACTGTTCCTCTATTTGACACCTCCACATTTCTTTTAAATCCAACATAAGTAGCAACAAAATAAAGGGCATAAATCCCAAAAAACAGTCCAAAAGAAACTACAAAATACTCAAGAACGGATGCTTTCACGCCTGTGCAAAAAATAAATTTGTGGCTGATAAACACGGATATAATTCCACTGATCACAGCAGCCAGTAGCGCCGGACAGAGATAATAACCTGCCAGTTGTTTCCAGATAATCTTATCCACTTCATTTTTTGTTTAACCCCAGATTTTTTCAAGACTTCATACCGAAATCTGTACTTTGCAGAGTCACTGAGCTGTTGTACAGCCAACACTGTAAACGCTACACACAGAAATACCAGTCCGATATAAAAACAGGGAAATACAACACTGGAAAGGGTATACTTAATCTCTGGTATCAGATTGTCTCCCACCAGATTTTTGGAATAATAGACTACTACACTGTCACTTCCATACCCGGTATTTCCTCCTGGCGGATTCTGGCCTTCATAAGTCTCCTCTCTTTCCTCCATAAGCGCATCTAAATCCTGCTGCAAATCCCCTGGAGCTTCCCCTTTTATATCAACTGCCAGTTCCGCATAATAGGGCTGCATCTGTTCTGCAGCATCATCTGAAACTATAAGAATGTAATCTGCTCCATTATGTCCATCCTGAGAAAAGGGTTCTGTATAAAAATCCTGAAAAGAAAGTTTCCTTCCATTCACCTCTATCCTGAGATTTTTTGGAAAAATCTCCTGTTTCTTTATAAACCCGCTCTTTCATATGAATGGCATACTCCTCTTTTCCAAGGGCAATTTTCTCATATCCCAGCATTTCCCGTAAATGATTATAATCAGATAGCTTCATATAAGTATCATAGCTGCAATAAGTTGCATTTTCGTGCTTCTCTACTTCTGCCTTTAACGCCTTCTCATTTGGTGTTCCATCCGGATTCTGGTACATGGTTCCAAAAGTCTGCAAATGAGTATACAGCCATGCGTTCACCTGTGCATCCTGGTTCTCATAAATCAGATACCGATAAGCTTCCTGAACCTCTGTTTTTTCTTCCAGTACCTTCCGTTCTTTTTCAAAAGAATCCTCTGTATCAGAACTATATACCTGCACATCAAAAGGAAATTTATTTCTTAACATCTGATTCTGAAAATCACTGAACATAAACGCCACCACGCATCCCAAAAAGGCAATGGTAAACAGGGATGTCAGCGTTCCCATAGTAAATTGCATGGCTCTGATTTTGGAAGAAAACTGCCTGAGTAAAAACAAATTGGCTCCCTGATAGATTCCCTTTCCCCGTTTCCTGATATAACACACAATCCAGGAAGACACACCCACATAAAACAGGTAAATCGTCAGTACAAGCCCCACCAGAAATCCTACAATTTCTCCGGTATCACGAATCACACCACGAAACATCCACCATGCAAAAATCCCCATAAACACCAGAGATATTGGCAGCAATATCCGCTTCCAGGTTTCATGAGCCTCTCTGTTCTTCTCATTCTGCCGGTCTGCATTCATTAATCCGTAGATACTCATTTTCTTAAACCGTCTCCTGCAGCGCAGTAAAGCCAGAAGATAACATCCTCCGTAACAGCCGGCGGTCATAAGAATACAGTTTCTGTTATACTCTAGCTGAAAAATGGTAATCCATCTGTATCATATGATACAAAAACAGACAAAAGTACCTGTTGCAGCAAGCCTCCCAGAATCAGTCCAATTCCAAAGGCCAGAGCGCCCAGAAGTATATTTTTCCCTGATATACAGTCTGGATATTTCCCTTTTTCTTCATTCCAATAAGCAGGTAAATACCAAATTCCCGGCTTCGTTTGTCCAGCATAAAACGCACCATATAGTGAATCAGCCACGCTACAATCAGCACCACAAAAAACGGTTGCCAAGCCAATAATTGCCGCCATAATACCCGCCGATTCAGAACTTTGCTGTATGTCTTTGGAAAACAAAACCGTATTAAAAGCAAACATCAGTGCAGTCACAAAGGTCATAGTGAGCAAATACACCAGATAATCCTTCACAGAACGTTTTACATTCCGAAATGCTAATTTCCCCAGCATTATGCCTCACCTCCTGTCAAAGACAGAACGTCCAGGATTTCATTTAAAAATTCTCTTCTTGTTTTCTCTCCACGCATCAGCTCATGGAATATTTTTCCATCTTTTAAGAATAAATCCGTCCGCAATAGCTGGCTGAAAAGCATCGTGGGTTACCATGAAAATGGTTGCTTTTAATTCCCTGTTCAGCTTCGTAAAAGTCTCCAAAAGAGTCTGAGCTGCCCTGGAGTCAAGAGCTCCTGTAGGTTCGTCCGCTAAAATCAGTTTCGGATGATTCACCAGGGCTCTTGCACAGGCGCATCTCTGTTTCTGCCCGCCTGAAACCTGATAAGGAAACTGATTTTTTACTTCTTCTATGCCAAGAAGCTTCAACATATCCTGGCACTGTTTTTCAATGACACTTTTCTTCTCTTTCCTGAGACTCATTGCAAGCATAACATTTTCTTCCAGAGTAAGAGTATCCAGAAGATTATATTCCTGAAAAACAAAGCCCAGATTTTTCTTCCGAAACTCAGCAACCTGATCTTCTGACAATTCCGTAATATCCGTATTCTCATAATAAATATGTCCGGCAGTAACCCGGTCAATGGTAGAAAGCATATTTAAAAGTGTTGTTTTGCCAGAGCCGCTGGCTCCCATAACCCCTACAAATTCTCCCTGCTCTACCGTAAAACTTACCCTGTCCACCGCTTTTGTCACGGTTCTTCCTGTACCGTAATATTTCTCAATGTCACATACCCTGATATATTCTCTCATGATTTTTCCACTCCCTTTTGACTTACAGTTCTTTATACCCCTACTATAACAAGTTTCCTGTAAGCCTGGTATCAGTTTTCCTTTCTCCTATCTTACAGTTTTGAAAGATAACTGCTTACCGGAAAGAAAATCTGAACCTCTGTGCCACACTTTTCCTTAGATTTCAGCGTCAGTTCCAGCCCCATCTTCTGGCAGAGCTTCTGGCACAGATACAACCCCATTCCTGTAGAACGTTCATGAGTACGCCCATTACTTCCTGTAAATCCTTTCTCAAAAACTCTTTTCTGCTCTTCTTTTGGAATTCCTGCTCCATTATCCCTTACGCTAAGAGATACCCCTTTCTCCGTAGCAGAGGTAAAAATCCAGATGTTTGCTCCTTCTTCCTTTCTATATTTCGTACTGTTCAGTATCAACTGATTCAAAATGAAAAGAATCCATTTTTTATCTGTAGATACCCTGTGAGGACAATTCACTTCTACCTGAACCCTGTTCTGAATCAAATAATATTTATTCCTTCCCAAAACCTCTCTGGCCACTTCCTCCAGGTCTGTTTCCCGAAGCTGGTAATCCTTATATACCGCTCCAAGTCTGGCATAATACAATGCCATCTCCACATAATTTTCCTATTTTCTGGTTCTCCTGACTGATATTCCTGGTTACTTCATCTCTATGATTTTCACAGGACAGGGCTATACTGGTAATGGGCGCTTTAATCTCATGTACCCAGCTTTCAATATACTCCCTGTAATCCTTCTGTTCATCCTCCATCTTCCGAAGACTTTCTATAACCGCTTTGTTAGAACGCCTGATAAATTCCCTGTATAAGCAGTCCTCCAGTCTATAGGAATCCGGCATAAGTTCGCCTAATAAATATCGCTTATCCGCCTTTTCCAAAATCATTTCTATTTGCCGGAAGTACCGTCTTCTGCTGCAATATTCCCATAAAAACCATGCGAAAAATATTCCGGCCCAGACCAGTAAAATCACCCGGCAAGTTTCCAGCGGATAACCTGTAGCATACAAAAATCCAGTAAGCAGCAGCAATGCAAAAAGTCTGAACAATCACCAGTAATATTTTATCTTTCAGGTAGTCCGTAAACTTCATTTCTTCCTGTCCTTTCCCTTAAATCCGGTACCCCATTCCCCTTTTGGTTTCAATAAAATTCTTCACTCCAATCTGTTCTAACTTGGCTCTGATACGCGTTATATTCACACTCAATGTATTGTCATCAATATAAACCTCATGATCCCAGAGATATTCAATCAAATCCATCCGCGGTGTGATTTCTCCTTTTTCAAAAATAAAAAGTGCAGAATTTTCATCTCATTTTTAGACAGTTCCTGTTGCTTGTCGCCATAGCCAATACAGCCCCTGGCAAGATCCAGTTCCACACCTTTGTGCAAAAAAGCCGCGGCGTTTCCTCCTCCTTTTTTCCTGGTGCGTTTCAGCACTGCTGCAATATGCGCCAACAAAACCGGCGGATAAAAAGGTTTCGTAATATAGTCATCACCGCCTTTTACCATTCCTGTTAATTCATCCATGGCGTCTGTGCGGCTGGTCACAAAGATAATAGGAACTTCAGAATGTTTACGGATTTCTCCGCACACCTCAAATCCCGATATCCCCGGCAAATTCAAGTCCAGTAAAACCAGATCCGGCTGAAGTTCCAGCACTTTTTCACTAATCCTTTCAAAGCTCTCTATTGCTGTCACTTCGTATAAAGCATCTCTCAATAGCTGACTTAGTTCCTGACGAATTCCCTGTTCATCTTCAATAATCACAATATGCATATTCCACTCCTGTTCCTGCACGCTTAAAAGCACATAATGAAAGAAAAGGACCCGTATCCTAAGATACGAGCCCCTGTATGTAGATTTTATTTTACTGAACAATACGTCTTACAGCAATGTAATCTCTGTATAATGCATTTGCTGTATATTTGATACCACCCTTTGGATATGGAGCACTGTTAGAAGCATGTACAATACCACCATCTCCTGTCAGGATTGCTACGTGACCAGGATATACGATAAGGTCTCCTGCGCGTGCTTCAGAATAGCTGATTCCTACACCTGAAGAAGCCTGTGCATCACTTACACGTGGTAAGCTGTAACCAAAGTGACCATAAATCTGCTGTGTAAATCCAGAACAATCAATACCATTTGTTAAGCTGTTTCCACCATAAACATATGGATTTCCAATAAACTGCATTGCATATGCTACAACTGCCGCACCTGTTCCGCTGTTGTAAGAAGGTGCGCTGGTAGAACCACTGTTGCTATTTCCTGGCTTACTGGTAGATCCGCTGTTTCCTGTGCTGCCACTGTTATTATTAGTAGAACCACCATTGTTTGGTTTTACATTATTGTTTGTATTGCCACTATTATTTGTGTTTCCACCATTGTTAGCACTTCCTCCATTATTGTTAGAAGAGCCACCGTTATTGGTATTTCCACCTGTAATTGCGTTTCCGCCTGTAGAACCACCACCATTGTTCTGGTTCTGCTGCTGTTTCTTAGCAGCTTCCTCTGCCGCTTTTGCTGCTGCAGCTTCTTCTTCCTGAATTTTCTTCAGTTCTGCATTCTGCTGCTGAATTAACTGTTTATACTGTTCTGCCTGAGCTTTTGCATTGGCAATCTGTGCTTCATAGTCAGATGCTGTTGCTTTTAATTCTGTAACTTTTGTTTCCAGACTTGCTTTTACACCTTCCTGCTCGCTCTTAGCAGTTTCTAATTCGTGTTTTTCATTTTCTAACTGTTCTTCCAAATCTTTGACTTCCTGAACGATAGCTTTCATCTCTTTCAGCTCGTCTCTATCATACTGGTACATTTTCTCAGTATTTTCAGCTTTGGAAAGCATAGTAGCAAGGCTGTCAGACTCTAATAAAATCTGTGCCCATGTATCGTTTCCACCGTTTTCATACATGTACTGAATTCTTTTCTTCATTGCTTCATACTGTTCGTCACGGTCAGCCTCTGCCTGTACCAACTCTTCTTTTGTTTCTTCAATATCTGCTTCTTTTTCTACAATATCGTCTGCCAGTAATTCAATCTGTGCCATAGCATCAACGATCTGCTGCTGTGTAGTACTGATCTGTCCCATCAGGGCCTGCTTTTTGCTCTCCAGGCTGCTTGCTTCTGCCTGTGCTGCTGAAAGTTTACTCTGTGTTGCGGATTTCTGAGCCTGCACCTCATCTTTTCTTGCTGCGGAAACAGGGAGAACCTGTGCTGCAGTCATAGCAAATACCAGTGACAGACATACTAATCATTTTTTTCATACCTCTCTGTACCTTTCCCTTACATTAATACTATGTTGAAATAATTAATTTCTGTAACAATTTCGAAACAATTTTGAACTTCCTGTATATAGTACCATAATTTTTTCCTATTTGCAAGTCTGAAGCGGAATTTTTTTTCATTTTTTTCTTAAAATCTAGTTAATAAAGTTGTGATTTTCTTCAACAAACCTCTTGATTTTCAAGGGTTTTAGAAATTATTTCAGCTCACAAACCCTTATTTTCCTATGCTTCTTCATATCTTTAAAAAATTCCTCTTCGTTTTTTCTCTTGATTTACGCTATAATGGAATGGCAAACAGAACCTTTTTTTCAACATAAAGCTTGAAATTGTTACAAAATCTTTTCATAAAATCCACAGAGAAAGGAGGACTACCCTTTTGAAGAGAAAATTAAACGAAATTATTTATACCATATCCCGCTACACAGAAATTGTTTTATCAGCAATCATGCTTCTTGTCATCATTACTTTGATTGTTCCTATGTTGTACAATTTCCTGCGAATCCCGCTTTTGGACATTACGCCCGGGCAGTTTACAGAATTTCTTGGAAATGCCCTGACATTGCTGATTGGTGTAGAATTTGTTAAGATGCTGGCCAAACACACTGCGGAAAAATCTTCTGGAAGTGCTGATGTTTGCCATTGCAAGGCAGATGGTTGTGGAACACCTCAACATGGGCGAAACGCTCATTGGAGTGGTAGCCATTGGTATTATCTTTGCAATCCGTAAATATCTGTTGCTGAAAAACTCTAATGACAAAGAAAAGACTTATGATAAATTGTAAAAACTATGTTTTTCCACAGTATTCAATCCTTCTTAGAGGTTATACTGTGGGAAAACAAAATCTTTTTAACAGTTCTTCATATTCACTATAGTATTCACAATTCTCCATCCGGAAAGAATCTGGCATTTGCTTCACTTTTTCCCATCCCCATCTATAAAGCTGCGGTTTCAAAATCTGTTCCTTTTGTAGTTCGAATAGCAATGCTCTCTGTCGGAATTGCAGCCGATATTTTAATGTCTCTGTGACTTGTCCGGGAAAATATCTGCACATTTCCTCAATCAACTGCTTTCCTATCTCCATCTCTCTATAATGCGTCCATTGTTTATGTATCTCATCCGTAAACTTCATCCATACAGATTCCTTTTTAGGATAAACTATTCCCATAAATTCCAGCATCTTTATAACACCACAATGTCCATGATATCTTGTACTTCTGGAACAATTCCAGCGTATCCTCTACCAACTCCATAACATGCCCAAATTCCTGCCCTGCAATGTCATATCCTGCCTCTCCACATAAAAGTGGTCTTTCAAATTTCTGCATTTTTGAAATCATATGTTGGAACCGTTGTTCAAATATACTTTTTCTCATCTCCTGGGATATTCCAAATCGCACAAGTCCTTTTCCCAGACTGTAGGATAAAAATGAAATGTAATAGCAGTTTGTTGATCTTTGATTTCTTTTATAGAAGAAAATCCATTGCGAAAAAATCCCCCTCTAAAAAGAGAATATGATTTTTATCAACTTCCCGAATTGCCTCAGTAACTCTTTCATAAAAATTTTGCAGCATCCCTTCTTTTGCTGGCATTAAAAATGGCTCATTAAGCAAATCATATCCAAGTATAAATTCTTCCTCTGCATATCTTCTGCTAAATTCCTTCCACAGCCTTATCATCTGCTCCTGAAATACTTGAAAATGCCAAAATTGCGGTATTCCTGTCTGATTATCTGAATGCCAGTCTGGATTTTCACCACCTGGAACAGCATGAAGGTCAGGCATTAAAAAAAATTTCATATTTTCTACATAAGGCTAACAATCTGTCAAAATGCCGAAATCCTTCTTCTCTCCATATCATTGGATTTTCATCATTCAAAAACCAATGGTAATTAAAGGGAACACGAATTAAATTAATTCCTATTTTTTTTCCAAAAAGTGAAAAATCTTCATCTCTCACAAAAGCTGTGACAAAATTTTCAAAAAATCTATTACTTCTCTCTTCTCCAAAACATTCTGTAAATGTTTCTTTTATCTGCTTTTCTGTAGTAGGAATTCCTAACATAAAATGCTCCAGATTTAACCAGCTTCCTATTCCTAATCCACAAAATTGGATAGGCTTTCCCCTATAATAAAATTGCTTTCCATTTACTTTTACAAAATCCATATTTTATTTCCTCGTCTTTCTTACATAATTATCTTTATTTTATAATCTCCTAATCAAAAGAAAAGGTTGAAATTTTTTCATCCTTATATGAACTTCTCCAGAATGATATACTAAAAAATTAATAGTCACAGACTAATTATAAACTCTGATACAGAAAGGAAATTTTTTCATGAATATGATACAAAATCCTGTTATACCTGGGTTTCATCCAGATCCCAGCATTTGTCGGGTTAATGACATTTATTATCTTGTAACCTCCAGCTTTGAGTATTTTCCTGGAGTACCTCTTTTTACCAGTTAAAAAATCTTAAAGACTGGACACTAATCGGTCACTGTCTTACGCGAAACTCTCAGCTTCCTTTAAATGGTTGTCAAAATTCCGAAGGAATTTATGCCCCTACCATCCGTTATCATGATGGATAGTTTTTTCATGGTAACAACTAATGTGAGCGGAGGAGGCAACTTTATTGTCCATACCCAAAATCCCTCTGGCGAATGGTCTGAACCTGCCTGGGTACGTCAGGGCGGTATTGATCCTTCTCTGCCTTTTTGTTGATGATAAAACTTATTTTATATCAAATGGAGATTGTAAAGGCAATTCTGGTATCTATTTATGCGAAATCAATCCTTTCACCGGAGAAATGCTTACAGAAAGTACCTTAATCTCCACTGGTTGCGGAGGCAAGTATCCAGAAGCCCCTCACCTTTATTACATCAATCATGAATTCTATCTCATGCTTGCAGAAGGTGGCACAGAATACGGACATATGGTAACTATGCAGAAAAGTACCTCTCCCTGGGGACCTTTTACCCCTTGCCCCTATAATCCTATTTTAACCAATCGCAATCTGCCCAATGGTTCTGATATAATTGCTTGTACTGGACATGCAGATTTGATAGATGATATTCGTGGTAACTGGTGGATGGTGGCTTTAGGTGTCAGAACTATCTGTACTGAAGGCAAAAATGTCCTTCTACACAATTTAGGAAGAGAAACTTATTTAACACCAGTCACTTGGAAAAAATGGATATCCTATGGCCGGAAACAATGGAGTTTTGCAGATGAATATCCCTACATCACTTCCTGAAAGTATAGCCTTAGAAGATACTGTAAAAAATCCTATCCTGTCCGAAGAATTTTCTTCCGATAACTGGAATCTGGAATTTACCCACATTCGAAATCCTCATTTAGAAAATTATTTTTTAAATTCCAAGGATAGATGCTTAGTTTTAAAAGGATGTGATTCTTTATGTAAATCATGTGTATCACCTACCTTTTTAGGTGTACGACAAAACTCCTTTTTCCAAGTAGCCAAAGTGACCATTTCCGGAATACCTGAAAATGAAAACAGTCTGGCTGGTCTTAGTGTATATTATACAAATGAACATCACTATGATTTTGGAATTACTCTAAGAAATGGTGTCCGTTGCCTTGTACTGCGGCGTCAAATTTATGATTTAATAGCCGATACAGCTATAATACCTTTACCT
>ENA-OPYU01000992-OPYU01000992.1-human-gut-metagenome-genome-assembly--contig:-NODE-992-length-10363-cov-2.440993_pt1 | contig 10363 bp, 14 predicted proteins | sample MGYA00242637_ERZ504482 | MGnify/ENA primary metagenome ERZ504482 (study PRJEB26092, sample SAMD00036237) | human gut metagenome | host: Homo sapiens | study: EMG produced TPA metagenomics assembly of...
AAAATCGGAAATAATGGAGATAAAATTGATATGCTGTTACTTCCAAATGATTCTATGCAAAAAAATCACCTCATCTAATATGACATATCAGTTGGGTAATTTGTGTGGATGAAAAGATGGAGCAACAAGCAGAAAAAGAAATTAGACAGATTCTTGTGGCAAATCCACGATTAGCTGTTACTACATTATCTGGAGCTATTGCCCAAATGAGAATTTCTTACAAGGAATGATTTTGGCACTTGCTGTAATTATTGGATTTATCAGTTGCTTTGCAATTATGAAATTTACTAAACACCAATTTTTACCGGTGTGATTGTTAGGCAAAAGAATTTGCTCTCATGCGTTCCGTAGGAATGACACAAAAACAGCTTACAACCATGGTATGTTGTGAAGGGTTGCTTATTGTTTCTATCGGATTGATTTTGTCTTTGATTGTTGGTGGTTTTATCGGTTATCTTCTTTGCGCTTTATTAAAAAATGGATTGATGACGTACTTAAATTATCAGTTCCCATTTAGTGTGACGTTGTTTTATTGTGCGCTAGTTGTGATTTGTTCTTTGTTGGTATCAGAAATTGCGTTAAGGCATCAAAAAAAGTATGTCTCTTATTGAACTTTTAAGGAGGTGACACATATGACGCTACCTTTTGAAAATGATACAAAAACCATAATAAAGCGTATTTCGGGCAGGAATATATCAGCAAATCGAAAAAGAAATATCTTTATTATTACGATTGCACTTGCGAGTACATTATTATCTGCAATTACCCTTTATGGATTTGGAATTACACAGAAAACAAAAAATCTAAATAAAAAAACAGCACAGATTGTATATCATGCAATTTCAGAAAAAGAGGGTTCGGAATTATACAAAGAAAAAGAGATCGCGTGGATTGGAGAATTTTTCAATGCATTTTCTGAAGAAATAAACCATTCAACCGTAAATTTTACTTACGCAAATGCAGATATGCTAAAATCTCAAAGTATGCCTTATTCGGGAAAGTTACCAACTGCGGAAGATGAAATTGTAGTACAGGAATCTTTTTTGGACAGCTTGGGGTATTCAACTGAATTAGGACAGACAATTAAAATACCATTTTCTGACGGGATGAATCATGATTTCAGGTTGACAGGAATCTTAAATGTTAAAACCGGAGATATTGGACGATATACAGCTATTATATCGAAAGAATTAGTGAAACAACAGTATGGAAATAATACAGTTATAGATTATTACCTTGGATTAAAAGACGCTCAAAACATGAGCGAAGAAGATGCTACGGAATATGCAGACACTCTTGCAAAACAATTACACATCCCCGATGATAATGTGATTGTTCGATCCACTTATTTTAATGTGAAGAGCGAAAATTCTGGAAGTGAAATGCTATTTTATTTCGTGATTGGATTTGTAACCTTTATTGGCTCCGGCATTGTGATCTATTCCATTTTTTATATTTCCGTTGCAAGCAATATACGTAACTATGGGCAGCTTCGCACGATTGGAACAACGAAACGGCAGATTAAAAAAACTGGTTTACCGAGAAGGGAAGTTACTTGCTGCTGCTGGTATTTCTATTGGTTTGATTATAGGTAATGTAATCGGATATTTTCTGATTCCGGAAGGCTGGTACTGGCTGACTTCCTTATGTGTGACGATTGCGTGTGGGCTCTTTGCTTTTACAATGGTAATGCTCTCTATTCATACTCCTGTAAAAAAGGGCTGCCGCAGTATCTCCAATGGAGGCTCTTCGATATTCGGATTATAAAGGAAAGTCGAAAGAAAGTTCGGCGCTGTACCGAAAAATAACGCCTGCATCACTTGCTAAAATGAATTTGTCCAGGCAAAAAACTAAATCTATATTAACCATATTTTCACTCGCATTTGGAGGCGTGTTAGTTGTATTGATTTCAACGATATTAGTTTCCTATGATGGAGTTGCAGAAGCGCGTGGGGAGGAGTTTTCAAAAGGCGAATTTAATATTAACCTTAATGCTAATCAATCCTTTGATACTGCAAAAGTTTCGTTGACTAAATTACAACAAAAAATATGCTGAATGACAATTTTGTGAAAACAATCGAAGCTATCGATGGTGTTACCGGAATCAAGCGGTGGTATTATACGGACGCAGAATATCGTGTAAATGGAATTTCTGAAGATTGGATTCAGGGATTTAGTCAAGATGAACAATCTGATTTAGAAAAAAATCTCATAAAAGGAACTGCTGATTATGATGAATTGATTGCGGACAATGGAATTATCCTATTACAAGAACGTGCAGATCTCAATGGAATGGATGTTGCTTTAGGTGATACAGTAGAAGTTGATTACGAAAATGTATCCGGTGATATTATGACGAAAACTTATACTGTGAAAGGCATAGTAAGCGATTATAATTATACGGGATTCGATAAATGTTTTACTCTCCCGGAACAACTTATAAATGAGGGAACCGGGATGGATTGCACAGGTACTATTTCCGTAATTACAGACAAAGATAAATTCGATACAATTGAAACTTCATTAAATCAGCTGATAGATAAAAACAGTGATTTGGTTATGGATACCATAGAAGAAAGCGTAAATTATTATAATAGAAATCAGCAACTAGTTTTCGGTGCATTTCTGATAGTAGCTATCATTGTTGTGTGTTTTTCGCTGATCAATCTCGTAAATACAACCATTACAAAAATTTTTTGTCTCGGAAGCAGGAAATTGGAATGTTACAGGCGATTGGTTTAAGCAAAAAACAACTCATCAGAATGCTTTGCTATGAGGGCATGATTTATTCACTCTTTGCTGTGCTTGTAACAGTGAGTTTAGGAGTTGGACTTGGAATTTTATGTATTCAGATCATGCGGTCATTAAATCCATACTTTTTTCTATTCATTCCCATGGCCGGTTGTATTGATATATTCGGCTGTTCTGTTGGCTGTTCAGTTGATATTAATTGCATATACAACGGGAAATTTGAAAAAACAATCTCTTGTTGACCAAATCAGAACAATGGAATAAAACGAATTGGAGCAGGGAAACTTGCTCCAATTTTAGCTGTATTATGTTATAATGCAGTTTAGGAGGATTGTTATGAATACAGAAATTTTAATTATTGAAGATGATCCAGTGATCCGTAAAGAACTGCAAACAGTACTGGAGGGAAATAAATATCACACATCTGTTATTGAAGATTTTTCTGATGTAACAGAACAAGTGCGAAAAATAAATCCACATCTGATTTTATTGGATATTAAATTGCCGCAAGAAAATGGGTTTACCATTTGTTCTGGCATTCGGAGTTTTTCACAGGCTCCGATTATCTTTGTTACCAGCTGCAATACGGATATGGATGAACTGAACAGTATTATGCTTGGAGGAGATGCCTTTATTACAAAGCCCTATCACACAGCCATTTTACTTGCCAAAAATTGCTTCCTTGCTGAAGCGTGCTTATCCTGATACACAAAGCAGACATCTGACTTATCAAGGAGTTTCTTTATCTTTAGAGACTGGAACAATCGAAGCGGAAGGAAAGCAAACAGAACTCACCAAAAAATGAACTGAAGATTATGTACTATCTATTTGAACATGCCGGAACCATTTGCACAAGAGCAGATCTGATTGAATATTTATGGGACAATCAGCTCTATGTAGATGATAATGCATTAAGTGTAAATATTGGACGTATCAGAGAAAAATTATCAAAGATTGGCGTTAAAGACTTTATTAAAACAAAACACCGTCAGGGGTACACATTATGAATGGAAAACAGTATTGGAAAGACAAAATTCCTATTTTCATCATCAATATCGTCTGTATGGTATTGTTATCGGTTTTTCTGTTCTTTGTAGGAAATAATGTAGATAGTATTGCAGTGATTCTTATCATCTGGACGATGTTACTGGCTGGTGTTTTGACGTTTACCTATCATCAGCGAAAAAGGAGATTAAATAGATTAGTAAAGATGGCAGAAGGACTGGAAGAAAAATACTTGTTGTCAGAGATGCTTCCGGAACCGGAACATGCCGAAGAACAGGTTTATTTTCAACTCTTAAAAATGGCGTCCAAATCTATGCTGGAACAGATTGGAACAGTAGCAAGGGAGAGACAGGAGTACCGGGAATATATTGAGCAGTGGATTCATGAAATCAAAACACCGATTACTGCAATGAAACTATTGTGTGAAAATCATAAAGAGTCTTTTACCAGAGAACTGATGAGGGAACTGGAAAAAACCAATCGCTTTACAGAACAGGCGCTTTATTATGCCCGTAGTGAATATACGGAAAAGGATTATTCTGTTCAGGAAATCCGGTTATTTGATGTGGTGCATCAGGCGATTGCAGATAACAAGTATCTTTTATTGCAGAATCAGGTTGCCTTAGAGACGGAAGAGAGTGAACTGACGGTTTATTCGGATGACAAATGGCTCCGATTTATTCTGGATCAGTTGATTGTCAATGCTGTAAAATACAGCCGGGAGCATCCCGTATTGCACTTTTATACCAAGGTGCAGGGAGATCAGATTTTTCTCTTTGTAGAAGATCATGGAATCGGGATCTGTGCAAATGATCTGCCCCGTATTTTTGAGAAAGGTTTTACCGGGCAAAATGGACGTATCCGGCAAAATGCAACCGGTATAGGGCTTTATCTTTGCAAAAGACTTTGTGATAAGCTGGGAATTGGAATTGCCGCCCAGTCAGGCGAGACAGGAACGACAATGATCCTGTCCTTTCAAATCAATCATTTTATTCATCAGGTGCAGGGCTAAGAAAAGCCCTGCATTTCTTACATTTTTGTTAGAATTTTGTTAGAAAACTTGATACAAACACAGGCAGAAATCCGTTACAATCAGAATATCAAAAGACGAGGTGAAGTATCATGAAAGAAATTTTAAAGTTAGACCATATTCAAAAATTTTATGGAAATGAAGGTAATGTAACAAAAGCAATTCAGGATATTGATTTTTCGGTGCAGGAAGGTGAGTTTTTAGGTATTATGGGGCGTCAGGATCCGGAAAAACAACGATGCTGAACTGTATTTCCACTATAGATACGGTAAGCGCAGGGCATATTTATCTGGATGGGACAGATGTAACCGAAATTAAAGAAAAGGCCATTGCCAAGTTTCGGAGAGAAAATCTGGGATTTATTTTTCAAGATTTTAACCTGCTGGATACGTTGACCATAAGTGAGAATATTGCCCTGGCGTTGACCATTAACCACATTCCGGTCAGGGAAATCGAGCCGAGAGTGGAAGAGATTGCGAAAAGTCTGAATATTGCCGATATTTTGGGATAAATATCCCTATCAGGTTTCCGGCGGTCAAAATGCAGAGATGCGCTTGTGCCAGAGCGATCATCAATCATCCGAAGCTGATTTTAGCCGATGAACCCACAGGGGCCTTAGACAGCCATTCATCTCAGATGCTTTTATCCACCATGCAGAGTATGAATGAAAATCTGAGAGCCACCATTCTGATGGTAACACATGATGCGTTTACGGCAAGCTATGCCAATCGGATTTTGTTCCTGCGTGATGGCGTAATTTTACGGAAATCTTAAAAGGAAGGACACCCGGAAGGTATTTTTTGGATAAGATTCTGAATGTTCTTACCATGATGGGAGGCGGGGTAAGTGATGTATATTAAGCTTGCAATACAAATATGAAAAAATGCATACGAAATTATGTGATTTATTTTGTTACCATTACTTTGACTGCTGCTATGATGTATTCCTTTCTAGCGCTTGGATTTTCAAAAGAGGTTCTCACTATGTCTGAAAATATATCCATGCTGACATCAGGTATATTGGGAATGTCCGTTCTTGTAGCATTGATTGCATCTTTTGTAATCAGCTATGCAATACGCTTTATGCTGGAAGAACGGAAAAAGGAATTTGCCACCTATGAGTTACTGGGTATGGAAACTTCAAATATTCAAAAACTGTTTTTTATTGAAAATGGTGTGATTGGAATGGCTGCATTTTTTATAGGAACTTTTTTGGGAGTTGGACTTTCCGGAGTGCTGGTGCAGATCATCAATCATATTTTTGAGATGTCACATGCCTATCGTATTTCTTTTTACCATAAAGGCGTTTGCAATCAGCTTTTATATTTTTTATGTTTATGTACGGTATCGGAATACTACGTGCAGCAAAGGTGATCCGCAGACGTAAAATTGTAGATATGCTCTATGATCATCAGAAAAAATCGAAAACGGAAAGAAGCATTCCTTAAGATTTCATATTACGCTGATTATTTTATCCATCTTATGTATCTTTACCGGAGGCTGTTTCCTGGCAAAAGGATTATCAGTTCAAACCAATGTATTCTATTTTTGGATGACTGGCGCTGTGATTTTGACAGCAACAGGAATATACGAAATGTATCGTAATTTACCAATTTTGCTGTTAAGACTTTTGAATAAAAGTAAGCGCAGAAAATATAAGGACATCAACCTGTTTTATTTTGGACAGATTGGAAGAAAAGTAGATTCTGCCGGAAAGCTTATGGCAATTATCGCAATCCTTTTAACGGTATCTTTAAGTACGATGTTTGCAGGTCTTTCTATGGGAGCAGGATATAAGGCGAATATGGAAGCGTATTATCCGTATGATGCGGGAGTTGCCCTGGATGCCCCGCTGACGAAAAAATCCATGGAGCCAATGATAGAATTTACCAGACAGCAATGCAAGGTAGAAGATGAACTGATTTATTATCTTTATGGAACAGATACGTATCCGGTGGAAGCCCTAGCCTTATCCGATTATAATCATTTACGTTGTATGCTTGGATTAAAGCCTGTAAGCCTGTCTGCAAATGAATTTTTCATTCACTGTGATACATGGAATTATGTAGAGAAGATTCAAAAAGCGTTAGAGCAGAAAAGCAAAATTTACATTAGCTGGAAATGTTCTTGAAATTTGCAGAAACAGCAATTCATACAGAACCCATGGAACAATATCAAATGGCAGGTACAAGAGGATATGCTCTGGTAGTACCTGATCAAGTGGCAAACCAGCTTTCCGGTGGAAAAAATTCGTTTAGATTATGAAATTGGGAAAATGGAGGATATCCGGAGTTAAAACACGAATTGAAGAAGTTTTTTGCATGACCCGAATGCATGGATGCCGGAGCTTCAAGATGGAAAAAGTTTACCAGAACAGGTAACCATGGGCGTAACTGTAAAGGCATGGGGCGTTGAAAACTCTTTAACCGGATTTGCGGCAATTTCTTTTTGCGGCTTATATTTGAGCATTACTTTTTATTATTTTATCTTCTACGATATTAGCTTTTGAACAACTTTCAAAAATAAACTACAATCGATGTAATTATCAGATCTTGGATAAAATGGGAGTGGCACAAAAAACAAGAAGATGCCTTATAAAAAAAGAGGTAGGGATTTTGTTTTTCATTCCGGCGATTCTTCCAATGATTATGATGATATTTTTGATTGCAGGAGCAAATAAAGTATTTGGAGAAGCAATTTTGCAGGAAAATCTATTCTTGACCTATGGAATCGTTACATTGACAGTATTTAGCGGGATTTATTTGCTGTATTATTGGGCTACAACCTCCGTTTTTTCAGTATGCTGTCTTAAAAAACGGAATTTTATAAATGAGAAACGCAATAAAATACAATATTTTTTTAGAGATTAGGACATTTCTGTGACATTTGTGTTTTACAATTAAGCTATAGAAAAGAGGTGTTCTTATAATGAAAAGAAAGTATGAAGTTATTGGTATTGTGATCGATACAGAAAAAGAAGCAGAAAAATGTTCATTTTTATCCGCTGTATTGGATTGTAAAATTGAAAACTTTGCAAAAATTACTGATTTTTTTTGGGGGGGGGAGATAGAAAGGTAAGGGAATATCTTTCTAATCTTCCCACATTAAAAAATGATCCACTTTCAATTCAAGCGATGCTGGAACTTGCTGGTTTGGAAATGAAAGAAAATTGTCAAATAGAAGAATTAACATTGGGAGAGAAAAAAATACTGTTTTTTAGATAAAACTTGTTGCTGATACCTCAAAACAATATATATTTCAAAGTTTGTTTCAAGATATGAAAGAAAACGAGGTTCAAAGCGCCGTAAGATTAATAGTAGAAATGTCAACTTATATGAATGTAATTTTGCTCAGTTCATCCTCAGAAGGGTATGAAATCTGTGATAGAGTGATTCAGTGGTCTGGGAATGATGGAAGAGGACACATTTCGCGCAGTAAAATCAAAGATATGTGCATCATGCCGCCTTTTGTTATGCGCGATATATTGAAAGTGATAAGGGCAAGTGAAACTGCTGAAGCTGTAATTCCCTTATGGGAAGTGATTCCTGGAGAGTATGAGGAATATGCACATCAGGTCTTAAATTCGAATGCAGGAAAGAAAGGATTTTCTTACCGTTATATTTCTCATAGACCATTTAGAAGTGGAGATATTTATTGGATCATGGAGCATCAATTGCAGGAGCTGAAAGTTGATGGCAGACCATGTTTTGAAAAAGTGAGTCTCATGACAGATGAGGCAACCATTCATGTAACGTGTAGTGAATATTTCTTCTGGTGTTGTAAGGAACTGGAAACTATTTTTTATCATTATTCGGAAAATCATGTGGAGGAATTGTAATATGAGAAGCAGAGAGATGGGGGTGTGAAGAAAAACAGAATTATAGTAATTGCGGATGAAGGAGAAGTGCTATGGGAAAGCTTGGTTTTACCGGAACAGCAGACAGAGATTTATCAGGCGAAAAATATTCAGGATGCCCTTTCTCATTTGACAGTGTTCTCGTATCATTTGATTTTAATTGCAGTAAAGCAAGAACCGGAAATCATATGCCAACTTGTAGAAACCATCCGAAAGATGGTGATAACACCTGTGATTGTTTTATTACCGGATCATTCTGAAATGCGAAATAAGATCATTCAGGCCGGAGCGGATGTAGTATTGACGCAACTGTGTACAGAAGAAATCAGCCTGCAGGCATATGCATTGATCCGCCGCTATACAGAGTGGAAATCGGAAAGAAAAGAAGAAGTTCCTGTCATAGTTGGAAAACTGGAAATCCTTCCACTTCAAAGAACAGTAGAATGGGAGCATAAAAGAATCCACGTTGTAAAAAAGGGAGTTTGATTTCCTATATCTGTTAGCGTCTACACCGGGAAGAGTATATACATACAGTCAGATCTATCAGCTGGTATGGCAGGAGTACCCACATGGGGATATTGCAAATATTATTTACTGTATGGTACATCGATTGAAACGGAAATTGAAAAAAAGTAGATGTAAGTGCAGAACATATAATCATCAGTGTAAAAGAGGTTGGATATTGTTTAAGAGGTTATAAGGAATCATAGAAGGCAGGTTTCTGAAAATGGAACCTGCTTTTTATGGTAAGATTTGGTTATAATTGTAAAAGAAATGACAGAAAAACTGACAGTTATTTGACAGACAACTGACAGTCTGATGACAGCTTAGTTTTGTATACTACTTCTTTATGGAAAGAATGGACTCCGTTCCATGACATAAAGGAGCAGTGTATGTGCCAGAAAGAGCTACAAAAGAGAAAAATCCTAACTTCATATACAACGTTTGGTGGTGTCGCAATTCAAAATCAGGATTGCGGCATCTTTCTTTTTGTGGAGCAAACTCTGGTTTATACGGTCTTCTGTCTGTGAGAAGGCAAGGTCACCGCCACCACTCCGATTTGATTTCAAGAAATTCAGATCGGAGGAAGAAGGAATGGCTTTTAATAAAGCAAAAGAAGAATATAAATGGAAACAGTGGAAGGAAGCTGAGGAATCAAAAATGAGGGAATTGGGAGTTCAGGAAGAAATCATTCTTAAGTTACGAGAACAAGATTGGGAAGATTTCAAAAAGGAAAGGAATTATAATGAGCATCAATTCCCAAATTCAGATGTAGTAGAAATTAGTTTAGCAACTATGTGCAGTGCAGATAGGGAAAACATAACTACAGTAAAGGCTCTGTTAGATGAAATAGAAAACGAAGCACTTTTTAATCTATTGCGTTCGGCAGATAAAGAGACTTTGCAGATCGTATTTTCCGGATGTTGGATATTCCAACAGAGCAAATTGCTGAAAAAATGGGATTGACTCCAAATGCGATTTATCTGAGAATCAACCGTTTAAAGAAAAATAAAAAATTGAAATGGGAGAAAGAAAATAGGAAAGTTTGCTGGCTAATAAGTAAAGGGATGTTTTTCCTTTTAAAGTTCCTTGACAACCACATACCAGCATTACAGGTACGTTCCCAAAGATAGAAGCGTGACAGCATAAGCGCCAGGACGGATGGGGACAAGCACTGCTGGATTGTTATGGAAAGGTCTGTCCAAAGACTATGGCGGATCA
>ENA-OPYU01000993-OPYU01000993.1-human-gut-metagenome-genome-assembly--contig:-NODE-993-length-10360-cov-2.356396_pt1 | contig 10360 bp, 13 predicted proteins | sample MGYA00242637_ERZ504482 | MGnify/ENA primary metagenome ERZ504482 (study PRJEB26092, sample SAMD00036237) | human gut metagenome | host: Homo sapiens | study: EMG produced TPA metagenomics assembly of...
TTGAAGGCAAGGTCCAATTGTAAATTTGTTTGCATCATATTTAAGTCGTTTAGGTGAATTCACAAATGTACGTATAATCTTTCAAACGTCCTTCTCAAATGGAAAATAAACGGAGTAACTGCGCTAAAATCTACATCCCTTTTTCCTTTTTAGGAAGAGATTGATATACGATATCGTAGGATTGTTTTATAAGCTCTTTGATCTTGTTGTCGGGTACATCTTGATTAAAATAGACACTAATCCAGTATTTTTTATTCATATGCCAACCGGGTGTTATTCCTGAATATCGGGCTTGTAATTCACCCGACTCATTGGGATCGCATTTAATACAACAAAAATCAAATACTTCGATATTCACAAAACAAAACCATTTACTTCCTACATAAAAGCAAAGAACGTCCCGACTGTATTTATCAGGGACATTCGTGAAAGGCATTTTTTCATAAACACCATTCAACGAAAGGCAATATTCCCTAAACTTTTCAATATTCATAACTTTCGTATGTATGATAGATTATAGCGATATCCTATAGACTAAGAAACTTAATGGTTGGATGGAGACTTCAGTAACGGGAGCCTCTAGTTCCACCGCTGATTCAATGGGTATGACTGTTTCCGGTTTACCCAATGTATTCTTCGCTTCCAGGTCTGAGGCATGTAAGACTGTCAACTTTCCTTTATGCTTGCCGGATGAGATTCCGTTTAGGTTTAATTTGATCCTTTTTGCTCTGGATGCTGGTATTGACGATTTTGATGATGAACTCGTTTGTGCCTTTGTCGAAAGCGGCTGTGGCGAATAGCTCGCTTTGCCCGGTAACGGCTTCTTTGTTCATCGTCAGGGGCAATACGTTTGTTCCGGCATTGTGCCCGTATAATTGTTGTACATAGTAGTTAGGAGTTTTCACGATGTTTAGGTTGTCGAACCAGATTAAGTCCGGACGCCATTGCCACGCATCGACATGTGCGAATAAAGGGGCGTATGTGCATAATTCGACCACGTCGGCATTTCGCTCAAGACCGGTCATAAACGCAGCCTCGCATAATGCGGTCAGGAAGCTATTCTCCCGGTTAGTCGGGTGGCAAGCATATTCACCGGCGAACACTTTGGGACCTTGCCGATCATACGAATCATATCGTTTGGCACTATTTAGGAACCATTCAGGTGAGCGATAGAAATGTTCATCCACCAGATCTACTTTTAAGCGTTTCATCTCCGGCCATAGATATTCGAAATCTTTTCCTTCCGAATTAGGACCGGAACTACCAATGATTTTGATCTCCGGATATTTAGCTCGGATGGCTTTCACGAACGGCTCGAGGCGTTCGGGATATAACGGTCCCCATTGCTCGTTACCGATAGCGATAAATTTCAGATTAAAAGAAGCCGGATGCCCCATATCTGCACGCATTTTGCCCCATTGGGAGGTAACAGGGCCATTGGCGAATTCGATTAAGTCCAAGGCATCGTCTATATAAGGTTGTAATTTATCTACTGGCACATGCTGGTCCATGTCCTCATTCTCAAACTGGCATGACAGCCCGCAATTCAACACAGGCAAGGGCTCGGCTCCGATATCTTCGCTTAATTGGAAATACTCAAAGAATCCCAAACCGTAAGATTGATAATAATCCGGGAATTTCTTGTGAGGAAATGTATAATTCCACCGGTTGATATTGATAGGCCGGTTCTCTACGGGGCCTACCGTATTTTTCCATTGGTAGCGTGTGGCGATGGTTGTACCCTCAACGATACATCCACCCGGGAAACGAAAGATTCCCGGCTTTAGATCTTTCAACGCTTGTGCTAGATCGCGGCGTAGGCCGTTCGTGCGATTATTGAATGTCTTTTCAGGAAAAAGGGAGATATGTTCCAGATCCAAGGTACCTGCCGTTTCCATCGTGATGCGTAGGCGTGATTTAGCCTCGGTCGCTTTTGGGAGACAAGATAACGGAATATTTCTTCCAGTCTTTTCCTTTTATCTCTAGGTGTTGTGTCTCATAAATATCGTTATCTCTATTTACCAATTCGATACGTAGTTTGATCGGGTTATTGGTCTCGGTACGGGCATATAAGGAAAAGTCGTAATTTTCATTAGCTTTTATACCGATACCTTTGAAGCCTTCGTTCTCTAGACCGGTTCCGGTGATTTGTCCGGCATAAGTCAGGTGTGCGTAATGGGAGTTTTTGTCGAAACAGGGATTCTTTTCAGCTATGCTTACATCACCGAAAGGTTCCCAACCTCCCCATGGATTCTCAAACTCGAAGGAGCGGTTCTTGATTAGTTCCGCATACAATCCTCCATCTGCCCCGAAATTGATATCCTCGAAGAAGATTCCATACATAGTTGATTGGATAGGCGCACCTACATTCTGTACATCGATGTCAAACTCATACACAGGCACGATGTCTTGTACGGTCATGCAGTTTATACCGACACTTAAGAGGAATAAAGCCGCAGTTTTTTTACATGTTCTTTCTTCTCATATTCTGTGTTTTTCAATAAATAAAGATTTAGACAATCAAATTCGCTATCATCTGTATAAACAAGATCAGGAATACCATCGCTATCGGATAAACTGTCGCATAAGCCACGCTTGGGGCTGGGCTGTCTGTCATGGAATCCGCGGCGGCAAGCCCCGGGGTACTGGTCATACCGCCGGCGATTGTTCCGACTAAATCGAGAATGTTGATCTTAAAGAAATAATATCCGGCTAATACAGCTACGATCATAGGGATCATTGTTATAGCGATACCGACTCCGAATAACGTTAAACCGCTTGATTGGAAAGTGGAAACTAGGTTTACACCGGCAGATGTCCCTACTTCGGAGAGGAATAGTAATAATCCCAATTGGCGAAGCAGGTTATTAGCGGAGCCGGACATAGACCAAATGATCGGGCCTGATTTTTCCGATGGCGCTTAATATCAAGGCAACCATAAGGATACCGCCGGTCAGTACCCGGAGAGAATGAGAAAGAATCCGAGAAGGATATATTTAATTTTCCAAAACAATTACTGCCCCAATACGATACCCATAGCGATCGGGAAAAAGTCCGTATCCGAAAGACGTTTCTCATCATTGCCGATGAATTGGGCGAGTTCGTTTACGCTTTCTTTCTCGCCGGCGACCATCAACTTATCTCCAAACTTCAACACTAAATTAGGTTCCGGGGAAAGGTCGATTCCGCTTCGACGCACACGGGTTACCGTACAGCCGAAAGTGCCTTGTAAATTTAAATGCCCTAGCGATTTATTGATAATGCTCTTATTGGTAAGTAACAAGGATTGCAAAGTCTGTCCGCCACTTAACGGTAAATCTCCCTCGATACGTTCTCCCAACAATAATGTCAGTTGCTCCAAGGCTTTGTCATTACCTACGGCCTTCAATAAATCACCCTCGTGAAGTGTGGTATGGGGGAAGTTGGCATAGAGATGACATTGTTGTGCTTGATACGGGAGACTACCGCTCCGGTCATGGCCCGTACCTGCAATTGAGCCAAACTCTTTCCGCAGATATTTTTATTCGTGACTTTAAATGCGGCGGTATGTAACGTTGGATATTGGCTTTTCCGTTGGGTTTCCAGCGTTTTAGCCTCGGCTATCAAATCCTTGCGAAGTATTTTGGGTAATAGTTTCACGAAAAAGGATCACACCGATTACGCCGAACGGATAAGCGATACCATAGGCGATGGATGCGGCGGATGATTGCGTGGAGTCGATCGCTACTGCCAAACCGGGCGTACTCGTCAATGCCCCGGCGATCAGACCGACGATACTCGGGGTATCGATATCCAAGATATACTTGAATAAGATTCCTGTCAGGCATGCCGAACCGACAATTAATAACGTCAGGATAATGAGTGTCTTGCCTTTGGAACGGAAGGAGTCGAAAAATCCGGGGCCCGCTTGGATACCAATGGTAAAGATAAATAATACCAGCCCCATATTCCCTAATTCCTTAGGTATGATAACCCCGAAATGACCGAATAGCAAGGCGATGAAAATAACTGCCGATACGTCTAGCGAAAGACCTTTGATCTGTATCCGTCCTAGCATGAATCCAAGCGCTATGATCAGGAACAGGGCAAAATAAGAAGACTGAAGTAATGTTTCAAACATGTCAGATTGTTTTGAAATGAAGCTATTAATGATGCAAAATTAAACTTTTTAGTCCATTTAGGCAATGGCTTTGCTGGATTTCTGTACCTTTGTGCCACATTTTAGAAAAGATAAAGTAAAGAGCATAAGCGTGAGACGATATTTTATATATCTGGGATATAACGGAAAGAATTTTCGGGGCTGGCAGATCCAGCCGAATGGTATGACGGTGCAGCAATCTATAGAGGAGGCCTTGGCCATCTTGATGCGTAAGCCCGTGCCTATTGTGGGGGCCGGCCGTACCGATGCCGGTGTACATGCCCGCTTAATGATCGCCCATTTTGATTGGGAAGGACCGATCGAGGATTTGGCTTTCCTTGCGGAAAAATTAAATAGGCTGCTGCCTAAAGATATCGCCGTTTATAAGATCGTGCCTGTCGTACCGGAAGCGCATGCCCGCTTCGACGCCACTTCACGAACCTATAAATATTATATTACGACCAGGAAAGATCCGTTTAATTATGAGCTGGTTTATAAGCTTCCCGGTCGTTTGGATTTCGAGGCGATGAACGAGGCGTGTAAGGTCTTATTCGATTATATCGATTTTACGAGTTTCAGTAAGTTGCATACGGATGTAAAGACGAATAATTGCCATATCCAACATGCGGGTTGGACGCAAGAAGGGGATATTTGGGTGTTTACGATCCGTGCAGACCGTTTCCTTCGTAATATGGTGCGTGCGATCGTTGGTACTTTATTGGAAGTCGGAAGAGGACGTTTAACGATAGACGGCTTCCGAAACGTGATTGAGGCAAAGGATCGTTGCAAGGCCGGAACCTCCGTGCCGGGACATGCCCTGTTCTTGGTAGACGTCACGTACCCGGAAGAACTCTTTCCAGTGGAGGGTTAAATCATGTGGTTAGCTCTAGCCTTCCTCTCTGCCTTTTTGTTAGGTTGTTACGAGGTCAATAAGAAAATGTCGTTAAATGGGAATGCCGTTATTCCCGTTTTATTCTTCAATACGCTCATAAGCAGTTTGATTTTCGTCCCGTTCATCTTGCTCTCTTTTTATACGGATTGCTTGGACGGGACGATGGTGTATGTACCCCGTGCCTCTCTGGAGGATCACGTGAAGGTGTTGATAAAAGCGGTGATCGTCTTATCCTCTTGGATATCGGGGTATTTTGCCTTGAAACATTTGCCGCTGACGATAACTGGGCCGATCAAGGCCAGCCAGCCCGTGCTTACATTACTGGGTGCGATGCTTCTGTTCGGGGAACGGCTGAATCTATTTCAATGGGTCGGAGTCTTGCTTTCTATCGCTTCCTTTTCATCTCCTTTCCTCATCGGGGCAAGAAAGAGGGGATTCATTTTGCCCATAATAAATGGATCTTCTTCACGGTCCTGTCTATCTTGACCGGGGCGATGAGCGGATTGTATGATAAGCATTTGATGCGTAGTATGGATGTAATGACGGTACAAGTCTGGTTTAATGTCTATCAATGTGTTATCATGTCATTTATCCTGTTGTTTCTATGGTATCCGAACCGGAAAAAGAGCACGCCTTTCCAATGGCGATGGAATATCATCTTTATCTCCGTATTCTTATGCGTGGCGGATTGGGTATACTTTTATGCTTTGACATTCCCGGATTCCATGATCTCGATCGTATCGATGGTACGTCGGAGTAACGTATTGGTGACATTCTTGGCGGGAGCCATCTTCTTCCATGAAAAAACTTAAAGAACAAGGCGATCGACTTATTCCTTGTGTTGTTAGGAATGATATTCCTATATTTGGGGACAAATAGAAAATTAGATAATGAGACGAGTTATAGTTACGTTGTTGATCTGTGTCTTTGCGTTGGGAATGAACGCACAAGATATGACAAGTGTGTTCACGGCGATGCCAGACCAATACATTCCTCAATTGGAGCACGCTTGGCGAAAGGATTTGGTGGATCTTTATACTTCAGGAAAAGAATCCCGGCTGAAAAACTACGATGAATGGCTTTTCTACCTTGCAAAAGCTAACGAACGATTACCTTTTGCTACAGACTACGGAGCGTAGCACGGTAGAGATGAAATTACTTCCCTTGGTAAACAATACCTACGTGGTTTGTATGATCTCTACGGTAAACGGCCCGGTTCCGGATAGCCGTATCGAGTTTTTCACGACCAATTGGGAGCCTTTGGCAACATCCGATTTATTCACGCAGCCAACTTCCGATTGGTATATCAAGCAGGGAATGGATAAGAAAGACGAAGCCTATCAAGAGGCCGCCTCACATTTGGATATGGATTTAATTCAATATCGATTGAGTCCGGATGATCAGACTTTGACCGCCATTTATACGACTCCTCAGTATCTGAGCCAAGAGGCTCGTGAGAAAATAGAGCCGTATCTCAGTGAACCGAAAGTCTATACGTGGCAGAAATATCATTTTCAGTAATTCTTTCCTTATCCATCCACTCCGATATAGTTCATGAGGTTTTACTGCAACCCGCTTTGCAGTACTACTGCACGTGGGTTGCAGTAGTACTGCGATAAAGAGTCTTTTTTTCAATGGGTAGGAGAGACTAAGATCCCTTCTTCATTAAAAAGAATCGTTATATCTCGGTCTCCTTGCTCCAGCTCGAACTCATAAGAGAGTCCTTCCGCTTTTTTAGAATGACATGGATATCATCGATTCGATAAGAGGCATATGCGGAGGTCCTTGAATGCGGTCATCACGATATCGGGTACTTGGGAAGAGCGTATTTCCCCACTCTGTATATAACCATTTGTTCTGGGTATCCAGCCAAACTTCCTTATGGATATTCTCATGAAGGATATCCACCTCGGTACCTTTTGCCTCCGTATCTATCTCAAGGATTGTCGCTCCCGGATACATCTCTGAAATGAGTTCCTTAATAGCGCTGGGGGTAACGGAGGGACGATGCTCGTTGTCGCCGTTACCATCGGTTACTTCCTTGATGAGAATACCGCCTTCCGTATAATGTAGGTCTGCATCTTGCTCGCCATTTTCAACGTCGAGAACGTAAATGGTACCAGCGTCCGGACGTTCTAGCATATCTACATCGTCTATCTTCCATTTAGCGTATAGGCCTTGCCTCGAAACTGTTTTTTACTGGTTTGGGGCAAAGCCTTGTAAGGAAGATCGGTCTCTGTCAGCATCCAGTTGCCTTGCGGATCAAACCACGCTTCAGCCTCATATGAACCGGTGTAAAATTCTGCTTTGACATAGCCTGCCTCGTTCTCCCAACTGACACGTTGCGCATCCGGATATTTTGTGTCAAAGGCTTTTGTTACAATACTCTCAGGTGTGAATTTGTCATCATCGTCATCACATGACATGAATACGAATGAGCTGCAAACCAAAGTTGCCATTATGAATGCTTTTGTTTTCATACGATTGATTTTAATTAAAAATATATTAATACTTATCTTAGAGTGTCTATTAGTCATCGATATCAATCAAGTTCCCTTTTAAGTCGAATGTCATCTCAAGACCGTTATCTAGCTTTATCTCATAATCCCGTATCTCTTTTTCTATTTTAACAACCTTATTCGATGAATAGTTTTCTTGATAAGGTCTTGTATTACCTCCGGAATGATCGCTTGCGGGATAGGGAGCCCATGCCGTTTAATCTCTTTCCATTCTCCTTTATGGTTAAACTCAACATTGGTCCCGTCCGTGAGGATCACGTCGTAACTGCTAATCCGGATCAGATTTTTCTCTATTTGGATATGCGATACCGGGATGTCCTTAAAATGATCCGATATGAATTGGCGGCTGGAAACCGGCAATACGTTGGTGTCACTCGTGATCTTATCGTTGCCGGCACAAGCCATGACAGATAATAATGATAAGACTATCAGTAAATAATTGATCCTTTTCATATGCCTTGTTTTTTATTATACCGCAAAGAAAAGGATGCATTTTGGAAAAAATTGGGAATTTCGGCCGTTAATAGAATAATAATGTGAATGTATGCATACCATTTGCGTATTGGTAATCTATCCGGATCGAATATAGATCGACTATTGATTTGACAATGGCCAACCCAAGGCCCGTCGATTCTTGTTGTTTGCTTTGGCTGGCAAAACGGGCAAATAATAATTCCTTATCAAGGGTTTTGTCGATTCCCGTATTTGCGATCGTAAGCATACGGCGAGAGATCGTGATTCCTATATCCCCTTTCTCGTAATTATGGACATAGGCGTTTTTAATGAGATTGGTGATTAACGTAGTGGCCAGCGATTCATTCATGGTGCATACCAAACTCTCTTTTTCTGAAACTCGTAAGTGGAGAGCTTTTCTTTCGTATATGTCATTAATTCCTTCTAATATCTTATGGATAAGATGATTTAGGCAAATATCCCGGGTCTCGGGGAATTGTTTGTTATCTATCCGAGAAAGTAATAGGAGGGATTTATTCAACCGGATGATGCCGTTCAACGCTTGATGCAAGCCAGCGATCTCTTTCAGTTGATCTTCCGTGCAATCTGGATGTTCGCTTAATAATTCTAATTTGTTCATGCATACGGCCAATGGAGTTTGTAACTCGTGGGCGGCATTCTCTACGAAATGTCTTTGTTTGTTGTATAGCTTGTCACTCTGGTTGACGCTTTCTTGAACGGTCTCGTTTAATATCTTAAATTCCTCGATGGGTGTAGGGTTGTTTAATGGAGGATTATATTTGCCTACTTGAAAACTTTTCAGCCAGCTTAATAGCTTATATAAAGGCTTAAAGCTTCTTTTGAATCCTCGATGGATCACGAATAAGATGCAACTTATCAATGCGATATATAAGACGGCCATGCTCCAGATAATCGTCTCGATCATATCTTCTTGTTCTAAGGTGGATAACTCCAGCGTCAGTTCGTAGAATTTACGATCTTTTGTCATGAAATAAGTGCGTAAGGCACGAACCGGTTCGTATTCTTGCTCTATCTCTATGTATACCGTAGCATCGTAGAACTCGTCCTTATCTAGTTTCGCTTCGCTTTCCGGAACCTCACGAATGTAGTACCGGGTCATGATATCCACATGATCTTTCAGCAATGTGCTGTCCGCTAAGGCGGAGCGGATGATAATCTCTTTGTAGTTCTCAAGGCTGTCATTCGTCTCGTCTTCTACCTCATGTAGAATCATAAGGCAGAAAACACATCCCCAAGCGGCGAAAATGACCAATATGGGGACAAATAAATTGCGGAGGGTGTAATGGATTAGCTTCATATTTATTCCTCGTCGGTCATTTTGTAACCGAAGCCATAGACCGCCTTTATTTCGGGGATGGCTCCGGCGGCTTTTAATTTCTTTCGCAAGTTTTTTTACTTGGCTATAGATGAAGTCGAAATTATCGGCTTGGTCTATATAATCTCCCCAGACGGACTCGGCTAAAGTAGCTTTGCTGATCAAACGGTTGGGGTTGGATATGAAATAGTAGAGCAGATCGAACTCCTTACGGTTCAATACGATCTCTTTCCCGTTTATATAGACGGAATGTTTATCGGGATATATCGTTAGGTTCGCTAAAGACAGTTGCAATTCCCCATCTTGTTGCTTGCGGCGGATAACGCTCTTGATGCGGGCGTTCAATTCCGCCAGATGGAAAGGCTTGGTCAGATAATCATCGGCCCCAAGATCTAATCCTGTAACTTTATCCTCGATAGAGTCTTTTGCGGAGATAATGATGATGCTGTCTTTCTTGCGTAAGGCCCTTAATTCCTTCAAAAGGGTAAGGCCGCTACCTCCCGGAAGCATGATGTCTAATACGATACAATCGTAATCATAATCATTTATTTTAAGAGAAGCTTCCCGGAAAGAGGAAGCGCTCTCTACCACATATCGTTCTTTCTCAAGAGAACGAACGATAACTTCTCTCAATGCGTTTTCATCTTCGACTACCAGAATTTTCATAGGCTAGCTTGTTAATCACACAAAGCTACTGAAATATTCTGGTAAAAATCTGGAATAAGCAAAAGATTCAGTACCGTTCTACTTCAATAATTGGGCCTCTGAGTTAAACGTGAGGCGAACCTCATTGTTCTCATGCTCTAGTTTGAATACGTAAAATGTTCCCGAAGGCTTGTCTATTTGTGTCACCTCATCTATCTTATATTCATGATAAGCCGAATTTGTTAGGTTGTCCATGATGTCTACGGGAACATCTTCGGCATGGATATCGAATTTCGTACTTAGCCACTCGTTATTTTTGCCGAGCAGGACCTCTTTCTTAACGCCTTTATCCTTGA
>ENA-OPYU01000995-OPYU01000995.1-human-gut-metagenome-genome-assembly--contig:-NODE-995-length-10337-cov-3.214789_pt1 | contig 10337 bp, 13 predicted proteins | sample MGYA00242637_ERZ504482 | MGnify/ENA primary metagenome ERZ504482 (study PRJEB26092, sample SAMD00036237) | human gut metagenome | host: Homo sapiens | study: EMG produced TPA metagenomics assembly of...
AAAAGAAGAAACTTTGAAACCTCTAATTCTCCCTGAAACATTACCTCACTAACACAGAAAATAAAGCCTGTTGCATATAAAAGTAAGATAAGTAATCCAATAAGCAAAACCATAAACTGGGTCACAATAATCTGGGTGCGGCTATAGTGTGTATTTAACAAATATGCCATAGAACCTTTATCCATATATTTTGCAACTAATTTATAGCACATGATGAGAATATAGATAAACGGTATCAGAACCAGAATGAAGCCATACAAATAGTTATTGAGAAAATCTAACAAGGTTATTCCCGGATTTTCCATTCCAAAAACCGCAAAAAACTGTGGCATACTTTCTGCCAGCGCATTGATTCCTGCGCCTAATTCCGGGTCAAACATAGCTGTAATAATCCCTGCATAAAGGGTGATAATTCCTAAGAACAGCAGTATTATTTTACCACTGGATTTCAGTTCTGTTTTTAATAACGGAATGCTCATTTTTTATCTCCTCCATAGTATTTCATAAATACTTCTTCCAGGGTCTGGTATCGTACATTCAAATCCTTTATCTGGTATTTGCATAGCTCAGAAAGTAAATGATTGACATTCTCCTTTGACAGCAAATACACAGTATTTTCCTTCCTCTCCCCTGGATATTGTTTTTGAAATTCCATGGCATCCTTTACATTGGAAAATGTAATTTCATAATGTTTGCTCATTTCACTTCTCATATTATTGATATCCTCATCTGCCACCATACGGCCATCTTTTATCATAATAATCCGCTCACAGGTGTTTTCAATTTCCTCAAACATATGGGATGACATTAAAATAGTTTTCCCTTTCTCTTTTCCTCTTTTATGAGTTCCACAAACTCATTTTGCATCAGAGGGTCTAGCCCTGTAGTAGGTTCATCCAAAATCAAAATCGGTGCATCCTGCATAAATGCAATGATTAACCCAACTTTTTGTTTCATGCCCTTGGACATTTTCTTAATTTTAACCCTTGTGTCTATTTGAAAAACATCCATCAATTCTCTGGCGTAATCCATGTCTTTTATCTTCTTCATATCAGCCATAAACTGGATAAATTCCTGTCCGGTCATGTTATCCATAAATGCAATTTCCCCTGGCAGGTAACCGACTTTTTCCTGGACAGAAGATGCGTCTGCAAAACAATCCATTCCTAATATTTTTGCAGACCCCCGCTGGGGTTTCAAAAATCCCATGAGATGCCGAATCGTTGTGGTTTTCCCCGCTCCATTGGAACCCAGAAATCCCACAATTTCCCCTTGTTTCAGAGAAAAGACAAATCAAAGATTCCCCGGCTATTACCAAAGTCCTTCGTTAAATTGGTTATTTCTATGATGCGCCTCATATCTCCTCCTTATAACATGCCTTTTTCATCAATGTTTCCCATGTCTTAAAGTCAGCTAAAAAATCCTCTAAAATAATCGGAGTGTTCATCCTTTTCTTTTCATTTATATACCCTTCTGACATCCATAACATCATTTGATATATTTGTTTCGGGTTTACATCTTTCTTAAATTTTGCAGTATCTATATTTCTAAAGTAAATATCAAAGGAATTATATAAAGCATCATTCATGTAGGATGCCCATTGCTTACTTAGTCCACTACTTTTGTCCGAAACAGCATTAATAGAAAAATCTGTTATAAAAGGATATTCTGCAATAATCTTTAGCTTCTGTTCTGTCGCAAAATGAATTCGCTCAAAAAAATCCGTGATTCTTTGAAATTCTTGTGTTTCCATGCTTTTCAGCATAAGATTTTGACAAAATTCATGTAAGTATAAATAAAAACTTTCTTTATTCTTGAAATAATAAAACAATGCTCCTTTAGAAATTCCTGCTTTATTTGCAATATCTTCTGTATTTGCACCTTTATACCCGTACCGTCCAAAATATTCAAAACCGGCATTTATAATTTTTAATTGTTTTTCTTTTGGAAGCTCTAAAAATTTATCATATTCTGTCATTGCCCTCACCTCTCTTTGACTTTTCCGGTCAATTATCATTGTAAAAGATTGACTATTTTTTTCAACCCCTGAAAATAACTATTTTTCTTTGCCTCTACCGTTTGCATGGTCACAGCTTTATTTTCAACAGCCACTTCAACACGTTGAATCAGTTCATCTTTAAAAATATTTTCCATTTCATCATGAAGCAAACAGTGGTTTTTCATGTGCCAAACAGTGGTTTTGTATCATACAAACGCAATATAATTCCCCTATTTGTAACCTTATCACATATTTTCCCGCATTTTTGTGGTATCCTATTTTTATCAAGTTCAGGAGGATTCTTATGAAAACAAAACGACACTATGCAATCCCCACTTTTTTCCGGACTTCTGCTTACGCTCTTTCTCTTTACCGGATGCAGTCAAACAACTGCTTCTCAATCGGATTCCAAATCTGGCAGTTACCAACAGATTTCCTCTAAAGAAGCTGAGGCCATGATGGAAGAAGAGGAAGATTACCTGATTCTGGATGTACGAACCCCGGAGGAATATGAAGAAGCACACATTCCAGAAGCAGTAAATGTTCCCAATGAGACCATCGGAACAGAGGAAATACCAGAACTTCCGGATAAAGAACAGCTTATTTTGTCTATTGCCGCAGTGGAAACCGCAGTAAGCAGGCTTCCCAGAAACTGGCAGACTTAGGATATACCAATATTATAGAATTCGGCGGTATCAACGATTGGAACGGAGATACGGTTACAGGGAGGTAAAAATTCATGGGATTTTTTGATTTTTTGCAAAACACCTGACATTAATCAGGAACTTATAGCTTTTCATAATACAAAAGGCGGCGTACTATTAGATGTAAGAACACCACAGGAGTACAAAGAAGGACACATTCCCGGAAGCCAAAATGTGCCCCTTCAGTCTTTGTGTCAGGCAGCATTTGTTGCACAGCCTCAGACTCCTTTATTTGTGTACTGTCATTCCGGGGTAAGAAGCAGGCAGGCAGTTGCCTTATTACAGGAAATGAATTATACAAATGTGAAAAATATAGGTGGCATTGCTTCCTATACAGGAAAGGTGGATAAATAATATGAAAGTTGTAATTGTAGGTGGCGTAGCCGGTGGAGCAACTGCTGCAGCCAGACTTCGCAGATTGGATGAACAGACAGAAATCGTAGTGTTTGAACGTTCCGGTTTTATTTCTTACGCAAACTGTGGACTTCCCTACTACATTGGAGATGTGATTACAGACCCCCAGGATTTGACGCTTCAGACTCCTGAGAGTTTTTTCTCCCGTTTCCGCGTCAATATGAAGGTGCGTCACGAAGTTACAGCTCTTCATCCTGAGAAACATACCGTATCCGTGAAAAATCTAAAAACAGGCGAGGAATTTGAAGAATCGTATGACAAACTAATTCTCTCCCCAGGTGCAAAGCCTACACAGCCTCCAGTTCCTGGAACTGACTTAAAAAAACTATTTACCTTACGTACCGTGGAAGATACCCTTAGCATCAAACGGTATATCAACCGAAACCACCCCAAATCTGCAATTCTGGCAGGAGGTGGATTCATTGGCCTAGAAGTTGCAGAAAATCTCCGGGAACTTGGCATGGATGTTACCATTGTCCAGCGGCCGAAACAGCTTATGAAACCTTTTGATTCCGATATGGCATCTTTCATTCACAATGAAATGCGCAAACACGGTGTGAAACTGGCTCTTGGACATACGGTGGAAGGCTTCGAGGAGACAGAAGATGGGGTTCAGGTCTTATTAAAAGATGAAGCACCCCTTCACGCAGATATGGTTATTCTGGCTATCGGTGTGACTCCGGATACCAGACTGGCAAAAGAGGCCGGGCTGGAGCTTGGCATCAAGGGCAGTATCCTGGTCAATGACAAGATGGAAACTTCCGCACCTGATATCTATGCAGTAGGAGATGCCGTACAGATAAAACACTATGTAACAGGACAGGACACACTAATCTCCCTTGCAGGTCCTGCAAACAAACAGGGACGTATTGCAGCAAACAACATCTGCGGCATAAACAGCCATTATCCAGGCTCTCAGGGAAGCTCTATTGTAAAAGTATTTGATATGACTGCCGCCGCTACTGGAATCAATGAAACAATTGCCAAAAGTTCAGGACTGGATGTGGACAAGGTCATTCTCTCTCCTATGAGCCATGCAGGCTACTATCCAGGCGGCAAGGTTATGACCATGAAAGTAGTATTCGAAAAAGAAACTTACCGTCTTCTTGGTGCACAGATTGTCGGTTATGAAGGTGTGGATAAGAGAATTGATGTCCTGGCAACTGCTATCCATGCAGGTATGAAAGCCACAGAATTAGCGGAACTGGATCTGGCTTATGCACCTCCTTATTCTTCTGCAAAAGACCCGGTAAATCTGGCTGGATTTATGATTGAAAATATCGAAAACGGAATTTTGAAACAGTTCCATATAGAAGAGATTGACCAGCTTCCAAAAGATGGCAGTGTTACCCTGCTTGATACCAGAACTCCCGGAGAATACGCACGTGGACATGTAGATGGATTCCAGAACATTCCTGTAGATGTCCTGCGTGAACATCTGGATGGAATCGAAAAAGGAAAACCCGTTTATGTTATCTGCCAGAGTGGTCTCAGGAGCTATATTTCAACTAGGATTCTTACTGGAAATGGATATGATGTGTACAATTTCTCAGGCGGTTTCCGCTTCTATGATGCAGTCACCAATGACCGTTGCCTCATGGAAACCGCCACCGCCTGCGGTATGGATTTAAGTGTTTAAGAATTATAAAGAATATTATGGAAAATCAACGTTTCCTGACTTAAATTTTGGTAGGCATGAGGAGCATCTGCTTTAAATCTTATACTTTCTCCACGTTCAAGGCAAAACGTGTTTTCTCCTACTTTCAGCTGTAGCTTTCCTGAAAAAACCGTAATAAATTCAATGGTTCCTCGCATATGCATCTCTGAAGTCCAGCTATACCCAGGCTGGACTTCAATATAATAGACACTAAATCTTTGATTTTCATCTCCTGAAAAAAATGATATAGTTCTTAAGGTTTTCATCCGCCTCAATAATCGGATCCATTTCTGAAAGCCGAACAACTTCATATGGGGCACGCTGCTGTGAAACTAAAGCATTAAATGGAACCATCATGCCATTTGCAATCTTCCACAGCGTTGAAAGTGATGGGTTTCCATTCCCTCGTTCTATCTGTGACAACATAGATTTACTAACTCCGCTAAGCTTAGATAATTCTTCTAAGCTTATATCTTTTTCCTGCCGAATTCTCTTGATATTTTTTGAAACAATTAAATTAATGGTATCCAACTTATTCCTCTTTCCCATTGACAATATATTGATATTTATTGTATCATTATATTAAACAATGTGTAGTATTATAAAAATTTTTCCAAATATTGAAATTCATTCTGTTGGTAGTATATCTTATCTACTTTGTTTTTTCAATTGCTTGGAAAGATGTGTGTTTTCCTATTAGGAAGAATTTTGGGAGAAAGGAGACTTTACCATGAAAAAAGTTGAATTTAGACCTTCTATATGACAGAAAAGGAACCGACTGTGTAAAATTGGGATCACAAAAAATTTTTGGTCGACAGCAGAGTATCTGACAATGCTTTACCCCTGTGGCTTTCTGATATGGAGTTTAAAATTGCTGACGAAATAACAGAGGCTTTAATTAAGCGAATCGAGCACGGATTTCTCGGACATTCCATGCCTGGTGAAAACTATTTTCAAGCTGTACAAGGCTGGTATAAGCGGCGATTTAACTGGACAATAAAAAAGGATTCCATTTTTTATTCGCCCGGTGTTCTCCCTGCACTTGGTTTTATTTTAAGTGGTTTCACAAAAGAAGGTGACGGTATTATCATTCAGGAGCCAGTCTTTTATCCTTTTGCTGAATTAATCAAAGGAAACAATAGAAAAGTTGTAAACAATCAGCTAATAAATAACGATGAACATTACAGCATTGATTTTTCAGATCTGGAACGCAAAGTAAAGGATCCAAACAATACCATGCTGATTCTATGCTCCCCTCATAATCCGGTTGGCAGAGTATGGACAAAAGAAGAATTGACAAAGGTGATTGCTCTATGTCGTGAAAATGATGTTTTGATTTTTTCTGATGAATTGCATTGTGATGCAACACGCTTTGGTGTCACCCACATTCCCACCATGACAGTAAGCGATTACAGCAAAATCATTACAGCGGTTGCATTAGGAAAAACATTTAATGTAGGCGGTGTCCCAATTTCACAAATTATTATTAATGACGAAAATTTAAAGAGAATATGGTACCAGGAAACCAGGTTAAAACATTATATTAGTTTTGCACCACCTCTTGATATGGTTTTGACGGAAACTGCTTATAACAAGTGTGATTATTGGGTGGATGAGGTAATGAAATATGTGGAAGATAATTTTGATTTTTTAGAAGCATATCTACAAAAGCATCTTCCAAAAACAAAATTTAAAAAGCCTGAAGGAACCTTCCTGGCATGGATTAATTTTGGTGCTTATGCTGATTACAATGAACTATTTGACCTATTAATCACGAAATATAACGTGTTGATTGAAAACGGCCGTACATTTGGTGAATCTGGTGCCGGATATTTTAGAATGACCGTTGCATGTCCAAGGAGTATGCTCAAAGAGGGCTTAGAGCGGATTCTATCCGCAATTAATGAATTAACAAATTCATAATTAAAGTGGAATACTTTTTTGTATTGTACAATCAAATAACTGAAAAACACCTTTGGCAGAAAAACAATTTCAAAAATGCTTGCTTCTTTCAAAGGTGTTTTTACTTTCTATTCTACACGCCACTCTGCATCCGATTTCCACATACACTCGGTTATCATCATGTGAGAAAATACGGCATCAAAGGAACCTTCTGTGGGGCTCGCTGCATAAATGCCAAAAAACTATCTCTCCTGCCCCTTCCCACATATGGAAAATCCTCATTTGTTTAAAATTAACTCCATCCTGGCTGCATTCGATACAATAGTCACTTCCCCTGCGGGAAAAACGATACCACATACTTTTGATTTCAGACGAAATATCGGTGGTTGCCCAGTCGGAATATCCATGGTTTGTAACCACACTGCCCAGCCTTTGGATTTTTTCATCCTCATATTCAATGGAAGCCTTAAACCAGTTGTCACTGTCCAAATACATCGCAACACCACACTGGTCAAACCGTTTGTCCCCCGTCAAACTCGGTTTTTACGATAAACGAAAAATATTGTTCTTCTGTACGGATCTGCAGCACGGGGGCATTATCATTCTGGAAACCATAGTAGGTTCTCGCCCATAAATCGGTTCCCTTCTCTGTGGTGATCACCACTTTCCCATCCTGTATCACATACTTCTTTGGTTCTCTTGTCCACTTTGGACTGCATTTTAGAAATTCCATGCCAATCCCTTCCTTCTTTCTTAACGTTATTGCACATTCCAATTCCCAATAATAATAGAACTGGAAAAAATACCGGCAGCAAATATACCCAATTTCAAATTTTTCCCCTGCCAGGCTGGAAACTGCTCCTACCACGGTTGGACCGGAAGAACATCCTAAATCTCCGCCCAAAGCCAGAAGTGCAAACATGGCCGTTCCTCCTTTTGGCAGAACTTTTGCCGCTTTACTAAAGGTTCCCGGCCACATAATTCCCACAGAAAAACCGCACACTGCACAGGAAATCAGGCTGAAAAGCGGTGTAGGGAAGAAAGCAATTCCCAGATAAGAAGCAATGCACAGCACACAGCTAAGCCTCATGAAACGATCCAGTTGAATCCTGTCTCCATACTTTCCATAAAAAGCTCTGGATGTTCCCATAAGGATTGCAAAAGCCATAGGCCCTGCCAAATCTCCTGCCACTTTTGAAATTCTAAGGCCTTTTTCAGCAAAGGTGGATGCCCACTGGCTCACAGCCTGCTCACTGGCTCCCGCACACACCATCATAATCAGCAAAATCCAGAACATTTTCATACCGAATAATTCTTTCAGGCTAAGCCCCTGCTCACCTTCTTCTATCAGGGAAGGAACCGGCACCTTTGCAAATATAAACGCATTTGCAAGTGGTATTAATGCCCACAGGACTGCCATAATTTTCCAGTTCTCAATGCCAAAAACGAAGAAAAATACAGTGGACAACAGCACTACACCTACATGCCCCCAGCAATAAAAAGAATGGAGCATGCTCATAGCTTTTTCCTTGTTATCTGACGGACATGCCTCTACAACCGGACTTACAATTACTTCCAAAAGTCCTCCCCCAATGGCGTACACCATAACGGAAATCAAAATTCCCGCAAAAGCGGAAGGCAAAATCTCTGGTAAGATTGTTAAAAGCAGCAAGCCTGCCACAGAAAGCACATGAGCGCCTATCATGGCTTTTTTGTACCCGATTTATCCACAAATCCCACAGCCAGCAAATCAACCAGAAGCTGTACGCCGAAGTTAAAGGTCACAAGCATAGTAATCTGTGCCAAGGGAATTTCATAAGTACGCTGAAAAGTCAAAAATAATAAAGGTACAAAATTATTTACAATGGCCTGTACAATATAAGCAACGAAACAGGCGGTAATGGTTTATTATACTGGTTTTTCATTTTTTCTTTTCTCCTTTCTCACTGGATTATATCCCATCCTTTCCACAATGTCATTGCACATAATCTCATTATTATGGTACAATATCCCAAAAATCAGTACAGGAGAACACCACCTTATGAAACCGCAGCAAAATTATCCACAAATTACAACCGATGAAACCTTACGGGAAACCGTTCAGCATGGTCTGGAAAATTTCCCTTTCTGCTATTATCTGGAAGATGTCTGGGATTTTGATTTTCACTGCATTGACTGGCACTGGCATCATGACCTGGAATTTATCTATGTAACGCATGGGACTGCTATTTGCTTTGCAGATGGGCAAAGTATACAGCTCCCACAAGATTTTGGCATGTTTATTAACAGCGGTGTCCTGCATCGGTATGAAGCAGTTTCCAGCGTTTTATTGCCGAATATTGTGTTTTCACCAACCCTTCTGGCAGAGGAGAATAGCTTATTATATGAAAAATACATTGCGCCAATTCTTTCTTCCCATACGCCTTTTCAGATTTTTTCTCCTGAAATTCCCTGGCAGAAAAAATACTGGAACTTTTAAAACAGATTTTTTCACTGTACGAAACTATGGAAAAGAATGAGAAAAAAGAATTGTATATCATTCAGATAGTATGGCAGATATGGGAGCTTCTATTTGACTGTCTCCCACTTACCATTCAACTATCCGAAACAAAAAATTCCAGAAATGCTCAGGCACGGCTTCAAATTATGATGCAGTATATTCATGACCATTACCAAAGCCCCCTGACGTTAGAAGAAATTGCTTCCAGTGCCCTGATTGGTAAAAGCTCTGCTTTACAGATTTTTCAGTCCGGCATCCATCTTTCACCAGTAGCCTATCTCATCCAGTACCGTCTGGACTGTGCCGCTCATCTTCTTCACACAACAGAAAAAATCTATTTCTCTTATTGCAGAGGAAACAGGTTTTTCCAGCACCGGATATTTCTGCCGAAAATTTAAGCAGCGCTACAACATAAGTCCCGGAGAGTATCGAAAAAAACATTAAAAAGGATTTCAGGTTCCCTTTTCCTTATGGGGAATTCCTGAAAATCCTCTTTTTTTACGCTGCGCTTCCACCCTGTTTTGTCTTTAGCAGAGCTTCAAATTCCTTCAATTTCTTCCTTGCCTCCTGGCTTAGATTCTGAGGCACATCAATCTGAACAATCACATATTGGTCGCCATGTACCTGGGAATTCTTCATAGACACAATACCCTTTCCTCTAAGCCTGATTTTCGTGCCGGACTGTGTTCCCGGACTGATTTTACACACTACCCGTCCGTTTAAGGTCTGTACCACTGTTTCTCCGCCGAAAACCGCGGTAGTATAGGGAATTCTTACTGTGGTATAAATATCTAAATCTTTCCTTTCTACTCCGGCTCTTTCCCGAACCTTAACCTTCAGCAGTAAATCCCCTGCTCTGCCACCGCCCTGTCCGGGCATTCCTTTTCCTCTTAGACGAATACTTTTTCCCAGTATCTATCCCTGCGGGGATTTTTACTTTTAATGATTTCCTGCTTCCATTTGCCTCTGTTAGCTGAATAGTTTTTTGCACATCCGTTCACAGCATCCATAAACTCTATTTCAATCTCTGCGTGCAAATCTGCGCCATCCTGCGGCGGTTCCTGATAGTGAAAATTGCCCTGGAAACCATTGGAATGGAAACCCCCTGCTGCCAAAGCTGCTGTGAAAACCTCCTGTAAAATCACTGTCATGAAAACCACC
>ENA-OPYU01000996-OPYU01000996.1-human-gut-metagenome-genome-assembly--contig:-NODE-996-length-10334-cov-3.989909_pt1 | contig 10334 bp, 13 predicted proteins | sample MGYA00242637_ERZ504482 | MGnify/ENA primary metagenome ERZ504482 (study PRJEB26092, sample SAMD00036237) | human gut metagenome | host: Homo sapiens | study: EMG produced TPA metagenomics assembly of...
TTTCCCTCAATTCATCCAATACTATCCTGGTAATATATGCTACAACATTTTCTGCTTCTTCACAATTGGTCAGAAACCATTGTACATCTATATGGATCACATCATATTTATTAAGATGCTTCTTAAAATCTTCTGTTTTTCCTATCTCAAGATCAAAAAACATCTCTTCCGAATCTGCACCTTTGCTATAGTATGCTGCAAGCATATTCGCCGCATATGATTTTCCAAACCGACGTGGACGACTATTGCAAATATATCCGTCTGTTGAGTCCAGTACATCATTCATGCAGGCAATTAAGCCTGTTTTATCTATATAGATTTTTGAATTCAGTGCTACTTGAAATGCACTGTTATCCGGATTCACAAATCTTCCCATATATTACACCTTCTAATCTACTTCTATACTGATTATGATACCATGAAACCTTAACACCCTCAACTTATATTATAAGCCACTTTTCATTCCAAACATCCATTTCACGCCCTTAGCCAGCCTTTTCCCCGCATCTGCAAAATGCCCTCCCGCATTCCACTCTAAAACCACGGATTCCACCATCGAGTCCTCCTGTAACAGCCTTTCCTGCGCCCTGGTCCTGTCACCGACCGCTGCCATTACTTTGTTCTTCGTCTTCTCTTCTTTCCCGCCAAGACTCAGATACACGCTACATTTACTCTGAATCATATGATCCCTTACATAATGATCCCAGTCCGGGAACCACAACGAACCCGAACAGCATACAATTCCAGAAAACACGTCACTTTCATAAGCTGCCCATAGCGCGAATAATCCGGCAAGCGAATAGCCCATCAGCCAATGTTCCCTGTCTTTCACGCCAAAAGCCCGATCAATATGTGGCACACATTCCTCTGTCAGCCATCTCAGCGCCTTCAGACCTTGTCCGGCGAAGCCTTCCGTTCCGAATACAGCCGCTGCTTCCCAAGGCGAAAAATCCCGATTCCAGTCTTCCACCTGAAAATGCGACGAGCAGGAAATTTTGTTCCGGCACAAGTTCCAGTAGAGATTCCCACAGATGTTCTACTTCGTTCTGCTGATGTGGATACATGCCCCAGAAGATGACCGGGCCTCCGGTTCCGTTCTGAGCGAGATGTAGTTTGATTCCGTTTATTGACATATCCTGAATCATCCCGGCACTCCCGCCGCTCTTTTCTTTTGTTAGCTCCGTTGTAAGCATTTGCTTTTTCTCTTTATTTTCCATCTGCAATTCTCCTAAATTACAAAGATTCATCTTTATTAATCTCTTCCATATACCCGGCTGTAACAATGCCTGCCGGCAATGCCACAATTGCAATTCCAAATACCGACGATAACATCGTAATCACCTTACCAATCGTTGAAACGGCATAGATATCCCCATATCCAACCGTAGTCAGCGAAACGGTCGCCCAGTATACCGCATCAAAAAAGCTTGGAAATGATTGCCGGTTCTACATTAAACATGATCAATGCCGAGATCACTATGTATCCTATCGCCAATCCGCCTACTACCAGCAACGCCTCTCTCTGCTTTTGAATACATTGATAATGATATTAATACTCTTAGAATATCTGATCACTTTAAATACTCGGAATACCCGGAAAGTTCTGAACAACCGGAAAAGCCTTAATAACTTCAGGCTGCTGTTCAAAAGCGTTACTGATGGAAGGATCGATACCAAATCGATTACCGCCATTGGTGTAAACGGATATTCGGCAAATGATTTCTTTCCTTTTTTCAATTTCAGGTCCGCCGTTAATAATCTTAGAATATAGTCTATGATAAATATAATAACCGTAACAAAATCTAACATTTGCGTAAGTTCATTTGCGTTTCTAACGGCAAGCGGAATAATACTTACTACTATGACGATCATCATCATCCAGTCATATAGCTTGCTTAGTGTATTTTGTTCATCTGCAACTTCGATTATGTCGTATAAGGATTTTCTCCATTTCATAAAATCACTTCCTGTTCATATTTTCCCGAAGGGGGATATTCCATCCCGGACGATAAAGTCCCCTTTCAGGTTTTCATACTGCATACCGGCCTTTTTTTACAAATTCTATTGGTTGTACAGAACTTACAGGCATCGTAATACTCAATCTGCATTTCCCCGAAAGATTCGTTCCATTTCCTAAGGGTACTGAAGTAAATGTTCCATTTAAACAGTTTACTTTGCAAGACGGACCATAAAATTTTCCATCCGGAGTGATTGAAATCAGCAATTGCGCTCCGTCAAATAAGTTGGTTTTCCCGGAGACAATTATTTTTCCTTCTGTATTTTTCTCATATTTAATCTCCATCCTGACTTCTATGGCATCTTCACTCACAGGGATTGTCTGAGTGAATGATCTTACCTGATGAGTTTCATAGCATGGCTTACACTTTTTCAGTTCTTCATCCGTAACATCAAGTGTTTTTCTCCACTTTACTTCTCCCTTTTCAATAACCGCCTTCTCCTTCTGAATGGATTGAATCCTCCTCCCCATTAAATGCCATTTTGCCTGAGGATTCCAATTTTTCATTTTCATTTTCAAGACATATATTCTCCATCTCTACATACAGCAAGCTATAATGTTTTATAAATTCATTCCATTCCCGGATTCTTGAGCAGCCACCATTGGTGGTTTTCATTAAAAAATTTCCCGAATCTGTTCCCTATTTCTAGATATCCATGTATATAATTTTTCTTTTTCTTCACTATCATATAAAGAAATTATTTCTCGTATATATGGCATGGAATCCTCAAAAACCTGATGATAATATGCATATAATTCATCGTCCGGTTTATAGACATTTTTCTCATTATACTCCGATATAATTGAAGTTCCGGATTGATTCTCCCAGGAAAATTCTCCATCTCTTTCTTTTAACGGATCAATTCCCGTATTTTTTCCATAATGGATTAATCCACCTGCCCGTAATCCGCCAGTTATACGAAAGCATATCTTCCTTCGACACTCCGACATATATCCATATAACATCCGAAGAACTTTTATACCCCTCACAAACATGTCGAACGATCTGCTTCACCCACTTTATCGGCAAATCTTCTTTCACGATAATGCGTAAATCCGTGTCCCCTTCTTACAATGCGTTTTTACTGCGATATATCATATACCGTATAATCTTTCTCTGACACTTCGTATCTGACAGTTCTGTACTTTGCTCTTAAATATGACCCACCAGACGGCATCTCCGGATAAATGGAACACACGTTAATCTTCTCCTCTTTATCCAGTTCGTCCCGTATGCCGGCCTTATAAGATGCCGGTATTCGATAAACCATCACCGGCGGGATCGAATCCAGCGTAATAAGTCCACCTTTTTCATCATCTGCACAGATAAAAAAGCATCCTTCTTGTGCTTGAATTCTTGCATTTCCCACACTTAAATCCTCTGATCTTTTACAAATAACGGTGTATGAATAACTTTCTGAATTTCATCTTCTGTGTAATTCACCTTCAATTTCTGCCAAACCTTCTCTGCTATTTCTTTATACGAAAGCTCTGGGAAGCAGGCATGAAGGGATAATATATATACATCGGGTGAATTACAACTTTTTCCATTTCTGATATACATAAACACATATCCGTCTTTGTCATTCGCTATACCATTCTGCTCGCATGCAAAATATAACGCAACAAATGGATCGACAGTTATATCCAGCAATCTTGTTGGAACATTATTATGTTGAAGCAGTGCAAGTTTTCCAATATATCTATATGCATTCTTCATTTGTTCACCATACATTTGCATCATTTCCTGATACATACATCCTTCGTTTTCCAGATATCCTTCATCACGCAAAATACTTGGTTCTCGATTTGGAAATTCTTCTACCTCTCCTCGAAAATATATTTCATCATAGCATTCCTGGAACCATTTTTAACTTTTTTTCGGAAATCGGCAAGACTTATAATTTCGTCATTTGCATGCATATATCTTTCTCCTTCGATTGTAACTTACCTTTTCTCCCGATACAACTTCGCCGGCCGATGCCCGGCATCCCCAGTCATCTCCCCGGTATCTTCTACCAGATCAGCCACTTTTCTTCGAAACGCCGGAACCAACAGCTTCGTATCCAGCACCGTCTCATGAATCTGCTGCAATTCTCTCAGTGTAAACTTCTCCGGTAAAAGCCGGAACGCTATATGCGTCTCCGTAATCCATTTTCGAAGCTGTACGATTGCATCTGCAAGAATCAGCTCATGGTCAAATGCAAGGTCATCGCTTTCTATAGTCTTAAATTTCTTCTTTACATCCCACTTCGAAGTTGTCTCTTCTAATCTTGCATGAAGCTTCTCATCCCCATGTGTCAGACACAGATTCCATATACCGGCTTCTTCCTGAAATGACACATCAAACCACTTTGCATCCGAAGCATCATCTCCTGCCTGGATCATTTCCTGTCCGGCATTGACAAGTGCCATGTATCCATTGCTGATCACCCATCTTCTCGGATCACGGTTTGGATTGCTGTAGGTACCGAACTGTTCCAGGAAATTACAGTTGCAGTTTGTCTCTTCTTTTAATTCACGTTCTGCGGCTTCGCCGATGGTTTCCTTCGGACCAACGAATCCGCCCGGAAGGGCATAACAGCCTTCATATGGTGCCGCACCTCTCTGGATTAAAAGTACCTTTAACTCTTTCTCGGCTATTTTTCCTGTAATTATCTTCTTCTTTATCAAACATTCCGAAAATGACGATATCTGCAGTCACGGATGGTTTTGGATATTTTGAATCATCGTAAGTCTTTACAAATTCTTCGTTAACCTTTTGCATTTCTGATTTTTTCCGCATGATTACTACCTCTTTCTTTTTTCGTCCTATATTATTATCTTTATGATAGTATCACTTTGATAGTATGTCAATATATAAATTTACGCACACGAAAAATGTCATCTCATCATCTAACGTTCTTCGTGTACGTTTATCCTCTTCAGATACTTCACTACCTTGCTTATTTGTTTTTACTGAATCTTTTCACATATACTTCTTCCGCGACAACCATTTCTGATCAATACACTTCACTTCCCCATCAAACCGGATATGTAAATGCACCCCGCCAGATCTCTGATTAATCTTCTCCACAATTCCATGTCCGAATTTCGGATGTGTCACTGCGTCGCCAAGCTTATACTGAACCACCTCATCCTTTTTTCTTCTGTGCAGTCTTCAGTTGCTGATAAGTATCCCGGACCGGCACGGATTTATCATGGATTCTGTTCTTTAATACCTTATCATAGTCATGATTCATAAGCGCTTCGCCCGCCTTATAATACGGCGTCGGCGCCGCTCCGATTAGAGAACAACAGTATTTCCACGCACTTCCGTGCGTTCCCGCCTGCCATTTATACTTTTCGGGAATCTGCATATTGTACTGCATGTAATGGGCATACTCATGCTTAAACAGATCTATGCGGTCTTCTTTGGACAGCGGATTCTTCACACCATATGCAATAAACAACAGCGAAAAATGAAAATGCTCTTTTTTCATGTGCACTTCGTCTAGTGTAAGATCCCAGTGTGTCCGTATCATATCCAAATGTTATCGGTACTTTTGCCCCGTTTAAATGGAGTTTTCTGTCCATTTCTTCATATAGATTTTGTATTAATGCCCGTAAAATCGGGATTTCTTTCTGCAGGCGCTGCCGCAGGAATTGGTCTTCTCGGTTGTAATCTATCATCTTCTCACTCAGTATTCTTTCCTTAATCTCAAATTTATTTGTTATTATTTTTGAGTTCCTTTTTTACTTTCTTTATACTCTTTTATTTCCAGTTTTTCCAGATATCTGGCTGATATCCTACTGTTGCCTGTTTCCCGTTACGCACAATCGGTGTCTTGATCACCTTTTGATTTTCCAGAATCTTTTCTGCTTTATCTTCCTCTGCAAGATAAGTAATCAACGCAAGCAGATCTTTATCCTTGCACTCCTGATCGATCAGTTTTTCATATCCTCCGACAGCCTGGCATACCGAATTGAATTCACCTTTACTCAGACCTTTTTCTTTCATATCTACGAACTGGTACTTAATTCCGCGCTCTTTGAAAAATCGTTCAGCTTTTTTGCTGTCGAAGCTTTTCTTGGTTCCGAAAATTTGTATGTTCATTTTTGTTCCTCATATAATTACTCATCATAATAATTCCATTTTAGGGTGACATGCTCCCACCACTTAAATCACAGATTTTGAAGTGAGGGCTTCTTGCTCAATGGCTCTACTGAGCCAAGTATCTACAAGCTATCCTCGCGTGCCCCGCGATTCATTTTTACCCAGTTATGGGATATTTTCATTGTCTGGATACAGACACTTCCCATTTATCCTGCTAACAACATGCGGCGTGCTTCTTCACGTATATTGATTGCCGCATTCAGATCCCGGTCTATCCGATTTCCACATGTACAAAAATATACTCTGTCCGAAAGTTTCAGTTCTTTCTTTACACTACCACATTTACAGCATTTTTTTACTGGAAGGGAAAAAAACGGTCTACACGTACCAATTTCTTTCCTCTCCATGTCAGCTTATATTCCAGCAATTCCCGAAACTTTCCGTAACCGTTATCCATGACACTTTTCCCAAAATGCATACACTGGCTCATTGCTTTCATATCAATATCTTCTACTGCAACAACATCATATGTCTCTGCCATTTCATGACTCAGCTTATGTAAGAAATCTTTCCTCTGATTTCGGATTTTTTCATGACATAATGCAACACGTTTTTCTGTCGGTAATAATTATTGCTTCCTTTCACGCAATGGGATAACTTTCTTTGTTCCCTTGCCAGCCGCTCCTCACTTTTTCTGAAGTATCCTTCATTTTCCTTCTGTATATCTTCAGAAAACACAGCCATTCCATGCATTGCATAATCAATTCCTAGTATCTTTGCGTCTTCATAATCTAATTCTTCTGCTTGGTTTTCACAGTCAGTTTTTTCATATAATAGACTTGCATAATACTTTCCAGATGGTTCCATACTTATTGTTACAGATTTCAGGCAATATTTTTCTGGAATATCACGATGTTTTTTTCATACGGATCCATTTCAACTTCGGTAGTTTTATCTGATGATCTTCTACTGAATATTTCCATTGACCACATTTGTCGTATAGCTTTTTCGGCTCCTGTGTTTTGATTTGAATTTTGGAAAGCCAATCTTTGGATCCCTGAAAAAATTCTTATATGCCTTTTCCAGATGCATCTGCACATTTGCAAGTGCCAGGGAATCCACTTCTTTCAAAAATGGATATGCTTTTTTATACATCGCCGGTGTATTTCGCAGCATTTTTTTCGTTGCTTCATATTCCCGTATCTTATCATTCAACATCTGATTATATAAAAAACGACAGCAACCAAATGTTTTTGCGAGCAGAATCTTCCTGCTCTCTGTTTGGATATATACGAAAAATGGTAAGCTATATTCATCTTTTTTTGCTCTCCCTGCGTCTCGATATAATTACGGATAACATCAATCGGTGCACCACCCGCTGTCAACAGGCAGAAACTTTGACTCCAGAATGCTTCCTTCCAAAGTCTTTCCCTGATCTGTGGATATTCCTTTTTTAACAAACGACTGCTTGCACTTTTTATACGCATTGATAAATTTACTGAGTTCTGATTTTGGCTGTGCTCGAAACATAACATGCACATGATCAACATCATGATTCCATTCTTCCAGTGTGATTCCATAATCAGGTGCAATACGTTCCCAGATCTCTTTTGCACGTTCCGAAATCGGATCATCTATTACTTTTCTTCGGTATTTTACAACCATGATCAGATGATAATACATCAAATATACTGAATGTGCATTATGATCCATTTTGTCCATATAGTCAGTCCTTTCTATCCTTTCGACTGATTATAGTATACCACACTTCGCATTGCAGAACAAGCGTTCTATCTTCTTTTTCTGCAATTCATCTCCCACCTATAGAGGAAGGAGAATTCTTGCTATATTTTGTTAAATTTTTGGGGTGTTGCTTTGCATTAGTTTTAAAAAGCTCCATTCTTTTTTAGAACGGAGCCTTGTGATATACACCTCAGGTGATTTTCTTAAAAACAAATCATTTATTTCCGAGAATAACTGCTATCTTAATTTCTTTTTCTGTATCACTAAGATCAAATTCTCCTCCATCTTCTACCATAACATGCACTTCATATAATGTATCCTCTGTAAGTTTATCCGGCAATGTTCCATCTTCTTCCTGAATATGCCATAACTCTGCAGGAACTTCTTTTAATTTATTCTCTTTATCATATGCATATAATGTAAATGTATCTGCTTTTCCTGCAATTCCTTTCATTCGTATTGCCACAGTAGTATTTGGATGTACATTTTCTACTGTAACCGTATTCAGCCAGCCTGCAACATTTCCTTTCCCGCCGGCTTCTGTAAATTCTTCTTGTGTTAGTACATTTCTCTTTGCCTTGTCTAAATCTACTTTTCGATAAGGCATCTCCGGCAGATAAACAAATCTGTCCTGCAATCTTAAGAGCTCCAGATATCCTGTCGGGCAATATAATGTATTTCCACTATTTCCTGCATACATGCCGATTGCCATATTGTTGTATCCCGGTTTATCTGAGACATCCATTGTAAATACTGTTTCTCCTGTTTCAAAATCTAACATGATGAATTGCCACATGCCACTTTCCAGATCCTGAACATAACCATAGATATAACCTGTCGCTGTAGAAAGCTTCATCATAGATGTATCACGGATATCGTTTCTGCACCAGATACTCTTCATTTCGTATCCGTCCTTTGTCTTAATGGTATCGACACGCTCTACTCCCGGCACAACCATCTTATTTCCCTTCTTCAACCAGTTTACATCGTAAATATTTTCATAGGTCTGTATAGAAGAATCGTTGTCTGCGTCCGCAAGTTTAGCACTTCCGGCTCCAAACCAGTTACATACGATTGTGCTGACTGTACCTTCTCCGTTATCATATACCATTGCTGAATTTTCTACCGACACCTGCATATTTTTCGGAAGCTCATCGATTACCGGCATGCTTGCCACTATTTCCCCGGTCTTCATATCTAATGCCAACAGATTTACCGGATCCTGATTATCTGTAAACATAACTAATTTGCTTGTCAGAGATGGTGAACATCCACCTCCCCAGGCAAGACCTCCGCCTGTAGTTTCATCTCCCTCTTTGCTGTCTTTCGCTCCCACGCTTTCATATGGGGTACACCACTGCACCTGTACACCATCTTTTGCATTTAATAAATAACAATTTTGATTCGTTAATATAACTGCACCTTCCTTTGACGATGCAATTCCATTCTCTGCACCTTCGCCAGGCTCCAATTCATATACAAATGTAGATTCTTTCAGATCAACATGTTCTCCCTTTAAGATGGCATCAATTGCTGCCCTTGAAATGTATCCCATTGCACCTTGCTGTTTACGTTCCGGATAAATACGGAAACCGCCTGTAGCAAACCATAAATTTCCTTCATAGTCAAAAACTACAGATAATAAGTTCTGATCCAATGTTTTCCCTGTAATTTCTTCTGCCGCTGCTTTAATATCAATATCCAGCACTTTTTCAAATTCCGGAAGGACATTTCCCGCATCATCTGTTGCTTTCAACATAAGCACGTGGTTGTTGCTTGTTGGACATACCAGGCGATTGCTCTCATCTACAAATGAATATGAGCTTTGTATCACATATCCTCCGCCATCATGCTTTGCCGGTGAAAAATAACCTTCTGTCTGTGTTTCATCCGCATTAATATCACGGATAGCCAGTCCTCCTTGAAATGGAACAACAGCATGTCCATATGTATCAAAAAATACCGCCGGAGATGCATTTGGATTTACTTTTTCATAAGAAACATTAATTTCCGGATAAATATCAACCGGTAATACTTCATCTGTCGTATCTGAATTATAACAGTCCTGATGAACATTGGCATCACTCTTTGCCATATATGGATTATCATCAATTGCTTTTGCCGTAATCGGCTTAATTGGAACAACTGCATTTTCTTCTGTTGTCTTCTGCTCTGATTTTGCCTCCTCTGTCTTTGGTGTACCATTTGCACATCCCGATGTGAGCGTAACTGCAGATATAATAAATGCTAATAGTATTTTTCTTCCTTTCATTTATACTTCCCTCCTTTTTCCAGCCTTTGTCATCTACTGCTTTTATTATAAAAAAATCACTTCTCATTTTCAATCGCTCTGTCACGAATAGTCAAAAAAGTAGCACGAATTGTAATCGCCCATAGTTTGTCTATCTGTTTTTAGGTGAAATAAACGAATGAGAGAAAGCCTTTATATATTTCTTATTTGAAGGGGGGGTCATACAT
>ENA-OPYU01000997-OPYU01000997.1-human-gut-metagenome-genome-assembly--contig:-NODE-997-length-10317-cov-1.685378_pt1 | contig 10317 bp, 16 predicted proteins | sample MGYA00242637_ERZ504482 | MGnify/ENA primary metagenome ERZ504482 (study PRJEB26092, sample SAMD00036237) | human gut metagenome | host: Homo sapiens | study: EMG produced TPA metagenomics assembly of...
ATGCGGAGAAAAGCCCCTGTCCGAACAGGATAATGGGGCTGTCCGGCTTGGTAATCCGCCGGTATTGCTCCCACAAGGCTGCGAACGGTATCTGGCGGTCCCAGTTCACCGACGGATTGCTGCGATTTAACACCCCGTAAGGCAGGTCGGCGATTATGGCGTCCACGCTACTATCCGCTATCTGTTTCATGCCCTCCATGCAGTCCATAAGGTAAATGCGATCCGTCTCTATCATATTGCGTCTGTTTTCAGTTCTACAATTTGTCGGGCGCTCATCCAGGTACAGCGTTCCGTCCGGGTTTTCCGGATTTCACACTCCCAGAGGGTATTCTTCTCCACATGTTTGAAATTGACCGCACCGTCTCTCGGCCCGTAAAAACCGGTATGCTTCTGGAAGGCGAATAAGGCAATCCTCCGCCCGTCTTCTGCCTGAAAGTTGCATATCAGGGCGAATCGTACCCCTTTGTGCCACCATTCGGTACTTACGAGCTTCCCAACGAATGTTTCGGGCTTATCGGGAGCGATGTAGTCCTCGTAATAGAAGCCGTCCGTTCCCTTATGAAGTTTTGATATGTCTGATTCCATTGTCACTGCCCTTTTAGTTCCTGTTTTCCCGTCCGTTCACCAGATACACAAACGTCCCGTATTTCAGCTTCACCTTGTTTTTCTTGATAGCCTTGCTGATGGCGTTACTCGTTTTCTGGTAGGCATTGTTCACCGCCTGCATACCCCATTGGGCGAGGCTGTTCCCGTAACTCCCCGTATTCATGCTCATGCTGCCCGACATGGCGCTGCTCGCCACGTCCTTGCTCGTCTCGCGAAATTGGCTGATGGGCACGTAAAGTCCTTCCAGTCCGTCCGTATCGTAGATTGACAAGCTGACCTTGACCAGTTCGTCCTCCACCAATATGCTGTTGATGCTTCCTTTTACACGTCCGGAAGAGAAACCGCTGACTGTGGCATACAGGTAAGTACCACGCCTGACCACGCTCTCGTTGATTTCGATGTCGTCCAGCAGGCGCAGCCGCACACGCGAGCCGTCCACGGCCTTGATGTTCTCGTCGATGATCGCCTTGATGAGTTTCGGTTCCCGAGCGTCTTTCGCCAGTGTGTTGAAGTAGTCCGAAGCCGTCTTTACCTTCTTCACCACCTCGCTTGCCTTGTCCGTCTCCGCAGGAGCTTTGACCGAACGGCTTTCCTCGTCGATGGTTCCCTTGGCCTGCGTCATCGTGTCCGGCGGAGCCGCCGTTGCGGTGCTGTCCGTTTCGGACGGCATGACCTCCCGTTGTCCTCTCAACCTCGCTTCGGCGAGTGCTTTTTCCAGTTCTGCGAGAGCCTCCTGTTCCCCGCCTTTTGGCGTCGGCTGTTTCCGCTGCCAGATCTTTCTCCTTTTCCTGCCGGTCAAGCAGGGCGATGTCCTCTTCGGTGTATTGTGATTCATATTCCTCTTGGTATGTCGGTTCGTCCCGCTCGATGTTGTCCACGGCGGAATAATCTTGTATCTTGCCCCACGATTTGGCCATGTTCTCGTACTTGCTGCCGATACCGTCGCCACCCTTGATTTGGGCGTCCGGCAATTCGGGATTCAGGAACTCGGTCGTCTGGAGTGTCTTATCCTGTACCTCGACCTTCTCGGTATGGAACAGGTCGAAAAAAGAAGTACGACGTGCCGAGAAGGGGAATATAGAGGATAGCCGGAAGCATATACTTTGGCTGCCTGAAATTAATTCTCTTGAAGATATTGTTCATTGTTTCCCTTTAATTGAGTTGCACATACTTGCTTATAGTTCTCTCAAACGGCATATTCATAAGCCTGCCGTTCTATTCCGGCCTTTCCGTACCACTTTCCTTCGTATCGAATCTTCGTACATGCGGTACGGAAAGCATCTTATGCCGTTCCCGGAGCACGGAATCCTGCATCTCCGTGGCCGTCCGGCGGGTCGGATGATGGCGGTACACCACCGTCAGGCGGTAAATATTCCATGTCAGCCCGCAGATGGCGAAGCCAAATACGATGACGAGAAACAGCGTCCGGTGCATGTTGGCGAAGCCCTGCACCTTGGCCGCAGCCTTGTCGATGCGTGTTGCCTTGGCGAAACGCCGTCCGGCATCTATGTCACGCTCGTAGCGTTCCGTTGTATTTCGGGTCGTTCCTGTCCGGCATTTTTTTACACCGAACAAGTCATACCGTCTGGAATCCTTTGATATTCATAGGGCTGATGGTGTTAATAGTTGCTTTTCGTCTTTTGCTCGATGTCCTTGTTCAGCAGTGTGCGCCAGTTCACGATGAGCAGCCCGTGCGGGTTGTTCTCCGTCCGGGGTACACGCTTGAGCTGTCCCGCCGTAACCAGTTCGCGCATCAGGATATTGCTGCGCCGTTCGATACGCTGCCGTCCGTAGTAGGTAAACTCCATCTTCTCCTTGTTGAAGGCGATACTGTCGCAGAAAATCGAAAAGACGGCGCTCGTTCCCAAGATGTTCGAGTAGAAACCTTTTTCCTTGAGCGTGTTGTACTGTGCCAAGCCCGTTTCGTCCACTAAGTACATCGCTTTCTCCATCGTGTAGCGGATGTACTTGTCGTCAGGGGGCAAGCGTGAAAAAGTAGTGGTGGAACATCTCTACATGGCTCTTGGCTTCCACGTCGAGCGTTTCCTCCATCGTCGTGCGGCGTACCAGTATGGGCACGTTGCCGTCCAGCACATACACCTTCTTTTGAGCGTCCGTAACCATCATGCGGGCCGTCCAGATACTCGACATGCTGATGATGACGCACCCCACGAGAAAGGCGGTGCAGATAATTCCGACCAGTTTGATTTTGTTCTCTAAATTCTTGATGACCATTTTGTTTGAATATTTATCGTTACTTTGTTATCTCATTACCGTACCCATTGCGCCCGTCGCCGTCATTTTGGCCTGCTGCGCCACGCCCTCACCGAAGTTTCGGGTCGAGAACGCCGTATCGCCCTCCGGTATCATCCATGCCGCAAGGTCGGGCACGAGGTTCAGGCATTTCAGGGCCACGATGCTTGCCGCCATCAGGTAGCCGGCGGAGAAGAAGCTGTTTTGCAGGTAAGCCGCCATCGTCTGCTCGCTCGCCGTGATTGCCGTCAGGTTCTCCACCTGTATGCACAGCACGATGTCGAACAGCAGCAGCACGTAGAAGCCCACGAAGTAGAGCATCGCCCCGTAGAAATGCACCGTCAGATACCTCGTGAGCCACTTCGCCCACGCACCTTCCCATTTGGGCAGGAGCGAGAACGCCCACTGTATAGGGCCGAAGATGGTGAGCATTCCCAAAAGAATTTGCTGACAATAGATGGTAACCCACCAACCGATTCTGAATACTACAAGGGCTATCAGCATGATGATTTTGTCAATCCCCACGATTACCCCCGAAGTCAGCGAGGTGAACCACAGCTTCGCCGCATCCTTCTCCATGTTCGTTACCTCGTCCACACCTGTCTGTTCCATCGTTGCCTCGATAAGGTTTGGGTCCGACGTACCCGTATGGGCGACATCGGCCTGTGCCTGCAGGGCAGTGTACATCGTGTCGCGCACGTAAATCAACTCCTGCACTTCCTCGAACTTGTCCGAGATTTGCGAGGCTTCGGCCTCGTACAGGTCATGTGTGTACGAACCGACGCAGTTCGGGATATAGAGAGGAAATCTAAAAAGCACCAGTTGCTCCCGCTGTTTGCCATGCCCGTGTCTGCCGGAGGATACCACCAGCAGAGGATAAGCGACACGGCCAGCGGTCTGAAGAGCTTCATCACGTCCAAAAGGCTCGTGCTTGACCATCATTTTGTACGCCATGCCTGCCGCCATGATGATGGCGAATAGGGCGGCCAGTGCCATGCACATTTGAAGAATCCACCAGAAGGGACCTTGCGAGCCGGTAAAGGTCGCATCGGTCAGAAACTCGTTGGTCTGAAAAATCACGTCGTCGATTTCCTCTTCCAAGAGGTCGATACCGAAATCCGAAAGAATATTTCCGTCTGCCATACGTTGTGTGTTTTTAGTTCTTTCTGTTTACCGTCTCGTCTCCGTCTCCCGTATCAGTTTCGCCGCCCGATTGCGCCCCTCGCACGGCGGAACGCGATTCGTTCCACCGGCCCATCGCCTCGCGGACGATACCGCCCTTGTCCAGTCTCCGGTCGGCGGTTGCATTCAGCAGCCCGTTCGCAACCGTGGCGTTCTGTCTTCGGGCAAGGTAGCCGACCAGAATCTCGTTCTGCCGTACCACGTCCTCGTAGATTCGCAGGTACTCTTTCTTCCGTTGTGCGTTGGGCATGTAGGCGTCCTTCGTAGCGTCAATGGCGCACTGGTAGACGTGGTAGTATTCCGTCCACCGCTCCCCTGTCGTCCTTGTGCCCCCGCAAGGGGGTATGCGGTCGATGTTGCGCTGAATGCCGTTCCATTTGAGCGTTTATCTTATCGCCCTCGGCCAGCCACGCGAGGTCAATCTGCCGGTCGGCTACATTCAGTGCCTCGATTTCGGCCCGCTTGACCAGTGCCGAGTCGATGGCTTCCGCCTCGTCTGTCTGGTTGTACAGGTTCACACCCGCCAGCGTGCGGAACGACAGTTTGTTCTTGCTTGCCGCCGACTTCTTGTACTTGTTGTGCAGTAGCGTGTAATAAAGTTCGGGCGACAGCGCGCCCGTGCCGGTCTCCATGACCGTAATCTGGTTCTGTTTCGGCGAATCATGGTTGTAAGTAACCGACTGCGCCTTGACACCGCTCGTTGCAGCAGTTGCGACTGCCATGAGTAAGAGTATTCTGTTCATATAAACTTCCGGTTATTCGTTATGTTACAGTTATTTGTATCGTATAGTCATACTTTTTTTGAGTTCCTTTACAGTCATAGATATTGGTATTCATTCCTGACCCGTTTCTCTCCCAGCGAGAAATGTGTCTCGTCTTTTTCAATGCAAATACATTTTCTATTCGTATAGATACAGGCAATTGCGGTGCTCATGCTCCCCGAAGCAAAATCAAGGACAGTATCTCCTTCCTTTGTGTATGTTTTTATCAGATACTCCAATAATGCAATCGGCTTTTTGGTTGACATGAATCGTTTTTGCCTTCCGATTCCGCTGTTTTTGAAGTATATCACACTTCGTGGATATCTTGTCCCTTTGTTTTCATGCCTGAATGTAGGATTGGGTACATTGTTTATCCCTGTCCAATTGCTTCCTCTCTTCGTGCGGTTCCCGTAAGGCTCGCCTTCCTCCATGATTGGATAATAAGGGGTTCTGCCTTTGCCAAAGACACTTATTAGCTCATGTGCTTTTAGAGGTTGATTTTTTAGCGAGAAGAAAATTGCTTGCTTTTGACTTTTCCCAAACCCAGTCATATTTAAATTCATCTAAATTGCCGCAGCGTAGAAAGCTGCTGAACGGTTCGCTGCCAAATAAGACCGTAGGTGCATTTTCTTTCCTGACTCTCCTGATCTCTTTCCACATTTCCGGGAATGGTATTATTTTATCCCACTGTGAAGCTGTAATTCCAAAAGGGGGATCGCATAAAACCAAATCAATGCTTGATTCCGGAAGAAAAGGCATCACTTCAAGACAATCGGCCTTATATAACGTAATGTCTTTTGCAAAAACAATCTTTTCCATTGCATCAATCTGAATGTCTTTTTATCCCTTGGTATAATCCCAATAGGCTTGTTTGTACTAAAAATTCTTTCTCTGTTTTTATTTCCCGATGTCGATGGCATGGAAGTCAAACTCTAACCTGTAGATAGTTTGCCTTCTTTCCCTTTTATCGTTCGTTAATAATCCAGCCGTCCCGCTTTGCGCCATCGTCCGAAAGCCCCGTCGATAATCTCCTTGACCTTGGGACGGTAAATCTTCGCTTTCCAGTAACCGATGCGCACCTGTATGTACCGCCACGTCTCGATATACGCCCGGTTCAGGTGCCGCTCGATGTCGTCCAGCGACGTGTTCACCGCTTCCAGCACCATCAGCAGGTCGGAGGTCGAACATTCTGCCGCCCCTGTGGCATACAGCACGAGGTCACTGACCGATTTGTAAAGCTGTTTCCCGTCATCGGCGATGTCCCGTATTGCCTTTTCGTTGATGGCCAGTATCACGGCATCGCCGGGGTCGATGCGCCCCCGTTTCACGATTCTATCGTTGAAGTCCTCCAGCAGTCTCTTGTAATCGCCGATACGGTCGCTGACCGCCGTATAGGTGCTTTTCACGTTCAGCACCGTCCGCAAGGACTGGTACATCACGTCGATGACGTCGAAGGCACGGGTGTAGCGGTCCAAGTCCACATTCAGTTCCTTGTACTCGCCGACCTCTTTGCGGCTGTACTCGTGCAGCAGCTTGTTGCTGTATTCCAGCGTACTGCGGGCCAGCAGCAGGCTGCGTTGCTTCTTGTGGTCGTTGATGTAGGCTTCTACCGACACGATGTCGAACGTCCATTGCGCCTTGGCAATGCCGGGCAGGAGAGCCAGCAGCACGACTGCCATCAGCAGGGCACGTTTCATGGCCGCACCTCCTTTCCGCTGCCTTTGCCGTTCCTGCCGTTTCCGCTCCGCAGGTTCCGCGCATTCTCCACCCAGCGTTCGTGGCATTCCTCCACGAGCGTCAGCCTGCGTCCTCGTCCATATCCAATTCCGGGCAGCACGTCCTTCAGCACGTCGATGATGCTCCGTTTGTAGTGCATCATCTTCTCCAGTGACACGAGGTCGGCATATATCATCGTAATCCGGGAATCCACTTCCCGTGCGATTTCGAGCCGGTCGCTTGACCACAGCAGATGGTACACCTCCCCGGTCGGAGTCTCTTCCAATGGTGGGGTACGGGCATATTCCGTCGTGATCTTGCACGAAGGATGCTCTCGTGCAATCTCCGCAATACGGTCGTTCACCAGTTTCGTTTTCTCCGCGTCCGACAGGTTAGGGTCGAGCGTCAGCACGTCGGCCACATACGTGTCGGTGTATTCCGTGGTCAGTTCCCAACTGATCTGCACGATGGCACGGTGTATCTTGATACCGAGGAAATATTTCGGTTTGCGGGCTATCGAGACCGTCGCCTTGAACGTGATGACCCCGTTGATGTTCGGCATGGTCGCCTTACGGACATAGGTGTAGCCGTTCCACGCCCCGCCGTCCTGCCACGACAGGCTGTAAGCCGTCTTGCAGTCCTGCATGATGGCCGGTATGCGGTAATAGTCGTCTGTTGCCACATCGTTATCGCCCGCCGCCTCGGTTTTCCGCGTCGGTGTATTCCCGTTGTTTCTTCTGCCATTCGGACAGCTCGCTTTTCAGGCGGTCTATCTGTGTCTTGTTCGCGTTGTACTGCTGCCGGTACACCGCCGCATCTTCCACGCTTGCCTCGGCGATTTTTTTACAGCAGGTCGGCATTCTCGCTCTCCAACGCGTTGATTTGCGACTGGATGGCGGCTACCTGATTCTCTGCCTCCTGCAGCATGGCGTCCAGCTCGGACAAGTCCAGTTCGTTCTCCGTCTGGACCGTGGTCTGCATGGCACACTCCTTTGAATGGGCGTTCAGGGATTTGCCGCACGTTCGGCACTTGTACTGCGTCGTGCCCTGACCGAGCGTAGCCCCGTCCGAACAGGTTACACTGATGGTCACACTCTCGCAGCCTTGCAATTTCGCGGCGTCCGTCGCCTGATAATAGTTCCGTGCGTCAGAATCTATATAATAGGTATAACCTTCCTCGTTGTCGTGAACTCCGAGAGTCGGGCGTTAAGCCCGGCTTTGAACGTGTTCAGGTCCATCGAGTAGGAATCGAACACCTCTTCATAGACGACCTCTTCCCGGTTCCAGCTTTTCTTCACATGGATTTCGTAGGCGTATGCCTTCTTCGTCTGTTTGCCGCCCCGGCTGATGATATAGCCGTTCTGCCAGTAGTTGATACTATAGGTATAGCCGTCATTCTGGTTGTTGAGCTGCTGTACCCGGCTTCTCGACCAACCGGCGTACCGTTCCGAATTGGCGAGCGCCTGCTCCCGTTGCGAGGCATTGGGATAAAAGTCGGGATCGGTTGTCTCGAAACGCGTCCATTCGCCGCCGTTCAGTATGCTGTTATCGTCCGTCGGCGGGTAGTAGTCGCACAAGGCGATACTCCCTTGCTCACGCCGGGCGATATACCACCGTTGCGTGTAGTAGTTTCCCGGCCGTCTCGTCCAGATAGTCCGTCATCCAGGAGGTAAGGTCGTAGTTGCTGAAATCGAACAGTCCCGCCACGTTGTCCTCACCGCCCACCATGTCAATCAGCAGGCCGCCGAGGTCATGCTCCGCCTGCTCGAAGAGCGCACCGTAATGGTCATACAGGTCGATGACCTTGCTGACCCTGCCGCCCATCAGCTCATGGAACGAACTGGTTTGCAACAGGGCGTCACCAATGTTCCCGATACCTGCCGAGGCGAGACCGACACCCATGTTGTAGAGGTTGTCGATGTCGTGTTGCAGGTTCTCCTTGGTGAAATTGCCCGGCACGCTGGCGATGTCGTCCAGCATGTGCTGCCAGTCGATGTCGCCTATCTCCGAGAGTTTCAACAGAGGGGCGATGTTCCGGTTGATTTCCAGAAAACACGATGTCCGAAAAGCCCAACGTGCTGTTCGTCACTACACTCTCGAACTGCATACACAGGCTTTTCGTTTCGTCGCAGATTTTCATCAGGTAGCTGCCCCAGTAGATAGCCGTTTGCGGTGAGCGGAGCATCAGTTTCGCCACCACCCATATCTTGGGTATGATCTTCTCCGAGACCATGCGGTAAATGCGGCGGTAGTAGTAGTTCTCCGTACTGCTGTTCCAGATACCGAGGTCGGAAAAGGCTTTATGCTCCAAGAACTTGGAGGCAAAAATACCCCGCCGTGGCCACTTCCGCCGCATTGTAGTGCTTGAGTATGTCATCGACCTGCTCCCGGTAATAGCTTTCCGCCACGGCTTCCGTACCGAAAGCGGTAGCCATTGCCGCCACGGTACGCGCATCGTAGTTCACGCTGTAATACTGCGCGTGGATGTGCTGTACGACAACGAGCGACAGGAGCATAAGGATAAGTGACAGCCTGTTTCCATGCATGGATTCCTCCCCGGTTAAAAACAGCCCCCAGTCAACGGCGCGTCATGCCTCTTAGTGCACGTATCAGTTCGTCGGCCTCATATACGGCGGAATTTGCCACCAGACGGTGGTGTATGAATACCTCCTTGGCTATCTCGTACCTGCGTTGTTCCCACTTCGCCTCTTCTTCCTCGTCCTGCACGGAATTTCCGATACCGGCGTATTCGTCCAGTTCCTTACCGGGCATTCCCAACCGGAGATTGTACCTTTCCAGAACATCCTCTATTTCCTCGATGCTTTTTCTTCCCATGTCGCGTACCCTTACCAAGTCCTTTCCGGGCCATTGGCACAAATCCCGGATGGTTTTGATGTCGAACTCACGGAATATCCGTTGGATACGGGCTTCATATTTGCTCCCGAACTCAAGTGTCTTCACACTTTGGCTGATGTCTATCTTTTCCATTTTCTGTAATTGATGATTTGATTGTTATTGTTTTACATGAAGGTTCAATATCCGCCCGGCCTCGTTGACCTTTTGGGCGAACGGCAGGGATTTTCCGATACCGCTGGCGTTCCAATCCCGACAGTACGCCTCGATAGCTTCCTGATGGCTGCACCGCAATTCCCGCTTGTAGAGTTTCAGGGCTTCTTTCTCCGCCCGCTCGGTGGTGTAGGTCATGTAACACTCTCTTGGTTCTTCCACGCCGTACACGCCGCTGGTCGTCCCCCAGGCGGATGAACACCTCTCGGAAGAAGCTGCGCCCTTCCTTGTTTTCCAGCCGGTTGATGGTGAATATCTTTTTTCGCAGTCCACGTCGGTAAGTCCGAGAATAGCCTTGATTTCATCGAACCGCTCGCGGAACTTGCTCTGGTCAAGCAGCATCACCACGTCGGAGTTGTTGATGATGGCTTCCTTGACGATAGGGCTGCCGATGATGTCCTGTATCTCCTGCGTCACCACGCCGACCGAGGCCCAGCAAACTTACGGGCCGTCTTGTACATAAACTTGATGTATTCGGCCATGAGCGGGCTGGCAATGGCCTTCCACGCTTCCTCTATGACCAGGACTTTGCGGTTCTTCTTGATACGCATCTTCTGTAAGAATACATCCATGATATCAGTGTGACAAGAGGGAACAGGAGAGGATCATCCTTTATACTGTCAATTTCGAAGACGATGAACGTCTCATCGAACAATGAACTGTCCATGTTCTCGTTCAGCGTCTTTTCATGATTGCCGCCCCGATAGAAGTCCTTCATCATGTAACGGTACGT
>ENA-OPYU01000998-OPYU01000998.1-human-gut-metagenome-genome-assembly--contig:-NODE-998-length-10311-cov-4.074234_pt1 | contig 10311 bp, 17 predicted proteins | sample MGYA00242637_ERZ504482 | MGnify/ENA primary metagenome ERZ504482 (study PRJEB26092, sample SAMD00036237) | human gut metagenome | host: Homo sapiens | study: EMG produced TPA metagenomics assembly of...
AAGGCTCTCCTGAACGATTTAGTCGCAGTTAGCAGTTAGTTCGCTGGAGCGTTGCGCCGGCGAGTGAGCAATCACCATTGTCCGAATGCGTCCGCCTTTAACAACTTTCAACACACTAAATAGCAATTCTCAATATACCTAATATTAGCAAATGTGCCGGATAAAAAATAGTAGAAGAACCACTTAGAAAAGGTTCGATGTTTTTCGGAGCGCTTTCCGTTGTAGAGATAGATGATGCAAAGTGCTGAGAGCAAAATTCCGGCGGTGGCGCCGAGGGACTGGATAACAGCCCTGGCAGGAGTGGTCTGCTCCATGTTTTCTACAAGGTTTAACAGACCAAAGAACAGCATTGCCTTTCCGAAAACCTTCCATAAAAGTTTTTTCGTTCAGGATTCTGGCCGCCAGCCAGATGGCTTTTCTGATCAGCATTCCGGCCGCCGGCTGGCAGCATTTTCCCCTGTGCATCCCGGAGGCCACCGCTTGCGAACCAGTAGGTGAAGATGGGGGCAAGAAGGGCCCAGTCACTGTAGGCGGAGGCAAATACCAGGCCCAAGATGCAGAGTATCCGCCGGGTTCCTGAAGGGATCTTTTCCATTGCATAAAGAATCAAAAAGCATAGAAAAAGGGTGAATAGCATGTTCATGTTTACGAAACTGATGGTTCCTTCTTCTGTAAATGCAAGACAGAAGGGAATTTCGGAGATCAGGGCAAACAGCAGAAGCCGTTTGCCGTATTTCTCTTTGGAGCGGGTGTAGCCGTAGCCTTCTACCAGAAAGTAGCACATGGTGATAGCGGTAAAATAACCCACGTCCACCATCACCTCAAAAAGGAAGGTACCTGGTTCCAGGAAAATGTTTGCAATATGGTTTAATAGCATGGTAAACATGGCTGCATATTTAATCTGGTCCCGGTTCATGCCTCAAAAATCCTCATCAGCATATCCGCCATACCCACAGAGTATCCAGCTGCTGCAAAAATGCCCTGGCAAGGGCCTTCGGTAATGACCATAAGCGGCAGCTTCTCGGAATCTACGTACATGCGGCGGGCGGTCATTTCCTTGTCCTTGCCGAAATCGTGGAAGTACACCTGAATTTCAGGGAACAGTTCCAGACATTTCACCATAGTAGCATTCTTTAAAGAATCTTTACTGCGAAGGATAAATATAACCTGCTTTTGGATTTTTTCATATTTTTCTTTCAAATCCATCATTTCATTGAGGATGTGCTCGGTAGGCTCGCGGCCCTCTTCTAACCAGAAGAGAATATTGCGCGCAACCAGACTATTCTCCCGTTTGGCAGCGTCTCCAAAGGCTACAGCCGCATTCAGCCCTTCGTCTGCCTTGCAAGGAACATCTATGTGCTCTGCATCAGACAGTTCGCAGCGCCTTCTTCCCGTCAATTCAGACACCAGCACCTGATTTCCAGCCCGATCGGTCAGCTTGGAATCCGGAATGGAATGACGGTTGAACATTTCCTTCAGACTATACTCTCGAAGCTCCAGTTCTACCCGCTTCATCTCATCTTTTCAATATGAAAATCGTATCGTTTTTCCCAGAATGTTTCCGTTTGGCAGACGGTTTCCAGTCAGAATCCGGTAATCTCCCGGCATGATATCCAATTCCAGTTTTCCAGCTTCCCACTTGCGGTCGCTGAAATCCAGGGTAAGGTATCCTCTTCCGTCTGTCACCGCAATGGTCCAGTTCTGGAAATAATTCCAGTCCCCTTTTTCCCCGGCGAAGACTGTAAGATGGGATTCCTTCCGGCTCTCTTCCAATACTGCTACAAACCTCATTCCATCCCAATATTCAATAGCTCCATCAGCAGGATTCAGACGTGCCGGGATTCCCAGGGTTCTGGCGATTGCCACGAAAAGCACCTTGTGGGATTTCTCTCCGGCAATTCCAAGCTCCAGTGCTGCACCAGGAGTGGTGTATGCAGTCAGGCGCTCTTTGTCATTGCGGACTGAAATGTTCTCTTCGATCCAGGTCCAGATGCTCTTGGGATCCGCTTCAAAAGCATCCCTCTGCCCCTTGTCAAAATAGCCCAGGATCTTCTTCCTCCACCTGGTAAGGACCTCATTTTCCACGCGGGGATTCCATACATATGGAATGTAAATCTCATCTGGATTAAATTCGCGATAAACCGAGGCCTCCTGATAATGGCCCTCCAGCACTTCTGGAAAAGCATCCCTTCTGTCTTTCTCAGACAAAACAGCCATCATAGGCTCCACTTCCTTCATGGTATGTCCAAAAAGGCAGCGCTTCCACAGCGGCTGGAATTTCTCAATCTTACGGCGGCAGTGTTCTGCCTCAGCGGCAATCCGGTGATTATTCTCTTCTTCCTGTTCTTGGGTAATATTCCATCTTATTCTGCCGGTATCCTCCGGTGCATTCATGTCAAAATCCACCCAAAGCTCATCCTCATATTCCTCACCAAGAGTACAGGTAAAATGGTCGTCCTCTCTTGTGTCGATTACCTTTTCCCCGTAAGCACCATCATAAACAGCACAGATCAGCAGGCTTCCAAAACCGGTTTCAAAGGAAATACAGCCATTTTTGTCTGCTTCCATTATTGCAATCGGGGAAAATTCCCCATAGTTCATTACCTCAGCCCGTACTTTTGCCCCAGCAGCCGGAGTTCCATCCAGATCTTCCACTGTAATAGTGATCCACCTGGTTTTGGCATATTTACCAAGAAGATTGATGATCCGGTTCATTCCGTCTTTTCCGATCACTTTTTCGTCTGGCATAGCGCGGTCATACCATCTGGAGCCGATCATCATGGCCCTGGATGCTGCATTGGTAAACCAGCCCTTGTCCAGAACAGCTTCTGGCTCGCAAGCTCCCAGATAATGCCAGTCGCCATCGCACCAGACCTCTACCCAGGCGTGGTTGTCATCACAGTGGGACCATCTCGGCACATACACTGGTCTTGCAGGGATTCCGGCACTTCGCATTACATTTACCACAAAGACGGCTTCCTCACCACAGCGGCCTACACCGCTTCTGTAAATTTCCCAGTGCGGAGCCGGTACGCATGTCCGTTCCCTGGTACATCACTTCTCCCGCACACCAGTGATTGATTTCCAGTGCAGCTTCCACCATGGCCTTCCCCTGGACCTTATCCTTTATTTTTTTCCCAGAAATAGGTACGGCATGGTTTGATTTCTTCATCATTTGTCCGATGAAAAAGCACGTAATTCAGGAAATAAAGCTCTGGATAATTCTTTACATAAGGGGAATTTTCCCAGAGATAGATTCCCTGCTGCACATAATCCAGATAAGTGTCAAAGGTATAGTTTCCCACATCGCTGTAGGGCATATTGCTGTACAGATATTTCATTCCGATCACAATATCAGGACTTAGTGCTTCCATTCTCTTCTTTATCTCTTCCGCTTTTCCTGGCAGTTCCCTGGAAAAATCTTCAAAGTCTTTTTCTATCCGGTCTCTGTTTTTTTCAAGAAACATCTTATAATCTCCTCATCATTTTAAGCGTGATCACAATTTCACTCTAAACGGACATGCCGCCTGTCGGCGACATCTCCATATAGGAAAGTCAGCTGTTCCACGCCTATGGCGCTCCCACTTGGCAAAAATACTTTTGGGCGCAGACTTAATAAAATCGCAGTATTTCATATATCACAAGAGATTCTATTTTATATCAAGCATATTTATAATATTTCCATATCCAGCATCTTCTGCCAGCTGCTGGATCCCATCCCTTATTTCCTCCAGGGAATAGTTGTGCGCTTCCAGAAATTCATCCCCTTTGGATGCAGCATATTCGTAGAAAAACATAGCTTCTGCCAGAGCTTCTTTGTCAGCGTAATCGATCCGGTCAAGAAGTTCGTTCTCTGCCTCGTTGATCTCGCCTCTGTCCACCATGGTTTTCATATGGTGAAGCTTGTCTCCGGAAATCTGATATTTGGATTCTACCGGCAATTCCACCTGAACATATTTTTTTCCCAAGCATGACGCTGGCAAGGACACGGGCAATCTCTTTGATCATACGCATAATGTAGTCTTTTTCGTCATCAGTGAACATAAATTTTCCTCCTGGATAAATGAGAGTTCGTGGCTTTAGGGTAGCACCTTCCCAACATCAGAACTATTTCTGACTACTCTTACTGACTGCGGCCACAAAAACCACAAAGGTTCCGCCCTGACACTTGTATGCGTCCTGGCAGAACCTTTGTCATTAAGCTTATTATTTCATTTTTGATATCCTTTTTGTCAATATAAGATGAAAGAAATTCAACGCTTCCCTCCACGCCAAGAGTGCTGCTGTTCAGACTCAGATCATAGGTATGGGAATCTGACCATTTGGAATTGCAATGACTGTCGTGGTATTTCTTTCTCTTTCTGTCTTTCTCTTTGATAAAGCGCTCAGCTTCTTTATCGGTTTTTCCATAAAGACGGGCTACACGGGCAATTTTCTGATCCATGTCTCCAATAATGAAGATGGAAATCAGGCCCTCATAATCCTTCAGGATTGTCTCAGAGCAACGTCCTACAACTACAAAGGATTCTCCTTTTTCAGCCTTTTCCCGAAGAAAATTGAACTGCATCATAGCAACGTTGTCTGCCGGAGAACTGCTCATTCCTTTCACTGTGCGGTAAAGAAATTTGTTGTGCTTCATCTCGTCAAAGATTTCCAGCTCTTCTGGATTTACGTTATGGCTGTCTGCCACCTCGCGTAAAAGATTGTGATCGTATAACGAAAGTCCATAGCGCTTGGCGATTCGCTCTGCAATTTCATGGCCTGCGCTTCCGAACTCTCGTCCGATGGAAATGATCACCTGTTTTTGTGTTTTCATGGTATCCTCCCTTCTAACCAGAGAAATCCGCTCTTGTTTCACGGATTTTTCCGGATAAAATGCCGTTAAAAGCGGCAAGACCAACTGTCAGTTATTCATGGCATGCCAGATCTTTGGCACTGCTTTTTCTCTGATAATTGACAGTTCTACACTTCCCCCTTATGGCATTATAAATATCTAGCATAAATCATCAGCATGGAAACGAGGACAACCAGGATCGTGGCAGGTGCCATTGCCTTGCAGTATTTTCCCCATTTGATCATGTGACCGCTCTTGGCTGCTGTTGCGATACCGACTACGTTTGCAGAAGCTCCGATCGGGGTTGCACTTCCGCCGATGTCAGTACCCATTGCAAGAGCCCATGCCAGAATGGAAATATCAACTCCCTGTGCGGCTGCCAGACTGTCAATAACCGGGATCATGGTAGCTGCAAACGGAATGTTATCAATAAATGCACTTGCGATAGCAGATACCCAGATAATGATGGCGATCATTACCATCAGGTTTCCGCCGCTGACCTTTTCCAATAAATCCAGCCAGGATCGTAAGGATACCGGTCTGCTCCAGACCGCCAACAACTACGAAAAGTCCTACGAAGAACAGCAGTGTCTTGTAATCAACCTTTTTCAGAAGGTCCAAAGCATCTTTTCCGGAAGTGATCAGTGTCACTGCTGCGATAAATACACCGATACAGGATACGGTAAGCCCTGTCTGGGAATGTGTTACCAGAAGGACAACAGCGCAGAGGAAGATCACACAGCTGATGGTGAAACCCTTCTTGCTTACAATCGCTTCTTCCGGATCCGGTAACGTAGACGGATCAATTTTTCCCGCATTTTCGGTAAGCTCTTTGCGGAAAATAAAGTAAAAATAGATTACAACCAGCACCAGTGCGATCACCGCGATAAGACCTGTGTTTGTCACGAAATCTGCAAAGGAAAATCCAAGTGATGTTCCAATGATAATGTTCGGCGGATCTCCGCACATGGTAGCGGATCCACCAAGGTTGGCGCAGAAGATCTCTGCAAGGATCATTGGTACCGGATTAAATTTCAGCAGCTGTGACAGTTCTACGGTAACCGCTGCAAGGAACAGGATTACGGTGATACTATCGATAAACATAGCAAGTACAAAGGACAGGAGCATAAATGTGATAAAGATCGGGATAATCTGGTATTTAACCAGTTTCGCGATCTTCATGCATAACCAGCGGAAAAATCCGGAGTTTGCCATGCCTTCTACCATGATCATCATACCAGCGATGAACACGATAGTTTCCCAGTTGATTCCAGCAGAAGCTTCGCTTGCTTCACCTGCTGTGTGCCAGAATCCCGGTGCAAAAAATACTATGTATGTTCAGTGTTTCAATAATTGCTGAGGGGCTGTGCATACAGATTCCAAATACAAGAATCAATGTAAGGAGCGCACATCCCAGCGTAACAATATGTCTTTCCCATACTTCTGTGATGATCAGAATGAACATCGCCAGGAAAATTACTACTGCAAAAATCTGTGCTATCATTTCTTTCCTCCATGACTGTCAAACCATGCCATCCAGATGCCGACAGCAATGGCTGCAACAATCATTACTCCTATAAAAATATTAAGTAACATATAGTGTCATACCTCCAATCATATACGTTTGTTTACATGGAAAATAATTGCTCTCCACTGCAATGCTTTACTCATAATGAAAACACTTGCAGCAATCAGCAATATGAAACAATGGTATATGATCTTCAGTGTTTCTGTCCGTCCTGATGATGGATGTAACAGATAATAAACCGTCTGCCGTCAGCATCATTTCTGGTCAGCAGACGTTTCTTTGCTTTATAAAATACGGTATTCGCCAGCAGAACTGCCAACATGATGAGCACCACAATTTCCACGCCTGACCTGTGGCGAAGGCGCTGGTCCGCCTCCAGCCTTACAGACACCTGCCGAAGTCCTGTCAGTTCTTCTGCACTTGTCCGGGTACTTCTGGAAAGCTCTGGTGAAATCAAAGAAGCTGAGGCCGGTTTCAGATCGTAAACATGCATAATGCTCTTCGCTTCCATGCCTGCAAAAAGGCACACACAAAACCGCAACTGCCACACTGAAAAAACAGGCAGACAAGCCGGTTCGCACATTCGGTTTTTTTTCACTTGGCCTCACCTCGATACCTACAAAAATTCGTTTTTATAATAGCAGATTTTATAAGGTTTTTCAACTGTTTTTACAGAGGGCGGAAGGTCACCCTATTCCATAATTATGTACTGTTCCATATATTGGACACTGCTTTTTTTACAGGCTAAAAATCGGACTGAAATGTATCTTTTCCAATGCATTTCAATCCGATTTATAATCACTCTCTTAATAAAACCCTGTTTAATTTTTACAGATTATTCAGCGTCTGTCTCCTCGGCTGTCTCGTCTGCTGTGTCAGCTTCTGCAGCTGCAGTCTCGTCAGCGTCATCTGCTGCTTCAGCATCTCCTGTCTCAGCGTCATCGCTGTCCTCGAACGGGATAACTGCTCCGTCATATTTCTCGTTGATAAAATCTTTGATCTCGTCAGATTTTAATACGTCTACAAGAGCTTTGATCTTGTCGCTGTTCTCATTTCCTTCTTTTACTGCGATTACGTTTACATATGTTTTTGCAGCTTCGGAATCAGAGGTCTCATATGCAAGTGCATCTTTGGATACAGAGTAACCAGCCTGAAGTGCATAGTTTCCGTTAAGGACAATGTAAGAAGTCTCTTCTGCAACACGCGCTACCTGCTCAGCTGCAAGCTCAACAATTTCTACGTTGTATGGGTTCTCCTCAATATCGTTTACAGTTGCCTCAAGACCTGCACCGTCTTTCAGTTTGATAATTCCGTTGTCCTGGAGAAGAAGAAGTGCTCTTGCCTCGTTTGTGGTATCGTTCGGTACTGCGATTGTGTCGCCATCTGCGATATCGTCAAGGCTGGATTTTGTTCCAGGATAAATTCCAAAGGGCTCGTAGTGGATTCCGCCTGCATTTACAAGGTGAGTTCCTTTTTCCTCGTTGAAGCTGTTCAGATATGGAATGTGCTGGAAGTAGTTTGCATCGAAATCGCCGCTCTCTACAACTTCGTTTGGCTGTACATAATCATCAAATACCGTTACCTCAAGGTCGTATCCCTCTTCCTCAAGGATCGGTTTTGCTGCTTCAAGGATCTCGGAATGTGGTGTCTCGGATGCTGCTACTGTAATGGTTTTGTCATCATCTGCTGCGAAAACAACGGATGTTCCAACGGTTCCAAGTACTAATGCTCCTGTGAGTGCTGCTGCGATTAAATTTTTTCATAATAAAGTTCCTCCTTACTTTTTTTGGAAAAAATATATTTAGTTTCTACATTACAATCATTTTTTATAATAAACAGGGGCTACTAAAAACTCCTGTCAATTATCGATTTTGGTTACTGCTCACAGATACCATTTCTTATAAAATAATCTGTGGCTTATTTTCTTTTATCCAGCTTGTTGGCTATGAACATACCAATTGTCTGGAAAATCTGTACCAGTACTACCAGAAGGATAACTGTCACCAGCATGATGTCCGTCTGCCAGCGGTTGTATCCGTAACGGACTGCAATGTCTCCAAGTCCGCCTCCTCCTACGGTTCCTGCCATTGCGGAGTAACCAAGGATAGTTCCTGTTACAATGGTAGCTCCTGAGATCAGGGATGTTCTTGCTTCTACCAGCATTACCCTAAATACGATCTGAAGGTTGCTTGCTCCCATGGATCTTGCAGCCTCGATAACTCCCGGGTCTACCTCATTTAAGGAAGACTCTACCATTCGTCCGATAAAAGGGATTGCCGCAATGGTAAGGGGTACGATAGTGGCTGTGGTTCCATAGCTTTTTCCTACCAGAAATCTGGTGAATGGAATGAGCAGGATCAACAGGATCAGGAATGGGATGCTTCGGAAAATATTTGCGATCACATCTAGGATCTTATATAGTACTGCGTTTGGCCGCAGACCCTCTTTGTCGGATACTTTCAGCAGGATTCCAAGGGGCATTCCAAATACATATCCGAAGAAGGTGGAAAACAGGGTCATATATAATGTTTCCCCTACACCTGCGATTATCATATCGGTTACTTGTTTCGTCCACATAATCAGTTCGCCTCCCCTATCTCAAGTCCACGTTCTGTAAGGAATTTCTTCATCTCCGGTACATTGGTGCTGTCACTCATGAACTGGAGGATCATTTCTCCTTTGGCTACACCGCCTACGTTTTTGGTGTTTGCCTTCAGAATGTTTACAGGTTCGTGGAAGGTTAATATAAGGTTTGCGATTACTGGTTCGAATGCGGAGTTCTCAGAGAATACGATTCGAACGATTTCGCCGTCCTGGATTTCTGACTGGGTAAGCTTTTTGCTTTCTACGTCGTTTCCAGAATCCTTGCTAATCAGTTCTTTGGCTACCTGTGATTTCGGGTGGCTGAAGATTTCTTCTACAAGGCCTTGTTCTTTTACTTCACCGTCTTTCATAATTGCCACATGAGTACAAATCTCACGGACAACTGACATCTGGTGGGTAATGATCACAATGGTGATTCCGAATTTCTGATTGATGTCCTGCAAAAGTTCAAGTATGGAGGATGTGGTCTGGGGATCCAGAGCGCTTGTGGCTTCGTCACAGAGCAGTATCTGTGGATCGGAGGCCAGGGCTCTGGCGATTGCCACTCTTTGTTTCTGTCCACCGGAGAGCTGTGCGGGATATGCTTTCGCTCTGTCTGCCAGTCCTACGATTTCCAGAAGCTCCAGGGCTTTTGCTCTTGCTTCGGCTTTTTTGCTTCCCCTGGATGTACAGTGGGAAGCAGACGTTTTCCAGTACGTTTTTCTGCATGAGCAGGTTAAAATGCTGGAAAATCATTCCTATTTTCTCTCGCTCTTTGCGGAGTTCTTTTGGGGAAAATTCGCTGAGGGATTTTCCGTCTATTTAATAGCTTTTCCTTCGGATGGTACTTCCAGAAAGTTCATACATCGTACCAGGGTACTTTTTCCTGCACCGGACATTCCGATGATTCCGTAGATGTCTCCGGTTTCAATGGAGAGGCTTACGTGTTTCAGGGCTTGTACGGAACCGTCTTTGGTTTCGAAGGTTTTGCTCACATCTTGGATTAATATTGAAGACATGTCTTTCCTCTTTCCTTTAAGTGGTGTTTCATCGTCGATATGGTTACTATAACACAATTGGAGTAAAAGTGTTAATTCTTAAAAGTTTGGGCTAGTTATAGGGTAAGGCTATAGCTAAAGTGGACGCCAGCGGGGGAGGGATAAATCACGCTCGCCGTCGCAACGTTCTGGTGAGCTAATGACTAACTGCGACTAATGCGCTCGGGAGAGCCCTCTCGCATAAGTCTCCGTAAGTCATGGATCTCACCGCCACTAAGGGCGCTCCTTAAATGGCTCGCTTAGATTTATCCCTCCCCCACTGGCTGTGTACTGGTTGGTGAACAGTTGAGCGAAGCGGACGTTTGGGC
>ENA-OPYU01000999-OPYU01000999.1-human-gut-metagenome-genome-assembly--contig:-NODE-999-length-10309-cov-5.055195_pt1 | contig 10309 bp, 8 predicted proteins | sample MGYA00242637_ERZ504482 | MGnify/ENA primary metagenome ERZ504482 (study PRJEB26092, sample SAMD00036237) | human gut metagenome | host: Homo sapiens | study: EMG produced TPA metagenomics assembly of...
CGTAACCTACAAAAGAGAAGATCAGGCTTTCATTGCCGTTAACCTGAATCTGGTAGCTGCCATCGGTAGAAGTGATGGTACCGCGAGTTTGTCCTTTTACAGCTACTGTGACACCAGGCATTTCTTCGCCTCCTGCGGTGACTTTACCAGTTACTGTAATTTCCTGTGCATATGTAATCATGCAGAATAGCAAGCTACATAATAATGAAGAAAATCTGCTCATATAAACTTGCTTTAATTAGGGGTTTATAAATTGCCATATTTCAGGCATTATGTATTGAACTCTCTTTTTTAAATTGTAAATGCAATTTCTTGTATCATTGTGTCGTTTTCCATAGTGGTTTTATTACTATTCAACTGCATTAGGATTTCTTTTTGCTTGCATTCTTATAATTGCATTATTTAATAATGACCGCAAATATATGTATTTTGATTTAAATAGGATAATATATTTTAATATATTTTTTACGAAGTCCTTTCTTTAGGATAAAAATATACGGTTTTTCTTAACTTTATCAAAATAGTGTTTGTCTTGTTTTAATGTGGATTTAATATATAATATTGTTTTATCAATCAAGTGTTTATGTAATTTCGTGTTGAATTAATTCTTGTAGTCAATGTATTTTTATATTTCTAATGAACTGGGAATGTGTTGTTGGACATATTTAATTAGTCATTGTATGTTTATGCAGATAATTTTAGCTTTTTTATAAAGTGGAATTCTCTTGATTAGTGAAAGTTGTCCTCTTATTCTTATTCGATAAAATAGTGACTTTTGACTTTTGATACTTATTTTTTAGTTAAAAGGATATAGTTTGCGGAGAGGAAAGATAGTAAATTAAAGTAAGATAGGAAAGATTTCGCCTAAAATGTCTATCTTTGCAACTCAATAACAAATAAGTGTACGTACATATTATGAATATAGAAGCAAAAACTCACCACGTCCATTATCAGCGCTATCAAAACGTTGTACGGACAGGATGTACCCGGCAAAAATGGTACAACTGCAAAAGACTAAGAAAGAGTTTGAAGGACATCTTACTTTGGTTGTTTTCCCTTTTCTGAAAATGTCCAAGAAAGCTCCTGAACAGACCGCACAGGAAATAGGCGGATACCTGAAAGAGCATGCTCCCGAATTGGTTTCAGCCTACAATGCAGTGAAGGGCTTTCTTAATTTGACAATTGCTTCGGATTGTTGGATTGAACTTTTGAATTCTATTCAGGCATGCTCCCGAATACGGTATTGAAAAGGCTACGGAAAACTCTCCGTTGGTGATGATTGAGTATTCTTCTCCCAATACAAACAAGCCGCTTCATCTGGGTCACGTCCGTAACAACCTGTTGGGAAATGCCTTGGCAAATGTCATGGCGGCAAATGGCAATAAGGTGGTCAAGACCAATATTGTGAATGACCGTGGTATCCATATCTGTAAGTCCATGCTGGCCTGGTTGAAATATGGTAACGGTGAAACACCTGAATCATCGGGCAAGAAGGGGGACCATTTGATTGGTGACTATTATGTAGCTTTTGACAAGCATTACAAGGCTGAGGTAAAGGAACTGACAGCTCAGTACCAGGCTGAAGGCTTGAATGAAGAAGAAGCTAAAGCTAAGGCAGAGGCAAACTCTCCTCTGATGCTGGAAGCTCGCGAGATGCTCCGTAAGTGGGAGGCGAATGACCCTGAGATCCGTGCCTTGTGGAGGAAGATGAATGACTGGGTATATGCCGGATTCGATGAAACGTATAAGATGATGGGAGTTAGTTTCGATAAAATTTATTATGAATCGAATACCTATCTGGAAGGTAAGGAGAAAGTGATGGAAGGATTGGAAAAAGGTTTCTTCTACCGGAAAGAGGATAACTCTGTATGGGCTGATTTGACTGCCGAAGGACTGGACCATAAGTTGCTTCTTCGCGGTGACGGTACTTCTGTTTATATGACCCAGGATATTGGGACTGCCAAATTACGTTTTCAGGATTACCCCATCAACAAGATGATTTATGTAGTGGGTAATGAACAAAACTATCATTTCCAGGTACTTTCTATCTTGTTGGACAAATTGGGTTTTGAATGGGGCAAAGGATTGGTTCATTTCTCATACGGTATGGTAGAGCTGCCCGAGGGCAAAATGAAAAGTCGTGAAGGTACAGTAGTGGATGCGGATGATTTGATGGAAGCAATGATTGAAACTGCTAAGGAAACTTCTGCTGAATTAGGTAAATTGGACGGTCTGACTCAAGAAGAAGCCGACAATATTGCCCGTATTGTTGGTTTGGGCGCTTTGAAATATTTTATCCTGAAGGTGGACGCACGTAAAAATATGACTTTCAACCCGAAAGAATCGATAGATTTCAATGGCAATACAGGACCTTTCATTCAGTATACGTATGCCCGTGTCCAGTCTGTATTACGCAAAGCGGCTGAAGCAGGTATCGTTATTCCCGAAATCATTCCAGCAGGTTTGGAACTGAGCGCAAAAGAAGAAGGTTTGATTCAGATGCTGGCTGATTTTAAATCGGTTGTCAAGCAGGCAGGCTCAGACTATAATCCTTCCATTATAGCAAACTATGCATACGATTTGGTGAAAGAATACAACCAGTTCTATCATGATTTCAGTATTCTGCGTGAAGAAAATGAAGCGTTGAAAGTCTTCCGTCTGGCATTGAGTGCTAATGTGGGTAAGATTGTAAAGACAGCAATGGGCCTACTGGGTATTGAAGTGCCTGAACGTATGTAAATGGTAAAGAAACAGAAATATTATGTAGTATGGAAAGGCGTCAATCCGGGAGTTTATGACTCTTGGACTGACTGCCAGCTACAGATAAAAGGTTACGATGGCGCACAATACAAGTCATTCGAGACCAAAGAGGAGGCGGAACACGCCTTGGCTTCTTCCGCTTTCCATTATATAGGTAAGAATGCTGTTAAAAAAGAAGATGTTCCTAAACAACTTCCCGAGAACTTTGATATGAACTGCCTGGCTGTGGATGCTGCTTGCAGTGGAAATCCCGGACCGATGGAATATCGGGGCGTTTATTTGCTTACCGGACAGGAGGTTTTTCATTTCGGTCCTGTTTATGGAACGAATAATATTGGAGAGTTTCTTGCCATTGTCCATGCTTTGGCGTTGATGAAGCAGAAAAATATCAATATGCCTGTTTACTCGGACAGCCGTAATGCGTTGAGTTGGGTGAAGCAGAAGAAATGTAAAACTAAACTGGAACGGACTCCTCAGACGGAGAAACTTTTTCAAATGATAGAACGGGCCGAAATTTGGCTGAAAGAAAATAAATATACCACACCTTTATTGAAGTGGGAAACCGACCGATGGGGAGAGGTCCCGGCTGATTTCGGACGGAAATAATAAAGAACTGAAGATATGAAAAAGAGGATTGCTTATATCAGCTTGTACTTTTTTGACGGTCTTACTGATATTTATTCTACAGAAACCATTATTCATGCTCTATAATGGTTCCATTGAAAAAGGATTCGGGTTTGCCGATTATATGCAGGTAATGATTCATGGAGCCAGTCTTGATGCCGCTACGGCGGGATATCTTACTGCATTTCCATTCTTGTTGGTACTGATAAGTATTTGGTTTAGGAAATTCCCTTTGAAAAAAAATACTTTTACAGGGTATTTATATTTTGGCCGCCGCGCTTATTTCTATCATTTTTGTGGTAGATATGGCATTATATACATTTTGGGGATTTAAACTGGACGCATCTGTTTTTCTTTATATCGATTCACCGAAGGAAGCTTTGGCGAGTGTTTCCGTTGGATTTATCTTGCTGAGGGTTCTTGCCATCTTGTTACTCATAGTTCTGAATTGTTGGGTCTTGCTGAAAATCACGCCTTCCGTTTTGACCGCCACCCGGAAACGGATAGCGGGAACTGCGGGAATGCTGTTATTAGGAGGTGTACTTTTCATCATTATACGTGGTGGTGTAACAGAATCCACTTCTAATATAGGGCAAGTATATTTCAGCAACGAACCTTTCTTGAATCATTCGGCGGTCAATCCCGATTTCAGTTTGTTGTCTTCTATGGGTAAATCCCAGGATTTTGCATCAGAGTTCAATTTCTTTGATGAAGAGAAGCGGGCTGCATTGTTTGACGGACTTTATCCTACAACAGATGGGGATAGTATTATTCAAGTCCTGAATACCAAGCGTCCCAATATTCTTATTATTTTGATGGAAGGTTTTGGAGGTGCTTTTGTAGAACCTTTAGGCGGTCTTCCTGATGTGACACCCCACTTTAACCGTCTGTCAAAGGAAGGGATCTTTTTTACAAACTGTTATGCTAATAGTTTCCGTACCGACCGTGGAACAGTCTGTACTTTCAGCGGTTACCTTGGATTGCCTACGGCATCGGTAATGAAAATTCCTGCCAAGAGCCGTACGCTGCCTGCTATAGCTGAAGGATTGTCCAAGGCGGGTTATAAAACAGATTTCCTGTATGGAGGTGATATCAACTTTACCAATATGAAGAGTTATCTGCTGAGTACCGGTTATCAGCGTCTTACAGCCAATACAGATTTCTCATTGGCCGAACAGACCAGTAATGCCTGGGGAGTGAATGATGATATTACTTTTGAATATTTATATAATCAGTTAAGAAACCGGAAGGAAGAAGGGCCTTGGCATACTGCGTTTCTGACACTTAGCAGTCATGAACCTTTCGAAGTTCCTTATCACCGGCTGGAAGATAAAATTCCCAATGCCTTTGCTTATACAGATGAATGTCTGGGTAAGTTTATTGACCGGTTGAAGCAGACTCCCGCATGGAAAGATCTTTTAGTTATCTGCCTTCCCGATCATGGTTTCTATTACCCGCGTGAGGGGTCTAATGCGATGCCTCGTTTTTATCATATTCCCTTGTTATGGTTAGGTGGAGCGGTAAAACAGCCTATGCAGGTGGACAAGATTATGAATCAGACCGATTTGGCAGCCACTTTGTTGGGGCAGCTGGGGCTGGAACATACTGCATTTACGTTTAGCCGTAATGTATTGGGAAGTGATTATAAGTATCCTTTTGCCTTTTATAGTTTCAATAATGGGTTCTCATTCAGGGACAGTACAGGAGTGACGGTGTTTGATAATAATTCCGGCAGTATTCTTTTTAATGAGCCTGAAGCTGACGAGTCCCGTCTGGATAAGGGTAAGGCGATATTGCAAACCGTTTATGATGATTTAGGGAACAGATAGTAAAACTTGGACGCGGACTATATGAATCACAGTATGGAATTCATATAGTCCGCGTCCCAATCGGTGCAGAATCTGCCGGATATAACTATTTCCGTTTCTCGTTGAACTTGTACATGATTACCGTATTGCGTAAGTCGCAACTTCTGTAATCTGTATGGAAGACCTCTTCCAGCTGATATTTTGCATTGTAATTCTTTAAAAACTCCTCTTGTGCATTTGCAGAAAGTATGACATACCCTTCTTGCGGATTTTCCAGTGTGAAATTCCGCATTTGGTTATTCATATAATAATTTGTACAATAAAACCGTATCATTCTGTCTGTATATGAATAAACGACTCCTTCAGGCACCTGTTTTCTGATATCTTCTGCCAGATGTTTATCGGATTTTACAGCTAGTATTGTTGGCTGATATACCCCGTCTAAAGCGACAAACAGGCAAAGAACACAACCGATGATTCCATAGAGGAGTGACCCCGTACTAACCTTTTTTTGATAACCAGCCTTAATGTACAGATGGCAGCCACTACCGGCAATACTATAATCAGCCATTTGGAAATAGAAAAGGACGTGCTTTCCAAAGCTTGCATAAACGCTATGTTTTCGGCAGCATGACGTCCGTTGCCCCATATGCTGTCCGGTATCATCTGACAGCGTACAGCAAAAAACAACCACGGTGAGTAACAAACAGAGCGAGGCAAAGATATAAGCCGATATTTTGAACACTTTCGCCCCTTTTTGCATTAACGCCTCCAGATACTGGGCAATCAGTACAGCCATAAATGGATAGATAGGCAACAAATAGACGCTGCGTTTGCTTTTAGGAATACAATAGAAGACAAAAATAGCGATAGTCACTATCCAGATAAACAGCTGTATGGGGGATTGTGAGCGGATGTTATCCCAAACCTTCCTGATGCGTCCGGTGAAAGAGTTTCCTGCGGGCAGCAGGTGCATTTCATTCCATTTCAGTCCGAAGAGTGAAATAAGCAAGACCAATGTCCAAGGTATCCACCCCCATATAATGGTCAGGAAGTTATACCATAAAGGATTGTGATGCGACGGGTATGACATTTTGCCGACAAAGCGTCCGGTGTTTTCCTCCAGCATCAGGTCCATAAACGGCTGTCCTCCCTGTAGCCAGGCCGCATAAAACCAGATTCCCAATGGAATAAGGGAAAGCAGCCCGATTCCGAATAAGGAAAGGAAAGTCTTGCCGAATGAGCGTCCCCGTATCAGCTGGTAAATACCGATACACATACAGGGGAATATAGAACCCACAGGTCCTTTGGTCAGCGTGCCGCATGCCATCAGCACGACAGCCGTCCAAGGTATTCCCTTACAGCCTTTTTCGTCCCAGCGAAATAGTAAGCAAAGTGAGATGACGATGAAGGAAACCTGTAGCATATCCAGCCTGCAAGCCACCGCCGCCCGGTGCACTTCGAATGAAGTGAGCAGTAAAAGGGAGGTAATGACTGCTGTCTTTGTATTCTTATAGCGGGCTACGAATCCGAAAAACACGAACTGCATAGCTAGAAAAGCGATGGCGGACGGCAGACGGGACGAGAATTCACTCACCCCTCCGAAAATGGCGGAAATAGCTGCAATAGACCAATACAGGAAAGGAGGTTTATAGGCGATGTCTGTTCCGTAGTTCAAAGGCAATATCCAGTTGCCGCTTTCCAACATCGAGTATGCTACAATTGCTTCGCGCGGTTCCCCTTTAGAGTAAAAAATAGTTTCTCCCAAAAAGGGGATTATTACAAGTGTGCTTAGTAAGGCTATGAACCAAAATGCTTTTTTCTTGTCTGACATATATTTTTCGGTCTTTTATATTTACTGTCGCAAAAGTACGAATAATTCTTTAGTAATACCTAACTTTGCATTTTAAATCAATGAAAATGAATAAACTGAAACAGATACCCGAGTTCCTGCGATTTGTAATGGTAGGCCTTTTTGCTACAGGGCTGCACTATGGCATTTATTTTGTCTTGCAAAAATTCATTCAGGTCAATGTAGCCTATACCTTGGGATATGTGCTGAGTTTTGTTGCCAACTTTTATCTTACGGCTTATTTTACTTTCGGGCAGCCTCCTTCCTGGAAGAAAGCTTTTGGCTTCGGGGGGGCACATCTGACAAATTATCTGATACATATCGGATTGTTGAATCTCTTTCTGCGGTTGGGTTTTTCCCGTCCGTTGGCTCCCATCCCAGTGTTTCTCATTGCCATTCCGGTAAATTTTTTATTAGTGAGGTTTGTTTTCAAACAAAAGTAATATCTTTGAGGAGTCTTTATGATAGTGAAGAATGATATGAAGAAAGTGACTCTTTTGATTCCGGTATATAATGAGGAAGCGATGCTGCCCACTCTGTATCAACGTTTGATAGAGCTTGTCAACCGCAATGCCGTTTATGAGTGGGAAATCCTGTTTGTCAATGATGGCAGCAGCGACACTACGCTGGAATGCCTCCGCCGGTTGAGGCAGCAGGACAAGCGGGTGAATTATGTCAACCTTTCGCGTAACTTTGGTAAAGAGGTAGCCATGCTGGCGGGTTTTGATTACGCCACCGGCGATTGCTGCGTTGTGATGGACGCTGATTTGCAGGATCCTCCGGAACTGGTAGACCAGATGCTGGAATATTGGGAAGAAGGATATGATGACATTTATGCCAAACGGCGTACCCGTGGCGAGGAAAGCTGGTTGCGTCGTCAGTTCTCTCTGGCTTTTTATGGTATACTTCAGCGGATGAGCCGTATTGATATTTTGCCCAATGTGGGCGATTTCAGGCTTCTGGACCGTCGTTGTGTGCTCACGTTGCGTCGTCTGCGCGAATGCGAGCGTTATACAAAAGGATTGTTTTGCTGGATAGGCTATCAGAAGAAAAGCATTGAATTTGATCGCGGAGACAGGCTGATGGGCCATTCCTCTTGGAACTTTCTCAAGCTGTTGAATCTGGCTGTCGAGGGAATAACCTCTTTCTCTATCGCCCCTTTGCGCATCGCCACAGTATGCGGAGTGCTCTGTTCAATCTCCAGTTTTATTTATGCCATTTATTTTCTGATAAAGACCGTGCTTTATGGTGATGAAACGGCCGGCTTCCCCACTTTGATCATTGTCATGCTCTTTTTAGGTGGCATCCAGCTTTTCTCTTTGGGAATTATAGGAGAGTACGTGGGGCGCATTTTCAAGGAAACCAAAGGCCGTCCTACCTACATAGCCTCTGATTATAACGAGGAGAGGTTGGGGTATGACCGTTAAGGAAGGCAAGGCGGTGAACCCCGTCCCACCTTATTGTCCATTAGCTTTATTGACAGTCTTGTGCTCTTTTACCAGATACTCCGCACTCTGCAATGTGGAGAAACAGTATTTTTTTCATCACGTAGAATGTACTGTCCTCCCCTGTTACAAGTTGTAAGGCATTTCCTTGCTTCTTATATTTGAATTCCTGCCGGTCATGTGGAGAATAAATATATAGGTGGGTTGTATTTGTAGCCGCTATCAAATTATCGGCGGAGAAATGGACATACGGGCGTTGTTCTGTTAACAAATTTATGCCGAAGTCGTTTTGGGTATAACTCATGTTCAGCAGTCCGAGTAAAGTCGGTGCCACATCAGTCTGGCCGCCCGGCTCTTGTCTGATTTCGGGCTTGATGCCTTTTCCGTAAATCATTAGTGGAACATGGTTGCAGGATTGTGGTATTTCACAGTCCGGACTTCCTACCAATTTCCCATGGTCACCCAGCAAAACAAAGATTGTATTTTCAAACCAGGGTTGTTTGCGTGCTTCTTGCATGAATTGCCGGATGGCCCAGTCCGCGTATTCCACAATCTGATCTTCAAGCTTTGTGCTGTGTGGTTTGAAATAGTCAGGTATCACATACGAGGGATGGTTGCTGATAGAAAGCAATATGGTAAAGAAAGGTTGTCTTTCTTCTGCTCTTTTGTTCAGAATGGGCAAGGCATATTGGTATAGGAAATCGTCTTGTACACCAAAGCTGTTAACGACTTTATCTTTTGGGTAGTTTTCTTGTGCATATATTTCATCAAATCCGTTAGTGCGGAGAAAAGCGTTCATATTATCGTATTGTGATTCGTGCGTCATGAAGAATAGGTTCCGATAGCCATTATCCTTTAATACGGTGGGCAACCCCGAATAGACAGGTACCACTGCTCCTTTCATGGCATTCCGTTTCATGATGGCAGGGAAAGAGTAGAGGGTGGCATACATTCCGTGGTTGGTATGTATGCCCGCTGAATAAAAATGGTCAAAACTGAGAGATTCCAGATAAAGGCTGTCTAGGAAAGGAGTCAGTTTTTTGGTAGATCCGAAATGCTCCATCAAGTTGGCCGACATTGATTCCATGAAAATAAGAACAACATTCTTTTGTGTAGGGACGGCTGCGCATTTCACTTCACGTGCAATGGGGGAGATGCCTTCTATTCCTTTTCTTTGCAATATACTTTGCATATTGGTTATTGCCTCCTGTTCCGGCATCAGGTGAAGATAGCGGTTTTCCTTACGGTTATCATCCAGTGTGCTGGTAAGTAGATTAAAGACAGGATTAACCCCTAGCTGATTCAGGAATGGATCGGTGCAATAGTATGCTTGACTTACTCTGATGGGGTTATATCCCATGCGTCCCCGTATTCCGAATAGACAAAGTCCTATACAAACAGCACCGGTGGCGAATATACATAGGCGGTTTATCGGGCTGATGGAAGTAGATTTCGAATTGATGAGATGATAGAAATAAGAAGATAACCGTAGTACACTTCCTGACAGCAGAAGAATAGATATCAGTCCTAGAAAAATAGGGAAATAGAATGATGTCTCACCCAATACCATTCCGGCAGTAGTGGCTCCATATCCGAACCAATTGTAAATGGAAGAATTGATTGTTTTAAAAAATAGGAGAAATAAGGGATGTTGGCTGCCGAAATAATGAACGACAGTGAATAAAATAGAATGAAAAAGATAGAGATAAATCTGAATACCCACTTGGAGTGATAGTTGCAGAGAGCGGTTATCCATAAAATGACTAATGGTAACAGCAATATGTAGCAAGCTATAACATTGTCAAACCATAGCCCTTTTA
>ENA-OPYU01001000-OPYU01001000.1-human-gut-metagenome-genome-assembly--contig:-NODE-1000-length-10301-cov-2.120307_pt1 | contig 10301 bp, 9 predicted proteins | sample MGYA00242637_ERZ504482 | MGnify/ENA primary metagenome ERZ504482 (study PRJEB26092, sample SAMD00036237) | human gut metagenome | host: Homo sapiens | study: EMG produced TPA metagenomics assembly of...
CCGTTGTAGGTTCCGTCGTTGATAGAAATACTGAATGGCCCATACAGATTCTGAACCATTTTCGTATTGCGGCAGGAAGTTCATGCTATAATCAGTTTCCAGTCCGTAACCGGCTTTGGCCATGATAAGGGGATCGGTATATTTCACCACCTGTTTCAAGTCTTCTTCGTTGATACCGGTAAGGTTGTTGTTCACTCCGTCCTGACGGTAAGCCTTATACAGGTAGGTCTTTGCCAGATAAGCGGCAGCGGCAGCCTGGGTAGGACGTCCTTTTTCCATTTGTATCTCCGGCAGATTGTCGTAAGCAAACTGGAAGTCGTCTGCTATCTTTTGCCATTGTTCGTTATTGGTATAAGTGGTATTCGAAAGCTCGTTGTAAGCATCCGGGTCCATGTTTTCATCGTTCACGATAACAATCTTCTTGAACAGTTGCTTCAACATAAAGTGAGCATGACCGCGCAGGAATCTCATTTCAGCAATGCGCTGGTTCTTCAGCGGATAAGTTTTTTGCATCCATCAGGTCGAGTGACTGTAAGGCTGTGTTGGCACGAGTGATGCATTGATACAGTCTTTTCCATATATCGTTGATGTTCCAGTCTGTAGTGTTGATACCTTTGGAAATCTCCAGTGCGTTGAACACACCACCGTCTTCTGTTCCGGGTAACCACCTTTATAACAATCGTCGGAACGTACATCATAATTCCAAAGAGAGAAAGAAGAGTTGATATCGTCACCTGTCGCCCAAATGGCGTAGGCTGAAATCACGAGGTTGTCCACGTATTCGGGAGAAGCGATCTGATCTCCGGTCACAATGCCCTGCGGAACCTGACGATCCAAGAAATCATCACAACTGCTTGTCAGCAAAGGTAAATCCGATGGTTGCTATATATAATATCTTTTTCATAATCGTTCGTTTTATAAATGAGGTGAATTAAAATCCGATGTTAAGTCCGAATGTGATATTCACAGGGATCGGATAAGAGAAGTTCGGATTCTCCGGATCTTCTCCCGTAAAGTCCTTACTTTTGATAGTCAGCAGGTTTTGTGCACTGCAATAGAAACGCAAGCGTTCCATTCTCAACTTCTTGGAGATGACTGCCGGAACTGTATATCCTAACTGGATATTGCGCAGTTTCAGGAAAGAACCGTTTTCTACAAAATAAGTGGAGACGCGCTGTTCATTGTTTGTATCGCTACGAGTCAATGCCGGGATATTGGAATTCGGATTGGTAGGCGACCAGGCATTGAGCAAACGGGTTCCTTTGTTCAGGAAGCCGACATTGGCTGCACTCCAGAAATCGCTTTTCTTCTTTACGTCACTAATGATATCCACTCCCTGCACGCCTTGCCAGAACATAGTCAGATCGAAGTTCTTATATTCCAAATAGATATTGATACCGTAGCTGAAGGCAGGTGTAGGGTCGAATATCCATTGCTGGTCTTTTTCGTTGATGATACCGTTGCTGTCCAGGTCACGCCAGCGGATGCGTCCCAAACCTGCACCTTCCTGAGTGGCGTGGTTGTCGATTTCTTCCTGTGACTTGAAAAGACCGTCGGCTACGTAGCCTACCTGTGCTCCGTTGGGGTGTCCTATCACACTTTCCACGCCGTTTCCCCCGGAAAGTGCCGTTGGCTGCTACCGTAGCAGGCAAGGCAGTGATTTTGTTGCGGTAAGAGGAGAGGTTGGCATTGATGTCGTATTTCAGTCCGAATTTTGTACTGTTGCGGTAGCCTAAATTCAGTTCAAACCCTTGTTTCCATTTCACCGGCATTAATCCATTGCTTACTTCCTTCACCCATGGTGGCAATGCCTGCCATTTGTACCAAAATGTCGGTTGTCTTTTTATAGTACCAATCGAACGAACCGTAAAGTGTTTGGGCGAAAAGGGAAAAGTCGAAACCGAGGTCGGTTTGTGTGGTGGTTTCCCACTTGATACCGTTATTGCCGAGCTGGTCACGTTTGAAACCGGATTGGAGAATGCTTCCGCCATTGCTTCCCGTGATGTCGTAGGAAGTTCCGTAACTTCCGCCGCCGCTTTCCGTTCCGGCATAGTTGGGTACATAAATTGTATAACGGGCGTTGTTGCTGATTTCCTGATTACCGGTCTGTCCCCAGGATGTGCGTATTTTCAAATCGTCCAGCCATTTGATGTCTTTCATGAATTCTTCCTGACTAAGACGCCAGCCGGCAGAAACCGATGGGAAGGTAGCATAGCGGTTATCCTTGCCAAAGCGTGAAGAGCCGTCACGACGTACGGTAAGCGACAGCAGATATTTGTCGTTATATGTATAGTTCAACTTTCCGAAGAAAGAAACGAGTGAGTAGCCTTCGCCTGCACCATAGGACTGTGCCGTGCCTACACCTGCATCCGGCCACATATAGTCGGGTGTGAGGATGGAAAAGTTTTCTTTGTAACCAGAGAAATGTATATCGTCTTCACGATTCAGTTCCATACCCAGCATTACGTCTCCGCGGTGTTTGCCAACTTCCATATTATAAGTGGCGATGGCATTCCACATCCATTTGGTCCAATGCTCTTGCTTTGCTTCTATGGCATTCTTGTCGTTAGCTACATTGCCTTCCGTGATGGGATAGGTAAAGATACGTTGTTGGTTTTTGTGAGTAGTCTATGCCAAAAGTAGAGCGGAGATTGAAGTTCTTGAACGGATTCAGGTTGATATATGCATCGCCGAACATACGCCAATATGTGTAGCGATTGTCGGCATTGCGTTGCAGGCGCGCTACCGGATTTTCACGGTCGGGATAGCCGCTGACGGGACCGGCAAATTTACCTTCGGTTGTATATACCGGCAGTGAAGGATTGGCTTGTAGCACGTTTTGCAGGAATCCGCCGGGAGCTTGCACTTCGCTGGTACGGTTTACGGTGAAGTGCTCGCCTACGGTCAGCAGGTTGTCTATTAGTTTTGTAGTCAGCATTCATACGGGCGGATATGCGGTCAAAATCAGTATCTTTATGATGCCCAGATTCTTGTAATATCCTAAGGAGAAGAAAGACGAACCTTTTTCCGAGCCGTTGCTTACAGATACGTTGTATTGTTGGATGATACCAGTGCGTGTGGTCTGGTCGAACCAGTCGGTGTCTGCGGCAGGTACTGTATTGGCGGCATCCAGATATTTGCGCATGCTGATGCCGTTGAGTTGTGGATAACCGTTTTACACCGTAGTTCCAGTCATAGAGGTAGCCTAAGTTGTTGGTATTCGGGTCTTGTCCTTCGTTCACATAGGCTTGCCACATGGCACGGCCATATTCTTCGGTGTTCAGTACTTCCAGTTTGTTGGTGTACATGGAAGCGGAAACGGAAGCGTCAAAGTTAATCTTGAGTTGTCCTTCTTTGCCCTTCTTTGTGGTAATGATGATGACACCGTTGGCAGCGCGGCTACCGTAGATAGAGGCAGAAGCGGCATCCTTCAGTACCTGTATGGACTCGATGTCATTGCCATTCAATTCGTGCATGCCTCCTTTGGTGGGCACGCCATCGATGATGTAGAGCGGGTCATTGTTGTTTAGCGTACCTATACCGCGGATACGGATGGTAGTGCTGCCGCTTGGATTACCGTCGGCCGTAATGTTCATGCCCGGTACACGCCCCTGCATGGCTTTCATTGGATTGTTTTCGTTTTGCTTGGCTATTTCATCCATGCTGACTACGGAGATGGAACCGGTAAGGTCTGCTTTGCGTTGTGTGGTGTAACCGGTTACCACTACTTCCTGCAGCATTTCCGAGTCTTCGTGCATGATGACACTCATGGATGTTTCCGCTTTCAAGGTTAGTGTTTTGTAACCTATATAAGAGAAAGTTATTTCGGAACCCGGCTTTACGGTGAGGGTGAAGTTGCCGTCTATATCCGTAATCGTTCCGTTGGTTTTATCTGCCTTGTCCACAACGGATGCCCCGATGATGGGGTAGCTATCGGTAGCAGAGGTTACCGTTCCTTTTATTTGGATGTTTTGTGCATAGGCAAAACCACATAATCCTAAAAGGAACATCATAATGCTAAGTTTTCTCATACGTTATAAATTTATTGTTAACAATTATCTTGTGAATTCTCAAAACAGCTTTCCCGATCATGTTTTGATATTGCAAAGTAAATGGATTGCATTGAAACTGGCTATAAAAAAGTGATACGGATGCTGCAAAATTTGTTTCGTGGTATGGAGCTGACTATGCCCAGGAGATAGCCTGGTATCAATTTTAGCTGCATTTGTAACATTTGTGTTAGCCCTTTTCGCTTTTATTCCTTTTCTTTGCAATGTGCTTTCCCGAGCATTGAGTGAGTTCATAAAGTAAACATTAAATTTAATACCTGATTTTGAAAATGAAGCATTACTCTCATAGAATACTTTCTCCTTTTTGGGGAAAGATTATTGTAACTTTTCTTATTGTAATAATGAGTATCGGTATTTGTAGGGCACAGTATGCCGGGCTGAAAATCCATTATCTGGGTGCAAACCACAGTTTGGTACAGGTACAGGAACCGCAGAAATACCTTTTGTTGCCGGTGGAAGAGGCTGCTCCCGAGGCTACTGTTAATGTATTGGTGAATAATAAGGCCGATCAAAGTTTTCAGGTTCGGTTGGCTGTCAACCGTATCGACTATCTTGTTCCGTTTGCTTTGGAGCAGTATAAAGGTAAGACGGTAACTTTCGACATTCATACCGGCAACAGCCGTACCAATGTACGCGATGCCATGGCAGATGCCTGTTGGAAAGAACTGAAACTTTCCGATACGTTTGATGATGCCAACCGGGAAGTGTTCCGTCCGTTCTATCATCACACTCCTGTCTATGGTTGGATGAACGACCCCAACGGTATGTTTTATAAAGATGGAGAATATCATCTGTATTATCAGTATAATCCTTATGGCTCCATGTGGGGCAATATGAACTGGGGACATTCATCCAGCAAGGATTTGATAAGCTGGCAGCACCATCCGGTAGCCATACAACCCAACGGATTGGGCGCTGTGTTCAGCGGTAGCAGTGTGGTTGATAAGGATAATACGGCAGGTTTCGGAAAGGATGCCATCATTGCCATCTATACTTCAGCCGGTGCCAGTCAGATACAGAGCCTTGCATACAGTCTGGACAACGGAATGACTTTCCATGTTTATGGAAAACAATCCTATCATTGCTGCCGATAAGGAGTGCCGCGACCCGAATATGTTCTGGCACGAAAAGAGTGGTAAATGGATTCTTGTTTTGGCGGCTGCACTGGAAAAGGAAATGTGGATGATATTCCTCTCCCGATTTGAAGAACTGGACAAAGGAGAGTAGTTTCGGACATGGATATGGTGCGCAGGAGGGTGTATGGGAATGTCCGGACCTCATGGAATTGCCCGTGCGCGGAACAGACCGTACCAAATGGGTGCTGATTTGCAATATCAATCCCGGCGGTCCTTTCGGAGGCAGTGCGGCACAGTATTTTGTAGGCGATTTTGACGGGAAAACCTTTACTTGCGATACCAAGCCCGAAGTAGCCAAGTGGATGGATTACGGAAAAGACCATTATGCTGCCGTATCCTGGAGTAATACGCCCGAAAAGCGGCATACCGTGATTGCCTGGATGAGCAATTGGCAATATGCCAACAACGTGCCTACCAAACAGTTCCGTAGTGCCAACACATTGCCGCGCGACATTGAATTGTACGAAGGCAGTGACGGCGAACTTTATCTGGCCGCAACGCCTGCACCGGAAGTAAACGCATTGCGTACGGGCAAAGCATTGAAATACGGCGCTTTCTCCGCCGGAACAAAGAAGGTATCCCGGAAACTGCCGGTCGAAAAGCAGCGGTATCTGTGAGATTAATCTCGAACTGGCTCCCCGCTCGGCCGATAAAGTATACATTACGTTGTCCAATGATAAGGATGAACAGACTGTAATGACTTACGACTTGAGGAACTCCACATTCAGCATGGACCGTACTGCAAGCGGACTTACGGATTTCAATAAGGACTTTCCTGCCATAACAGTAGCTCCGTGTCCGGCAGAAGCCAAGCAACGTCTGCGTCTGTTTATAGACCGTTGCAGCATCGAAGCTTTCGAGGGTGACGGACGTTTTGCCATGACAAACCTTGTATTTCCGCAGCATCCTTACACTACTATTTCCATTGCTGTAGATAAAGGGCGTTGCAAAGTCAACAACCTGACAGTAAATACTTTAAAAGTTAACAACTAAATTTCGATATCTTATGAACAATAATAGTAATTCGCTTGCAAAGCTGCTTCCCATGATGCTTTGCTTCTTCGCCATGGGGTTTGTAGACCTTGTAGGTATCGCTTCCAACTATGTGAAAGCTGATTTGAACCTGACCGATTCCCAGGCAAATATATTCCCCTCTCTTGTATTCTTCTGGTTCCTTATCTTCTCCGTGCCCACGGGTATGCTGATGAACCGCATCGGACGCAAAAAAATCGGTGCTTCTCAGTTTGGCCGTGACTTTTGCATCCTTGTTGCTTCCAGTTTTTGGAGACGGATATGCGCTGATGCTGATTTCGTTTTCGCTATTGGGTATCGGCAATGCGCTGATGCAGACATCGCTCAATCCGCTGCTCTCCAATGTCGTCAGTGGCGAGCGGTTGGCAAGCTCGCTGACTTTCGGACAGTTTGTAAAGGCTATCGCTTCTTTCCTCGCTCCTTATATAGCCATGTGGGGGGCTACACAGGCTATCCCTTCGTTGGGGATGGGCTGGCGAGTGCTGTTTCCCATTTATATGGTGATAGCGGTTGTCGCTATCCTGTGGCTGGGCACTACATCTATTCATGAGGAAAAGGAAGAAGGGCGTCCTTCTACTTTCGGCGAATGTCTTGCTTTGTTGGGAAAGCCGTTCATACTGCTTTGTTTCTTGGGCATCATGTGCCATGTGGGTATCGATGTAGGTACAAATACCACTGCACCCAAGATATTGATGGAACGTCTGGGCATGTCGCTTGCCGATGCCGGATTCGCAACAAGTCTTTATTTTATTTTCCGTACGGCAGGCTGCTTCCTCGGAGCCTTTATTTTGCAGAAACTGTCTGCTCGAACTTTATTCGGAATCAGTGTGTTATGTATGTTGGTGGCAATGGTAGGGCTGTTCGTTTTTCATGAGATGACAATGATATATGTGTGTATCGCTCTGATTGGTTTCGGCAATTCGAATATCTTCCCGATTATTTTCTCGCAGGCGTTGCTGGCAATGCCGCAGAAGAAGAACGAGGTTAGCGGACTGATGATTATGGGTTTGTTTGGCGGTACGATATTCCCGCTTGCTATGGGTGTGGCAAGTGATGCTATCGGTCAAAGCGGTGCGGTAGCTGTAATGACGTGGGGGTACTGTATTTGTTTTTCTATATGATGAAAATCAAACGCTGACCTTTTCCGTTCTTTTTAACGATGATAATATGTAAAACTATAAAATTAATTACCATGAATCAGATTGTAGTAGGAATGGGTGAGGCGCTTTGGGATTGCCTGCCCGAAGGAAAGAAAATCGGCGGTGCTCCGGCAAACTTTGCCTATCATGTATCACAATTCGGTTTTGACAGTCGTGTAGTCAGTGCAGTAGGTATTGATGCCGACGGTGATGAAATACTGGATGTTTTTGCGCAGAAAGGCTTGCGTACACAGATTGAGCGTGTACCTTATCCTACAGGTACGGTGCAGGTGACGCTCGATGCGGTGGGGGTGCCTTGTTATGAAATAAAGGAAGGGGTTGCATGGGACAATATACCTTTTACGGACGAGTTGAAACGTTTGGCCCTGAACACGCGCGCCGTATGTTTCGGCTCTTTGGCGCAGCGCAATGAGGCCAGCCGCATTACGATAAACCGTTTTCTCGATACCATGCCCGATGGTGCGGAACAGTTGAAGATATTCGATATCAACCTGCGTCAGGGATTTTATACCAAAGAGATTCTTGTGACTCCATGCGCCGTTGCAACGTGTTAAAAATAAATGATGAAGAACTGGTGACAATCAGCCGTATATTCGGCTATCCGGGTATAGACTTGCAGGATAATGCTGGATTCTTCTTGCCAAATACAATTTGAAATGCTTATTCTTACTTGCGGCACGAACGGCAGCTATGTGTTTACTCCGGGAGTTGTATCCTTTCCAGGAAACTCCGAGAGTGCCCGTTGCCGATACGGTAGGCGCAGGCGATTCGTTTACCGCCGCCTTTACTTCGGCTATTCTTAGCGGCAAACCGGTGCAGGAGGCTCATAAGCTGGCAGTGGAAGTTTCCGCTTATGTATGTACGCAGAGCGGGGCGATGCCGGAATTACCGCAAATATTGAAAGACAGAATATAATTTTTCTTATCTTTGCTCATCTGCAATCACTTAAACCAGCGAAAGAAGATGAGACGATATATTTACCTGTTACTGTTTGTTCTGTCGGTATGCGGCGGCATGGTGACTTCCTGTTCCCGGCATGAAGTACGTTTCCGTATCGGAGTGTCGCAATGCAGTGATGACGAGTGGCGTCACCAGATGAATAGCGAGATGTTGCGTGAAGCTCTTTTCTACGATGGCGTAGAAGTGGAGATACGTACAGTGAAAGATGATAATGCCAGGCAGGCGGAGGATATCCGGCACTTTATAGAGGCGGGAGTGGATTTATTGATAGTCGCTCCCAATGAAGCCGAACCCATAACCCCGGTTGTAGAAGAAGCCTACGACCGGGGTATTCCCGTTATTGTGGTAGACCGCAGAATCCTTTCCGAAAAGTACACCGCTTATGTCGGTGCGGACAATTACGAAATAGGCAAGGCGATAGGCAGGTATGTGTCCAATATGCTTCATGGGAAAGGTACGGTGGTGGAAATTGCGGGACTGGCGGGTTCTACTCCTGCCATAGACCGCCATGAAGGATTTATGAGCGTCATATCCGCTTGCCCGGACATCCGTCTGCTGGCAAAGGAAGACGGGGCTTGGTTGCGTTCGCGGGCGGAAGAGAGAATGGATACTTTGCTCGCCCGCTTTCCGGAAATTGATGTGGTCTATGCTCAAAACGACCGTATGGCTGCCGGCGCCTATGCAGCTGCCATGCGCCGGAAAAGGGAGAAGGGCATGCGCTTTGTCGGCACAGACGCCATCCCCGGCGAAGGCTATGGGGTGGAGCAAGTGCTTTCGGGCGAATTGGATGCGACATTTATCTATCCCACAGGCGGAGACCGTGTGATGCAGATTGCGATGGATATTCTGAATAAGCGTGACTTTCCCCGCGAAACGATTCTGAGCACTTCGGTGGTGGACCGTGATAATGCGCCCATCATGAAGATGCAGACTGCCCACATCAGTTCACTCGATGAGAAGATTGAAACCCTGAACGGGAAAATCAGCCGATACCTGGCACGCTATGCCACGCAGCAGGTTGTTCTGTACGGCAGTCTGCTGGTACTTCTGCTGGTTGTGGGATTGCTGGTTGCCGTTTATCTTTCCTTGCGTACAAAGAACCGTCTGAACCGTGAACTTTCCCGCCGGAAAGAGCAATTGGAGCAACAACGCGACCAACTGGAACAGCAGAAAAACCAGATGGAGCAACTGTCGCGCGAGCTGGAGGCTGCCACGCATGCCAAGCTGGTGTTCTTTACCAACGTTTCCCATGATTTCCGTACACCGTTAACCCTGATTGCCGACCCTGTGGAGCAACTTCTTGCCGACCGTTCTATCAGCGGACAGTCACATCAACTGCTGGAGCTGATGAAGAAGAATGTACATATACTTCTGCGCCTCGTCAATCAGATTCTCGATTTCCGCAAGGTCGAGAACGGACGCATGGAACTGCATCTTGAACCGTTCGACTTGCTGGAGAGCTTCAAAGGGTGGAATGATTCGTTTCGTATGGCTCTGCTTAAGAAACATATCGCTTTCAGCTTTGAACCGGCTTCCGGAGTAGACTATCGCATGCTGGCGGATGCCGGGAAAATGGAACGTATCTACTTCAATCTTCTTTCCAATGCGGTGAAGTACACGCAGGAGAATGGAAAGATTGTGGTACGCCTCGAAGCGGAAGACAACCATTTCCGTTTGTCGGTATTCAATTCGGGCAGCTATATTTCTACCACTGATGTAGAGGCCATTTTTGAACGCTTCTATCAGGTAGACGGACATCAGGCCGGTACTGGTATCGGTCTTGCCCTGGTGCGTGCTTTTGTGGAAATGCATGGCGGCAATATCATGGCGCACAGTAATGAGAAAGGAACTACTTTCACCGTTATTCTTTCCGAAGCGGGATAGCATCGCAGTATCATCCTGCCGTACCGGCATTGGCTGCCGATGAGAAAGAGATTTCGTCT
>ENA-OPYU01001001-OPYU01001001.1-human-gut-metagenome-genome-assembly--contig:-NODE-1001-length-10298-cov-3.308131_pt1 | contig 10298 bp, 6 predicted proteins | sample MGYA00242637_ERZ504482 | MGnify/ENA primary metagenome ERZ504482 (study PRJEB26092, sample SAMD00036237) | human gut metagenome | host: Homo sapiens | study: EMG produced TPA metagenomics assembly of...
CGGAAGGAAAACGATTTTCTTCTTATAACGGCTTCTAGGCGGTACAAGCCTTTCATAAGCACGTCCGATGTACAGCAGACTCCGAAGGGCATGCTTTTCGTTGACCGTAGACTGATGCTCGCCGAATATGATCACATTTTCCTCCTGCGTCAAAAGAAATATCGTTTTGAAAATTCATATAGATCGTATTGTCTACACGGAATCTCCGAATCTTCGTTCCTTCCGGCAACGGCTTATCATGGATTGCATTAAAAAAGCGCGATCTCGTTTGCTTCTGCTGATTCATCCTCATAGAACAGATCTACTAAAGACACTGTTTTAATTTCTCTGTTTCATTTTTTCTTGCCATAGGCTCTCCTTTCATGTGCATGAACGAACCCTGTAGTACAGGCGGGAAAATGCTTTTAAGCTTGCTGCTTTAGGTTTACTTTCGCCAAAAGTTTTCCTCTGAAAAGAAAACTTTTCCCTTTTTAAGACCTTCTCTTAAAAATCAGTATACGGAAAAAAAGAACTGTTCTACAAGACTATCCACGCAAAAACTGTTGTTGTATTGTATCGGGTAATTTTGAGGGAATTCCTCAGACCGGCGAAACTGCCGGTATCTTTCACAGAAAGAATTTCTGTGAGTAGACTTACTATAGCATATCTATCCTCTAAAACAATAATATTTTTCATCCACTCCATTTAGAAAAAACACTGAAACAAAAGTGGATTTTAGCCTTCACTCATTAAAAACATAGGAGCACGGGAACTGCAAAAAGGGGTCTGTCGCTTTAACGATTAGTAAATCGTGAAGCGGCAGCTTCCTTTTTCTCGATTTTCTCTATATAATTGCGCTGTGTCTATTGAAACGATAGTTTTTTTTACGTAAAAAACGCCGTACTTTAACACAATCCAAAACTGGGTATCTGTAGGCTGCGGTCCGACTGTCAGCCATACAATGTATTCAGAGTCAACTCCATGCTGTAAATTAAATACTGGTTTCAACTGTCCATTTCCCATTGCATCTTCTTTCATCCGCATAAAGGTTGCATCTGGATCTGTTTTAGAATAACTGTTCCATTTTTCCACAAATATGCAGATTTTTTTGTTATATCCTTTTAAACTGGTCCAGATAGTCTTCTAATGTTTCGATATTCTTTTGCAGCCGAGTTTTTCGTTTCCCGATACCATGTTACAAATACAATGTTTTCTTCCTGTTTTAATGCATACAGCATTTTTTCGCAGCCGTTTTACATGTTTCATTTTAACAGTATCACCGTAAACAATCTGAATACCGTAAAGCTGTTCGCATTCTGCAATAAGATCTGCGATTTTAATCAATAACTTCTCCTGACTTTTTTGTTACTGCATTTTTCCATCACAAATGTGTATTTATTCGCACAGGTTTCGATTTTTGTGCCGTCTATAAAAAATCGATTCTCCGGAAATTTCTCCAAGCTCATAAAGAAGATTAGACATTTCAGCGAGAATCCGTTTCGCACACGGTGCAAAATGAATACTGCGAAAACGAGCAAAAGTGGCATAATCAGGAACTGGTTTACCTTCTAAAAGATACATAAAGTTAATATCCCGTTTACAGTTTAATTCCATAGCCTCCACAAACTGACTCAGCAACCGCACAGAATCGTCTACCGGAATAATTGTTTCTAAGTTTAGGTTTCTAAGTTTAAAGGGAGTTTTAGTTGATATCCCTCCTCATTTAAAGTATAATTCTTGTGTAATAATATAGGGGTTTGCATACTTATATTTTACACCAACAGCCAGACTTTTCAAAGCCTGGCTGTAAATTTTTTGTATAGAAAAGAGGCCGCGCACTAATTACTTAGGCGTACAGCCCCATTTTTTTCGACATTCTAACTTTTTGAAGTGTCTATTTATTTTCTTTTTTTACTCTGATTACAGAAACGCCCGCAAACATTGCCACTGCTATGAACATCATCATAAATGGTACTGCAAATGGTGTTGCGTCTCCTGTCTGAACAGTTCCCGGTTTCACTTCCGGCGTTGTCGGTGTTTCCGGTGTCTTTCCTTCTTTCGTCGTCGCTTTCACAGATGCTGCCGCTGATTTATTTCCTGCTGCATCATATGCTACAACTTCGATCGTGTACTCTGTCTTCGGAGTAAGTTTTGCGATCTCTGCTGTAAGAACATCGTCTTTTACTGTTCCGATTGACTTGCCGTTTACAAAGATTTCGTATCCTGTCACTCCTACGTTGTCTTTAGATGCTTTCCATTCAATCTTCACTGTTGTATCAGTTTTATCTGTTACTTTCAGATCAGAGGGTTTTGTCGGAGCTTCTTTATCTTCTTCCGGCTTCGGATCTGGTTTCTGCTCTTCTTTCGTCGTCGCTTTCACAGATGCTTTCTCTGATTTATTTCCTGCTGCATCAAATGCTTCTACTTCGATCGTATACTCTGTACCGCTTCCAGTATCTTTCAGCTCTGCTGTAAGAACATCACCTTTTACTGTTTCAGCAAGTTTTCCGTCTGCATATACGTTATATCCTGTTACTTCTACGTTATCTGTAGATGCTTTCCACTCAACTTTCACAGTTGTCGTGGTTGTCTCTGTTTCTTTCAGATCAGACGGTTTTGTCGGAGCTTCTTTATCTTCTTCCGGCTTCGGCGAAGTTGCAAGAAGCGCTTTTCTTGCATCCTCTAAGTCTTTCTCTGCTTTATCTACTGCTGCCTGATCTGTCGGATTTTCAAGAACTTTCTGCGCAGCCGCGTATGCAGCTTCAAATGCAGCTTTTTCTTTTCCATCTTCAAATGCGTCTAATACAACTTTGTCTGCATTGTTTAATTCTGCTTCCAATTTTGTTGTATCAACTTCGCCTGATTTCACCGGAGTGATCTTCAGGTTATCAAGAATGAGGTCTTGCTGTCCGTAAGCTCCTCCCGGCTGTTTTGCACCGTTTGCATAAATACCGAACCATGTCTGTCCGCTCTCGCTTCCGGTAACCGTAAACTCATGATGACTTGCTTTACCTGTTCCTGCCGTTGCCGCAAGGTAATCATTATCTGTTGCGTTGTTAAAACTCTCTCCATCTCCAAGCACAACCGCATATGCAGATGATCCTGCCTCATAATCGAATTCTACTTTATATGTCTTTCCTGCTTCAAATCGGAAGTTCTGCGGAATCGTATGATACAAAAGACCTGTTCTTCCCGAACCGCTTCCACTGTCGCAGTGCTGTTTCAGCGACCATTCGCCCTCAATTACATCATTGATCACATAACCGCCCCAGCCGACAGATGTATATTTTCCGTTATCCTGAGACAGATGAAGCTGTCCGTCGCCGCCTCTTTGTGCCGGTCCTAAAACAAACGGATAATATCCTGATGTTACGGATTCAAAATCCTGCTCGAAAGAACCGTCTTCTTTATAGTTTTCAATCTTCTTGTCGATAATTCTGATATCGTCAAAGTATGTTGCTCCATCACCTGCCGCACGGCTGATCGTCAATGTTGCAGTTTCTTTTTCCGCTGTAAACGGAACGTAAACTCTCTGCATATAGGAAGCTTCATTGCCGCCTGCATGTTTCTGATCACTTGCCACATAGTTCTGAGCGATTGATTTCGTCGTATATGCAGACTCTTTGATCGTTCCTGCATTTACTTCTACCGTCGCTTTACTGTCGCTTCTGTTATCAACATAAACTTCTGCAACATAATCTTTGCCTGCTTTGAGCCCTGTCAGTTTTGTGCTGACTGCAACGTCTTCTGCCGGGCTTTCGATTGTCAGACGCTGATCGCCTGTCCATGCTTTTGTAACTTTTACGGCATCGTTGTCTGCTCCGCTCCAAACGTCTGCATCCACTTTGTCGCCGTCTGCATAAGAGTTGAATCCCGGATCTTTCACTGATGTCGTCTCACCGAAGTTAACTGTATCGGCTGTCGGCATTTCTTTTCCGTCAGTCACGATTACGTAAGCTGTTTTTGCTTTTGCTTCAAGCGTGATCTGTCCGTTTGAAACCGGAACCGCGATCGCTTCTCCACGTCCCTGATCTGACAGCTCATACATTGTAAGATTTCCTGTAAATCCGTCCGGCACATTCCATGTAGATGTTCCGCCTTCCAGATTGTAGTGATACAGTTTCGTCTCTTTCGTGTCGCTATCTGTCCACGGAAGCAGATAATAGAAATGATCGTTTGTCGCACTTAAAACTGTTTTATCATTCAATGTGATCTCGCGTTCGATGATCTCATCAGATCTTTGTGCTTCATTTCTTGTTACAACTACTTTATCATCACCATTTTTCAGTGTGATCTGTTTTTCCTGGTTTCCGACCGGTGACTCGCCTTCTGCGTAGTTCTCCCAATCGATTACCTGATAGTGCTGAAGGAATTTTGTCGGAAGGTTTTCGGCAAATGTCAGGTACAGATAATTATTGAAATCCTGATCTCCGCCCCATCCTTCAAATCCTTCCAGTTTATATCCGCCGAGAAGCGGGTTGTCAGCCGCTCCGCCATGTCCTACCCAGTTAAGAACCTGTACGTCTCTCATGTCGTTTCTGAGGAAACGGATGATGTCACTGTTCAAACCTTTTGTAGCTGATCCGCCGTATGGTCCTTCTGTTGCCCAGTGTGACCACGTGGAATCATACTCGCCTTCGTACGGGAACTCTGTGGAGAATCTCCATCCGAGAGAGTTAATCTCTTCTGCGATTCTTCTTGTCTCCCACGCATTCTGATACCATACGTCAAGATAGATGAAGTCCATATTGTCGGCGCCTGCTTTTTTCACTGCTGCCGCAATCTCATCCGCCGATGCAAGTGTTCCCTGTGAATCTTTTACATATTCGCCTTTATCCCAGTCGAGACTTAAAAAGGTTCGTATTGTTAATTCTGTCAAATAACTGTGCAAATCTCTTATATCTTGCCTGTGTTCCTAAATCCCAGATCTTATTGATCACGCGGGACTGGTCAAGCCATCCCCATCCGCCCTGCTGCGGTCCCATGATCATATCATCGTTGAAAGATCTCGCTTCCGGATAAGCTTCCTGTGCATTGACATGGATACCGATTTCTGTATCATACTCATGCGCAACGTCAAGAAGATCTCTGAAATCATCCACGCCGCCTTCTCTTTCGGAGATATCCGCATACTCGGAGTTCGCAGAGTCGTGACCTTCATTTCCGTAACCTTTCAGCATAACAGCCTGCGGAAGTCCGTCTGTTGCCAAAGCAACTTTCTTGATATTGTCCGCTGTCACCGAATACGGGTTTGTTACAGCGCTTCCGAAGTTCATAACGATTCTGTAGTTTACAAGGTCTTTCACATCCTCTGATCCATACGGAACATTGATGATGTCACGATAAGCAACTGCGGCATCCTGCCAGTCGATCGTCTTGTCTTCGTTCATATCCTCTGCGATACAAACTTTTGCATATGGAAGTTCACTAAGCGGGTAGTCATATGTAGCTGCCTGTGCCTGTCCGCCTTTATCTCCCGCCTCGTAATACCACTGAGCGCTTGTAAGGCTCATTGTGTCAGCTCCGCTGTTCATGATGACTCTCAGATCGTCTTCTGCCTCTGAGTTGCTGAACAGACCTGCGCTTAAATTCTTGTTTGTCAGGAATCCGTATACATATCCTACAGATTTCTGCGCTACGAATCCATCGTCAAATGTAATAAACTTATCTCCGCTCTTCTTTGTATCCGTGCTCTTAACAGCGCCTGCAAATGAAGCGTTTTCTTCTACCTGATCTACAGACAGAAGATTCAACTGCGGAATGTCGATAGAAGCAATCTTATCCGTTCCTTCTTTGCGGTCGATCTTTGTGATCTCCCATGTAAGATCATTGTCTTTTACACTGATCTCGACCGTCATGTTCATATTGATATTAATTTTTGTTTCTTCATCTTCACCTTCATATTTGAGGGTCATTTCATAAGAAGCTTTCGCCCCTTCAATCTTAGCCTTCACTTCAGGAGTGATCTCCTTGCCGTTGATCACAACTGTATTCACCTTTGCAAGATCTGATTCGTTTCCACGGAAGTAAACGTCATCTTTTCCTTTTACTTCATATCTTGCAACAACCGGGAAGTTCGGTCCTACATACACTTTCATGTAATCAGACTCGATGGATTTATAATTCTTAAGGTCGATCGGCGTTTTCTCGGAAAGTGTAAAGTTAAATACATTTTCTCCTTCCGCCGCATCCTGAACTTCAACCTCTTGTGTTATTGCTTCGTATCCCGGACAACTTGCCGCAGCTGTATAAGTTCCCACTTCAACATCTTCGATCTGATAAGCTCCGTTATCATCTGTTTTTGCTGATTTTGAACCAAAACGAACCGTTGCGCCTTTTAATGCCGCTCCTCCGTCTTTTGCCGTTACAGTTCCGGAAACAGTTGCGAGATTGATATATTCTGAAGACTGTGACTGTCCGTCTCTGTCTTTTGCAAATTCCCATGTATCTTCCATACATGCAGTCTCATTTACTTTCGCATCTGCAAATTTCAAAGACTGGTTTGCCGTTTTCACCATCACGCCCGGATGACCTTTTCCTGCGTTTGTTTCCAGCCAGTTTCCTGCGTTCTGATTGTTCGTTGTTCCGCTGATTCCGTTGACTGTAACTGTCAGAGCTTCCCTGCTCATCGTAACAGAGAACGTCATCTCTTTTCCGTTTTCCGGAGTCTCGAAATCTCCGTTCAAACTTCCGTATGAGCCTGAGCCGTTCTGCCAGTACCACTTGGAAGATGAATCATATCCGATATACAGGAAATCATTATCATTTACATATGAATAGAAGAAACCGAAGTTTCCGCTGTTGATCGGTGTAAATGACAGACTAAATACGTCTGCCGGCTTGATCGTGCGATCTTTGTCAAGCAGAAGCGCCGGTCCTGTTGCTCCCGCATAGCTATGTCCTCCGCCGTTCTGAGAGCCTGTCCGGATCGTGATCCATTTACGTCCTGCCGGAACTGTTTCTTCGTACTGTGCCGCCGGATCCCATTCCTGACCTGCAAGATTATCTTTATACAATTTCCATGTATTGAGATCCTCTTTTGTCTCTCCTACAACAACATCATTAAAATAAACGTCTGTGTATGCATCTCCGAATGTCGCGCCTCCGACTCCGACTTTACCCTGAACGTCTTTAAGAGCGACAAAGTTCGCCTCCGTTACAGTTGCCTTTGTTCCATTGACGTCAATTTCAAGGCCATTATCTTTATAGCTTAACTTAATTTCTGCCAACTGACCTTTTTCAAGTCTCGGAAGAGCAAGCGTATCATTCTGCCAAGCCTCGTTTCCGTCCTTTTTGTACTGCCACTTCCAGCTTCCGACATCATACATCAGAAAAGCCCAGTTATTGTCATCTTTATATTTTGTGACAATACGAAGCCTTGTTTTGTCTACGTCGCTGTTAATGCGAAGTTTCAAACTATATGCCTGATTTGTATAATCAGCTTTTTCTGACAAAACAAATGCTTCAGGTGTAGCGCTTCCGAAATGTCCGTTTGCATTACCGCTTCCGGATTTCAGATGTCCCATCGTGACCGGCTCTGCCTTGACAGATAATGCCGGAGCAGCGCCGAGCACTGTCGTCACTACCATCACGAGCATAAGTAAAGCTGCAGTTACTTTGTTCCACTTCTTTTTCATTATCCTCTTTTCCTTTCTTTAAATTTTAATATTAGCTCCTTCAGGACATAGAAAGAGCATCCTATCTTATATATCATAACTCTTTCACTTTTTTCAGTATTTACACTTTTTATCTTTAATGTTGATCTTTTGTTTGTTTTATTTATTTGTACTCATTTTTCACCTCGATTTTTGTATGTATTGCACAATATATTACCTCTCAATTTGTAACTATATCACATATTTCTTCTGTTCTTTATACAACAAGAGGGAGCTTCCCTCTAATATCTCAGTGAAAAACTCCCTCTTGTAATGTCCTTATTGATCTTAATGTATCTAATGTCCGCAATGTCCGCCGCAGGAATCGTGACCTTCTCCGTGTCCTCCACAGTTTTCATGATCGCCATGATGATCTTCTCCGTGATGGTCGCACATTACGTCAGGATTATATGAAAGGTTTCCTTCAATCAGCGCCTGAACCGCACTATCCGCAGAACCTGAAACTCCTCCATACAGTTTGATACCAGCCTCTGCAAGTGCGTTCTGCGCTCCTGCGCCGATTCCTCCGCAGATAAGAACCTCTACGCCTCTTTCCCGTAAAAATCCTGCCAAAGCTCCATGACCGCTTCCGTTCGTGGGGAAACAACTTCCGATGATTTCACTTCGCCGCCTTCAACTTCATAAAGCTTAAAAGCTTCCGAATGTCCGAAATGCTGAAAAACCTCTCCGTTTTCATAAGTTACTGCTACTTTCATTTTATTCATCCTCTTTCTTTATAATATAACCTTTTTCATAAGCGTAATGATTCCGCCGTGACATAGCGAATACTGTAAATTTATTTATCTGTACCGCCCTTCTCTGTCTCGCCTGCGATAACTTCCGCTTCTTCTGTCGTCTACCTGACGGTTTCTTATTTGGGTATTTTTTCTCCTGCCGGCACTGCTCTGTCGTCGGAAAGCATTTTCTCCCGTCTGCTCTGTATTTGACCGCCGGCGCTCTAATGCCTTTTTGCGTTTTCTTGCAAGCTGTCTTGCTCTCCTTCGCTTCACTTGCCGATATTTCAGCAGACTGAAAAGAACTGCCAACAAAATGATTACCAAAAGAACTACCGCTATTAACAGCTTTACATATATAGGCATCTCTGTTTTTTCTTCTTTATCCGTACTTTTCTTCCCGACGGATTTCATTTCCGGCTCAATATTATACCCTGTTTCTTCCTTAATATAATCCGCCGTCAGTTTCACTTCTACAGTTCCGACATTTTGACCTTTGTATAAATAGGTCAGCTTTCCGGCGGCATTTTGCCTGTCAGTAATCGTAATCTCATGCTCCAGAGATGAAACGTCAATTCCTTTCGGCAGAACAACATATGCATCTTCCGTTTTAAACTTCCTGACGCCATCGGGCTTGTCGTGTTCATTCAAAAACACTTTGGAAAAATTCGCATATACATAATCAAACATCGCCCTTGTATCTACATACACATCTCCCTGATCTTCCAAGACAACCGCAACAAGCTGCATATCTGCATTATCTGCCATAGTCACAAGAGTCGTTTTTGCCTGATCCGTATATCCGGTCTTGCCGCCCGTACAATAATCATAAGAATAATGTGCCCCTACCCAAAGCATCTTGTGATTCTGTTGGAACGTTCTGGATTCATTCACAAGGTTTGTAGGCGGAATCGTATAATTTAAAGTCTGAGTTACTTCCCGAAACTTGTCAAACTGATAGACTGCCGATCCGATCAACGCCATGTCATGCGCCGTCGTATAATGGTTTTCATCATACAGACCATTTGCATTCGTCCAATGAGATCCCGTACATCCAAGTTCCTCGCAACGTTCATTCATTTTCTGGATAAACGTCTCAAAACCTCCGCCCATCTTTTTTTCGCCGACACTTTCTGCGATTGCATAAGACACCTCATTGGCAGATGCAAGCAGCATACCGTACAGCGCATCGTTCATACTGAGTATTTCTCCCGGTCTCATCCCGATACTCGCATCTCCGTATTCCAGAAACGAAACGCTGTCTTCGGAAAAACTAAACTTCGTCATCCGGATCCGCATTTTCCAACGCCACAAGCGCTGTCAACAGTTTTGTAATGCTTGCCGGATAATGCTTATCGTTTATTTTTTTCCCCGTATAAAAGTCGCCCCGCTGTTCATCTCCATAACAATCGCCGAATTTGCATATACATGCGGTCCCTGCGGCCAGTTTTCCAAACCGTTTGTCTCAGGAACGGCATCATATGCCGCCTGTTTCTGCACCGCGATCGGGTCAACTACATCTTCTGCGTGTACGGCTCTTGACGGAATCAATGCTGTGCCGATCACACAGACTGCTGCCAGCACTGCCGAACATATACGGTTTCTATATTCCCTCATTATAACCCTCCACATCGATATAACCCTTCAGATTATTTTTCTCTAATAATTTATTATAACGATATTCTTTTTGTTTTACAAGTTTTAGATTTTCCGAAGTGTTATTAACTTGTGATAATGTCTCCTAAAGTATCACTTTGAGTTTTGTCTCTTTTTGGTATTCTATTAAAGCTATGAAAGAAGGTAAAAATTACATTGTCACAAGAACAACTGAAAACGCTGACTGTCATCAACCGTTTCATTGACAAGTCTATTTCCAGACAACAGGCTGCTGAACTTTTGGGTCTCTCCACACGCCAGATCACACGCTTAA
>ENA-OPYU01001002-OPYU01001002.1-human-gut-metagenome-genome-assembly--contig:-NODE-1002-length-10296-cov-3.089291_pt1 | contig 10296 bp, 17 predicted proteins | sample MGYA00242637_ERZ504482 | MGnify/ENA primary metagenome ERZ504482 (study PRJEB26092, sample SAMD00036237) | human gut metagenome | host: Homo sapiens | study: EMG produced TPA metagenomics assembly of...
CTTACCTTTCATCATAATGATGTTCTTCTCATAGTCAACCTTGAAGGTGGTAATGCTGTTGCTGGAATGGTTGGCAACGGCAATGTGCTGGTTATCCGGGAAGATTACAAGGTCTTTCGGATAGTCACCACTTACCGGAAGGACAAACTTACGCTCCAGAAGTCCTGTCTCAGCGTCTACTTCAAACATACCAACTGTATTCTCACCGGCTGTGGTACAGAACAGATGCTTTCCGTCTGGTGCAAGTGCAAGTCCGGATGCTGCATTGTGAGATACATTTCCATCCTCCTTCTTCGCCAGGGTAGAAACGCTCTGAAGCAGTTCAAATTCTGGAACATCTCCATTTCCGTTATAGCTATAAACCTTAATCTCATTGCTCAGCTCAAAAAGCACATATGCGAAACGTCCATCTGCACTGAAACGGATAATACGCGGTCCACTCTCTCTCGGGCATCTTACAATATCCACCAGCTCCAGCTTATCTGTCCGCTTATTGATACGGTAAACCTTGATCTGGTCAATTCCATTATCTACTGCGCAGAGATATTTATTATCCGGAGTAGGACGTACACAGTTTACGTGAGGACGGAAGTTACGCTCTGCAACACTTCCAAGACCAGTGTGGAAAACACCGTCCATAACACTTCCAAGACGTCCATCCTTATGAGTGTGTACAACGGTTACCTTTCCATCGTGATAACCTGCTACGTAAAGATATTTGCCATCTACGTCTGTAGCAAGGAAACAACCTCTCATGCCATCAATATCCACGCTGTTGATACGTGCCAAATCGCCATTATGATTACGCTTGAATACTGCAACACCCTCATCCTCGATAGAATAAAGGTATTTTCCATTCTTGGATACTGCGGTATAAGACGCATTACTAACTTCCACTTCACTTCTCTCTGTGAGAGTACCTTCTTCCAGGTTCACGTCATAAACCTGAATTCCCTTGCTGGTTCCGTGAGTATAGGTTCCTACATAAGCCACATATTTCTTACCCATTTGTCTAGCCTCCTACAGTCTCTTTCTGGAAACCGTCCGTTCACGCTGTTCTTCCGATCTTTTTTACAGCGTAGCGGGTCACTGTGCAGCTCTGAATATTACTGCATTCTCTATATCAGTAAATCCTCTGCCACGGTTCATTTATTACAGCCGCACTTTTATTACAGCAACTCGTATTCTGGTTTCTTTTATGTAATTGTGTCTAAATTATACCACACATCATTTTCAAAGAATCAAGCTTTACTGCATCCAGAGTTTCCATAATAATTTCATCTGTATGAGCCGCTGACAGGAACATGGCTTCAAACTGGGACGGAGCCATATGAATTCCCATATTCAGCAATTTTTTGAAATATTCTGCAAATGCCACTGTGTCAGAAGATTTTGCAGAAACATAATCTACAACAGGCTGTCCCGTAAAGAACAGGCTTCCAAGAGAGCCCACATGATTCATCTGGTAATTCAGACCTTTTTCTTTCACGATTTTTCCCATTCCACCGTAGAGAAGCTCTCCCTTTTTCTCCAGTTCCGTGTAAATTTCCTGATGGTCATACAAATATTTCAGCTGGGTAAGCCCGGCAGCCATAGCTACCGGATTTCCGCTTAAAGTACCTGCCTGATATACTTTTCCTGCCGGAGCAACCAATTCCATCACATCTCTTCTTCCGCCATATGCACCTACCGGCATTCCGGCACCAATGATTTTTCCATAAGTAACCAGATCCGGTGTTACACCAAAATACTGTGCTGCGCCGCCAAATGCAAGTCGGAATCCGGTAATCACCTCATCAAAAATAAGAAGGGCATGGTATTGGTCGCAAAGAGCGCGAAGTCCCTGCAGAAATCCTTCCCTTGGCGGAACTACACCCATGTTGGCTCCAACTGCTTCCACGATCACTGCTGCCACCTGGCCATCTGCCTGCTGAAAAAAGAGTCTCCACACTGCCAAGATCGTTGTAAACTGCCAGCATAGTATCCTCTGTACAGCCTTTTGGAACACCGGCACTGTCCGGCACACCACTTGTCATCACACCGGAACCTGCGCTTACCAGCATGGCATCACTGTGTCCATGATAGCAGCCTGCAAATTTGATGATCTTATTTTTCCCCCGTATAACCTCTTGCAACACGGATTGCACTCATAACAGCTTCTGTACCAGAATTGACCATTCGGATCATATCCACATGCGGGATTCTGTCACAGATAAATTCAGCCATTTCCACTTCGATCTCTGTAGCGCATCCAAAGCTCAGACCTTTTTCACAGGCCTTCAGAACACTTTCCCGTATTGCAGGAAAATTGTGTCCCAGGATCATTGGTCCCCAGGAATCTATGTAATCAATATAGCGGTTGCCATCTACATCATAAATATAGCAGCCTTCTGCACGTTCAATAAATCTCGGTGCTTCTCCTATAGCGCCATATGCACGCACCGGACTGTTTACACCGCCGGGGATTCTTTTTACCGCTCTCTCAAAAAGCTTCTCAGACTTTGTCATTATCCGATTCTCCCTTCCTCCATCATTTTTGCAATTTCTTCTGCAAAATAAGTGATATAAATCTGGGCACCTGCACGATAAGCTCCCACCGCCATTTCTCCAATGATCCGCTCTTCGTCGATCCAGCCCATCTTTGCCGCCGCCTTCACCATGGCATACTCACCACTTACACTATAGGCAGCTACCGGAACATTCACAGCCTTGGAGATCTCAGATACCATATCAAGATAAGACATGGCAGGCTTCACCATAATAATATCAGCGCCTTCTTCAATATCCATAAGAGCTTCTTTCATTCCCTCTCTTCTGTTGTGGAAATCCATCTGATAGCTCTTGCGGTCTCCAAAAGCAGGAGCACTTCCAGCTGCATCACGGAATGGGCCATAGAACGCAGAAGCGTATTTTACTGCATAAGACATGATTGGAATATTGGTATAACCGCCCAGATCCAGTTCTTTACGGATGGCAGCCACACGTCCGTCCATCATATCGGAAGGCGCGATCATATCAGAGCCAGCCTGCGCATGAGACAGAGCTGTTTTTTGCCAGAAGCTCCAATGTCTTGTCGTTGTCAACATCATGGCCGCAAAGAACGCCACAGTGACCGTGAGAGGTATATTCACACATGCACACATCTGTCACATAATACATCTCTGGAAATCTGCTCTTTGCTTCCCGAAGTGCCTTCTGTACAATACCATCCTGAGCGTAAGCGCCGCTTCCGACTTCATCCTTATGATCCGGGATTCCAAAAAGCATAATGCTGTTTACTCCTGCTTTTTCCAACTGCTCCAGCTTATAGGGAAGACGATCCAGGCTGTAACGGTACTGCCCTTCCATGGAAGGGATCTCTTCCTGGATTCCATTTCCTTCCATTACAAACAGCGGATAGATAAGAGAAGATTTGTCCATTCTGGTCTCTCTCACCATTTTTCGCAAATTCGCACCGCCCCTTAATCTTCTAGGTCTCTTAATCAGTTCCATTTTCTTCACTCCTCTTCAGTGTCTCAACCAGTTCGATCAGACTGTCGATGGTTGCTTTTTCTGACATATATGTCTGCATTCCATAAGAATCCGCCGCTGCACGAGTCTGTTTTCCAATACATGCAGCACGAACCCTGGAATAATCAAGTCCTTTGGTGCTCTCCACAAAGCCTTTCACTGTGGAAGCACTGGTAAATACAGCCAGGTCAATGGTGCCCTCTTCAAATTCTTTCTTCTCATTAATAAGAGGACTGCTTACATATCCGGTCTCATAAGTCGGAACATCATCCACCTGTGCACCTGTTTTTTCAGTTCTTCTGCCAGCTCCTTGTTTCCAAGGGAGGCTCTTGGAATCAGAATCTTTTCTGTTCCATTTAAAAGAGCGCCAAGTTCTTTTCCAAGGGTATTTCCATCATAAACAGAAGGCATGAAATCCGGATAGATTCCTCTTTCCAGAAACTTCTTCTTTGTGCCCTCACCGATCACCGCGATTTTTTGCATTTCCAAGAGAACGCAGGTCGATCTTCTTTTTTCTCCATTTGCCTAAAGAAAACTTCCACGCCTGCAGGACTTGTAAATACCAGCCAGTCATAGCTGCGGATATGAGAAAAGGCCTGGTACAGTCTGCTCTGATCCTCCAGAGGGATAATACTGATGGATGGAAGTTCCAGTACTTCTGCACCTTTCTCCCGAAGAAGGGCCGCAGTTCTGGAAATATTCTCCTTTGGCCGGGTGACAAGAATCTTCCAGCCTGCCAGAGGTAATTTCTCATACCAGGCAAAATCATCTGCCAGAGTGCAGACCTTTCCTACTACAATAATGGCCGGTGTCTGGATTTTCGCCTGATCAGAGGCTGTCTTTAATGTAGCGACAGTTGCCACGACTCTTTGCTGACCAGCCGTAGTACCCTTGGATAAAACAGCAGCCGGCATATCCGGATCCATTCCAGCTTTCATAAGGCCACTGCAGATATCCTCCATGGCAGTGATTCCCATGAGAAAAACAAGAGTTCCTTTTGTATGTACCAGCGCCTCAAAATCAATGTCGTACTCCATTCCCTTGCGCTTATGTCCGGTGATAACATGAACAGACGAACAGAAATCCCGATGTGTCACAGGAATTCCGTTATATGCAGGTACGGAAATCGGGGAAGTCACACCAGGAACTACTTCATAAGGAATGCCCTCCTTTGTGAGAAGCTCCAGTTCCTCTCCTCCTCGTCCAAAAAAGGAAAGGATCGCCGCCTTTCAGTCGTACTACCCGGTTGCCCTTTTTTTCGCCTCATCAGCAAGAACCTGGTTAATCTTCTCCTGGGACATAGTATGGTGGCCGGCACGTTTTCCCACATTGATCAGTTTTGCAGAAGCAGGAATTCTGGTCAGGATTCCCTGTCCTACCAGGCTGTCATAAACAACCACATCTGCCTGTTCCAGAACCTGGGCACCTTTCATTGTCAAAAGCCCACATCTCCAGGACCAGCTCCCACCAGCCAGACTTTTCCGGTTCATTTTTGTTGTCTTCCTGCTAAGCCAGACTCTTTGTATTCCACTTTGCAGCGCTCCTGCAGTTCTTTTGCAAGAGAAGTTCCCAGATTTTTCTGCATCTGAAGGATTTCCTGCTTTTATATCCTTTCAGATAATGTCCAGTCTTTTCTTCATAGTAAAGACCGGTAAGTTTCAACTGACCATCTTTGATTTCTCCATAGGCAGCTACCGGAGAGGTACATCCGCCATTTAAATATTTTACAAAGGCTCTCTCTGCTGTTGCAGCCTGATGGGCCTGCAGATCATCATACCCTTTCAGAAACTCATAATCCAGACCATCAATTCCCTGAACTGCAAGAATTCCCTGTCCCGCTGCCGGAATCATTTCTTCTGTATCAAAATACCTGCTGATCCTGTTTTCAAGCCCCAGACGTTTTCAAACCGGCGGCTGCAAGAACTAACGCAGAATATTCTCCACTATCCAGCTTTTCCAGTCTGGTCTGAAGATTTCCACGAATACTTTTCACCTGCATATCCGGGTAAATTTCTTTCAGCTGCAGCTTTCTGCGAAGGCTGGAACAACCGATAGGCTTCAAAGGATCCAGAACATCACAGCCTTTTGGGAGAACCAGCACATCTCTTACGTCTTCCCTTTTTGAAAAAGCAAGTATGGGGAGCTTCTCCGGGACTTCCATAGGCATATCCTTCAGGCTATGAACAGAAAGCTGACTTCTGCCCTCTAAAAGCGCCCGATCCAGTTCCTTTACAAAAAGGCCTTTTCCTCCAATCTTATCCAGAGTACGGTCCAGTATTTTGTCTCCTGTAGTCTTCATGGTCAGGATTTCCACATCCATTTGCGGATGCCTGCATACAATATAATCCTTCACCATCTGGCTTTGCAGTACGGCAAGCTTGCTTTCCCTGCTTCCGATCACAACTTTTTTATTCATAACTATCCTCATCTTTTTCCAGTTCTTCCAGAAGTGCCTGCACTTTTTTCTCTTACTGCCTTAGCCTTTTTGTGATTGACACCGCTGGCCGTGATTCCCACTACAATATCATCCTTCAGACAAATTCCGGGAAAGTAAAAATCGCACAAATTCTTATCACTTGCAACATTTACATAAATTCCCTCTTCTTTACAGGTACGGTAAATTTCCTCATTTAACTCACTGTTATTCGTAACAGCCAGCACCATATAAGCCATAGAGAAATCTGATTTTTTCACAGGGCGGGGCTGGATCTGAATTTTTCCCAGCTTGCCCAGTTCCCAGAGATCTGCTGTCATCTTCGGCGCAATTACTGTAATATTCCTGGTAAATAATAATAATGCTTTCACTCTTCTTGTGGCAATGGTTCCCCCACCCACTACCACAATATTCTTATCCGATAGATCCACATACAGTGGGAAATAGCGCTTATTTTTCATATGTTTTCTCCAGTCCTGCTACACATTCCAAAAATGCTTTCTCATTCACACTGTCTCTCAATGCAAACAGCATTTTATTTACAACCTTCCCCATTGCAGTATCCACTGCATTTATCAACTTCTCTTTTTCCTGCTCATCCATCTGTGTTGTTTTTCAATGGCTTCATGATCCGCAGGTTAAAATCATTCACTGCATTCTCTTTGATTTCCTGAATTCTTGGTATCAGTTCCTTACCATCTAACCATTTAAAAAAATTCATCCATCTGATCTCTCACGATCAGTCCTGCCGCCTCAAGATTTTCCTGAAGCTCAGCCGGAGTTTCTTCCATGCGGAAGCTATCCATATCAAACAAGGTTATCCCTTCGAATTTTCCAAGCTCCGGTTCAATATCCCTTGGAACTGCCAGATCAATGAGAACAATACTTTTTTCCAGTTCCAGATTTTCAAACAGTTCCTCACGCAAAGTAAAATTCGGACTTGCCGTAGCACTGACTACAAGATCACACTTAGGCAGATAGTCCATTCTTTCGCCATAATTAATTCGTTTACATCCAAATGGAATATTCACCATTCCGCTGCGATACTGACGCACGGTTACAGTCACATCTGCACCGGCTTCCATAAGAGCCTGGGCTGCAACCTTTCCCATTTCTCCATTTCCGATCACCATGCAGACCTTATCCTGTACGCAATAGCCCTGTCTGTCAAGCATTTCTATCGCCTGATGGATCACAGACGGATTCCCATGAGAAAATGGCACCTCAGTTTTAATCTTTTTTTCCTGCTGTTACAGCCATTCGGAAAAGCACTTCAAGGGCTCCATCTGTTGTAAAATGCTCTCTGGCAATTCCCAGTGCATCTTTTACCTGAGTAAGAATCTGATCTTCTCCAAGTATCTGGGATTTTAGACCGGATGCAAGGTAAAACAGATGTTCCACAGCAGCATGGCCTTCACGCTTTGTAAAATATATCTCGTACTGATCATCATTAATATTTTTCAGTTTACAAAGCTCTTTATATAAAGAAAGCTCTGCCTCATCATCCACACTTGTCCATACTTCCAGGCGATTGCATGTAGAAAGAATAATACAGCCGTCTATTCCCGGCTGTTCCTTTAATTTTTGCCATAGCCTCCCCTGCATTTTTTCTGGTAAATGCAAACAAGGCTCGTATATCTACGGGAGCCATACTATGGTCTATTCCAATCATAGAAATACTCATCTTATGTAATTCTCCTTAAATATCATTTTCTGCCACTGCTCATTTTACTAATTCCTGCGTATATTGTCAATAAAGCCAGGCAAAACACAGCAATAAAAAATGCTCCCAGACAGACTATTTTCCACAATCTGCCTGGAAGTTTCTCCTATACGATTTCTCTATCCTGTTTCAGGATTCTCTGTGAGTTCCTCTTACCACCTGGATTCCCCTGGATTCTATCATCTCACAGATTTTGGCAATTCTTGGGCACTCTTTTTTCTCCCTGTCCAGACGACAGGCTCCCACATGCATTACCTTAATTTCTTCGCTGACCAGCCTGTCTAATTTTTTCCAGAATTCCCTCATCTACATCCGGTTCTTTGGGATTTGTACTTTTGCATCCATTACAGGTCATCATTGCTCCCAGAAGTGTGTCCGGAGAATATCCATCAAAAAAGTCACTGCGATTCTGAAAGGCCTTCAGGCATCCCACTCTGGCACACACATTATTGGAGTGAAGGCAGGTCAGTGTTCCAATTTTAATCATACCGCTTCCCTCGCATGTTCCACAAAGAGTTTTCGAATACTTTCATATTCCCCCAGTCCTTTCAGAACTGTCTGCACTTCATAGCCAGCTTTGCTGATGATATTTTTCCAGGAGTCTTCTTCCTCTCCTGCCATGTCATTTTTTCGCATGGTCACCGGCAACGATCATAAACGGTGCGATTACCACTTTTTTTACCCCGCATTTTCCAAGCTGTTTCAGGACCTGGTCAATTTCAGGATAACCTTCCACAGTTCCTACGATCACATTTTCATATCCCATATCCTTGACTCTGTAATCCAGTGCGGCATAAACAGCATTTGCGTAGTGCTCGGTTCCATGCCCCATAAGCACAAGTGCCGTTTCCTTATCCTTAATTACAGGGAACTCATCTGCAACCGCTTTCACCACATACTCATTATCTTCTTCTGTTGTAAGCAGAGGAGCTCCGAATTTCACAGACTGAAAATGATCTGCATACGCCAGAACATCCTTTTTCATAAGATCATTTTCCACACCGTTCATTACATGAGTAGGCTGAATGATCACCTCTGTAATTCCATCCTTTTTCATACGCTCCATTGCTTCTGTCACATTGTCATAGTGAATATGATCTCTCTTTTCAATTCTGGCGAGAATCATTTTGCTGGTCCATGCGCGATAAATTTTACAATCTGTAAAAGCAGCTCCAATTTCTTTTTCAATCGCATCAATAGTCACTGCTCTGGTATCTTCATGACTGGTACCAAAGCTGACTACAAGGATCCCTTTTTTGCTGTATCGCTCATTCAGATTTCCTCCACTTTTCCTTATTTTTCACATGCAAAGGATGGTATGTAACATTCAGCATGCCGTATTCATCCTTTTTTACAGTTGCATCTACTTCATACAACATATGTATAAAATCTTCTGTAATGACTTCTTCCGGAGTTCCGCAAGCCACCAGACGACCGTTCTTCATGGCATAGATCCGGTCGCAATATGCTGCTGCAATATTCAGATCATGCAAAGCACCGATTACGGTAAATCCCCGAGACATTTTTACAATATCCAGAAGCTGAAGCTGGTATTTGATGTCAAGATGGTTGGTAGGCTCATCCAGGATCAGACAGTCAGTTTTTTGCGCCAGAGCTCTTGCCAGAATGATTCGCTGCTGCTCACCGCCAGACAGACTGGCAAAAAACACGGTGCCGATAGGGAAGCATTCCCACTTTTTCCAGACACTCTTCCACGATCTTATAATCCTCGGCATTATCCCGTTCCATGGTTTTCTTATGAGGAGCCCTTCCCATCATTACAATTTCCTGTACGGAAAATTCAAAATTATAGTAGTTGTGCTGGGACACCACTGCCAGTGCTTTTGCAGAATCCTTTACCTTATATTCGTTCAGCGGTTTTCCATCCAACATGATCACACCGGTATCTGGCTTCAGTACACGGTAAATACATTTCAGCAATGTACTTTTTTCCACTTCCGTTTGGTCCTATAATTCCTACAAATTCCTTTTCCTTTATGGCTGCGTCAATTCCCTTAAGAATCTCATTTCCGCCAAGCTCCACATGGATATCAGAAGCTGTCAGTTTCATGATTTCTCACCTCCGAATCCATAAGATCTGCGTACCAGCAGATAAATAAAGCAAGGTGCTCCGATCATGGATACCAGGATTCCGATTGGGACTTCACTCTTGGGAATAATGATCCTGGAAGCAACATCTGCCCAGATCAGGAAAATGGAACCGCTAAGTGCTGACAGTGGAAGCATTTTCTTATGATCTGTTCCAAAGAACATTCTTACCACATGAGGAATAATGAGTCCTACAAATCCAATGATACCTGCGGAATATACCACAAAATCCAATCAGCAATGCTGTCACCACAAGATACACCTGACGATATCTGTGCAGGTCAGTTCCTAATGTGATGGATACCTCATCTCCAAGCAGCATCATATTGAGAATACGGCTCTGGGTGCAGAAAAACAGGGTTGCTATAAAAAGCGCAGGGAATAATCACAGCCAGATTTTCCCATTTCGCACCTGCCAGACTTCCCATCAGCCAGAAAGTAACTGTCTGGATTCCATCTCTGTCGCCCGCAATATAGACAACAAAGTTTGAAAATGCACTGCACACACTTCCAAGTGCTG
>ENA-OPYU01001003-OPYU01001003.1-human-gut-metagenome-genome-assembly--contig:-NODE-1003-length-10293-cov-3.912847_pt1 | contig 10293 bp, 8 predicted proteins | sample MGYA00242637_ERZ504482 | MGnify/ENA primary metagenome ERZ504482 (study PRJEB26092, sample SAMD00036237) | human gut metagenome | host: Homo sapiens | study: EMG produced TPA metagenomics assembly of...
CGCCGGAAAACCAGCTGGACCATTTTTGTCATCGTAAAGCTTCTTACGCTCAGCGGCATTTCCGCCTTTCATAAGAACATCTCCATGACCGGTAAGAAGCATAACTCCCATTACAAGAGCTGCTATAGTCAGTATCATATCAAATGAATCCATATTCATATTAACTTATTCTCCACTTCTTTTGTGTTATGCTGCTGCCCGCGGTCTCAAAGACATGCAGCTGTCTTTTCATCCATCTAGAGCGTGTTTGTTCGTACTCAGTGACCAAAAACTAATTGTTACTGCTCACTGCAAATTTTCCGGTCAGATAAATGATCTTTTAGTAGAAGCACACGATCGGCACATTGGTATCAATAATGCTGTAAAGAGTAGCTGCTGCATCCAGCGGCATATTGATACATCCATGGGATCCGGCGTAGGTATAGCGGTCACCACCGAAATATACCTGCCAGGTAGCGTCATGGAAACCAATTCCGCCGTTAAACGGCATCCAGTAGGTAACCTGGGTTTCGTACTCGTAAGTGCCGTCCGGCTTCTTCTCTCCACGAAGCACATCCGGGCTCTTCTTATAATACAGGGTGAAAATTCCCGGAGGTGTGGCTCTGTCATCATAACGGATATCTCCGGAAACAATGTCAGAGTCAAAGATGATGCTGCCATTCTGGTAATAGTACATGTGCTGACTACTCAAATCTACCTCGATATAGGTACTTCCAATGTCATTGTATCCATAAGAATTGGCTCTCATGGAATATACCGGTTCCCGTGTAGTCTGAGTGCCTGTACGGATCTCTTCTGTCAGCTGTGCTGCTTCTGCGTCCTGATCGATCTTCCAGCCATATGCAGAGCCATAAACAGAAACGGTACGGCCACTGGTCGTATTAAAGGAACGTGTTGTTCCAACTGTATCATGCTCACTTGCCAGCTGTGCCACAAAATCCTTGATATGCTGGGTAAAGGAAGCATCATCCTGCACCAGCTGTCCCTTGTCATCAAACTGCAGCCATTCCTTAAGGGTGCTTCCGTCAAGAGTGACTGTCTGCTCTCCAAATGTATAGGTAATGCTGGCCTTGGTATAATTATTATAAGCATCCCTGGTGGCCTGAAGGGTAGGATCATCGCTGGTCACTGCTGCCACTGCATATACATCCGGCGTACTTCCCAGATCAATGGATGTCTGGCTTCCGGAAATGGCGGTATCCAGCGCTTTATAGGCTTCCTTCACCTTCAGCTTGCTGCCCTCAGTCTCAGGAACAATGGTAAACTCGCTTCCCTCAAGCGCCACATATGCATTCTCCGGCTCAACCTGGTTTTCTGCCTGTGCACACTTTAATTCCTTTACTTCACTCTGAAGCAAACTCTTATCAAAAGTCACATTCTCCTGGGTGGTATAGCTTCTGGTCTCCATGAACCCTTTTACCCATTCATATGGCTTCTGCTGCTTCAAAAGATCCAGAACTTCTCCATCAGACACATAGCGGTAATTGATCTGGTTTCCGCTGATTGCCTGCGGCTCCTGGTTCCTCGCGGTAATCTCAATGGAATAATCCTCTACATTGCTTGCAATCAGCTGCTCTGTTTCGTAGGCAGTCTTATTGGAACAGTTGATTCCGTTAATATAGGTTCCCTCAAAGAATCTGTCTGCATAATAGTAACTCACTGCTCCATAAGCGCATCCTGCTGTCACCGCAAGAATAGCTGCCACAATTCCCGTAACTTTAAGTCCCTTATGCTTCTTCCTGGGAACAGGGATGATCTTCTCGTCCAGTTCCTCATCAGTAATAGGAACATAGGAAATCTTCGTCGGACGGGCAGATCTGGCTGCCGGCTTCGGAGACGGTCTGGCAGATTTCTTAGAAGTCTGCTTCTCAGGCTGGTTAGGTGCTGCCGCACCGGCAGAGTCTTTTCTTCGGTGCTTTCTGCCTTTATTTGAATAGGGCGGAATAATTTCCACCTGAAGCTCTTTTTCAGATGTTTCCGGTTCATCTGCAGATTCAGCGTCCTCTGAATCTTCGCTCTCTGAATCTTCTTCCTCTGAATTCTCTTCTTCAGATTCTGTCTCTTCCTCATCCCAGAAGTCCTCTTCTTCCGTGCTCAGCTCTGCCTCATCCTGGTCGTACTCTTCTTCCTCTGGATACTCCTCTTCAGAATCCTGCTCAGCCAGTTCTTCTGCATCGGAATCGTCTTCCCCCTCCCAGGAATCAAAATCGCTCTCCTGGTCATCTTCATCATAAAAGTCTGCGCCGTGGAATTCCTCGTCCAGATCTGCTTCAAGACCTGCCATAGCCGAATCTATTTTATCTTCAAAGTCTCCCGGGCTTCCCTGAGTATGCTTGTTGTCCTTACTCATGTATAAAACTCTCCTCTGATAAAAACACTGTTTGAACAAGGCTTCTCCATCTAATGGCGAAACCTTGTTTCATTATAACATATATTTTCCATTTTGTATCTTAAAATGTATATTTCCTTCAAAAGAATCCCTTTAATGTTAATTGCAATTCAAACTTCCACCCCAAGAGCTTATCCGTGAAAGTTAATTCTTCCGAAAGAATATGTGGAAGTTACCCTTTCAAACTGGAAACTCGGATTGCAATCGACCCTTTTTTTCAGCCTTAACAGCCTATAACAGATTCATTTTATTAAATCACGTTTACGGATTTGTAATCCTGGCTTTCACTGCAGACATAATTTTCTCTTCATATCCTTCATCACATAGAAATAAAGTACAATAAGAAGGACTGTTGCTACAATCCATGCAAATGGACTGGCCATGCATGCCATTGTATAACTCCTGGCATCTGCTGCAACAACTGCCATCACACCTCTTCCAATAAGCTCTGCCACGCCTGAGAGCATAGGAAGAAGCCCATATCCCATTCCCTGAAAGCCATTACGGTAACAATTGACCACATAAAGGGGAATCATAAACATTCCAACACAGCGAAGATATGTATCCACCATAGGGATCACCGCCTCTGCATTATCAGAGATAAACAGATAAGAAAAGCTTTTTTCCCACAAAAAACAGGACAAATCCTACAACAACAGCATATGCACAGCCAATCACATCTGCACACCGGAACCCCTGACGCACACGGTCCAGCTTACGCGCACCAACATTCTGTGCACTATATGTAGACATTGTAGTTCCTATAGCTACAAATGCCTGGGTAAAGATATTATCAATCTTAGAGCCTGCTGTAAAGGCCGCAACTGCATAAGAGCCAAGTATATTCAAAGAACTCTGTACCATCATGCCTCCAATGGCTGTAATGGAATACTGCAGTCCCATGGGAATTCCCACACTGATCTGTTTTACGGCAATATCACGGTTAAAACACCAGTCTTCTTTTTTCATCTTTAGTTCCGGCACGGCCTTCCACATATAAATCAGGCAAAGAACTCCTGACACTCCCTGTGAAATAACGGTAGCCCAGGCAGCTCCCGGCGCTCCCCAGTGAAAAAAGATAATAAATACAAGGTCAAGTACAATATTCAGTCCTGCCGCCAGAATCAAAAAGTAAAAGAGGCGTTTTGCTGTTTCCCAGTGCCCTTAAGATACTGGACACCAGATTATACAATACCTGGGTAAAAATTCCGGCACAGATGATCATAATATAACCATATGCACCATCAAAAATATCTTCAGGTGTATGCATGAATACAAGAAGCCTGTGCATTCCCAACATGCTTACTGCAGTCATAACAACTGCGATCACAGCAGAAAGAATTGCTGCATTACCAACCGTCTTACGCATCTCATCCATTCTTCCTGCTCCAAACTTTTGAGAGGTAAGAACTGTAACTCCTGTTGTAACCCCCATCAGGAATCCAATAATAAGGAACGTAATGGTTCCAGTAGCGCCTACCGCTGCCAGCCCCTTGGTTCCAACAAACTTTCCAACAATAACTGCATCTGCCATACTGTACAGCTGTTGAAAAACATTTCCCAGAAATACAGGAATAGTAAAATTCAACAGCATTTTCATGGGCTTTCCCACAGTCATATCTGTCTGCATATTCAGTTTTCCTCCATAAGCAAAAAATATCGTTTGAGAGGGATTATAGGCGATAATTTTTTCTACTTTCAAGGCCCCCTTTTTTTATTATTTTGCAACTATTCAGCAGGTGCTGTTCCCCGAGGTGTTTATTTGTGAACGCAGTCCATAGGATTGTATTATTTTAAGCGCTTGACAAAAACCATTTTCTGCCATACTATAAGAACCACATAACGAAATGTTAACGTGTGAAAGACATCTGTCTTTTTCGCGCTTACGTTTATATCTGCTGCCAGACTATGAACGGGAACCACGATCAAACGGCAGCACTACTATTTTTAAGAAGGGAGTTCCCCATGGGAGAAAAAGTTATAAACGCAGCCCTGCTTGGGCTTGGAACAGTTGGAACCGGTGTTTACAAGGTTCTGAAGAACCAGGAAGAAGAAATGACAGCCAAGATCGGCTGCAAGGTTAAAATACGCAAAATACTTGTCCGCAACCTGGAAAAGGCAGCTGGCAAGGTAGATGATCCGGCTGTCCTTACCAATAGCTGGGAGGATATTAAAGCAGATCCTTCCATTGACATTATAATCGAACTGATCGGCGGAATCGAACCTGCCAGAACCTATATTCTGGATGCTCTTCACGCAGGCAAGCACGTAGTAACAGCAAACAAAGATCTGATTGCCGTCCACGGAAAAGAACTTATGGACACAGCCAGAGCTTCCCATGTGGATTTTCTCTTTGAAGCAGCTGTAGCAGGCGGAATACCTATTATCCGTCCTTTGAAGCAGTGCCTGGCAGGCAACAACATGAGCGAGGTTATGGGTATTGTAAACGGTACTACCAACTTCATCCTCACAAAAATGTCCCAGGAGAATATGGAATTTAAAGATGCACTGGCACTTGCCACAGAGCTTGGCTATGCAGAAGCGGATCCTACTGCGGATATTGATGGACTTGATGCAGGACGCAAGGTGGCTATTCTCGCCAGCGTTGCTTTTAATTCCAGAGTGGTATTTGATGATGTTTATATCGAAGGAATCACAAAAATTTCCGCCAAGGACATCCGCTATGCAAAAGAGATGGGCTGTGCCATCAAGCTTCTTGGTGTTGCCCGCAATACTGAGTCCGGTGTAGAAGCTTACGTCTGCCCGATGCTGATTCCAAATGATCATCCTCTTGCAACCGTTAATGATTCCTATAATGCGGTCTTTGTCCATGGAGATGCTGTAGAGGACGCCATGTTCTTCGGACGGGGTGCAGGTGAGCTTCCTACTGCAAGCGCCGTAGTTGGAGATATTTTTGATATTGTGCGCAATATGGAAGCAAGGTGCTGCGGCCGTATCGGATGCACCTGCTATAAACAGCTTCCTGTGAAAAAAATGGAAGATACCTACAACCGTTACTTCCTTCGCCTTCATGTAGAAGACCGCTGTGGTGTACTTGCTGAAATGACGGAGGTTTTCGCCAAATATCACGTAAGCATTGCCCAGATCATCCAGAAAGACAGCCAGAATCAGGACGACCATCTTGCAGAGGTTGTTGTGATCACTTCCAAGGTTCGTGAGGGTGACTTTAAGACAGCGGTACAGGAGCTTTCCAATAAGTCTTCGGTAAAGCGTATTTCAAAGACTATCCGAGTTTATAGGAAGTAATTAGAAAAATCAAAATTATATTGTACATATGTTTATCTTAAGCATACAGTCAAAGGCACGATTCGTTCGTGCCTTTTTTATGTAATAAGCTGTTATATAAAAAGCCTGCCAAGGCAGAATTCTTTCTCATCAGAACTCCCATAGTAAATACTGCTAAAAATAGTTTACCAGAAATCAAAAAAATTGATGATTGAAAAATCCCAGATTTTTGATACTATATATAAGGAACAACAAAAGGGGAAATTTTATCATATAAAGGAGCACATTATGAGCAAAAAACCAACGGTTTTAATGATTCTTGACGGATATGGCCTGAATGAAAGACATGACGCAAACGCTGTATACGAAGCGAACACACCTGTCATGGACAAGCTGATGGCTGAATATCCTTTTGTAAAAGGTAATGCAAGCGGACTGGCTGTAGGTCTTCCGGACGGTCAGATGGGTAACTCCGAGGTTGGTCATATGAATATGGGTGCAGGCCGTATCGTATACCAGGAGCTTACCAGAATCACCAAAGAGATTCAGGACGGAGACTTCTTCAAAAATGAAGCACTTCTTGCAGCTATGAAGAATGCCAAAGAAAATGATTCCGCGATCCACTTCATGGGTCTTCTTTCTGATGGTGGTGTTCACAGCCACATTACTCACCTTTTTGGTCTTCTTGAAATGGCTAAGAAAGAGGGACTTAATAAAGTTTATGTACACTGCTTCCTGGACGGCCGTGACACCCCTCCGGCTTCCGGAAAAGGATATATCCAGCAGCTCCAGGCGAAGATGGATGAGCTTGGCGTAGGTGAGATTGGTGTTGTTTCCGGACGTTATTACGCAATGGACCGTGACAACCGCTGGGATCGTGTTGAGCTTGCTTACAACGCACTTACCAAGGGCGAGGGTGTTAAGGGAACCGACGCAGCTGAGGCTGTACAGGCATCCTATGACGACGGCAAGACAGACGAATTCGTTCTTCCAACAGTCATTGAGAAAGATGGCAAACCAGTTGCCGTTGTTTCTGATAAAGATTCTGTTGTATTTTTCAACTTCCGTCCTGACCGTGCACGTGAGATCACAAGAGCATTCTGCGATGACGAATTTACAGGTTTCGCAAGAGAGAAACGCCTTGACCTCACATATGTATGCTTCACAGATTACGATGACACCATCGGAAATAAGCTGGTTGCATTCCACAAGGTTCAGCTTCACAACACATTCGGCGAGTACCTTGCAGCTCACAACATGACTCAGGCACGTATCGCTGAGACAGAGAAATATGCTCACGTAACCTTCTTCTTCAACGGTGGCGTTGAGGAGCCAAACAAGGGCGAGGACAGAATCCTTGTGAAGTCCCCGAAGGTTCCGACTTACGACCTGCAGCCAGAGATGAGCGCTCCGGAAGTTTGCGAGAAGCTTGTTGCAGCAATCAAATCTGAGAAATATGATGTGATCATCATCAACTTCGCCAACCCGGATATGGTTGGTCATACAGGTGTTGAAGCTGCAGCTATCAAAGCTGTTGAGGCTGTTGATGAGTGCGTAGGAAAGGCTGTAGAGGCTCTGAAGGAGGTTGACGGACAGATGTTCATCTGTGCTGACCACGGTAACGCAGAGCAGCTTGTAGACTATGAGACAGGCGAGCCATATACTGCTCATACCACCAATCCGGTACCGTTCATTCTGGTTAATGCAGACCCGAAATATACTCTTCGTGAGAACGGCTGCCTGGCAGACATCATCCCGACTCTGATCCAGCTTATGGGCATGGAGCAGCCAGCTGAGATGACTGGTAAATCACTTCTGGTGGAGAAATAATCCGCTTATACAGCTCTGTTGCTTTAAAGGGTGCTGGCTTAAATGCCAGCGCCTTTTTTATTATGTCCTTTTTTATTATGGCACAAAAAGAACAGCTCTGACAGATTTTCCATCCATCACAGCTGTTCTATTATTCCTGATACCTATTGTCGCCAGCTCTTTCTGAATTATTGTTTCCCTTATACAACAACACGATCTAAATCGTACTTCCACTGTTTACTACTTCTTATATAAAAACTACTTCTCACTGAGCTCCTTCAAAAGCTTCTGAAGATGGCGGATATAATGAAACCCTGCACACAGAGTTACCGAAATAATAACAGACAACAGTGCAGCCATGACCACATATACCACAGCGCCAGATTTCGCCCCTGCTACCATACAGTAAAACAGACACGAAGACAATGCAGCTGCAAATACAGTGGAACCTGCTATTTTTTAATCCTTTTCGCATATCTTAGTCCTCCCAGATAGGGTGACTATAATCACCCTGTTATGTTTTTCATTTTAAACCCATAATAGAGATATGGCAAGAACAAAATGGACAGGAATTTGAGTGATGATAAAATACGACAGATTCTGGGAGACATTGAAAAAACGCCATATTTCACAGTACTATCTCATTAATGAGTGTGGAATCGAAAAAAGGTTATTGCGCAGACTTCGGGACAATGAAAATGTAGAAATCTTTTCATTAGACCGAATATGCACTGTTCTTAACTGTGATCTGGATGATATAGTAGAATACGTACCCAATAACCCTGATATCATTGAGGATGCGAAAACAGCCCAAAAAGAGGCAGCCGCATCACATCCTGTTCACACTCCATCGAAATAACTGGTGCTTCAGACTCCCACAGTATAAACCATACATAAACTATACGTGTCTCAGCTCTGATAAACACGTTTTTTTGGAAAAACGAATAAAAATTACTTACATTTTTATTTTTTTCGCACGGATGCCTAATTCTTTTTTTGCGGCTGAGTGGATAGAGTCTGGAATTATTTTTAGAGCATTTTGTTCTTTTTTCCATATTGTTTTTTAATTAATCCAGGGTATTAATTTTTCCATAAAGAACCCTGCTGCATAAAAAATCACCGCCAGGTGACTTTTCGCATTTTATCTGCGAATTTTCATCTGACGGTGTTTTTATCTTAAAAATTATTTATTCAACCTCTTCCGGCTCCATACTCAGCTTATGCTCCACTTCTGTGCCAATATCATACTTCTGTCTGTATTCCTTAAAATAAGTGTAATATTCCAGACTGTCTGTAGGATAAATTCTGGAGTTGTGAATGTGGATATCGGTTGTCTCTTCCCCACTTTTCATAAGTGCTGTCATAGCACTTGCACAGTGGGAAGCAATACGTCCAAAGCTGTTCAGAATATCGCTGAACACAGTTCCCTCTTCCAGTCCGCATTTGCCCTGGCTGAGGCGCTCTGCATGGCGCATCTTCAGTTCATCACAAAGTCTGGTGATTACCACGCCAAGTGGTGCAACACGCTGTGCGGCTTCTCTGTCATCGTTCATAAATGCATTGCAGGTCACATTGATTTCCTCACGGACTGCATCCATAACTACATTCAGCTCATCCCATGCTGTCTGAGAGAAATTCGTGTGGTTGTCATGCATTTCGTTGGACATATGTGCGATGTAGGAAGCGTGATCGCCAATTCTCTCAAAGTCATTGATAGTGTGCAGATAAAGGGAGGTCTGGCGCGTCTGGGCGGTGTTCATCTCACGTTTGGTGAGCTGGATCAGATACTCTCCAAGACGGCTCTCATATTTGTCGATCAGGTCTTCCTTACGCTGTACCTTGTCATATTTATCCTGCTGATAATCATTCAGAAGGTTCATAGCTCTGTTTACATTCTTACGAAGCTTCTTGGCCATACCATTCATAGCACGATGACACTGTCCGATTGCAAGTGCAGGATAATTTAACAGACGCTCTTCCAGAAGATCGAAGTCTGCCTCGTCCTCCAGCTCCTCTGCGCTGTCCTTAACCAGATAGCAAACCAGTTTCTCCAGCTTGGAAATAAACGGGAAAAGCACCACAACGGTAGCCACACGGAAAATGGTGTTCGAAAATGCGAATGGATACCGGAGTCATGATCATATCCAAAAATCCAAAATGAATGAACGCATTCAAGGTATAGAATACAATGGACCACAAGATCAGACCGAATAAGTCATTCAGCAAATATACAAGAGCTGTTCTCTTACCGTTCTTATTCGCTCCAACTGCAGAGATCAGTACCGGACATGCAGCACCAACACCGATACCAAGAACAATTGGAAATGCACTTGCAAAGGTGAGGATTCCGGTTACGGAAAGAGCCTGCAGCACACCAACTGTTGCAGATGCACTCTGAAGCACTGCGGTAAATGCAATACCTACCAGAATACCTGCAATTGGGTTGGAAAACATTGTCAGCATATCAATAAATACAGGACTTTCACGAAGAGGAGAAACTGCTCCACTCATCATCTGCATACCATTCATCAAAATGGCAAAGCCCAGCATAATGTTTCCAATATTTCGGTATACAGATCTCTTACAGACCATACGAAGCATGATACCGATTACAGCAACTACTGCTGAAATAGTGGCTGTAGAAAGAATACTTGCAATTCCACCGGAGCCCTGGATATAAGACAGACACAGAATCCATCCTGTAATACTGGTTCCGATATTTGCACCCATGATAATACCAATTGCCTGTTTCAGCTTCATCATACCGGAGTTTACAAAATCCGATTACCATAACGGTAGTGGCGGATGATGACTGGATTACACTGGTAACACCTGTTCCAAGTGCTACT
>ENA-OPYU01001004-OPYU01001004.1-human-gut-metagenome-genome-assembly--contig:-NODE-1004-length-10289-cov-2.371679_pt1 | contig 10289 bp, 19 predicted proteins | sample MGYA00242637_ERZ504482 | MGnify/ENA primary metagenome ERZ504482 (study PRJEB26092, sample SAMD00036237) | human gut metagenome | host: Homo sapiens | study: EMG produced TPA metagenomics assembly of...
GTTCTCCCATACGGAGTGGAAGATCTCTGTAAGAGTGTGGTTCTGTCTTATAAACAAGGATTCCTCCTGGACAGTTCATTGGTTTGATTGCAAAATCTTCCTCATCAATCACTGTTGTATACATATTTTCTTTGTAATGTGCCCAATGTCCAGATGTCTCCCAAAGTTGCTTATTTAACATAATCGGTGTAGAAATCTCTACATAACCTGCACGTGTATGCACTTCTCTCCAGTAATCGATCAGTGTATTTTTTAAGATCATTCCCTTCGGAAGGAAAATAGGGAATCCCGGTCCTTCCTCTAAGATTGTAAACAGTCCCAGTTCTTTTCCTAATTTTCTGTGGTCGCGCTTCTTTGCTTCCTCAATTTTTGCAAGATACTCATCAAGATCTGCTTTTTTTGTAAAAGATGTTCCGTAAATTCTTGTGAGCATCTTATTTTTCTCGCTTCCTCTCCAATAAGCACCAGCGAGACTTGTCAGCTTAAATGCCTTGACAGATTTTGTGCTGAGTAAGTGTGGTCCTGCACAGAGATCTGTAAATTCTCCCTGCTTGTAGAAAGAAATCACTGCATCTTCCGGCAGATCTTCAATCAGCTCCACCTTATACGGCTCTTCTTTTTCTTTCATCAATGCAATCGCCTCTTCCCTCGGAAGTGTAAACTGATCAATTTTCAGATCTTCTTTGACAATTTTCTTCATCTCTTTTTCGATTGTTTCCAGATCTTCTGTTGTAAACGGAACTTCTCTGTCAAAATCATAGTAGAAACCGTCATCAATTGCCGGTCCGATTGCAAGTTTTGTATCCGGAAACAGTCTTTTTACTGCCTGTGCAAGAATATGAGATGTTGTGTGGCGGAACGCATGTGCTCCCTCCTGACTTTGGAATGTATGAATTGTCAGTTCACAATCCTGGTCGATCTTTGTGCGAAGATCGATCACTTCCCCGTTCACTTCTCCTGCTGTCGCCATTCTTGCAAGCCCTTCACTGATATCTGCTGCAATCTCATATACAGACTTTGCTTCACTGTATTCTTTGACAGAACCATCTTTTAATGTAATTTTCATTGTTTTTTCCCCTTTTCTATTTTTATTGTTTTTTGTTTCTCCTATTGATCGTGTTTTCCGTTCTTCTGCCAAACAGAAAAATCCCTTGCAGCACAGATCTTGATACTGCAAGGGACGAGTATTTACTCGCGGTTCCACCCTGATTGAACTGGCTTTTGCCAGAACCACTTTCTTGATGATAACGGAATCACCGGGCTGTTTTCAGCCACTCCGAGGTAGTTTTCAGATGCTTCTGTAATAAGAAGTTTCCAGCACAAGACTTCTCTCTCTGTAATCTTCCACATCCTACTCGTCTCATCTACGTATTCTCTCTATTCTTTTGTAAGATACATTCGCATCACTGCGGAAAAATTCTCTCACCATATAGTTTAAAAATAAAATTGGATTACATCCTGCTGCAATTCCATACAATCTTGTATAGCCAATCTGTCTCCCAAGCAACAACGACCGATAAATATGAAAATTGTTGGATACAATTCCGATCCGGTCGTCCATACTGTCTACAAGCAGCGCACTGTATTTCAAGTTTTCATAAGTATTTCTCGACTTTTCCTCCAGAGAGATCTGTTCCTCAGCAATACCGTGTGAAACAAGATACTGTGCCATCGCAAACGCTTCTGTCACATCTTCTCCCCTCCCCTGACCACCAGATACGACCACTCGCGTCTCCGGATTCTCTTTCAAATATGCTACTCCTCTATCCAGCCGTCTCTTCAAAGAATTGGTAATCTTCTTTCCTCTCACCTGTGCGCCCAGCACAATGATCACGTCCAGCTTCTTAGGCGGCAGTGTAAGCATTGCAGAGCAGATGATCACCTGTACTGCAAAGAATACAAAATAGGCGATAAAATTCAATGTAAGCAATATGTACTGAAGCCATCTTGGGCTAAAATGTACAATTGCTGCCAATAGGAAATTGAACACCGCAAACACTATCCAGAACGCAGCAAATGTAGAATTCCATTTTCTTGTATAATAGCAGATAAAAAGATAATAGACAATCGCTAAAATTCCTATGACGATAAATCCTGTATGCATCTTCTCACCTCTTTACCCAAGCTGTTATTTTCCACAGCACTTTTTATACTTCTTACCACTTCCGCATGGACATGGATCATTTCTTCCGATTTTCTTCTCTCTGCGAATAGTACCGGATGCTTTTTGCTCTCTGTAAAGCTCCTTTTGTTTCTCTTTTGTGAAGATCTCGTCCCACTGTGGAAGTTCATATAACCAGTCTGCTTTTGCATCGACCATGTTCTTATATAATTTTTCTTTATCAAATCCAAGACTTACTTCTGTATCCTCATCCATCGTCTCAATCGGATTCGGTGTTTTCAAACTGTCGTTGATTCCGTCAAGAAAACCAACCATCGTCATTACATCCTGATCCGTATTTTTCGGCAAGTTCTTTCACTGTTCCTTTTACCTCTGTATCAGGATCATCCAGAAGCTGCTCGTAAATCGATGTCTCTATTGTAAAATATTTTCCCCCAAAAACTCTCTAACTGCTCTTTTGACAGGTTTCTGTCATAAGCCATATCTCTCCATTGATCTAATAAACATTTTTCGCTCATTGTATATTGCTCCTTTATCTTTAAAATCCATCTAAATCATTATATAACAATTTCTGTTTGCCGTAAACTATTATTTTAGGTATAATTACAGCATACCTATTCAGTTCAACAAGAAACTTGATCAAGCTATTTTTTCATGTTGATCGTCAATTCAAAAATATTTTTATAGTAGGAAAGGATTTTATCATGAAAAACATAAAACGTATCCTTGCAGTCATAGGTGTTATCCTTCTTATCGGAATGTATGTCTGCACTCTCATATTTGCTCTGATCGGATCTCCTGCATCAGACGACCTGTTAAAAGCCTCTATAGCCGCTACGATTTTAATTCCGGTTCTGCTTTACGGGTTTATTCTGATCACCCGGCTTTTAAAAAAATAAGAATAATCAGAACGATGATTAATTCATCAATTATATAATAACTCAACCAACTTTAAGGCTGCTGCGGTTTTTTCATGGCATTCATTTTCACCCATGTTGCCGCGCCGCCTTATCGCTTGTCTTTTCTTCAGGTATTCTTCCATCGTCATCATCCTTATTTCTGTCTCTCTGTCATTCCGGCGCATAAAATATACCTCCTCTTCTTGCTTTTTTCAAACCCGGTCTTATATCTTATGCTTTCTCTTTAAAAAATATTACAAAAGGATGGCGAAAACCATCGGCTTACACCATCCTCATTCTCATATATTCACTCTTTATTTCCCCCGGAAACAAAAGCCTCCGAAAGACAAAATCCATATACCTTTTACAAGAACCTTACTTTTAACTATGAATTAACGGTTACGATAAATAATATCATCTCTTCCCGGGCCGTTACTGATCATTGTAAACGGATATCCGACCTCTTTTTTCGATAAACTCTATATAATTACGGCAATTTTTCCGGAAGATCTTCGTATTTTCTGATTCCTCTGATATCTTCTTTCCAACCCGGAAGTGTTTTTAAGAACCGGTTTTTGCTTTTTTCAAGAAGAGTGTTTACAGGAAAATCTGTCGTTACCTCTCCGTCAATTTTCATAACCTACACATACCGGAATTTCATCCAAGTATCCAAGAACATCCAAAACCGTAAATGCAACATCTGTTGTTCCCTGCATTCTGCATCCGTATTTTTGAAGCGACACAGTCAAACCAACCGACACGTCTCGGACGTCCTGTCGTAGCGCCGTACTCTCCGCCGTCACCTCCGCGTCTTCTAAGCTCATCTGCTTCTTCTCCGAAAATTTCACTTACAAATGCCCCTGCTCCTACCGCGCTTGAATAAGCTTTACATACCGTAATTACCTGTTTAATCTCATACGGAGGAATGCCCGCACCGATCGCCCCGTATGCGGCAAGCGTGGATGAAGACGTTACCATCGGATAAATACCATGATCCGGATCTTTTAAGGAACCAAGCTGACCTTCCAAAAGAATATTTTTTCCTTCTTTCAAAGCATTATGTAAAAAGAGCGAAACATCGCATACATAAGGAGCCACCATATCTCTGTAGCTTACAAGTTCTTTATATAATTCATCAGGATCAATCAATGGTTTGTGATAAAGGTGTTCAAGCAATACAATTTTTTTGTTCTGCTACACGAACCACTTTCTCCTTTAGCAATTCATCGTCAAAAAGTTCACTCACCTGAAAACCGATTTTGCATATTATCTAGAATAAAACGGAGCAATACCCGATTTTGTCGAACCAAAAGATTTTCCTCCGAGACGCTCTTCCTCATAAGCATCAAAATTTTTATGATAAGACATCACCATCTGCGCTCTGTCAGAAACAAGAATCTTCGGCATCGGAACACCCCCGATCCACGATAGACTTAACTTCCTTAAACAAAATCGGAACATCCAACGCTACACCATTTCCGATGATACTTGTTGTATGATCATAAAATACTCCTGACGGCAGTGTATGCAGCGCAAATTTTCCATAATCATTTACGATCGTATGACCTGCGTTTGCTCCGCCTTGAAAACGAACGATGATGTCAGATTCTTTACCAAGCATATCTGTAATCTTACCTTTTCCTTCATCGCCCCAGTTTGCACCAACTACTGCTTTTACCATTTCCATTCCTCCTGAACATCGTTGCTTTTAAATAATTATGAGCGGTACTTATGAATAACCGCAGTTAGAATTATACTATATTTTTCTTATTATGTAAAATGTTATTTCGTTTTTTATAAAAGGATCATAAAATTGTTTTGAAACAAAGGAGCCAATAGATTTTATAATCTGCTATTGTAATTGCCCTGAAAAAGTATTAAAATAACAGATACATTCAGGATGTTTCTCCATTATACAGACGGAGCACATCTTCTTACAGAAAGGAGAGTCAACAAATTGAAAAAACTTGTTAAATGGTTTAGTATCTTCGCTGTCATCGGAACGGCGATCGGGCTTGCCGTCGCGTATTTCTGCAAGAACAGTTCCGACATTCCAGAGGAAAATGATCCTGCCGAGACCGAGGATGATGACTTTGATCTTGATGCCGATCTTCAACCTGCATCCGACAGAGAATATGTATCTTTAAAAAAGACTGATGATGACACAGATGGCGAATCCGAATCACTTGAAGAAAAATAGTACAGAAATATTCCGTGTATTTACTATTTTATACACAACTAAAAGCACGCCGGAACATAAGTTTCGATCGTGTTTTTCATTTCTCAAAAGCAGAATCTGTTCAAACTGATTTGTCAATTTTCCCTCTTTATTCCCATGCTTCATCAAGCAGACGAGCCGCATGCAAGACTTTTTTCATCGCTCATATTTGCATATCCTAACAGGATTACCGATTCGTTCTGTTCTCTGTCTTTTTCTCCCACATAATATTCTGACAGTCCGTATACTTTTACTTCTTTTTCTTCTGCCAAATCGGATTAACTCTTTTTCGCTTCTTCCATCGCAAAAATGAAGAAGAAGATGTACTCCTGCATTTTCTCCCGACACTGTAAACTCTGTTTTCATTTCTTTTAAAGTGCTCAGTAAAACATCATGTCTGCTCCGATACAAAGCTCTTGTTTTGTTCAGATGACGTTCATAATATCCTTTTTCTATAAATTTCTGCAAAATAAGCTGATCTACTTTTGATACAGTAGAGCTGATAAATCCGCACCGTTTTTTATACAGCGAACATACTCTTTCCGGCAGGACAAGGTAACTCATCCTAATCGCAGGAGCTATAGATTTTGAAAAAGTTCCGATGTAAATTACCTTTCCGCTTCTGTCATATCCTTGCAAAGCCCGGAATTTGGTTTTCCTTTATAACGAAACTCACTGTCATAATCATCTTCTATAATAAATCTCTCTTCTTTTTCCTGCGCCCATTTCAAAAGTTCCATTCGCCGTTTTATAGGCATAACTATTCCAAGCGGATATTGATGCGAAGGCATCACAAATGCGATATCTGCATCCGATTTACGCAGTTCGTCCACACGCATTCCTTTGTCATCCATATCGACAGTACACACTTCATATGACAAAATTTTTTAAACAGACGATACGCCTGCTTGTATGTCGGATTCTCCAATGCGATTTTATGTTCACCTCCTAAGATCATTCCGAGAAGCATTAAAAGATAGTCATTTCCGGCTCCGACAATAATCTGCTCCGGAGTGCAATTTACTCCTCGGGCCTGATGAAGGTAACTGCATATAGCATTTCTAAGTCCATATTCTCCCTGAGGGCAGCCGAGACGAAACAGTTCTGCCTTATCATCCACAAGACACTCTCGGGATAATTTTCGCCATATATTATACGGAAAGCTTTTCAGATCCACTCCGCTCGGAGTAAAATCATACCGGTACTTTTGTTCCCGTTGTTCATTATTTTCTCTTTTATTATTTTCCTGCGCATCTATCTGAAACAATCCGTCAATCTGACAAACAAAATATCCTCTGTAAGGCTGTGCCTCAATATAACCTTCAGACAGCAGCTGTTCATACGCCAGTTCCACCGTACTTCTGCTTACTTCCAAATGTGCGCTTAATGCTCTTGTAGAGGGAAGTTTCTCTCCGCTTTGTATCCGTCCTTTTTGATATCATCTTTTATATAGTCATATATTTTGCTCATAGAGCGGGACTTTTTGTTCCGCTCTTAAATTAATCATTAATTCATTCATTCTGTTTTATTATAAACTACCATTTATTTTGGAAGCTTAAACGAGCTCTTCAATGATACGATTCTGTTAAACACAAGATGATCCGGCTCAGAATCATGAGAATCCACACAGAAATATCCATTTCTCACAAACTGGAAGCTGTCATATGCTTTTGCACCGTCAAAACTCGGTTCCACATAGCATCTTTTATTATCGTCAGTGAATTCGGATTCAGATTCAACGATCCATCTTCTTTATTATATACACCCTTTTCTTCATCGATTAAGTTCTCATAAAGGCGCACTTCCGCTTTCTGTGCATACTCCGCCGGAACCCAGTGAATCGTTCCTTTTACTTTCCTTCCTGTAAAACCGCTTCCCGCTTTTGTTTCCGGATCATAAGTACAATGTACTTCTGTTATCTTACCGTTTTCATCTTTCACAAAACTCTCACATTTTACAAAATACGCATGCATCAGACGCACTTCATTTCCCGGGAATAAACGGAAATATTTTTTCGGCGGCTCTTCCATAAAATCTTCTCTTTCGATATAAGTTCTCGTCCAAACGGAACTTTACGTATGCCTAATTCTTCATTTTCCAAATTATTCGCAACATCCAGATATTCAACCTGACCTTCCGGATAATTATCTATTATGAGTTTGATCGGATCCAACACAGCCATCATACGCGGTTTTTTTCATCTTAAGATCTTCACGGATACAATACTCAAGCATTGCATAATCTACAGAACTCTGCGCTTTTGAAACTCCGCACAATTCGATGAACATCTTTATAGATTCCGGTGTAAATCCGCGGCGTCTCAATGCCGCAATCGACACAAGGCGTGGATCATCCCATCCGTCTACGATACCATCCTCTACCAATTTTTTGATATAACGCTTTCCAGTAACAACATTTGTCAAATAAAGTTTTGCAAATTCAATCTGTCTGGGCGGATTCTCAAACTCGCACTCTCTTACAACCCAGTCATACAATGGTCTGTGATCTTCAAACTCCAATGTACAGATAGAATGTGTAATTCCTTCAATCGCATCTTCGATCGGATGTGCAAAATCATACATCGGATAAATACACCATTTATCTCCGGTATTATGGTGTGTCATACGCGCCACACGATAAATAATCGGATCTCTCATATTTATATTCGGAGAAGCCATATCTATTTTAGCCCGAAGAACTTTCTCTCCGTCCTCATATTTTCCTTCCCGCATTTCTTCAAATAATTTCAGGTTTTCCTCTACAGAACGATTTCTATAAGGACTTTCTTTTCCGGGTTCTTTCATGTCCCGCGGTATTCTCTCATCTGTTCTGCGGTAAGATCGCACACGAATGCTTTTCCTTTTTAATCAGTTTTACTGCGCATTCATACATTTGATCAAAATAATCTGATGCAAAATATAGCCTGTCTTCCCAGTCCGCTCCGAGCCACTGAATATCCTCTTTGATTGAATCAACAAACTCCAATTTTTTCTTTTGTCGGATTTGTATCGTCGAATCTCATATTAAATGTGCCGCCATATTTCTGGGCCAGTCCGTAATTAAGCAAAATTGATTTTGCATGTCCGATATGCAAGTAACCGTTCGGTTCAGGCGGGAAACGAGTAGCCACATGATCATATACTCCCTCCGCCAAATCTTTGTCTATTTCCTGCTCGATAAAATTCTTTGAAACAGTTTCGTTTTCCATTGTCTCCTCCTCTAATAACGCAAACATTCATAGCAATTATCTTATCATAAAATTAAGATATCTACAAGTACTCGGTTTACTTTGCCGCGTTGATGTGATACAATAAGCCCGCTGTCTAAAATATGTATCAACGCATTTCATTTTTTCAAAAGTATGCGCTATTTTTATTTTAGAACAAATTTACCTGATTACAAAAAACAAAGAAAGGCTTTTAGTTATGAAAAGAGAAAATTTTGGTTCACGACTCGGCTTCATCCTAGTGTCGGCCGGGTGTGCTATCGGACTGGGCAATGTATGGAAATTTCCCTATATGGCCGGACAATACGGAGGAGCCGCATTCATTTTAATCTACCTGCTGTTCCTTGTGATACTCGGATTACCGATCATCGTATGTGAATTCAGTGTAGGACGCGCAAGCCAGAAAAGCATCGCCACATCTTATAACGTACTGGAACCGAAAGGAACGCGTTGGCATTTTACAAGATGGTTTGCAATCGCCGGAAACTATCTCCTTGTTATGTTTTATTCCATGGTCGGCGGATGGATGCTTTATTACTGCTTCCGGATGGCAAAAGGAGAGTTTGCAGGCATTGATTCCACAGTAGTTTCCGCAAAATATGATTCCATGCTGGAATCTCCTGTCACACTGACTTTTTGGACTATACTTGTAATTTTACTTGCTTTTTGGATCTGTAGCATCGGTCTTCTAAAAAGGTGTCGAAAAGATCATGAAGATAACTATGCTCTGCCTTTTGGCAATCATGGTCGTACTTGCCATAAGGTCAGTTACTCTTCCGGGTGCAGCAGAAGGACTCAGATTTTACCTCATTCCGGATTTCGGAAAAGTACTCGAAAACGGGGTCGGAAACGTTATTTTCGGAGCAATGAGTCAAGCTTTCTTTACACTAAGCATCGGAATGGGCGGAATGGCAATCTTCGGAAGCTATTTAGATAAATCCCGTTCTCTCACCGGAGAATCTTTAAGCATCCTTCTACTGGATACTTGCGTTGCTCTTACTGCAGGTTTAATTGTATTTCCTGCATGTTTTTCATTTAATGTACAGCCGGATGCAGGTCCCAGACTTGTATTTATCACTCTTCCGAACATTTTCACTCAGATGCCGGGAGGACGAGTTTGGGGGGCTCTGTTTTTCCTCTTCCTTTTCTTTGCAGCCCTGTCCACGATCGTCGGCGTATTCGAAAACATTGTTTCCTTCGGGATCGATCTTTTTGGATTCAGCCGCAAAAAATCTGTCGGCATCAACATTGTACTTATTATTGTATTAAGTATTCCTTGTATTCTCGGCTTCAATATTTTATCGGGGATACAACCGCTCGGAGCAGGGTCGAACATTATGGATTTAGAAGATTTCCTTGTGTCAAACAATATCCTTCCTCTTGGTTCCGTTATATATCTTATGTTTTGTACACACAAAAACGGTTGGGGATGGAACAATTTCATTCAGGAGGCAAATGCAGGAAACGGATTGAAATTTCCTCAATTTATCCGTAAATATATGACATATATTCTTCCTTGGATCGTTGTCATCATCTACTTAAAAGGCTACTATGACAAATTCAGTTCTCAAAGCAACGTCGTCTTCGGCGTATGGATGGCTGTCGCATTTGCATTTCTTCTCCTTGTTTTTTCCGTCACACGGAAGCAAAAACAGACCAAACTATAATCGTTTTTATAAATTCGCTTTATTAAGTGCAGACAGTAAATAATATCAAAAGAAAGTTCTGTGGATCTCCAAAGAACTTTCTTTTTTACAGTAGCGAACTACATTTAATATTCTTTTGCAAAATTTCTACATTGCCCCGTTCAAAATATTTTCCCAC
>ENA-OPYU01001006-OPYU01001006.1-human-gut-metagenome-genome-assembly--contig:-NODE-1006-length-10273-cov-3.587818_pt1 | contig 10273 bp, 13 predicted proteins | sample MGYA00242637_ERZ504482 | MGnify/ENA primary metagenome ERZ504482 (study PRJEB26092, sample SAMD00036237) | human gut metagenome | host: Homo sapiens | study: EMG produced TPA metagenomics assembly of...
GAAACATTTTTCATCCACGCCCTCTTTTCATTGGTGCATCCATCTTCTGCTGAATCGTAGCAAGTTCCAGATATTCTTTGACTATATTTTTATATTCCGGACACAACTTCTTTGTCCTCCAATGTGTTGTCTTCCATCCAAACTCCTCTGCGGCTTTGTCGATCTTCTTCTTTTCTTCGTCTGTCAACTCCACTTTATATTCAGAAGCATGCTGTTTTTACAAGATACATACTTTTCCAGAGACTCTAAAATACTGTCTTTCATATTCTCCTCATATGTCTTGCCTTCTTCCACTTCCTGGCTCCACATTGTGTCCGCACTCATCCCCATCAGGCCTGCATAAAACGACTCATACTGCGCCTGCTGCATACGCGCATAAAAATTAGCAACACCATACGAAACCTTCTCTGTTCCGACCGTTACTACTGTAGCATCATTATCAGGGGCAGCACTGCATCCTGTTATCGTAACCGCCGCTAAAATACCGGCAACTGCGGTGATCACACCTCTTTTTTTCCAATCCAACCATAAATTCCTCCTCTAATTGTACCTAATTATTTCATTATAACGTCTTTTTTCTCCTCTAACAAGCTCTTTATATCATTTAAGAGCTTTTTCACAAGTTCCAGAACCGTTTCATCCTTTTCCTTTTTATTTCTACCCTTTTTATAATAGACAAAATACGGCACTGCCTCCGCCTTAAACACCAGATTTCCCCGGTAGCTCTGAATCAACGGAGGAATTTTCTGCGGATTGACCTTCGCTTTTTCATACATGGTAAACCGGAATTCTTCTCCTTTTTGTTCCACTGCCGTCACATAAGCTGAATGTGCAAGCGCTTTAAGACCTGCGATCTGAAGAAGCTGCTGTACCTTTCTTGGTACATCCCCGAACCGGTCGATAAGCTCCTCCAGCATATCATCCATCTCTTCCTCATCTTCAATTCCCGCGATCCGCTTGTAAATATCCAGCTTCTGATATTCGTTCGGAATATAGGAATTCGGGATATACGCATCCACATTCAGATCCATCACGGTCGTATAGATTTCCTCCTCGGTTCCGCCTTTTAACTGTTTTACCGCTTCATTGAGCATCTTGCAGTACAGATCATATCCGACAGCCTCCATATGCCCATGCTGTTCTGCACCCAGAAGATTTCCTGCCCCACGAATTTCCAGATCCCGCATCGCAATTTTAAATCCGGAACCAAGATCTGTAAACTCCCGGATTGCCGCCAGTCTTTTTTCCGCCACTTCCTTTAGCAGCTTGTCTCTTCGGTACAGGAGAAATGCATACGCCATCCGATTGGATCTTCCCACACGCCCCCGCAGCTGGTACATTTGAGAAAGTCCCAGACGATCTGCATCATGGATGATCATCGTATTGGCATTGGAAATATCCAGTCCGGTCTCAATAATCGTTGTTGACACCAGCACATCAATGTCTCCGTTGATGAAATCATACATGATATTTTCCAGCTCATGCTCCGCCATCTGCCCGTGAGCAAACGCCACTGTCGCGTCCGGAACAAGTTTCTGCACATGATCTGCAATTTCCGCAATATCACTTACCCGGTTATATACATAATACACCTGTCCGTCCCGATCCAGTTCTCTTTGAATAGCTTCACGGACCATCTCATCATTGTACTCCATCACATATGTCTGGATCGGCATCCGATCCATCGGCGCCTCTTCCAGCACGCTCATATCGCGGATTCCAATCAAACTCATATGCAGCGTCCGCGGGATCGGCGTGGCAGTCAGCGTCAGTACATCCACATTTTCCCGCAGTTTTTTAATCTTCTCTTTGTGTGTCACGCCAAATCGCTGCTCTTCATCTATGATCAAAAGTCCCAGATCCTTAAATTCCACATCCTTTGACAAAACACGATGCGTCCCGATCAGAATATCCACCAGTCCTTTTTTCAGATCTTCTGTTGTCTTCTTCTGTTGGGCAGGCGTCCGAAACCGGCAGAGCAAATCCACGCGCACCGGAAATTCTTTCATCCTCTGCACAAACGTGTTGTAATGCTGCTGTGCCAGAATCGTTGTCGGCACCAGATATACCACCTGTTTTCCGTCCTGGATCGCCTTAAATGCAGCCCGAATGGCAACTTTCCGTCTTTCCGTATCCGACGTCTCCGCAGATCAGGCGGTCCATGATCTTTTTGCTCTCCATGTCCTGCTTGGTATCGGCGATCGCCTGCAGCTGGTCATCGGTCTCCTCAAACGGGAACATTTCTTCAAATTCCTTCTGCCAGACCGTATCCGGTTCATACTGATATCCATTCTCCTGCTGCCTTGCCGCATACAGCTCCACCAGATCCCTGGCAATCTGTCTGACTGCCCCGCGCACCTGATTCTTTGTTTTCGTCCACTGGTTACTTCCCAGCTTGTTCAGCTTTGGCTTTTTTGCATCTGCTCCTGCATACTTCTGGATCAGATCCAGCTGCGTTGCAAGAATATACAGGCTGCTTCCTCCCGCATAAGAAATTTTCATATAATCTTTGGTGATCTTATCTACTTCAATCTTTTCAATTCCCTGATAGATACCCAGACCATGATTTTCATGTACCACATAATCTCCAACCTTTAATTCGGAGAAACTTTGGATTTTCTGTCCTTCATATAGTTTTCTGCGTTTCTTTTTCTTCTGTCTGCCAAAAATATCTGTTTCAGAGATCACCATGAATTTCAGCATCGGATATTCATATCCCTGTGTCACATGCCCGTATGCCACCATAATTTCCCCCGGCTGCACTTCACGATCCATATCTTCGCTGTAGAAGCTGCTCAGATCATAATCCCTCAGATCTTCCGCCAGGCGCTTTGCTCTTGTCCTGGAACCAGACAGCAAGATCACCCGGTACTGATTTCTTTTCAGCCGCTTCAAATCCCTTGTGAGCATCTCAAAACTGTTGTTATACGGATTGACACCCTTCGTCTGAATATAATCTGTTTCCCGGATCTTTAACCCCCTGCATTTTCCTTCCAGCGCGGTAAATGCCACTCCGTAAAACTGATTGATCCGGTTTAAGATTTCCAGCACCGGATATACTGTAAGCTCCTGCGTTTCTTCCAGCCCGGCCTCTTCCCGCTTGCGGACGCTCTCCTGAAATTCCTCTTCAATCTCATTTGCTTTTTCAATCAGCCTCTGCGGCTCATCCAGAAACAGGATCGACTCTTCTGTCGGAAAATACTCCAGAAAAGACTGCTTCTTCTGACTCTGCAGTTCTGCTGCCGGATAAATCTCAATTTCCTGCAGGTTTTCAATCGAACGCTGACTTTCTACGTCAAATGTCCGGATTGAATCTACCTCATCGCCCCAGAGCTCCACACGCACCGGAACCTCTTCTGTAAGCGGAAAAATATCCAGGATCCCGCCGCGCACTGCAAACTGTCCCGGTCCTTCAATCTGTACTTCCCGCGCATACCCAAGGCAGGAAAGTCTCTCCTGAAGCTTAGTAAAATCAACAGTATCTCCGGATGAGATCTGAATCCGCTTCGAAACGATCTCCTCTGCCGGAGAAAGCCCGTCCAGAAAAGCATCCATAGTCGTGATCACTGTAATCTCCTGATTCTTTTGTCTTGTCACCATACTGCGAATCACTTCCATCCGCTGCTTCATCAGATAATTTCCTTTGATATCCGCATGGTAAAACAACAAATCTCTTGCCGGATAATACAATACCCCGGAATCTAAAAAGCGATATTCTTCATATGCCTTCTGCGCTTTTTCTTCACTGGAAAAAACGATGATCTTGTAAGAAAAACCATCGCCAAGCGCATACATCAAATGTGTTTTTTGTGAATTGACACAGCCTGCGATCTGCAGAATCCCCTTTTCTTTCCTTCGCTTCTGTAAAATCTCCTGATATTCTGCAAGTCCCGCAAGCGGTGCGATAAAAGCCTGCATCATTTTATTTTTCCTTCTTTTTCCGATTATACTCGTTCATTGCAGCCTCGATATTGCCTGTCACAATCTCCTTCACTGCACAAACTGCATGTTCATATCCCTCTTCCATCTGTTCCTGTTCTTCTTTTGAAAAATGTCCCAGCACATAATCAGCCAGATCCCATTTCGGCGGTTTTTCTCCCACACCTACTTTAATACGGGGAAATACCTGTCCACCCAAATGGGCAATGATATTTTTGATCCCGTTATGCCCTCCGGCACTTCCTTTCGCCCGAATCCTTATCTGCCCCACTCCCAGGCTGATATCGTCATAAATGACAAGAAGCTCCTGCTCTTCGTCCACTTTATAATAGTCCAGAAGACTTCTGACGCTTTCCCCGCTCAGATTCATATAAGTCTGAGGTTTTGCCAGGATTACCTTCTGCCCCTCAATCATTCCTTTTCCGATATAAGCTCTGTGTTTTTTCGTATCTACATCAATATTATATTTTCGTGCCAGTGCATCTATTACTTCAAATCCGACATTGTGTCTCGTTCCCTCATATTCTGGTGTCGGATTTCCAAGTCCTACAATGATAAACATAGTTGTCCACCTCTTCTTTTTCCAATCTGTCCTTTTAAACTGCGTTACCTATTTTACAGGATTCCCCGGCTTTTGTCACGCAAAAGACGGGAATATTTTCCGGATATGCCTCATAAAATGATAAAAAACAAGGGGGATTATTCTTATGGATTCCAAAACAAAAATCGTTGTCCTTCACACAAAGGAGCTCATCTATACTGCTGTGTTCGCGCTCCTTTGTATTCTTCTGATCGTGCTGCTTTTCGTCATGTTTGGTCCCGGACATACAGACAAAAAGCAAACATCTCACAAACAGTATACACCTGGTACTTACACATCCACCCTCACACTGAACAACACAAATCTGGAAGTGGAAGTATCTGTGGACAGCTCCAGGATCAATTCCATCCGGTTTGCCAACCTGGATGAAACCGTGACTACAATGTTTCCTCTGATCCAGCCTGCGATCGAAGAAATTGCCGACCAGATTTATGACACTCAGTCACTGGACGCCGTGGAATTGTCCGATGACGCGCCTTATACTTCTCAGATCATTCTAAATGCCATCCGGCAGGCCGTAGAAAAAGCCGCAGTCAACAAAACTGCGGCTTCCTGCATATCTTTGATTGTCTTTTACCCTTCCACGATCAGATAGCGTCCACCTGAAAGCGGGAATACTTCAGATGCCTCTTCGAGTTCTTCCGCATCCATATTCTCCACGTCTGCACCGCTCTCCTCAAAATATTCTCTTACTTCATCCAGAGAATCTACTACGACCGCCATACAGTCTTCCAGAAAAGCCTCTGCCTCTTCCATTGTCTCTGCCACCGGCTCGTCAAAAAGCTGCGATTGTTTTTTTCAGAAACGTAAGCAGACATTCCTCATCGTATTCATTCATGCTCCGTTACCTCCCTTTTTTTCTCTTCCCATGCGGATATCAGTTCCAGAAGCTCCTGTGCCGTATCCACGATATACGCTGCGTTCGCTTCCTTTAAGACCTCTCTGCTTCGAAATCCCCAGGAAACGCCTATCGTGCGCATCCCGGCTGCATGTCCGGTCCTGATATCTACCTCGGAGTCTCCGATATAGATGGTCTCTTCAGGAGTCGCTCCCATCTCCCCTGCAATCTGAAGGACTGCTGTCGGATCCGGCTTTCTCGGCACGCCTTCTTTCTGTCCCTGCACTTTAAAAAAGAGATCTTTTCCAAATACAGTTTCCACAACATGAACCGCCTGTCTGTCCGGTTTATTGGAAAGAACAGCGCATCTGATTCCCTGCTCTTTTAATGTACCCAAAAGCTGCACGATTCCTTCATAGGGAGCCACATGATACATACAATTCTCATTGAAGACTCTCCCATATATTTCCATCGCTTCCTCCAGCCTCTCAAAAGCTTCTTCTGACGCGGCACGCAGTGCTTTTTCCAGAAGAACTCTGCTTCCGTTTCCCACAAACATCCGGCACTGCTCTCTTGTAATCTCTGGCAGTCCCATCTCTTTCATGGTCAGATTCACAGAAAATGTAAGAGAATCCAGCGTATCGGTCAGTGTTCCATCCAAGTCAAAAATACAACTCTTATACATCATCGTCTCCATCTCCTCCATCTATTCTACGTGTTTATCATAGTATGAAGTTCTGGAAATTTCAACCGTAAAATCATTTTTATGCAGTTTTCTCTGAAATTTTGTTACTGGAAAGAATAACAGCCTTTAGCCCAACAGATATTGTTTCATTATTTTCAATGCATTTTTTTCCAGCCGGCTCACCTGCGCCTGCGAAATCTGAATCTGTTCTGCCACCTCCATCTGTGTCTTTCCTTCAAAAAATCGAAGCTGGATGATAAAACGTTCCCGTTCATTGAGGCGTTCCATCGCTGCCTCCAGCGACAGCTCTTCTACCCAGTTTTCTTCCCGGTTCTTTTTATCACTCACCTGATCCATGATATACAGCGTATCGCCTCCGTCGCTGTATACCGGTTCATGAAGACTGACCGGCATCTGGATTGCATCCAGTGCAAACACGATATCTTCCTTGGATATCCCGATCTCCTCAGCAATTTCCTGCACCGTAGGCTCTTTGGAATATTTCTTCACAAATCCTTCTTTGGCGTAGATTGCTTTATATGCCGTATCACGCAGAGAACGGCTCACACGGATAGAATTATTGTCCCGCAGATATCGTCTGATCTCACCGATGATCATCGGAACTGCATACGTCGAAAACTTTACCAGCCTTGAGGGGTCAAAATGATCGACTGCTTTCATCAGTCCCACACAGCCGATCTGAAACAGATCATCGGCATTTTCGCTGCTGGATGAAAATCGTTTGATCACACTGAGTACCAGTCTTAAATTCCCCTTGATATACTGTTCTCTTGCTTCTTCGTCCCCCTCCTTGATCCTTGCAAAAAGCTCTTCCTTTTCCTCTTCTTTCAAAAGCGGGAGCTTCGCTGTGTTTACCCCGCATAATTCCACTTTATTTCCTGCCATTTGTGAATCCTCCTGTTCTGTTTCTACTTAAAAGAATTCACCATCTGCAGGCAGTCTATGCGGTTTGACGGAAAATAAAAAAACGTTTTACTCCTTGACAAGCTCACGTATCCATCTATGCCCTCTTCTCCATTTTATTTCTTTTCTGACTCTTTTTCCTGCTTTTTGTTTCTGATTGCCCGCCGAATGGCAAAAATGCCAAATACTGCGATTCCTCCTACTGCCACACCGATCAAACTGCAGAAAATCATAAAAAACACATATGCCGTCATGCCTTTGCCTCCTTCTAATTATTTAGTCTCTCATTTGACAAATCAAAGTCTTAAATCTGACAGTCCCATACAAAGAAAAAGCAATGTGCATTTCTAAATTTCAAAAAGAACTTTCTTTTTATAAAATTTGTTCCTGTTCAATTCTTGCCGCCTCTGCTTTCCAATATTCCATAATATTTCTAACCATTTTGATACATTCTTCCTTTGCAGTCTTCTCATCATAAATCTGGAAATCACTAAATGTATGACCACATGGTACTAGACTTCCTTTCATATCTTTTGCCTCCTATCTTCATTGTACCATTTCACGTATTCAGAGTCATTAACAAGCCTCATTTTTTCTCACAAAAAACCACGGATGAGATTTCTCCCATCCGTGATTTTCTCTTTCTCACTATTCCCAACGATCCCATTTATCAGCAAGATTATTGATCTGACTTTCAAATTTTGCTTTGTCTTTATTCGGAATTCCCTCTCGTCTGTAAATAACATCCAAAAGTCTTCTTCCGGCTGCGATAAGACGCTCAAATGCAGCGTCTGCTTTCTTCTGGGATGGCTTCTTGCCTTTCACGGCAATCCGCACACCTTCGTTTAAGATCTCATTCGCAGCCAGATCGACTTCCCCGTTCGGGAATGGCGCCCACGCCGGACATCCAAGCGTCTCTTCTACTTTCTGCGCAAATTCTTCCGTCACAGTGTCTTCGCCATGCACCACAAATACATGCTGAAGCGGTGTCTTAAATCCTTTCAGCCATGCTATCAGACCATTCATATCTGCATGACCACTGATTCCGTGAAGACTTTCAATTCTGGCATGAACCTCGATCGGCTCTCCAAACAGCTTGATATTCTTCTCACCTTCCAGAAGCCGCCTTCCTAATGTCCCGTTCGCCTGATATCCCACAAACAGAATTGTACATTCTTTTCTCCACAAATTGTGTTTCAAATGATGACGGATCCGTCCTGCGTCACACATACCCGATGCAGAAATAATTACTTTCGGCTTTTCGATAAAATTAATCAGTTTCGAATCATCACTTGTAACGGATGTCTTCAACCCCGGAAATACCAGAGGATTGATCCCCTCATCCACCAGTTTGATTGCGTCTTCATCGAAGCATTCCCGCATATTTTTTGTAAACACTTTGGTCGCTTCAATTGCCAGCGGACTATCCAGATATACCTCAAAATCAGAATATTCCGGCAAAAGTCCATGTTCTTTGATCTCCCGGATGAAATACAGCATCTCCTGCGTACGTCCCACTGCAAATGACGGGATCACGACATTACCGCCTGCATCAAAGGTTTCTTTCAAAATTCTCGTAAATTCAGAGACATAATCTATCTTCTCCGAAGAATGTACCCGGTTTCCATAGGTGGATTCCACTACCACATAATCTGCGGTATCCGTACACCTTGGATCTTTGATGATCGGCTGATTCACATTCCCACATCTCCTGAAAATACGATCTTCCTGCTAATCTCACCTTCGGTAATCCAGACCTCAATACTTGCCGAACCAAGCAAATGGCCGACATCTGTAAACCGGATTTCCACCCCATCGCAAATATGAAGCCGTTCTCCATATCCACATGGAACGAAAAGATTGATCGCAGCCTCTGCATCTGCCATCACATAAAGCGGCTCAAACTCCGGCACTCCGGCACGTCTTCCTTTCCGGTTGCGCCATTCAGCTTCAAATTCCTGAATATGAGCGCTGTCACGAAGCATAATGTTACATAAATCCGCTGTGGCAAATGTGGTCAATATCTGCCCTTTAAATCCATTCTTGCACAAAAGGGGCAAAAGACCTGAATGATCGATGTGTGCATGTGTCAAAAATACATAGTCCACTTCTCCCGCTGCAATGGGAAGTCCTGGGTTTTCATACAGGTCCGGTCCCTGCTCCATACCACAGTCAATTAAAATATTTTTCCCCGCTGCCTGCAGCAAATGACAACTTCCGGTCACCTCATGGGCTGCTCCTATAAATGTAAGTTTCATATAGCTTCACCACCCTTTTTTCTCATTATAACACCTTTTTTACGGAGTGAAAGCACTTTTTGAGGATTCTTCTAATTTATTCATAACGCACGATTTCCCGCTTCAATCTCTGCATGATCTTTTTCTCCAGACGGGAAATGTATGACTGTGAAATTCCCAGTAAATCTGCTACTTCTTTCTGAGCTTTTTTCGATTCCATCAGGATTATCCAGACCAAAACGCATCTTGACAATCAGCTTTTCTCTGCTGGACAACTGGTTGATGGCACGCACCAGAAGCTTTCTCTCCGCTTCCGTTTCCAGATCCCGATAGATGGTATCCTCCTCTGTTCCGAGGATATCAGACAACAGCAGTTCATTGCCGTCCCAATCCACGTTTAAAGGCTCATCAATGGAAACTTCCATTTTAGTCTTACTGTTTCTTCGCAGATACATCAGGATTTCATTTTCAATACATCGGGATGCATAGGTCGCAAGCTTGATCTTTTTGGTTGGATTGAATGTGTTGATTGCTTTGATCAGACCGATTGTTCCGATCGAGATCAGATCTTCTACTCCCACTCCGGTATTATCAAACTTTTTTTGCTATGTACACGACCAGACGCAAATTGTGCTCAATTAACACTTTTTTTTGCTTCCTGATCATATTCTGATCCGAGTCTTCTGATCACCTCTGTTTCTCGTTCTGTCTCCAACGGAGGCGGCAGCACTTCAGAGCCCCCCGATGTAATCGAACCTCTTTCTGATTCGGAAACAGCAGCCCTTTCAGACTGGGTACTACTTTTAATTTAAACTGCTGCGGCATTGCTACTTTTACAACCATTTTTTCTTCCTCCTAATATTTCAGGGTTGATGATCATTTGATACATCCCTTGTTCTGATATCTGTTCTTCACATATCCCGACCAGTGGACGATAAATCCACTGTTTTTTCTGTACAATATACATTTTCTCTAATTCAAATACCGGCATGACACCACTTTTTCCTACTGTCCGATATGGAATCAGATGAAACCCTTTCAAGTTTTCC
>ENA-OPYU01001007-OPYU01001007.1-human-gut-metagenome-genome-assembly--contig:-NODE-1007-length-10273-cov-2.186675_pt1 | contig 10273 bp, 12 predicted proteins | sample MGYA00242637_ERZ504482 | MGnify/ENA primary metagenome ERZ504482 (study PRJEB26092, sample SAMD00036237) | human gut metagenome | host: Homo sapiens | study: EMG produced TPA metagenomics assembly of...
CATCGCAGCATTCTGTTCTTCCTGCTGCGCCACAATAGTACGCTGGATGATTGATTCGGCAAACATCTTTAGGTCTGTGGGAGTTACCTCCAGTTTCACGTTCGCTCCCATATCGACCAGACTTTCTATGGTAATCATAAAATCTTTTGTTTAGGAATTTACAATGACCATCTGCATGTTCCCTGATGCCCCACCTCCGATGGCTTATAAAAGCGAAGCACCGCCAAACCTCGGGAAAAGGATTGACGGTGCAAAAGTATATAGGAATTAAAAGTGGTTGATACAGAATACATTGTCTTAAATTGTCAAGACAATATAAGTCTATATGACAATGTAAAACGGCTGCATCTGACCTTATTTTGCGCCAATGTCTGTCGTATTGCTGGCTGTAATGTCAGTGATTGTCTGTACCAATTTTTGGATACAGTTCCTGGTTTTCGTCACTTTCGATTAGCGGAGCCAACTGGTCTTTGCCCTCCTTGATGACATACTTGGCTGTTTTCAGGAATCCGACAGACTGCCGTATGGCACTCTCGCTTTTGAGCGACGGCAAATCCGGGAATTGCAAAGCCAGACCGACACTGTATTCTTTGGCAGTGTGCATACCTGCGACCAGCCGCAAGTCTTTCAGCGCATAAAATGGCAATGCCTGATGGACAGCACTCGTATTTATGGAAATGAATTGCGATATGTCCTAAAACTTCCTCTTTGTTGTTGCAGTCAAGATAATCTATAAGAGGTCGTTCCTGTATCTTTTTTCTTTCCGGCTGTACGGTGGATTTTTGATGTGGCATCACTGTCAGTATCGGTCAGCGTATTGGTTGTATCATTTACCATATCGCCATTGCCCCATTTTCATTTATTACGGATTGCAATGCCCATTCTCCGATATTGCCCTTTTCAATGGCATCGTTCAATGGCAAAAGCATCTGTCCCAGTCAGATTGAGTACGGAAGCCATTCTTGATGGATACCTGTATTATCTGTTCGGCTACCCAAGAACAGCTCTGCCTGTCCATTCTGTCCGCTTTAGGATTGGCTGATTGTTTGCTGACCATACCGACCATTGCCTCGAAACTCTTTCCGTAATACAGCCAGCTCAGTACAAGCGGTGCGGAAAGGATAATGCCATGTCTTTTGGATTTGCTTCTAAAAAAGGATTTGACTTTGTTCCAAAAGGACGATGAAGTTCCGTCTGATGAATTATTCTCTTCCCTCTGCTTTTGGAATGCTTCAACAATCTGTTCCGGGACGGATTCTTCACTGAACAGCAGGCTTATGTTGTCAAAATTTTCCACACTGTCATCGCCCCAGCACAATTCCCATTCCGTCTTGACCTTGGGCAGCTGTTTGAAAATGGCACGGCAGATAGCGAGATAATGCCTCTCGTCCCCGTTTGTCATCAGACGCGCGAAGCGGTTGTATTCTTCCCTGTGGCTGTTCTTCCACTGGAGAATGTCAGCCTTGAACTGGTCGTATATCAATCGGGATTCAGGCATAGTGTTATCTGCAAGTAGTTGGATATAAATGGAACATAGGGATAGAATAAAATACAGCGGACAGGCGATTTTAATCCAGCAGGTTTACCAGTTCTTTCTTGATTTCGTCATCGATATGCCTGTAACGGGCAAAGGCACGGCTCCCTTCCGAATGCCCCGACATGGAGGCAATCAGGTTCGGGTCTTTGACCTGCTTGTAGAGGTTGCCGATAAAGGTCTTTCGTGCCGTGTGGGTGGTCGCCACTTCATATAACGGTCGTGCCACATCCTCGCGCGTTTTCGGATCGAGGACTCTAACCATGCGGTCAATACCCACATACTTAAGGATTTTCCTTTATCTTCTTGTTATAGCCGAAGTGCGAGAACCGGGGAAGTAATGCGCCTTCCAAGTCCTTATATCTCTCCAATATGTCCAAAGCCTTTTGGTTGAGAGGGACACGGACTGTATTGGCGTGCTCCATTTTGGTTTTCTGCGGAATGTATTCTACGCAACCGTCCACGACATTTGGCTTTGGTAAGTCTGTTCAGGTCGCTTACCCGGCAACCTATCAGACACTGGAACATGAAAATGTCACGATAGACCGGATAGGAATTGCCCAAACCGCTTAAATCGGCGTAATAGACTTTGTCCCTCTCTTCAAGGGTAAGGTAAACGGGTCGCCGTACATGGCTGGGCTATCTGGTACTGGTCAAAAGGATTGTTCCTTGTGAGCTTGCGTTTGATGCACCATTTGATGACGGTGCGGATGCGGTAGAGTGTACCCGACATGCTGTTCTCGGAGCGTTGCTGGGCGACATCACGTGGCAGCTCGTCTTTATAGAATACGGGATACATTTCCATATACCTGTACTCTTCCTGCATCCACAACTTGAAATCACGGATGTCATCAGTGGTAATGGAATCTATGCAAAGATGGAAGCCCCGCTGGTGCATGACCTCCTGACGGAAACGCTCGTAACGCTGTACCTTTTTCAGATTGTCTCGATGGTGCTTCCAGCTTTCTGCGGCAAGGGGTGTCTCGTCCATGTACTTCTGTATCTGGTAAGATAGCAGATACTCGTCTGCCGGATTGCCGCCACGGAAGTTGATATTCGGGTGGTGGTATTCCTCAATAAGTCCTTTCAGCCAGTTGCCGTCCACTCCACGGTGGTATTTCTCGGCAATAAGGTGCGTAATGTTTTTGGATGTCTTTTTCAAAGCCCATCCGTTTATCTTCCGACACCAGTGCGACACGGGGGCTTGTACCCCCTGCCGTTCCGCACTCCAGTGGTTGGGGTTTATGGAGAGTTCGCTAGCAGCCTTGATGTCAACGCCTCCCGCGTCACGGACTCTGAAATAGACTCGTGCCTGGTCAGTGACATTATTCTTGGCGGCGGTCTTTCTTATAAATGCGGTAACTTTCATTATGCGTCCTCCTTAGTTTATCATTTCCACAAGTTTGCGTTTCATCTCATCGTCAATCGTGCGGTAGCGGTTGAATGCACGGCTGCCCTCCACATGTCCCGACATGGATGCTATCAGGTTGGGGTCGGGAACCTGTCTGTACAGATTGCCTACAAAAGTCTTCCGTGCCGTGTGGCTGGTGGCTACCTCGTATAATGGTTTCTGCACGGTATTGTAGCCGTGTGTGTCAAGGATGGTTACCATTCTGTCTATACCGCAATGCTTCAACAGTTCCCGTATGCCGAGATTGTACTGGTGTATGGGCTTGAACGGTAACAGCTTGCCCGTACTTGATTCATAACGTTCCAGTATTTTCAATGCCTTGGGATGAAGCGGTACTCTGACTGTCTTCGCCTGACATTTCTTGGTCTTCTGCGGCATATACTCCAGAAATCCGTCCTTGATGTTGTCTCTCGTCATTCTGTACAAATCACCCACACGGCAGCCGATATAGCAATGGAACACGAATATATCCCTGATAACTGCCAGTTTAGGACAGTCGTTCAAATCCGCATCATACAGGATATTCCTTTCTTCGGATGTCAAATAGAACGGATCACCATAAGTCGGTTCCTTGCATCCGTAAAGCCCATATACCTCGTTGTCGGAATACTTCATTTTCTTGCACCAATGGAGAAAGGTACAGAAGAGGTTCATCGTGTTGATGATGGTCGTATTCGACAATGGTCTTGGAGCATGGTTGATTAACATACGCCCGGCATAGAAATCAGGATGCTGCTGGCGCAACAGGTATTCGTTGGACACATAGTCACGGAAACCGTTCATCTGCTCCAGTGTGACGGTTTCAACAAAGAGGGTGAAATCGGTATTACCTAATATCTCACGTTGATATTCATGGTAACGTATCATCTTGCGCTCGAAGCGGATGATGTGTTCTTTGGTTCTGTTCGCTCCGTCAAATTTTTCCAGATACTCATGAATACGGCATATCAGATTCGGATGGTTTCGTTCGAAAGCCCGTGCAGGGTACAGCACATCCTCGATGGTCTGCTTCAGCCATGCGCTGTTTGCCTTGTCAGAAAAGGTCTTCTCCACTTTCTCGATGATGGCGGCAATCTGTTCGGGCAGCAGTTTCTGCTCAACGGCAGGTACGGCTGTCGTGCGCTTGTAACGGAGAGTATCGGAATCCCAATACTTGTCATGGACTACAAGAGGCGAAACAACCTTTATATCCACGTTCCTCTCACGGACACGGAAACAGATGTTCGAGGTCGAGGAACTGCTCTTTTTCAGATAGACGGAAACTTTCATCGGCAATGCGTTTTTGAATTACATTGCAAAGGTAAATAAATTCCCGTATATGTTCCCATATATCCCGAAAAAACTTACAGCGGATTAAGACAAATTAAAGAGTACGTCCCGAAAGTGATACCACATAAAATACTATATAACAACTACTTTATTTTCTCTTGTTATGCTTTTCTTTTCATTTTCGACTTTCCCAATCTGTAATTAAAACATATATTGCAGTTCCACTCTTCATTTTTTTTCCCAACGCAGGTTTGGATTTGCGTTACTTGAAGGTTTTAATGAAGGGAGCCAGCCAGAACCAGTATAGAGATTCTTATCGCTGGTCAAGCGGCTTAATGACATATATGGATCTTCAGGAATGGAACCCGTTACACCAAAACCTAAACGAGCTTTCAAGCTACTGATAAAACGTAAGGAGCTCATGAATTCCTCATTATGTATATTCCAACCTACGGATACGGCCGGAAAATTTCCCCATTTATAATTAGCTCCGAATTGTGTAGCTCCTTCATGACGGATACTGACAGATGCTAAATAACGATCATTGAAACTATAGTTGATACGAGCAAATACACCGATTAACTTAGACTTGTTTTTTCAGACTTTTCCTCAACTTCTCCTCTTTTTAAGGCAGCTCCAGCCCCCATATTATTATAGCTATATTGATCGGATGGAAAATCCCAGTTTTGCATCCAATAATTTTCATAAGTATTGTCTTGATAAGAATAACCCGCTAAACCAGTAAGATTATGAGCACCAAAATTATTTTTGTATTGGGCTGTGATCTCTAACAGATTATCGATAGAAGCAGTTGTTCCGCGAGAAGCAAACCCGTTTTTGCCATTGCGGACAGTTGATATGTGTTTTTTAGTTTCAGCATATCCGCGGGTTTGATTATAAGAGGTTCTCGACACTAATGCTTTTACGAAAAATTCATCCATGGGAGTCAATGTAACGGTTCCGAATGTACGTAATTGGGTACTTTTATTTTCGCCATTACTTTCATATAGCGCAGCTACCGGATTCATATATCCGTTCATTGTCGGATGTTCAATCCAGTTTCCGTTATCGTCTTTCGGACGTTCAGTTGGAATATTGATTAACGCATTTCGGTAAATTTCCCCATTGAAGCTTTTGCCATCTCCTAAGGCTGTATATTTTTGTTCTTTACCCATGATGTTTAAATTAAACTTTAATAAGTTATCCCACATAGAGTGGTTGATTTCCAATCGTGTGGTTAATACTCTATTGTCTGAGCGTTTGATAATGCCTTGGCCAGACTTATAGTTTATGTTTGCGATATAATTAGAGTTGCGATTACCTCCGCGTAGACTGGCATTAGTTACGTAAGAAATAGGAGTCCTTAATATCTGGTCTAGCCAATCTGTGTCGTAACCATAATCAATAGCGCCGGGTTTCCCTTGTTTTACTAATTGACGGTATTGATCGGCATCCATCATATCTAATCTTTTTTTGGATTTGCTGGGTAGTGACATAAGCTTGAATATCAATAGTTACAGGTATCTCTCCTTTCACTTTTTTGGTGGTGATGAAAATAACACCATTATTTCCCTCTAGTTCCATAAATAGCGGCGGCTGAGCCGTCTTTTATAACATCTATGCTTTCGATATCTTCTGGTGCAACAGTGCTCATATCACCCGGAACTCCATCGACAATAACTAATGGAACTCGGTCTCCTTTTAGTGAGCCGATACCACGCAATACAATTTGGGATGAAGACGTCGGATCACCATTAGGCATGACAATGCCAAGTCCCGCAACCTTTCCTTGAAGCAACTGGGCTGCGTCTTGTACTGAACCTTGAATGAATGTTTCGCTTTTATGCTGGAAATAGATGAAGTTAATTCCCCTTTTTTGCTGTGTACCGTAGCCAACCACTACCACCTCGTCTAATTGTTGCGTATCTTCTACTAAACGAATATTGATTTGTTGTTTCCCATTTACAGGAACATCTTGTGTCAAATATCCGATATAGGAAATCTGCAAGATGGCAGAAACAGGAACATCTAACGTATAATTACCATCTATATCTGTAATAGTTCCGTTAGTTGTTCCTTTTATAACGACGTTAGCACCGATAATAGGTTCTCCGGATTTATCTGTAATTGTTCCTGAGACCTTATTATTATCCTGTTGTTGTTCTGCATTTTTCATCTTTCTTCATCAACATGATATTACTGGCCTTCAATCGCATATCCAATATTCGTGTTTCTGAAAATTTGTGACAAAACATCCATTACCGATTTGGTCTTGAGCGTGTACGGATGCTTTACGGTTTAAGTCGATTTCATTTGTATTATAAATGAATAAATAATCAGTTTGCTGTTCTATCTGTTCTAAAATTGAATGCGTAGATTCATTATTAGCATTGATATTGATGCGCATCGTTTGTGAATGTACGGATGCGAGTAAGCTGAAACTGAATACAAATAATGCAATGAATGTTAATCTCATTATTCGAAATGTTTTGTCTTCTGTGTTAAAAGGGGACATAAAATGCCCGTTACAAATTTTTTCATACATTTGTAATGTCTTATTTGTTAGTACTAAATGAATTTATTTCGCAAGTCTGGTACTGACTTACGGAAGGGGGATGTTGCAGCATCTCCCTTTTTGTGTAATTTGTGCTGTTAATTGTTTGTTATGTTTTCATTCTCTATATTCTGTATTTAAAAGGTTAACGACTAAATATTTATTTTATCACGATTAGATTCGTCTCTTCAATTTTTTGTATAAGTGAATTTATGTTTTAATTGTAATACTTTCAATACATGGTCAATTCCGTCTTTGATACGGAATTTGCCGGAATAACGGTATTGAAGTAAGGATGGTCGTTGAACATCAATTTTAATATCATAATAAAGCTGTAACTTTTCTATTAAACTTTGGATCGACTCGTCTTCGAAACAGAATAATCCCTCTTTCCATTTAAAGTAGTTGTAGTCAGGAATATGGGATGTATTTAATCCTTCCTGACTTGCGATCGCCATCTCGTTCGGCTTTAGGCGTAATCTTTTCGGCATAGTTAAGGAAGATATTTCTACGCTGCCATTTAATAATGCTGTCTCAAATAAAGGACTGTTGTGATATGCCTTAACATTAAATTCGGTACCCAATACATGAATTGCGTATTTTTCGGTTTGTACGGTAAAAGGACGATTTTTTGTCATGATGTACAGAAAATACCCTTCTCCGTTAAGTTCTACGTTCCGTTTATTTGTGCCGAATTTATTAGGAAATTTCAATGTCGAGCGAGAGTTGAGCCAAACATGTGTCCCGTCCGCTAAAGTTAACTCAGCTCGCTGACCTGTGGGTACATGGATGGTTTGTATTTGTATATCCTCTACCTTTTTTTGTTCTACGAATTGTTTAGTAACAAAGATTCCAATTAAAAAGATCGCTGCTATTTTAGTGTTTCGATTGCGATACGTCGAATTGTTGGAATGAACTTTTTTATGAAGTGCTTTTTTGCTCTGTATCCGTATGCCAAAGTGAAATATCATATAATTTACGTAAAGCCAGAAATTCACGCATGTTATCAGGACTTTCGTCCAGCCATGACACTACTTTCAGTCTCTCTTCTTCGGAAACCTTACCTCTTATGTACCGTTGTAGTAATTGCTCCATGAATGTCTGTTAATTTATTTTCTATTATAAAAACAACGCTGTGCGCTAAATCCCTAGTGGAAAAATGAAAAAATTAAGAAAAAAGAAAATAAATAAGGGTAGATAGTCTTTCAAGTTGATACGCAAAGCTTTTAAAGCCTTGGTTATGTGGTATTCTACACCTTTTATGGTGAGGTTTGTCTCATCCGCTATTTCTTTTACGGTTTTATTCTCGAAGCGGCTCATCTCGAATATTCGATGAGTTTGTTCTGGTAAGTTTTTTAAAGTTTTGTGGATGATCCTATTGACCTCATCAGAGAAGATCTCTTTCGGATCGCAAGCCTCGAGTGTGGGAAAATTCTAATGCTTAGTTCTCTAGTTTTTTATTTCCTCTAAATTTTCAATAGCGGCATCATGTATGGCTTTATGGCGTAAATAGTTAAGGGCTTTATTTTTCAAAATCGTGAGCAATAAGGCTTCTGTTATCTCGTTTTCTCCAGCAGAGACCAGTCGCCAATATTTTACAAGCGATTCAGCTACGATATCCTCAGCCACCATGTCATCATGTACATATGATTTGGTGAACAGGAATGACCGTCGGTAATTCCGTTCATAAATGATATTAAAATCGTCTCCTTTCATCTTCAATACAGATTTAGCGGTAAAAGTAGGAATTTTTGATAGAAAAATAGTTAAAGTAATCATACTTTCAATTTTCCCCGCTTTCCGGTTATCTCAAGTATAATATGGGATGAAAGAAATTGATTGTTATCCATTTATCGCATTGATAGTAAAAGGTTAGAGTGGAAAGAGGTCTTGAATACGGAATTCAGACTAAGTTCTATTTACTCAAAATAGTTGGGGTTATCTGTTTTAATTTTAGATCATTATGAGGCGGTGTCTATATGTGGAGACGGGGCATGCCCCGTCTCTCTCTAAATCCGTTGTTCCTTACCATTCACGATAAATCGCTTGATAGGTTGTTTTACCGGTCTTAATAGGTAACTCCAATCCTTTTCAGTTGTATCTAACGTGATTTCCAATCCATCTTCCAGTTGTTTTACTTTATAATTAATCTTATTATTTCCAACAGGAAGATCTTTCATTTCAATAAAGTCCCAATCTGATGGTAAATTAGGACTTAGGGTCAAGGTCTTTTTATAGGCTTCTGGTTGTATGCCATATATATAACGAATCAAAGGTGTTGCTATACCATAGATGGTCCATGCTTGAACAGGGCAGCCATAATCAGGCATCATCTCATTAATTGATCCCGGAAGTGTACGGCCAAATGTATCGACGATGCGATTGATATACCATAAAGCCTCATCTACACGTCCGTAAGCGCATTCGGCCATCGCTTGTACGCCTGTTGCGATAGTCATCATGCGATCTCTTTCGACTGCGGATAAATAAGGACCATATTCGCCGCAATGCTCTTTTCGTACTTTATCCAATTGCCGAATAGCTCTGTCTTCTGAGGCAATATGAGTTTCTATTGGAGTGCTTATTACCCAATTCTTGTTAGTTAACCATCCTTTCATAATACCAGTTGGATACGCTTCAAATTGTTTATACATATCCTCATACATTGCGATATGCTTTTTCTTGCTATCCTCATATTCCTGTAAGGAAACCTCGGCAACATCCCACCTGTATTCTGTATTACGAACCTGTTCGATAGCACCTTTAGTCGTTTCTAAGGCTTGCTCTCTCGTTCCATAAAAATCACAATAAATTTCTAAATCCTTATCCCAAAATAGGTCGTTTATCCTTTCTTTCAAATCGATTGCTTGCGAGGCGCACTCACTGGCAAATGCTTCTTCTCCCATTATTAAGGCAATCTGCGACATAACTTCCAGTGCTTGCTGGGTATAAACAGAGACATCAATCAATTCCGCATTTAATCCTCTAACTTCCATGATTCCATACCCTTCGGGGAACATATTCTTATTTGTATCCATATCTTTCAAAAGGAAGTTCAGACCTTTTTGCATATAAGGATACATATCTGCAAGGAATTTGTTATCACCAGTCCATTTATAAACATTCCATACAGCGATGACAAAATGAGCAGTCTCTTGAGTATTTCCTTTGTGGCTGACGAATGCGTTGAATGCCATTTCATGCAAAAATACGGCCATTCCTATTGGCTTTCTCTGACATCTCTTTGATAACTCTCAATGTCTCTTTTGCTAACTTTTTGGTCACCTGTAGCGACAAGGCCTTGTAATGAATAAGAATTATCACAACCGAATAACCATGGATATTCAATTGCGCCCGCTCCCAGAAAGCGTCCTGCACTTTCCATATCTGCCGCAAGCCATTCCGTATTGATTTTGCCACCAGTTATAAACCTCTTGTAACTTTTTTCATCTGGAATGTTAATCCGTCCTCTCTCTAATAGTTGGGTGTAATACATTTTTTTCAT
>ENA-OPYU01001008-OPYU01001008.1-human-gut-metagenome-genome-assembly--contig:-NODE-1008-length-10272-cov-3.678364_pt1 | contig 10272 bp, 12 predicted proteins | sample MGYA00242637_ERZ504482 | MGnify/ENA primary metagenome ERZ504482 (study PRJEB26092, sample SAMD00036237) | human gut metagenome | host: Homo sapiens | study: EMG produced TPA metagenomics assembly of...
ATCACTTTCAGATTATCCAGATCAAACAGAACTACACCTGTTGTACGAAGTTTAATATCACTTTTCCTCCAGATATTTCACCATGTCCTCGTAAGCGTTTCGGTTCATGGCCTCTGTGAGCATATCCATGTTGGCTAGTTTTTCTGCAGATAGATCACCCTTTTTGTTTTCTGGATGTATTGATCGTAATATTGGGAAACCTGGATCCAGATCAGCATAATGATAAACAGCAGGGTTCCTATGGGAAGCAAAATGGATGTCTGTTGAAAATTTTCTCAAATAATAAAGGAACATTTCTACCATTCCGAATACTATGAGCACACACATAGGATACTGGAATTTCTTGGCTTCATCGTTGCCTTCTTTTCTGGCCTCGTAAAGAATGAGGGCAACTGTGTAAACTGCATTGGCAACCATAATAACATGGGTTGCGGGAAGCAGCCGGAATATATCAATAATTCCCGTACACTGAAGCAGAACGTCAGCTGCCATATTCGCAAGATAAAGAATGGGAAAAATCAATGCACCTTTGTGGTATCTGCTTTTGCAGATATCATATAGCAGAAAATTAAAGGGTACCGGGAAAAGGAAGAATGAAAAAATAATCTACAAAATACAAAGTTCTTCCATCCGGAATCAAAAACTGCAGGAATCCACATTGTGCCAGTGTCCATACTGCAATCAGCAATGAGAAAAATCCAAGGTTTAAAAAGACCTCTATCTTCGTTTCTGTCTTGTCTCTTCTTTTTCTTCGCACTGCTCCCAAATAAAGCAGCAGGCAGATGATGCTTGCAAACAGGATCCCGCAGCTGAGCAACAGGGTTTTAAAGCTGTCCATTAAAATTTTCAGAACGCAATTGCCCCGTGTTCCGTATACAATGCTGACTTCATTTCCATAATAGTTGTCATATACTGGAATAATTCTGACCTCAAGACTTTTACCAGCGCTGTCTTCCGGAATATTCACAATGTGCCAGCAGCTTCCCGGTGACTTCATAAAGCTGGGAGCATCTTCTTCATTTCCGTATTCGTATATTTTTTCTCCGTCCAGCCACACTTCTGCAATGGTGTGTGTGGTTTTAAATAAGATTGATCTGGGATCATCGAAGTCTTCGGGCAGAGCAATATTCTCTGATTTGATTTCTCCATCTGTCAGTTTTTTTGTTTCAAACCTAATCGTATTATCCCAGAGCAATTTTTCCCTGGCTGTACTCTGACTGAATATCCAACCTGAAAAAACCAATTGCAAACAATCCAAATACGAACAGGGTAATCCATAGTTTCTTTTCTATTTTCATAGTTTCTCCCTACTATATAAAATAGCACTGTTCACTAAGTGCACAATGATCACCTTGTGCTGCAATTCTGTGCAAAATTTACCCGCACAGAATATTACCTGTAAACAATGACTCACAACTCATCAAAAGATATACATAGACAGCATATCAAACCCATTTAGCTTTTTCAAGGTTTTGACAGATTTTGTTAAAACCTTTTTATTTGAGGGCAAAAAAATATCTGACGGGGCAATTCTGCCCTGTGCCAGATATTTTCTTCGTTTCTGTCAGCTTATGTGTCTGCCGATTCTCCGGTAATCACGCTCATATTAATGTATGCGACTTCCCTTATGCAAATTTCTCATCCAGATATTCTTTCAGGATTCCCAGATTTTCATCACTGTACAGCTGATCTGCCGCATGCTTATAATTATGAAAAAGCTTAAATTCCACCTTATCTGTCCCAACAATTCTTGTAAGCAGTGCATTCAGTCTCTCAGACTGCAGATACGGAACATCTAAATCCGCATCACCATGCCAGATTAATATATCCGGGCTGTTTTCCTTCGTAAGATTTTTCTCAATATAATACAATGGACTATAGTTGTTTTTCTCATCCTCAGTAAGAGCTTTTACATCCTTGCGCATCCAATAAGATTCCACATCCTCGTAGCCGGTATCTTTAATTGCCCCCTGAAGCCACAGGCTGGCCGCCCAGCGGACAAATTTTTGGAATCCTCAGCTCCCTGTAATCATCTTCCATAGTTCCGAATTCCATACAGCCGTAATAGTCCAGAATCACCTGAACTTCACTGGAAACAGGATGGTTCTTATCTTCTCCGATAAATGGAACACTATTAAATTCCTCATCATTAGAAGCGCCACAGATCACTGATAAATACCCCCCAGCTGACTCTCCCCAGATTGCAAAACGCTCCGGATCATATCCATATTTCTCTGCATTTGCACGAAGAAAACGGATCGCTGATTTCACATCTTCCACTCCTGCCGGAAAGGCTGCTTCCTGGGCAAGACGATAGTTAACGGATGCACATGCATATCCATGATCGCGGAAATAGCGGTACATCAGCTGCGCCTGACGGGACTGGCTGTCATTGTATACGAAGCCGCCCCCATGTACCAATATGATCAACGGCATAGGTTCTTCACTGTCCGGCACATACAGATCCAGATAATCATTTTCGGAAGTCTCAGAATATGGCAGCTTCTCATAAGCTTTTCCACCATTCCATTTGGAAGAATCATCCAATTTCACTGATGGAGAGTATACATTATGAAAAACCACACGAACAGCTTCATGATTGTAACCGAGAATACCAACTATAGCAGCAAGACAGATTCCACCTATGATAAAACCTTTTTTCTTCATTTGTTCAACCTCTTTTCCACCTTAAATCATAAGTCTTTCACTTCATTCACATGGAATTTCCACCACATAAAACCGTTCTTCATCTGCCACGGTAACCTTCACCGGTCCGTTTCCATCTGCCTGTACAACTGCCATTGCCTCACCATAATAAGTCGCCACAGTATGGTCAGTATAATTCCCTTTTACATAAGGAGCCGGGCTTCCGAGTCCCTTCAGGACACCATTTTCTACTGTTACTTTTATGTTATGTTTCTCCATTGGTTTCCAGATTCCCTTGCTATCTGTGTATTGCAGTTGAATAAATGCAAGGCCCTCCGGTTTCACGGTTTTCTCCTCTGGGCGCACCTGAAGAACCGTTTCTTTTCCTGCTGTATGTAATGAATAACGGTTGATTTCTCTTCCGTTTTCATCGTAAGAAACCGCCGTTATCTCCCCATTCTGATAGGTGATATTAAAGTTTGCACGGCATTTTTTCACTTTCTTTTTACCAGCACTTTTGCCATTGATAAACAGCTCAACCTGTGCAGCCCTTGCATAAACTTCTACCTTCGCCGGTTCTCCGTTACAGCCATCCCATGCCCAGCTTTCCAGAGCTTTTGTCAGCTGCCAGCCAGTAAGACGAAGCTTTTCTTTCTGATAAACAGGATCAACTGCAATAAACGGACCTGTCTCTCTTTCAAAAGCGACTCTGGTATATGCAGCCTCTGCACGCGGCTTTCCGTTCAGGTCAATTCGACCGTTTCCGCCTGTCATTCTCGTGGCGGGATCTTCAAATTTATAGTCAGAATACTCTGCTGCACCATCCCCGACTTCTCCGATATAATCCCATCCTGCCCACACAAAATCACCGATAATCCGTTTGTTTTTTTTTGGCAATTTCCCAAAAAACTATACGCATCCTTACAGAAGGTTTCACTTCCCAGAATCAGACGGTTCGGGTACTTTTTCAGATCATGTTTGTAGCGGAAAATACCGTAATTATAACCTGCGATATCCATGTTTGCGTAGGCATCCTTCGTCCTTAAATCGCATGGATAAAGGGTGGCACCGCACTTCATAAAGTAGTCTCCGACCAGACAGGCAAGAGTATTATAGAACTCGCTTCCTACCGGCTTTTGCTTCTTTTCCGGCTTGGTGCTGCCTAATCCTTTTTTGCCATTTTCTGTGGCTTTATTTACTGTCTTTTCACCACTTTTAACTACTTTTTTCTCATTCTTTCCAGCTGCCTGAGCGGCATTTTTCTCTGCATTTCCAGCGCTCTTTTCTGCCTTGTCATCACTGTAAACGCCAAGTCCTATGGAGCTTAAGAAATTGAAGAAAATGTTGATTCCGCAGGTAACAGGACGGGTGGAGTCCAGACTGTGAAGATAGTTTGTCATATCGCCGGTGAGGGCAATTCCCTTCTCCTGGGCGGTCTCTGCAACCTCATTTCCTGTGGAGTACATGATCACACTTGGATGATTATAATCCTTGTCAACCATGTCTTTTAAGTCCTGTTTCCACCAGTCAGCAAGCTGTCCGGCATAATCATATTTAGTCTTATGAATGTACCACACATCTACATATTCATCCATCATCAGCATTCCCACACGGTCACAGGCATCCAGAAGTGCCTTAGAGCAAGGATAATGTGCAGAGCGGACTGCATTGTATCCATTTTCTTTGAGAATACGCATTTTACGTTCTTCTGCTTCCGGATACGTACATGCACCAAGCACGCCATTATCGTGATGAAAGCATGCACCGCGAAGAATCACACGCTCTCCGTTAATGGTCATTCCTACCTGAGGATTCCAGATCAATTCACGGATTCCGAAAGTTTCAGTTACTTCGTCTTCACCGAAAATTGCTTTACAGGTATAGAGATTCGGGTGCTCTGTATCCCAGAGCTTTGCGTTTGGAACATCCAGCTGGAAGATGGCCTGGTATGCTGCTTCCTGATTATTTTTTCCGCTTCCACCTGCGCCAATTCACTCTTCTGACCATTTTTTCCAGTCTGTACTGATTCATTTGGCTGCATGTTTTTATTATCTGATGATATTATTTTGTCATTGTTTACATTTCCTATTTTTGTACTTTCACCAATTACTCTAAGTACTTTAGAGCCCTCAAACGCAATCTTCAGGGAAACCTCTCCCGGCTCAGAAGTTTTCACAACAACCTCAATTCTCGCAGGATCATAGCTTAAAGTACGGATTTTCACACCGTTTACCGGAATATGTTTCTCTTCCCCAACATACAGATAAGCCGGACGGTAAATACCGGTTCCTGAATACCAGCGGCTGTTTGGCTGGTCAGCATTGCGCGCAATGACTTTGATCTCATTCTCTTTTCCATACTGGAAAAAGCCCTCTGTATCCACATAAAAATTGGTATAACCATAAGGACGGTAAGCCGCCTTTTTCCCATTTATGTAAACTTCACCATTGTGGTAAATACCCTCAAATTCAATGAGGACTTTCTTACCTTTATACTCCTCTGGCACAAAGAAATTCTTGGTATATTCGTAATCCCCACCAATATACCATCCAATATTTCCCTCGCCGGTACTCTCCTGAGTACGCGGCTCACTCAACATGGCGTCATGTGGCAAAGTCACCGGATAAGCTTCCTCATCCCTGGTAAGACACCTGCACATCCAATCCTTGTTAAAATCAATTTTCTGCATACAGTAAACTGCTCCTTTCTGAAATCTCTGTCCTTAAACCAACTACCTTTTCGGCATTCTCGTTCTGTTGACAGTTTACTGCTTTTTCCTATCTCTGTGGAAGAATTAGCGTGAACAGTCCATTTTTTTACGCTAATAACAGCCCACAGAACTTTATAAATCAAGTCTGTGAGCTGTCTTCTCTACCTTCAGCTCGTTCCCATCCCACACAATATGTACCTGTCCCTCAGCAACAGGCAATGTACAATCAAAGCTGTCGAAAAACTCAGTATGCGGTTCTACCACAAATTCTTTTCCGCCGACTCCAGTAAATTTCAGCCCCATGAAATACTTCGCCAGGAAATAGATCGGGCTTGCAGCCCAGGCATGGCAGAGACTTTTTCCAAAGCGGTCGCCGTACATATCGTACTGAGTTTCTACTGGTGCCTCCGGGTCAAACTCTTCCCAGAAGGTAACTGCACCGCGGTCCAGCATACCGCCCCAGTAATTGCGAATCTTATTTAGTACAAATTCCAGATTTCCGGTCTGGCAGAGCATATCCAGTTCAAAGAAGTTGAAATACGGAGTTGTAATTGCCGGAATTGCATCATTCTTAATTACATTTGCCAGAATTTTCTCCTGCTCTTCTTGTGTTGCAATGTGAAAAAGAATTGCAAAATATTGGCATGACGGGTCACATTTCTCTTACCGGATTCAAAGGAATCAATAAATGCGCCTTTCTCCTGATCCCAGTATAATTTACGGATCTGCCCGATCAGTTTCTCATATTTCTCCATGTATTCCGGATTTTCTTCTCCAAGAGCCGCACTCACTTTCGCCATGGTCTGCCAGCATGCTGCGAACAGCATCTGCTCTGCACAAAGGGCACCAGTCTTATCCATGTCAGCCCAGTCAATGTAGATCCAGTCATTTTCACGACCTACAAGAAATCCGTTTTCATCCAGCTGACCCTCACAGAACTCCATAAGGGAGCACATTTTCGGATAAACCTGGCGGACAAATTCCAGGTCACCATATGCCTCATAATGATAAAGCACGCCCAGGATCCAGAACAGGGAATAGTCCATGATGGTATTGATATGTCTTGTCATAGGATCATTTCCACGTAGTGCTAAAAGAGTTCTCTGGTCAATATCAGGATCTGCCAGCAGATACTGATTTACAAAAAAGGCTCTGGTAGGCGTCTCCAGACCAGATCCATTTGTCACGTTTCACCCCATCCAGGAAAAAAGGATACCGCTGCAAAGACGGAAGGTATGCTCCGCCACCTCCCAGATTTTATTTAGTTTCTCATCATTACACTTAAAGGAAGCGCGTTTCGGGAAATCTACATACTGATAGAATGCTGTGATTTCCACATCTTCGGCTTTGCAATTCGGAATGAATGCAAAACGGACTGCACAGCATGGGCATCGATTTGTAACCGGATTCGGCTGCCAGCTGTAGTAGCAGTGCTCAAGGTCAAGAGCTTCGTCCTCAGATTCACCGCAAAAAAGCCTCTAAATCCTCATCTTCGCTTGTACTGTCAACACAATTACTGCGTTTACTTTTCACATAAACCGCCGCCGTCAGTTCCGTCTCAAACTCTGCCAGCACGCCACCGTTTATCTCGCTGATTTTCACCGGCTTGCACTCATTTTTCTGTATATTCCCACACAGTAGGATTCTGTCCCGGCTTGGTAAAATACTTACACACTCCAACCGGCACTAATGGCTGGGAATAATCCTCTGCCTTCCATGTTTTATCAGAATGGATCACCTCACCCTGCACATAAGCGCAAGGAAATGCCTCCACACAGCCTGCATGAATAGAGATCCGCACCTTTCCAGGTGCTACTGTAATCTTCTTTCCAAATGGATATTTCTTCTCCCCATTCTCCCTGGTTACAAGCACATGACCAATCGCATTGGAAAATACAGTAAAACTGGTCTCCTGCTCCAATTCATAAGTCCGGCGGAAAGCCACACGGTTGCGGAAGCCCTCACTCTTCCAAAATGCCGGCCATCCAAAACCTCTCTCCACACGGCTGAAATTCTGCTTCATGGCATGATATAATTCAAAATCTCCCGGATACCAGATCCAAAATGTATTTTCCATTTCCGTTTTCCTCCCGTAAATTATTGCTGTTCACAATCTTTGAACAATAACCAATTCTCATTTCTTGTAAATCTACTCATAATTTAACTATAGTATAAAATGAATTTTCCCAATAGTCCACAACATCCCACGTTTAAAAAGCTACAGATTACGCTTTCGTATCTGGTTACGGCTGGTGAATTAAACAAAGAAGGCGCAGCTTAAAAACAAACTTTTAAGTCGCACCTCTTTTGTTTACATCATTACATAAAAAATGAAAACCATATATTGCCAGAAACATGGGATTACCATAACCAGCGTCATCGATGGAACCCTTTTCAAATTCATGAATGCCGTGCATGTCAGCGCCAGTGACCACTGGTTTCATCTGAAAATATTGATTCCAATACCAGATTCGTCCACTGCTACCGATTCAAATAACAATCAAAAAAACAGCAGGAGTTCATTCTAACAAACGAACGCCTGCTGTCTTCTTGTTAAAATTAATTTCTGTAATGCTTCTACCCAACAGTTCCTACAACACAAACCCAGTTGTATTCTTCCCCTGCGCCTGAATATCCAGACAGCAATCTGCCACATGCTCCTGATTCAAGTCCAGAGAATAGTTCACTTTCATGGCAATTTGCCCATCACTTTCTTCTAATTCCAGATTCGTCGCTGAAATTCCCATTTCAAGAGTTCCAAACGGGGTGGTATAAAATGCCATATTACGCTTTCCCTGCTCGAAAACCATATGTGTATTTACCTGTCCTTTTTTTCGGACTTCCATTCCCCTGGAGGATATCTTGATATAATTTACAGTAGGATCTCCCTGCTCGTCCAGCATTTCTTCATAGCGAAGATAATGACTACCGTTGCGGAAATAATACTCTCCCGGAACCACAATCTCGATTGGCTCATCACCTTCTGGTGTGTCCATCATATGTAAACCTTTTACGTGAATTAAAACTTCTTTTTCCATTGTTTTTTTTCCATTTCTTTCTCATTTTTCAATATTTCTCAATATCAATCTTCTGCGTTTTCTCCACATCAAATGGCAGAATCGAATTGGCAAAGCCCTTGAATTTCTCTGCCAGATCGCTCACATAGAAACGATATGGGAAATCAGACTGTCCCTGTCCGGTGCTCTGCATATCCTGCTCTTTCAGAAGTCTGCCAAGCTCCAGTGCCGTCTCGTACGCCGGGTTCACCAAAGTAACCCCCTCTCCCATGATCTGTCCGATGGTAGAACGGAGCAGTGGATAATGGGTACAGCCAAGGATCAGTGTATCAATATCTTTTTCCTGTAGTTCCCTCAGATATCTGCTTGCAACTTCCACTGTCACCGGATCATGAGTCCAGCCTTCCTCTACCAACGGTACAAATAAGGGACATGGCTTTCCAATCACTGTAATCTCCGGATCGATCTTTTTCAGAACCTCCGCGTGGATTCCACTTCCAACAGTACCTTCTGTACCGATGATTCCCACCCGTTTATTTCTGGTAACCTGCGCAGCTACCTTGGCACCGGCTTCAATCACTCCAAGAATGGGAATGTCAAATTCTTCCTGAACTGCCTCCAGAGCAAACGCACTGGCTGTATTACAGGCCACCACAATCGCCTTCACCTTCTGCTCTTTCAGGAAACGGATTATCTGACGGGAATATCCTATAATAGTCTCTCTGGATTTGCTGCCATATGGAACTCTGGCAGTATCGCCGAAATACACGATTTTCTCTGCTGGAAGATTCCGCATGATCTCCCTTGCCACAGTAAGTCCGCCAATACCGGAATCAAACACACCAACAGGCGCATCTCTGTCTATTTTCATTTATCTATCTCCAAATTCATAGTCAAGCGATATTTGCAATCTGTATTTCATTTTAACACCAAAGGAGCGGCGGTGCAAGTGCTTGTACTACATCAAAGCGTTAAGTGTCCCCACGTTACGGTTCACTGGTAACATTCCGCGAGGTGCTTTTTTGCGAACAGTAACGTCTCCACAATCCAGAAATGAAATCTTGGCTCTGCTTTCTGACCGTTCTCCGTCCTCGGTGCTTCCATAAAACAGAACTTGGGGATAAATGGTTCCCCACCACGCAAGAAGGTTTGGAAGTTTTATTAAAATTTTCACTGCATGGGCAAAGTAATACAGCTGTCAGAAGTGCTGCCGCTATATGATATTTGCTTTTTTCTCAGACAAAGCATAAAAGTACCTCCCATATTTTTCTTAACAAAAGTATTCCCTGTCCCAGCCTGGAATAATCACATTCATACCCACTAGTTGCTTATTGCTTTTCATAGCCGCTCTGGAGCCTGTTTGAAAAAATCATTCCCGCAATCTGCACGCCCTGGTACTTACCTGATTCGGCTAAATTTCACTTCCAATTCCTTTCCATAAATTTTCAGTTCTGGCAATTCAGACAAAGCACCACGTTCATAAAACTCATGATAAACCTCACGAAGCGTTACTGCCTGTCCCGGGCTTCCATTTGGATTATTTTCCAGCAGCCCAAGAAGATACTCTCCCAGAGAAACGTCCTGAGGGCTTACCCAGGCTACTGCTTCAGATGCCGCAGCACAGCGAAACACATAAACATTTTCACCTATAGTCGGCTCCTGCTTCAGATACTCGAGAACCTGCTCCCAACGCCCTCCATCCAACAGACTCTCTCCAAGAACCAGAATTTCCAGATGTCCCATATCCAGATATTTTTCCTGTGTCCGGCTGTATATATTTTCCAATCTCACGGAAATGTTTCTCCCTGAATCGACGGAGCAGCATTCCCCTGGTCTTCCCCGTCTTTTTGCCTGTCCTGTAGATTTTGGAAGATCCGGAATTCCGTAAGTCAGCAGATA
>ENA-OPYU01001010-OPYU01001010.1-human-gut-metagenome-genome-assembly--contig:-NODE-1010-length-10263-cov-3.377170_pt1 | contig 10263 bp, 10 predicted proteins | sample MGYA00242637_ERZ504482 | MGnify/ENA primary metagenome ERZ504482 (study PRJEB26092, sample SAMD00036237) | human gut metagenome | host: Homo sapiens | study: EMG produced TPA metagenomics assembly of...
GTACCTATTTACCCTGACGTCCCCGCTGTCTGCTAAGCTGTACGATCTCTGCCACAAGATTGCGCGGAGATTTGCCCGATTTTAAGATCGAGTTGTCAAAAAGCACAACGTCTCTTATATTAATACCGCCGATCTGAAAATCGTACCAACGGTCTATATAGTTGTACGCATAGAGGAAGTCCTTCAGATATCCATTTGCGATAAGATTTTCCTCTACCATCAGTTCTGCTGCTTTATTTGTAGTATTTACCGGATACTGCGGATTTGATGCCGCCATGGAAATAAGCACCTGCTCCATCTCTGATTTGACAACATTGTTATAATTTTTCCGGTATACCGACAATACAGAAGCGCTGTCATTTTTGAGAAACTCTCGTTTCAATATCTCCGTCAAAATCATATCCCTTTGCCGCAGTCAATAGTTTATTAAACTGCGTTGTTGTCGTACTGACAACATAGTTTCTAAAGTTAAAGTGAACAGGGATCTGCGCTACTTTGTACGAAGCAATATTTTCCCTTGTATCAATATATGTAATATTATAGATCAACGGTGTTGTTTCATCTGTAAACTGAATACGGATCTTTTTTATATCCTGAACTGTCTTATCGGATAATGCCACAATTCTGTTGCCACGGTCATCCATCGGATAGACCGCAAGCACCGTCTTTTTATTTAATACATGCGACGGATCAACCTTATTTCCGTCTTTGACGATCTGTTCATATGTATAGAACGGCATAAACAACCGCAAGTTTTCATAAATCAGTTTTCGATCTGCCTGATAATCCTTTACAGATTCCAGACTGTCCATAGCCGCAATCTCTTCTGCATTTTTCTGCGCGATAAAACTGATCACTTCTGCCGGAGTCTCTCCTGCCATCTGCGGCTCTTCCGTTTCTTCATCCTGTACCGGCGCCTGTATGTAAACTACTTCTTCCGAAGGCGCGTTGTTTGAATCTCCTTCCGAGCCCTCTCCTTTTAAAGTATCTTCTTCCTCAGCTCCGTAAACATCACCTTCTGCCTTTAAACGAGGTCTTTTTCCACCTGCCACATCATCCAGATACCAGATCTTCTCATCCCATTTAAGTGTGTCTATATAGAAGGTTTTATTTGTAATCTGCGCTGCTGTCGCTTTATCGATTTTTCCTGTATGTTCAGGAGTTTGAGTTCCCTCATCATTTGAAACGCTTCCTGTATACTCGTAGTTCTCTGTATAGTTCGTTAAAACATTTTCCGCCGTACTGTTTCCTGCAAAAGAATATTCCTTCGGACCAAAGGAAATATTGTGCTCTGCTTTTGTAACCGCTTCTGATCCTACTCCGCTTTCTGCAACGAAATTACCGACCATACATGCCGTTTTCGCCGCTTTTTCAGATGATTTTTTCGGTGTCTCTTCCGGTTTTTCCTCTGCCTTTTGACTTAATGTAAGCTCACTGAAGTTATTGATCAGCTCTGACTTTTTAATGACAGCCGCAAATCCGCCCTGCAGGTCGCCTTCAGTTGCTGCGAATGTCTCTTTATCCGCCGTTCTTCTTGCATAACTGTTTTTAACGACTGAATCTCCTAAAATCTCTGCCGCAAATCCACCTGCACGTTTTCCGTTTACTGTGGCGTTGACAGAACATTCTTCTACAGTTGTCTTATTCATACTTGCAACAAGACCTGCTACATTACTTTGTCCCGTAACGCTCATATCTCTGACATATACGTCTTTGATAAGAGTGTCTGCCTGTGAAGTTTTTGCCAGAGCCGCAACTTTATCTGTTCCCTTCTGATTGATCTCGCCTTGTACAAGCTTCACGTTTTCGATCGTCGCTCCATCTAACGTATCGAACAACGGAATCTTCTGACCGATGATCTGATGACCGTTTCCTTTTAATGTTCCTTTAAATATTCCCGGGATAACCGCTGTTCCCGACGCTGATTCCGATATATCGATATCTGTAGTCAGAACATACACACCTGACAAATCATTTTTAATATTCTTCAGGTCGGCTGCCGATGCGATTTCCTTTGTCTGGAGCATTGTCGTCATATTTGAGTCATTGTTTCTAAGGATTGGAGTTTTTCCTTCTTTCAGAGGAGCAAAATCCCAAACGTCTTCACTCCAGCCCATGTTCGTGTAAAACTCTTTTTGTGAAAGTTTATCCACTGTAACATCTGTGATCTGAGTCAGATTCGTATTTCCGGTACGACTACTCTCTCTTTTCAAACTACTCTCTCTTAAACTATATAATTTCTCAGTTTGTGCCGATGTATATTTGGTATTCTCTGTCGATCCATCGAACTTATATCCCGATGTTCCTGTACTAAATGAAACATTGCTCTTGATTATTCCTGTTGAATCGGAATTCCCAATATATCCGATCAATCCGCCCGGATCTTTTACATTTCCACTTTTTGTAATTTTAACTGTAACAGCTGCGTAACAATTTGTCACAGATCCACTTTGCCTTGAGTTATGCCATCCGATCAGACCGCCGACAGCGCCGTTTACCTGTGTTCCCGAAATCGTTCCTACGGCATATGAATTTTCTATAATATTTGGTCCTGTTGTATTGTTTGACATCTGACCGACTAATCCGCCTGTCGTATTTAAAGAACCTGATATCTCTACATTCGCCGAACATTTACTTATTTTTGCATGATCCATACGTCCGACAAGACCTCCGAGAAGGCTTCTTGTATTTGGATTTCTTAAGCTTCCATTTACATGAACGTTTTCAATCACCGTATTACTAGCGGCTTTATTCGCCAATGTTCCTGCTCCTGCATCTTTGAAGCTATCGCTCATACTTTTTGTAATAGAGACATTTTCAAGCTTTACATTCTCTATTTTTCCATTGGAAACTGTTCCGAACAAAGTTGATGTCAGTCCTTTTATCTTATACCCGTTTCCGTTAAACGTACCTGAAAATGTTGGAACAAGACTTTCTGATGCCTGAACCATACTTGCGTCTATATCATGCTCCAGAGTATAAGTTCCGCTTGGATTTGCCTTCATTTGATCGATCAGCGCCTGCATCGTAATATATTTTGTAGATACTTTATCGTTAGACTTCGTACCAAACTCTACAACCGCGCCTTCGATCGTTTGTCCTGCCTGAGAAGTAGTATAATCTTTTCTGTCAAGTTTGAAGCTTACTTTTCCTGTTTCTGTCTGCGGTGCGATCACTTCCGTAATTCCCGCAAATATCTCAGGCTGATCTTCCATCTCAACTTTCACAAGATAATCTTCTTTTTTAAATTCTGTAAGATTAAACTGTGATACTTCTTCTACAGTTTCCACTCCGGCTTCTGACGTTGTCTTATGGTACAATGTCACACCGGACACTTTTCCAAGACGAAACGAGATCTTTTTTCTTCTTCCGGCAGTTCTTCCGGCGTATCTACCGGAGCGAGAATGTTATCTCGAAGCCACTGTTTTGTCTCTTCCGCCTCTGTAGTTCCGTTTACAGCCTCTTCTGCAATCCGATATACCTGACGGTCGATTTCACTCTCACTGTATACAACTTCTGTCGTTGTTTTTTTCCTTTCCGTCGTCTTCTGTCACAGTTCTCGTGATTTCTGCATAAGCTCTCGCCGCGTAATCATTTTTATATCTTTCTTTCGGCAGATTTGCCAAAACGGCTGTAAAGTAAATCCTCTCATTGTCTTCTGAAAATTTCTTTACTGCCGGTACTTTTGCCGGCTTATAGACCGAGCCGTTATAAAGGTACTTGCCGTCAAGCGTCAATGCCTGACCTTCTGTCAAATACTTTTTCGGAAGCAGTACGATTCCATAACTTACCGTCGCTCCGCTTTTTTCCAACTCTTGAATATATGATTTCTTGATGCAGGCAACCATTCGCAGCCCCATCGGATCGATCGTACGAATCTGCCCTCCAACCATCTGTATGTTTACATCTTGTATCTGCGGCTCGGATGCCTTAACCGGAACGGTGAACTGCGTCAAAAGCAGCGCCGCCAGAAAAAGTATCCATAACCCTATCTCTTTCTCTTTTGATTCATCCCTCTCATATTCCTTCCTTAATATATACCTGTGGTCCACCCCGGTTCATTCACCTGCGGCAATGCCGGTTTCTGCGGGGTTGACGGTTGTTCATCCGGTACGGACGGTTTCTCATCCGGTACGGACGGTTTCTCATCCGGTACGGACGGCTTCTCATCCGGCACAGACGGCTTCTCATCCGGCACAGACGGCTTCTCATCCGGCACAGACGGCTTCTCATCCGGTTTTGATGGCTTCTCGTCCGGTTTGGATGGTTTCTTATCCGGCTTCTTTGATGTATCTGTATCTTTTGATGACTCCGGTTTTTTTGCCCCGCCTGATTGCTTAGAAGAATCCGACTTTTGAGAAGAGCCTGACTTCGTCGAAGAATCTTCTTTCTTCTCTGTTTTCTCGCTCGTCACATCTTCTTTTCCCGACGCCTTTTCTCCCTCGAAAAGCTCCTCCAAATCTACAACATTGTCGCGTGAATTCAAGCTTTCAATTTCCGCAACTTCATCTGATACGATCTGCTTTTCATTTTCTTCTGCATTTTTGCCGTACATATTCCATACGAACAGACCGCCTCCTGCTAGCACACAGACTGAAAGTCCTACCGCGGCAGCTTGCACAAGTTTCTTGTTCTTCTGCATCTTCATGCTTTCCCTCCTTACAAAATATACCTTTACATAAATATAACCGGAGAGTTGTGGAATAGATCACGCAAGACTCCGGTTGTTATTCTGTTACACTATTTTTCCCATTTGATAATATACTTTCTTTTTTTTCACTTTCTGCAAGCGTTTTTTCACAAAAAAGCATAGAATTTCCAGTATTTTACGAATAGTGCATCTTTCCCCTCTATTTCAGTTCCTTTGCCCCGCTGTAAAATTTCTATAATCCGGTTACGCAAACTGACTCATATAAAGAGCCGCATATTTCCCGTTCTTTTTCATCAGTTCTTCATGATTTCCGACTTCTTTGATATCTCCGTCTTCCATATAAAGGATCATATCTGCGTCACGGATCGTAGAAAGTCTGTGGGCGATCACAAAACTTGTGCGTCCTTTCATCAGTTCTGCCATCGCTTTTTGAATAAGAACTTCCGTATGGGTATCTACGTTACTTGTCGCCTCGTCTAAGATCATGATCTCAGGATCGGAAGCGATCGCTCTTGCGATCGTCAGAAGCTGGCGTTCTCCCTGCGAAATGTTCTCCGCTCCTTTACTAAGCGTCATATCGTATCCGCCCGGGAGTGTTTTGATGAAACTGTGGGCGCATGCCGATTTCGCGGCTTCTACTATTTTCTCTTTCTTCATATTATCCTCGGCATATCCGATATTCTCTCCGATCGTTCCTTCAAACAGCCATGTATCCTGAAGAACCATACCGAATCTGTCGCGCAGTTCTTCCCTTGGCATATCCGTGATCTTAGTTCCGTCCACTTTGATCGATCCGTTATTTACCTCATAAAAGCGCATCAAAAGATTGATCAGCGTTGTTTTTCCCGCTCCGGTAGGTCCTACTACCGCAACTTTCTGCCCCGGTTCTACCGTCAAATCGATCCCGTTCATCAAAAGATGATCCGGCGTATATCCGAACGTCACATTTTCAAATGTAACGCGACCGCTGCGGTCATCAGGTACGATGCACTGGTCTGAATCCGGAATTTCCTCTTCTGCGTCAAGCAGTCCGAAAATACGGTTTCCTGCTGCCGCTGCCGCTCCGAAACTTCCTACCATTCCGGCGATTGCGGAAAACGGCTCTGCAAAACGCCATGTATACTCCAACATAGCCTGTACGTTTCCGACTGCGATCTTTCCGGCGATCGCCCAGAGACATCCTAAAGCGGCGCAAAGAACATACCCAAGATCATTCACAAGAGTTGTAATCGGACTGATCGCCCCTGCTGTTGTCTCCGCTTTTCTTGAACTGTTTTTAAGCGCGTCATTCAACTGAGAAAATTTCTTTTTCGCACGTTCCTGATAATTAAACGTCTGCACAACGGACTGTCCGTTATACATCTCTTCTACATATCCGTTCAGCTTACCGAGAAGCTCCTGCTGTTCTCCATAATACTTTTCGCTCGCTTTCATCACTCCTGCGGCGCTCAATAGAGAAAGAGGTACCATAACAATCGGGATCAAAGACAGCTTCGGGCTGATCATCAGCATCATAATAAGTACGCCGATGGCAGTCGTAACCTGTGTTACGATCGAAGTTAAGTTCTGACTGATCGTATTGTTGATCGTATCTACATCGTTTGTAATTACACTGAGAATATCTCCGTGTGTATGAACGTCATAATAATTCAGTTTCAGCCGATGCATTTTCTCATCGATTTCCCTGCGGATCGTCTGCATCACATTTGCAGTGATCTTTGCCATACCGAATCCCTGCAAAAGGAAACAACTGTGATACAAAATATAACGCTACCAACGCCGCCAAAAGCCAGATGATCGTTTCCCAGTAAAAAACTTTATCGGCAATACTTGCAAACAACGTCGTCGTCACCTTTCCTACAAGAAACGGAGCAAGAACCATAAAGGCAGTGCTGATAACTGCTGAAAGCAGTACAAAAAATAACCGAAGTCTGTACGCTTTTAAATAGCCCAGCAGCCTCTTAAATATTGTCGTATTTTTCATATCAAAGTGCCTCCTTTCCTAACTGAATCTCTGCAATTTCCCGATAAAGCGGACAAGTATCCAACAATTCCCTGTGCGTTCCGTTTCCTACGATCTGCCCGTCGTCAACTACTAATATCCGGTCTGCGTCAAGAACTGTGCTGATCCTTTGCGCTACCATGATGACCGTTGCATCTTCGATGCTTTCCTTCAGATTCTGACGGAGCTGACGGTCAGTCTTCATATCTAAAGCAGAAAAAACTATCGTCAAACACACATAAATTTCCGGGTTTTTTCATCATCGCTCTCGCTATCGCCATACGCTGACGCTGCCCGCCGGATAAGTTCGTGCCGCCCTGGGCGACCGAATCGTGATATCCTTCTTTCTTCTTACAGATAAACTCATCCGCACAGGCAGTCTTTGCCGCCTGTTTCCAGTCTTCTTCCGTTCCGTTTTCATTTCCGAAATTAAGATTATCTGCAATATCTCCCGAGAAAAGAACGTTTTTGCTGCGGTACGTATCCGATCAAAGAACGAAGATCTTCCGTGCGGTATTCTTTCGCGTTCACTCCGTCGATCAGCACTTCTCCGAACATCGGATCATAAAGTCTGGGGATCAGTTTTAATATACTTGATTTTCCCCGTCCCGTTCCTCCGATGATCGCCGTAACTTCTCCCGAACGGGATTCAAAACTAATATCTTTCAGGATCGGCTCATCCGCTCCCGGATAAGCGAATGTCACATGACGAAACTCAACCGTTCCGCGCACCGGACGATTTTCCATCTGAAACTTTCCACCCCGTATCGAGCTGTCTGTCTGCAAAACTTCCGCGATTCGTTTCGCACATGCATAACTTGTAGGAAACATCATAATGACAAGAGACAGCATCATCACAGATGTAAGTACCATACTGATATACTGGCTGTTTGCCACTAAAGAACCTACTTCCATAGCGCCTGTACTTACATAATATGCGCCCATGCCCAATACAGCCGCCGTCGTCACTCCGAAGATCACACTGATAGCGGGCATCAGAAGGCTTGTGATCCGCCCTGCTGCCATTGCCGTCATCGCATAATCTTCATTTGCCTCTTCAAAACGTGCATTTTCTGTCTTCTGCTTATTAAACGCGCGGATCACGCGTACTCCTTCCAACGATTCCAAAAAACAATCTGTTGATCTGATCGAGCCTTTTTTCTCAGACGGATCGAATACTTCGATGCCAGTACCATGATGATCGTCAATACAGTCAGAAGAACCGGTATCGCGACAAGAAGAACCGAACTGACTTCTCCTCCCGTAGCCGCGGAAAACACTAGTCCTGCCGCAGCCATCATAGGCGCAAGCAATCCGACTCTAAGCAGCAATGTCAAAAAGTTCTGTACATTCGTAATATCCGAAGTGCTTCTTGTGACAAGACTCGCTGTTCCGAACCGGTCCATCTCTGCCGCCGAGAACTCCTGCACTTTAGAAAAGACCTGAGTTCTAAGCTGTGCCGCAAAATCTGTAGAAATATAAGATGCAATCTTAACAGAGAGAAAACTGATCACGCAGGAAAACAATGTTACTCCCGCCATGATCACGGCATACATCCAGACAATACGGTTTTCTCCTTCCGCCACGCCATGGCTGATCATCTGTGCCAAAAACGACGGTAAAAGCATCTGCCCTACTGCCGACAGCAATACAAGCAAAAACAACTGAACGATCTGACCCGGCCTTAACTTTACTTTTGAAAATATTGTTTTCATCCCTGGTCAGCCTCCTCTCTTTTCTTATGCGGCGTTTTCTCTGCCACTTTGATCTTGGACAATCTGAACATCACCGTTCCAAGCGCATATTTCTGCAGATCTATATACGCTTCTTCCGAAACCTTTTCTCCGAAATTCATAATCTCCATTTCCCCGCTTGCTCCCGTTATAAAAATATCAGACGACGTAAATCCGTTTTTCAAATAAAATTTTCTGCGGGCAATCCTCTGTTCTTTGTTCTCTGCCTTATCATCAAGGCGCTCGATCAGAAGAACAAATTTTTTTATCTTTGTACTGCCTGCACACATTCTGCATAATATAACTTCCGGTTCCTCTGCTGCGAACTTTAGATGACACTGCCAGATAATCTGCCATTACCATATCTTTATATGGAATAAGGACGATAAATCCCAACACCTGTTCACCTTCGGTTGCTGCCATAACAACCGCATTTTTTCGTTTTTACGGAATGCCGCAGTGCAAAATATGGTTTTCTCTCCCGCTTCGGAAATGCTTCCATATAAATTGTTTTATCTCTTTCCACTGTTTCTCCTCGGCACATATAAACTCCATCCCGATCTCCTTTCTGCGCTTTATCATTGATTTTCTTCTTTTCATCATGTATCATATAATGTACAGTAACTGTACAGTCAAGAGGGGAATTGTAAAAAATTAAAATAGAAGTAGAATCAAAATAGTGTCTTGTATCAGGCAGGGAATAATGGCATAATACTAGCATAAATACGATATATAAACTGGATGACAAGGTTGTCTGTTTCTATACTGCGAGCGCAGTCAGAATTAATGAAAGGAAAAAGGATGAGCAGAGTAAGGATTATTAAGAAAAACGATGAATATACTTCGGAATATCAAGTTGGAGACATTTTTCAGATCACCGGGACATGGTATGGCGGGGTTCACATTGTAGGAAAATCAGGAATCCCGGTTTCGCTGGATCGGGAAGAATATATGGAACTCGATACAGAACCGGAGCCGGAAGAGGAGGAAACTGTGCGGAGGGATATCAGAGAGGGGGACCTTGTACAGCACTTTAAGCGGGAATGGGTATCAGAGCATACAGCAGAATATCTGTATAAGGTACTTGCGTTTGCCCAGCACACAGAGACAGGAGAGAAGCTGGTGATTTATCAGGCGATGTATCCGCCTTTTAAGATCTGTGCAAGACCCTATGGGATGTTTATGAGTGAGGTGGACCGGGAAAAATTATCCCGAGGTGAAACAGAAGTATCGATTCGAAAAGGTAGAATTTAAGTAAAAAAGCAATGCAATAGAATGCGATATAAGAGGTTTTAATGATGGTAGGTATACAAGTCTTGCCTGAAACGATAAAATTGCTTATATCGCAAAATACGGCGTTTGACAGCGTGGTGAAAATATACTTGGCAAAAAACATAGAAAATACGCCTTGGCAGAAAGAAACTCTTTGAAAAGAAAGTGGGAAAACCTTTTTTGAAAGAAGAGAGAGTCTTTGCCGGGCGATTTTTTTGCGAAAATTTCGCACAGACATTATACAGGCATTATACAGATATTAATTTTAAAGGCGCAGGCACTATCTGAAAGTCGATTTAAAAACCTGCCTGATCTGAAAGAAAACTCGTATTGCCGCTTTGCAAAATGGTCTGAAATTTGTTGCACAATGTTGCTGCTGAATTTGAAACGTCTATGAAGGTATAAAAGTAATCTGCTAAAAAGTATGTATGATGCAAATGGCATGTGACAGGTTTCTTTAGCCTTAGACAGATGAGGTGAAGTGTGGTATGATAAGTGCGTAAGATGAGGTGCTTTTTTGCTTTCTTAAAAAGTTAATGAAAGTAATAGGTTAGATTTTCTCACCATTGAAAAGAAGTGGAAAAGATGGAAATACCAATGATTAC
>ENA-OPYU01001011-OPYU01001011.1-human-gut-metagenome-genome-assembly--contig:-NODE-1011-length-10258-cov-2.266311_pt1 | contig 10258 bp, 13 predicted proteins | sample MGYA00242637_ERZ504482 | MGnify/ENA primary metagenome ERZ504482 (study PRJEB26092, sample SAMD00036237) | human gut metagenome | host: Homo sapiens | study: EMG produced TPA metagenomics assembly of...
AGAACTCATCGTAATCGTTACTGATGCAGGGCCTCGGGAAGCAAAGTCCAGAAATCCCAGTTGTTATCCTCGCTTCGTAGATTCGTTTTCGGGTCACGTTTGACCGCATGATTCAAGTCCGGGAACTTTAAGGGGATCACGCAAGAAGAATACGGGGGTGTTGTTGCCTACCAAGTCCCAGTTACCCTCCTCTGTGTAGAATTTCATGGCGAATCCACGGATATCACGCTCTGCGTCGGCTGCTCCACGCTCTCCGGCTACGGTGGAGAAACGGACAAAGCAGTCAGTTTTCTTGCCTATCTCGCTGAAAATAGCCGCTTTCGTATACTTTGTGATATCATGTGTAACGGTAAAGGTACCGAATGCGCCGGAACCTTTGGCGTGCATGCGTCTTTCTGGGATCACTTCACGGTCGAAGTGCGCTAGCTTCTCAATGAACCAAGGGTCTTGTAATACCATCGGGCCACGTGGCCCCACTGTTTGTACGTTCTGATTGTCCGCAACAGGGCGTCCGTTGGCGGCAGTTAGTTTTTTGTCTTCCATAACTTTAGTTTTTATGTCGCAATAAAGAATTTTAGATAAAGTAATCTTTAAATAAAACTGTTTAGAAACAACAATTGTTTTTAACTTCTTGACAAAAATAAGATGTTGTTAGACAGTTGTCAAATAGTTAATATCTATAAATATATAGACGGGTAGTAGAAACTCAGTGGGGATAGGCGCATGAGTTATAAAAGTATCTTAGTTTCATCGCCCCATGCACCTAAGATACTTCGCCAATGAACTTAGGATACTTTCTCAATGAAACTAAGATACCTTGTTAAAAGGTATGGATACAAAAAAGCGGTTGTCTGGCAAGATGCCAAGCAACCGCGGTATGGTTTGAAAAAAAGTCAAATGTTCACCTTCCCGGTAAAATGGGGTGTTACTTATTTATTGTAACCCCATTTTGTTAACTCCGACTGACCGATAGCAGCGAGTGATCTCAAGCAGCTATCCAAAAAACTGTCTATAAAACTTTTCATAGCTCATTTTCTTTTAATTAATAAATCTGTGCCTTTCGACACGTTCTAAATCTCACATAACTTTTGAAGTCCGAGTAACGAATGAATTGAAAACCTAAACCTTTAACCTTTTAACCTATTACTAACCTAATCCCGGACTTCTGATAACCTTAACCTAAACCTTCCTCTTTTTCATCGTGAGGTTTACCACATGCGGTAAACCCAAATTGTCCAAGGTTGAAACCCTAGCAAATCGATGTAACGTTTAAACAATCTCTTTACCATATTTGCTTTACAATTATGTTTTACGACACAAATATACGGCGTTATTCCATACGTGGTATGTTTCATAGCATGTTTTTGCGGATTCCTATGTTTCTTGATCTATGATAAAAAACGCGGGAATCAGATTCATATAATGATAGTATTTGAACGTTTGGCATGTCTATTGTGTTACCATGCCATTGCGTTTCTATTTCTATTTGCTACATTTGCGGAGCTAAATGTAAGATAATGTAATATATATGAGTAGAAAAGAGGAGTACAAAGAGAAGAATCTATTGTATTTGGACGAGATCGCTTCGGAAGAGGGAATCCGGACATTACCGTGTGGTATATTATATAAGGTAATACAAGCGGGTACAGGCAAAGTCTCTCCTAATCGGGAAAGCGTCGTTTCCGTACATTATAAAGGAACGTTGATTAACGGAAGGGAATTTGATAACTCATGGAAACGGGGTTGCCCGGAAGCCTTTCGCTTGAACCAAGTGATTGAAGGCTGGCAATTGGCTCTTCAAGAAATGCGGGTAGGGGATAGATGGATAATCTATATCCCTTACAATTTTGGTTATGGTAATCGTGCCTCGGGTCCGATCCCTGCTTTCTCCACATTAATATTTGAGGTAGAGTTGTTGGGAATCGCCTAATTCCAATCATAGAATATATAATAATGTATCCGAAGGGAGTAAAAAAAGAATAGCCATGGCTAAACCCATGGCTATTCTCTTTTTGCCTCATTAGAGGATTGGAAACTTTCTATTGTTTAGGCGTAACATCCGTCTTCTTTCCTTTATTCAGCCATTTCTCTTGGATGGTCTGCATCAGTTCATAGAAGTTAGGGATGAACATCGTGGCGAATATCGTATTGATAGCCATACCGAATACTACCGCCGCACCTAAGGATATACGGCTGGCCGCTCCTGCTCCGGTAGCGAAAAGCAAAGGCATGACACCCAATACAAAGGCGAACGAGGTCATCAGGATCGGACGTAAACGAACGTGTCCGGCTTCCAAGGCGGAATCCCGTATCGGATTACCTTCCTTTCGGAAATCCCGGGCGAACTCTACGATCAAGATACCATTCTTGGCGGACAAGGCGATCAATAAGATAATACCGATCTGGGTATATACGCTTACTGGAACCCCCATCACCCAGCAGCCGATAATAGCTCCCAACAAGGCGATCGGCAAACCCATGATAGCCGCCAACGGACTTGTCCAGCTCTCATATTGAGCCGAGAGAACCAAGAAAGCGACTAGCAACGCCATGGCGAAAATAATCACCGTCGTAGATCCTGCTTTCGTCTCTTGATAAGCGACCGAGGTCCATTCATATCCAAAATTATCACCTAATTGCTCCTGTATCAGCTCCTCCATCGCTAGGATCGCTTCTCCGGAGCTATATTTCGGGTTGGCGATACAAGTAATAGCCGCCGATGAATACATATTATATAGGTTGATCTGGTCTAATCCCAATTGCTCGTCTAATTCGATAAAAGAGGAGAAGGGTACCATCTCTCCTTTACTATTCGCCAGACTCAAACGGAGTACATCATCGATCACTTTCTGCGCCTCTCCGTTCGCCTCGATCTTAACTTGGTAAATACGTCCGAACTCCACGAAATCGTTCACGTACGCCGCTCCCATATAATAGCTGAGCGTGGAGAATACTTGATTCAACTGAAGACCGAGCATCTGCACCTTATCCCGGTCTATCTTCAGTAGATACTGCGGGGTATTGGCCTGATACATACAAGAAAGGTTCAGCAATTGCGGTTTCGAGCGGTAGCTGGCCAGCAATGTCTCCACGGCATGCTGCATCTCCGTCGGACCTAGGTTCTTACGATCCTCCAATTGCAGTTGCAAGCCGCCCGAAGCGCCCAACCCCGGGATAGCTGGCGGTACCATACCGAATACCTGCGCTTCTTGGATAGCCGATGCCTCCCGGTTGAAACGGTTGGTCACGGCCTCTGCCGTATGCTCCTTACCTTTACGTTCGTTCCAGTTCTTTAGGATCACGAAGAAGGTGGCCGTATTGGATTGCTCCCCTCCACCCATCACGGAGAATCCGCTAACGCTGATGAATGATTTCACCTCGGGGTACGTCTTTAGGATCTCGTCGATCTGCTTGGTGACCGCCTCCGTCCGGTTCAAGCTCGCCGCCGGGGGTAATTGGGATACGACTAGGAAATAGCCGTCATCCTCTTCGGGTATAAAGGTTGTCGGCCAGCGCATAAACAAGATAACCGCTACCGCCGTGATGATACCGTAAACGATCATCGCCGCTCCCGGTCGTTTCAGCATCCGCTCCACGATCGAGTCGTACATCTTCTGAGTCTTTCCGTATACCTTATTGAATCCTTTGAAGAGGAAGAATTTTGGTTCTTCCGTATTCTTCTCCAAGAAAAGGGCGCAAAGCGAGGGCGTAAGCGTAAGCGAGTTAAATCCGCTTAATACGGTAGCGGCGGCGATTGTCAAGGCGAATTGCTTATAGAGCTGCCCGGAGATACCGCTGATAAACGTTGTCGGGATAAATACCGCCAATAATACCAATACCACGCCCACGATAGGCCCTACGATCTCATCCATGGGCCTTCGATACCGCCTCGTTGGGGCCGTATAATTTTTCCGGTATCGAGGAGCCGGGTGGAGTTCTCTACCACCACGATGGCGTCGTCTACCACCACCGCTATCGCCAGAATCAAGCCGAATAAGGTCAACGTATTAATGGAGAAGCCTAAAGCCGCCATGACCGCCAGCGTACCGATCAATGAGACCGGAATCGTAATGAACGGGATGACTACCGCCCGGAAATTCTGTAAGAATAAGAAGATAACCAAGACCACCAGCAAGGTTGTCTCCAAGAACGTGATAAGCACCTCATGGATGGAGGCGTCGATCACCTCGGTCGTATCCAAGGTCACTTTGTATTCCACGCCTTCGGGTAAGGAACTGCCTAATTCTTTCATCTTGGCCTTTACCACCTTCGATACATCCAATGAGTTGGAACCCGGCAACTGGTAGATCGCTATCGCAGCAGTCGGCTGTCCGCTTAATTTAGAGACCACGTTGTAAGAGGAGCTACCCAACTCTATGCGGGCGATATCCTTCAATCGCAGGATCTTGCCACCTTGCCCGGTCTTAAGGACAATATTGCCGAACTCATCCGGTGTCGTCAACCGTCCTTTCACGGTCAAGGTATATTGATAGGGGTTATCCGCCCGTAGAATCGGTTGGCCTACGTAACCGGCGGATACTTGGGCGTTTTGCGTGGATATGGCTTGATAGACCATGTCCGGCGTCAAGTTACGGATACGCATCGCCTCCGGGTCTAGCCAGATACGCATGCTATAGTTTCCGGCTCCCATTACCTGTACCGAGCCTACACCCGGCAGGCGGGTTAGCTGGTCTATCATATTTAAGGTGGCGTAATTACTTAAATACAACCCGTCGTAAATGGAATCCTTGGAACTAGGGTAAGCATCATCACAATATTGGAGGATTGCTTGCGGGTGGTGATACCTTGTACGATCACGGGTTCCGGCAAGCTACTTTGGGCGATACTCACCCGGTTTTGCACCATGACGGTCGCCATGTCGATATCCGTTCCCACGGCGAAGGTGATTGTCAGGGAGTAAGACCCCCGAACTGGAGGAGTTTGAACTCATGTAAAGCATACCGTCCACGCCGTTTACCTGTTGCTCGATCGGTAAACCTACGGTCTGCGCTACGGTCTGTGCGTCCGCCCCGGGATAAACGGCGGATACCTGTACGGTAGGCGGCGTGATCTCCGGATACTGGGCGATCGGTAATATATTGAGGGTGACCAAACCCGCTACGACGATGATCAGAGCAAGTACCGTGGCGAATATCGGTCTGTTAATAAAGAACTTTACCATAGCTTGCTTATTTTATAGGTTTGATAGTCATGCCATCCCGTACCTTAAGCAGGGCGGAGGTGACATAGGGATCTTTGGGGCCGATACCGGCGGTCACTTGGCGAAGCGTATCGTCTACCAATTGGCCCACCTCGATAGGACGGTATCGTACGACATTGGAGTCGTTCACGATATAAAGGTACTTCCCTAATTGGTCGGTACCGATCGAGGCGTCGCGAACCAAGACCGCATTCGGCTGCTCGGCATACGGCAGGGTGATGGTGACGTATAAGCCGCTCTTCAATACATGCTTCGGGTTATCCAGATTGGCACGTACGTTCAGGGTACCGGTCGATAGGTCGATATTTGGGGATAGATAATCCAGCCGGCCCGTATACGCATTGCCGCCATTCTTGCCTATGCTGACGAGGATCTCGGTCGGAAGTTTCACGGTGCTATCGTTGCGGGCGGCTTCCAGCATCATCTTCATGAACTGGTTATCCTCGATATTGAAATTGGCGAACATCAAGTCGTCCTTGTATAAGGTGGCCAAGGTAACCGGCTGGACGGCTCCGTTGATGTAATTACCTATATCGTAGCTGGCCCGGGTAACCGCACCGTCGAAAGGCGCACGGATATAGCAATAGCTCAAGTTGGTCCGTGCGGTATTCAACTCCGCCTCGGCATTCTTCACGGCAGCCTCAGACTCCGATACGGTAGCCTCCGCTTGGATCACTTGTATCTGGCTTACGGCGCCGCTCTTAGCCGCCTCCTTCATACGCTCGTAGTTACTGCGTGCATATTCCAGCTGGGCTTTGGAGGTCTTTACGGAAGCCTCGGCTTGGGTGACGTTATCTTGATAGGTGTCCGGTTCGATCACGAAGATAAGATCGCCCTTCTTCACCCGGCTTCCGGCCTTGAGGTAAGAGGTTACGCAAGTATCCGTTGACGACGGCTACCAAGTCTACTTTCAGTTGTGAACTAAGGTATCCGGGGTATTCTTTCGTCAAGGTAATGTCCCTCACGATCGGCGTGGATACGCTTATGGAGGGCACGGGCGTTTCCATCGGCTTGCTTTTCCCCTTGCAAGACGCCAGTAATAAGGCGGAGGCTCCGATAATCCCTATGTAAACAAATGTCTTCATATCTTTTGTCTTTAATGATTATTTATATTAATTGTTTGAGTGGGCTTTTGTTCGATCGGATCGAACGGCCTACATAGGATTCCATCCTCCGCCCAATGACTGATAAAGCTGTATCAAGTTCAGTAGGGAGCTACCTTGAGCCTGTGTCAATTGGTTCTGGTAGGTGAGGAGGGAGCGTTGCGCGTCCAGTACGTTTTGGAAAGGCGTAAGGCCCAGTGCTTATAGAGGTCCTAGGGTAAAGATCCAGGTCTGTTTCCTTCGGTTTAGCCACTCCGGAGGCTACGATCTGCTTGATCGAGTTCTTGTACGAACTCATGGCGTTATCCACTTCCTGTACGGAGGTAAGCACGGTCTGGTTGAATTGCCGGATCGACTCGTCCAACTGGGCTTTCGCCAACCGGGTAGCCTGTATCTTCTGGGTGCCTTGGAAGAAGTTCCACGTAAGGGTAGGGGCCGATCTCATAGGTCAAGCTATTATGATTCGCCAGCTTGTCGAAGTCGTGGGAGGCGAAACCGACCGAGCCTTTCACGAATACTTTCGGCCACCAATCGGACTTAGAGGCCCCGAGCGAGGCGGCAAGCGCATTGACCTGCCGTTCTGCCGCACGTACATCCGGACGGCGTAGCAACAGGTTTGCCGGTAGCCCTACACCGACCGGCTCGATATATTCCGGCAAGGAAGCGTCTGTCTCCATGATCTTTTGCAGATCGGAAGGGTACAGGCCTAACAGGATCGCCAAGGAGTTTGCGTATTGGATGATACCGGCCTCCAGCATCGGTAGGGAGGCTTTCGTGCTGTAGTATACGGATTGCGCCTGCGCTACGTCCAGTTTAGAGACTAGCCCGGTCTCATACCGTTTCTGGGTGATCTGTACGACCGTCTGTTGGGAGCGGCAGTTCTGTTGCGCTACCTTTACCTCTTGTTGCAGTTCCCTCATATTGATGTAGGAGGAGGCTACTTGAGCGCAAAGGGAGACCATGGCGGCGTTGTATTCCTCTTTCGAGGCGGCGAAATTCTCTTTCTCCGCTTTCACCGGTTCCGGATACTCCCGAATACGTCCACCTCCCAGTTCATATCTACGGTAGCGCTGGAATATTGGGTGATCGCCTTGGGTACCTGATTGATATTGCCGCTACTTTGTTGCCGTGTCCATCCGGCGGAAAGCCCTAGGGTGGGCGAGTAGCTTCCTTGTGCCGACCGCAGGTTGGCTTTTGCCATGGCGATCCTGTCCATCGCCATTTGGCACGGAATAGTTTTGTTTCACGGCTACTTCTATCAGCGAGTCCAGCAACGGGTCCTTAAAATTCCTCCACCAATTATCTTCTACGGGAAGTGTCTGCTGGAAATCACTTCCTTCCTCAGACCATGACCCGGGTAGGGCACGGTCTAAATACGTATGCTCTGTCTGCGCCATTACCCCGATCGGTACCAGCAAGCACAACAAAGCATAACATGTCAGGCGTAAATGTTTGTGCATAAATATATATGTTTAGATTTAGAAAATCAATTGAACTTTTTATAATAAAGCCTTAGGCTTGAAAGAAGTAGACCGTTTTAGATACACCAGAATTTACTTTAGTTTATATGGGCGATGATGAAACAACTCATCAATTAGAATTATCATGGATAAAAGGTCGAAAAAGAAGCTTATAATTTAGGTGATAATACATTCCATATAGCTTTTGAAGTAGACGATTATGAAAAAGCGCATGAACTCCATGAAAAAACTGGGTTTGCATTTGCTATGAAAATAAAGAAATGGGTATTTATTTTATCAATGACCCAGATGGAAACTGGATGGAAGTAATTCCTAAAGGAAGATTTTAACTTAATGGGCGAAATTGCCTAATTTATACAAATATTGATAAATAAATGTAATCATTATATAAATTCAGGTTAGGGACTAGCCGTAGCGCTTGGCAGATATAGTTAAATTACTAATTATTTCCCAAGAAACTCTCATTTCTTAATGAAGAGTAGTTCACTTTTAGATAAAAAACGGGGCAAAATAATTCGATGGATAACAAAAAATTTTCAAGAAATGATTGATGAATTTACACTTGATAGCGATGCCATAAAAGATGTAGCAGCATCTTTTCGCTATGATATAGAACATGGCGTAAAAGAAACAGGAGAATCTTCTTTACGTATGTTACCATCTTATATCGGTTTACCTACTGGTAAAGAAACAGGAGAATACTTAGCACTTGATTTTGGTGGCACAAATCTTCGTGTAGTTTTAATTCGTTTAGATGGTGAAGGCAAATTCGAAGTTATTAAAAAAGTTGCTAAACCATTAGTAGTGCCAGGCGAATATGATTTTATTTGCGCTGATGCAAATGCTGATGAATTATTTGATTTTATCGCTGATATGGTAGAAGAAGCTGTTGATGGCAATCGCGATAAAAAATTACTTATTAGGACATACTTTCTCCTTCCCATCTTCTCAGACAAATATTTATAATGCACGTCTTATCATTTGGACTAAAGAATTTGCTACAAAAGGCGTTGAAGGCGAAGTTGTAAATGATTTATTAAAAGCAGCTTTAGCTCGTAAAAATCTTACAAATGTTGAACCAACAGCAGTTATCAATGATACAGTAGCAGTTTTATTAGCAGCTGCATACAAATTAGGTAATGTAAATATTGGTTCTATCTATGCTACAGGTCATAATACATGCTATTATGAAACATTCACTGGCATGGGTAAACCTGCAATGGTTATAAATATGGAATCTGGCGGATTTAATAAACTCGCTATCAATAAATACGATTACAAATTAGATATGGAATCTGAAAAACCATATGAACAACGTTTAGAAAAAATGGTTTCTGGTCGTTATATGGGTGAATTATTGTCTTATTGCTTAGATGATGCTTGGAATATTGGCAAAGTAGAATTCACAAGTATTGATATATCCACTATTTTAGCTGATAACAGCGATAATTTAGATGGAGTATGTGATTTATTAAAAGCAAAAATCAATGCAGATATAACTACAGATGATGCTATTTGGGTAAAAGCTTTAGCTGAAACAATTGCTAGCCGTTCTGCAAGATTAGTAGTTGCTACTTATTGCGGTATTATGTGGCATTTATATCCAAATGGTGGCATTCCAAAACAATTTGTGGCTGTAGATGGTTCTGTATATGAAAAAATGCCTACAATAAAAGACAATATGCAAAAAGCTATTTATGAAATTTTAGGCGAAGAAGCTGACAAATTAGAACTTGTATTAGAAAATGGTGGTTCTGCACTTGGTGCAGCACTCGCTGCAGCTATGGAACCTGTTGAATGCTAATTTAAAGAGGCAAAAAACAATGAAGCAGTCATTACGTTAAATTTAAAACGAAAAATTGTTAATGACACCAAAACTTCAGCAATCCATAAATATTTTACAATTATCTGCCCATGAATTAGGCGAACTCATCGAAAAAGAATATATGGAAAATCCGACTTTAGAAATAGACTCAAGCTCAGAACATGAGCTTGAGCCTGCTTCTAACTTTGATAAAACTATGGACTTTTTTAGGAATACTTAAACAAAGATGATGAAAAGCCTGAACCTGTAGCAAATGACGATGATTTTAAAGTAAAAGAGTTCACGAGAAATAATCAGACATTAGAAGAATATTTATCAGAACAAGTGGATTTTACTTTTAACGATAAACAAGAGATAAAAGTAGCTAGATATATCATTGGATTATTAGATGCAGCAGGATATTTAAGAGTGAGTACAGCTGAAATATCATCTTTATTGAAAATAAATGAAAAGATAATAGAAATGTTTGGCAAAAAATTCAAATATTAGAACCAATAGGAATTGCGGCGAGAGATTTACCAGAGTGTTTAGCTATACAGGCAAAGAAAATTAATGTATATGACGGAATTATAAAAGCTATTATAGATAAATATTTACCAAAAGTAGCTGAGGGAAAAATAAAAGAGAT
>ENA-OPYU01001012-OPYU01001012.1-human-gut-metagenome-genome-assembly--contig:-NODE-1012-length-10255-cov-1.902646_pt1 | contig 10255 bp, 18 predicted proteins | sample MGYA00242637_ERZ504482 | MGnify/ENA primary metagenome ERZ504482 (study PRJEB26092, sample SAMD00036237) | human gut metagenome | host: Homo sapiens | study: EMG produced TPA metagenomics assembly of...
ACTGGGCGTAGGACAGCAGGCTGTTTTCCCGCTCCATCAGCATCTGGTGGTAGGGCGTGGTATATTCCACGCTCTCCGCCTCTACAAAGGGGAGGAGCATCAGGCAGCGCACCCCGTAATAGACCGCGCCGAACACCGCGCACACCAGCAGCACCCAGGCCGCTACCCGCACGCCCAGATTCTCCTGCAGCTGCTTCACTTACACGCCCCCCTTGTCCATCTTGTAGCCCAGGCCCCAGACCACCTTTTAGATAGCGGGGCTCGGCGGGGTTAATTTCGATCTTCTCCCGCAGATGACGGATGTGGACGGCCGGACGGTGTTCTCCGAGCCGTAGGCCGGGTCGTTCCACACCTGCTCATAGATCTGAGCGGAGGAGAACACCTGTCCCGGGTGGGTCATGAGCAGGCGCAGAATGTTGTACTCAATGGGGGTGAGGCCACGGGCTCCCCGTCCACCGTCACCACCTTGGCGCCGTCGTCCATGGCGATGGGGCCCACCGTCAGCAGGCCGGGGGCCTTCTCCGCCCCGCCCAGGGCGGTATAGCGGCGCAGCTGGCTCTTCACCCGGGCCACACCTCCAGGGGATTGAAGGGCTTGGTGATATAGTCGTCGGCCCCGATATTCAGGCCCAAAATTCTTGTCGGTGTCCTCGCTTTTGGCCGTGAGGAGAATGATGGGCACGTTGCTGCCCTCCCGCAGCTTGGCGGTGGTGCGGATGCCGTCCAGCTCGGGCATCATGATGTCCATGAGGATCAGGTGGATCTCGTGGTTTTCCCACCACCTGCAGGGCCTCCTTGCCATTATAGGCCTTCATGGTCTTGTAACCCTCGCTGGTGAGGTAGATATCCAGGGCGGAGACGATATCACGGTCGTCATCGCAAATCAGAATCGTATGCATGGGGTATTCATCCTTTCTCCCAGTAGTTCTCTTATGATGCTAGCATAACACACCCAGCTTAAGATGCAAGGCCTGAAATCTTAAGAAGTGTAAATTTTTCCCCACCTTCCCCTTGCATGCCGCTGCTTTTTCTTGTATAATAGTCCTGCATTTGCCGTGTATGGAATTGGTAGACGTGACGGACTCAAAATCCGTTGGTGGTGACACCGTATGGGTTCGACCCCCATCACCGGCATTCCTTATACCTAAGCCTTTTAGCGGCTTAGGTATTTTTTGTGTGGCAGACAAGATTTAGGCTTGTCTGCCATTTTGTCTGCCACTTTTTACCCAAATGGCAGACAAACGGATTTATTTTCCGTTGGTTTTGGCGGACAAGTTCGCCCAACGGAGTTTTTCTCCTAAGCGATTTTTCGTTTGGGAGATTTCTTCTTTTCGGGAAGTTCGCCAAGGTTGATTTTGCTGGCAATCATATTCGCGGCTTCCATCTTGCTGTCCACGTCAATGTGGGCGTAAATATTGGCCGTGGTGGAAAAGCTGGAATGCCCCAGCCACATCTGTACCTCTTTCATCGTGACTTTGTTCTTGATGAGCAGACTGGCGCAGGAGTGCCGTTACGGTATAATAACGACAAACAGAAAAAAGCCCTTTTATTTTTCAAGGGGGTTTTGAGCGTTTGTCGTCTTTTATTCAATTCCTTTTCCAAGTTGAAAATTGACGAAAACTATAAAGAAAAAAGGAGGCTGTTTTATTAACGACAAAATTTAATAGTGCCAGCGGTCCGGCTTTATGTCTGACCGCTGGTTGCCGTGGGCGTTTCACTTTTATAGGTGGACGCCCTTTTTCATACTCATTTTCGAGAGAAAGGAGATCCACATGGAATTAAACGAAATGGAAAAAAGCTGCTCTTTCAAGTGGAGGGCGATTATCAGACAAAGATCCTGAATGAACTTTATATGACCGTGCGGTATTCAAATAATTCCGAACAGCGGGAGGCGGCAGAAGGTCTTATGGCAAAACTTCGTGTTCTGTCAAATGCAGAGTGCATGGACTTGGTAAAAGATATTCAGAAGAATTACCGTCTGCCCTATCCAGCCCGGACGATTGGAGAAAAGATCGCCGAGGCCAGACAACAATCAGGGGCAGAAAAATTGAAGGGGCATGACATCATGGCACTTGAACGCTTTGATCCAGAAGTAAAGCACATGATCGTCTTTGATGTATTGTCTTACGATTCCCCTGTTGGCGACAAAGGCGATAAGATGCGCTTGTTCCTTACAGATGCCGGCTATCAGAAATTTTTAGAGAGCCAGGAACGGGGCGAAGTGAAACTGAAAAACCATGCGAAGGTCTCTGACGGTCATCTCCATTATGACCGCAGGGATCATGCCTTGTAACGGAATAGTCGAAGAAAGGAGGCGATACAATGGCAGTATTCCGTGTAGAGAAAACAAAGGACTTTACGATAATGAGCAATCACCATCTGCGCAATACGGAGTTGTCCTTAAAGGCAAAGGGGCTTTTATCACTTATGTTGTCGCTGCCGGAAGATTGGGATTATACCACGAAGGGACTCGCCCATATCTGCAAGGACGGTGTGGATTCTATCACTACTGCCCTGAAGGAACTGGAGCGGCATGGTTATCTCACCAGACAGCGCCTCCGCTATGATAACGGGCAGTTGGGAGACATTGAATATACGATCCATGAGCAGCCTGTAAGTACCGAAAACATAGGGCTTTCACCTAAACGGGAAAATCCAAGACAGGTAAAACCTGAACAGGCAAAACCTAAACAGGCGGAACCTGAACAGGAAAATCCGGCACAATTAAATACTAATCCATTAAAAACAAAAAAATCGAAAAAAAGATAAATCAATAACTTATCCATCAATCTATCCGGCAGAGCCGGAAGCGGCGAACCGCACGGATGGGATGGATCGGATAGAGCTGATAGAAGCATATCGTGAAATCATCAAAGAAAATATCGAATATGACTTACTGGTCTTACGGTATGGCAGGGAACGTCTGGACGAAACCCTTGAACTTATGCTTGAAGTGATTTTGTCGAAACGCCCTTACATACGCATCGCCGGAGATGATTTTCCGCGGGAGATCGTCAAGAGCCGGTTCCTGAAGATCAATTCCGGTCACTTAGAGTATGTCTTTGACTGTATCGACAAGAACACGACGAAGGTCGGAAATATCAAAGCATATCTGCTGGCGGCGCTGTATAATGCCCCGGCTACAATGGACAGCTATTACCGTGCCGAGGTCAATCACGATCTGTACGGCTGTTAGGCACCTTTGGGTGTCTTTTTTCATTCCATCACAGGAAGGAGGCAAAGCACGATGAAAAGAATCACTGTGCCGGTACAATGCCCGGCGTAACCAAAGAACAGATTCAGGCAGCGCGGGAAGCTGATCTGTTTACTTACCTGCAGTTCCATGAACCCGGTGTGCTGAAACGGGATGGACCTAATTTCCGGCATAAGGAACATGACAGTCTGGTATATGTGACCGGGAAAAGGTACTGGTACTGGAACAGCCGTGGACGGAGTATCAATGCGCTGGACTACCTGATCCAGATTCGGGGATATGGTCTTGTGGATGCGGTTCATGCTCTGGTAGGTGGCGAAATCCGACATACACCGGCTTACCGAAGTACGGCAGAAATACAGGTATCAAAAGAACCGGAAAAGAAAGCATTCTCTCTCCCCTGGGCCAGACGTTGCGCGACCGCTGCGGTCTCCTATTTGCAGAAACGGGGGATCAGCTCAGAAGTCATTCGCCAGTGTTTACAAGCCGGGATTTTTTACGAAGCCCGGTATCATGGAGAACCGGTTTGTGTATTTGTAGGGAAAGATGATTCCGGGAAAGCGAAGTTCGCCTGTATGCGCAGTATCGGCGGCAATCTCAAAAAGGATGTCTATGGCAGCGACAAAGGATATAACTTTTGTTATCCCCCGCAAAGTCCGGGTAGCCGGCATGTGGCAGTCTTTGAAGCTCCTATTGATGCGCTTTCCCATGCGACGCTTCAAGAGCTGGAGGGATGGAAATGGAATGGTTACCGCTTGTCTTTGGGAGGTACTTCCCATGTGGCGCTGACTTCTTTTCTGGAACGCCACCCGGAGATCCGGCGTGTTACCCTTTATATGGACCACGATCTTGCCGGATTTGTCAATGCCCGGAAAATCAAGACCATGCTCCACGAGGATAAACGTTTCCGTCATATCCGGGTAAGTGTCAACCCTCCCCGGATGGGAAAAGATTACAATGAAAAATTGCTGGAGGTTCGGGAACAACTGCAAACCAGCCAGCACCAACGCCGCCCAAAAGAGGCGGCTGTTTCAATTTAGGGAGGATTTCAACATGAATGGATCTCAACATATCTGCTTTACAGACAGCGCCGGAAAAGCGCTGTTTTCCATTCCCGACAATGGTTTACTCTGCCTGTTCTATGGAAACGGGGACAGGCACTTTGCTGTTTGTCATCGTCTGGATGACACCCATGCAGAAATTGACGGGGTAAATTATTCGTTGCCGGATTTTGCCAAAAGGATGAAACACAACCAGATCAGCTTTGCCCCGGCATAAGGCTGGAAAACAAATAACAGGAGGATTTGAAATGCAAAAAAATTGAAAATACCGCTTTGCAGATGATTGCCGAGGCTTCCCGGTGTCCAGACTACGGCCCCGATATGGTTAAATCGCTGATGAAAAAGCTGGACATGAACGAAAAGGGCTTTGCGCTTTTGATGAATGTTGCCCCATCCACAGTGCGTCTTTGGACTAGCGGAGCTGCACAGCCTTGCGGCACAGCAAAACGCCTCATGCAGATTTATGAAACCGGTCCGGAGATTGTCGGCAAGATTGCCGGCGGGCAGCTACCGGCAGATGGGAGGGATTGATTAAATGGCGGGGACAGATAGCCAGCCGTTTGCGGAAAATGAGCAGGTCAAAGAGCTGCTTCACATGAAAGGAGGAATTTGATTGGATCAGGAACCACTACCGCAGATTCATTTGATCCGCGATACAGACTTATCCGTCTTTGCGTATGAGCTCCATATTTTTGCCGGAGATTTTCTCAGGGAATGCGAATTCAATATGCGTTCTCTGGCGACAAATGCCGGGGCTGATTCCATTGCCATCATGGGGAAAAATCACATGTGGCTTTCCGACGCTTTGTTTGCTTATTGTTCTACGGCAGATCTTCATCAAATGATCTTAACAACGGAGTTTATCGGAGCGAGGGCTTTCCTGTTTCATACGGATCGCAGAGAGGGCGGTCACTTGTACGGAGATGTCCTGATGATGGATTTAGACACGCTGCGGCAGGATATAAAACGAAATATCCTCTATCCCTGCGGCGTCAATATCGAACGCAAAGATGGTTCAGTGGCTACGGTCAGCCTGAAAGAATGGACTGGAATGGAGCTTTACGAAAAAGATGCTCTGAAAAGCTGGGGATTTTCTTATGCCCCGAATCAAGTTACGGAATGGCAGTACCACTATTCCACGATGTTCAGACAGTGGATGGATCAGGCATTTCGTTATATGCCCCAGGATTTAGAAGAACGCCTGAATATGCAATATATGGAGGTAGCCCAGAACCCGGATATGGATAAGTACCGCATACCACAGGGAACGGCAAAGCAGATGCTTCTTTATGACGAAGCCCCTGTGTATCGCCTTCTTCCATCCGGTTCGGAGAAAATTGCGCCCATCGCGGCAATCTCTACGGGCCTGTGGTATGAAAATTACCGGGAGTTTGCCATTGCACCGGAGGATTTAGGCGCTCTGGACAAACTGATCCGCAGGGAAACTGACCGGCTCACAGGAAACCTCCCACAACTTCACAAAAAACGAAGAACGTCGCCCTGCCCCGGAGCGATAAGAATTTTACACTGACTGGAGGTGATGAAGATTGGCAGGAGTGCATGAAGATTTCGGCGAAAAGATCGGCGGTGCTAAAAAGATCTGTGGAAAGACCAGCGGGCTGTATGCAGATGATCTGGAAGCCATGAATGAGCGCGAAGCCGAAAAATTTGTGAAAAAGGATTAATGTCTGGAAAAAGCCGGACTATGCAGCCATACTGGAGGAACGGGATTCCTCTTGGCGTGGTCTATTTTATCAAAAAAGCGAGGGACGGCTTAAACGCTTCCCCTCAGTATTACCGCACGGATGACACCCCGGAAAAACGGACCGCGAGACAAAAGGAATATATAAAACAGTTCGGGAATTGCAGGCAGTGCTTTCAGATGTCCGTACTGCGGAGGATGCTGTGAGAGCCTATGACCGCTTTTTCGTTGACAATGGATATTTAGAAAAGGTACAGGGCTGGGAAGCGGAATCCATTACCGGGCAACGAAAAAGGGACAGGACAATCCCGTGATCACAAACAAATTGTCCAATACCATGCTGATCCGCTCGGCTGAATATTTTGAGCGCAACTTTACTCAGAAAGCAAAAAAGGAACAGTTTTGTGTTTCCAAAGAGCAGAAAATACCGAAAGGTTATGCGATTCACTTCAACGACGGGAAACATACCTATTCTAAAAATGAGGACTGGAAGCCCGGTACCTACTATGTGACAAAAGGCTATTCGATCCTGCGGACCAATTTTGAGACCAAAGAAGCTGCCCTGAAATGGGTGCAGGAACTTGCCAAAGGCAGGAACAAAAATGGGAAGATCCGGTTTGTCCCTCCCCAGCTCGCCCATGTCAAACGTACCGGCCCGGATTATCGGAATGGCGTGGAGATCACCGGACAGCATTATCTTGATACATTTGGGTTCCGCGGCGGCGAGTTTGGAAACTGGATGAACCAGAACGACCGTCAGACCTCCCTTAACATGGGATTTGAAGCACTAAAGGATTTGGCGTCAGCCCTTAAGATCAGCGATAAAGATATTGCTTATCAGGGAACACTTGCTATCGCTTTTGGTGCAAGAGGCAGTGGCAATGCTGCAGCTCATTATGAACCTTTGCGTACAGTCATCAATCTTACAAAAATGCACGGGGCCGGTTCCCTGGCACATGAATGGTGGCATGGACTTGACGATTATCTTGGTACAAAGATGGGAGCAAAAGGGATGCTGTCAGAACAGCCCCGCCTCTATGCGCCGTTCCAAAAACTCATTGACACCATGAAGTATAAACCGGAAAACACCGGAACAGGCAGCAAAGCGCACGGAAGCACAAACAGAACGCACCCGGAAAAAATGCGGCAAGCTGGCTGGATTCCTCGGTTCTTGCCTCCCTGAAACGGTATGGCAATGAGGAACAGATGGAAACCTACGCAGTCTTGCGGGAAGCAATTTTTGTCCGGCGAACCCGGCTCTGTGGAAACAGATCAGCGCATTTAAGAAGAATGTTACCGGCCGGGTAATTCCCAAAAGTGAACGGGAACGGCTGGAAAATTTTTTGAGCGTATGCTTTCCGGGATGCAGGCGCAGGAAGCTCCGCAGATTGGACGGACGGAAACTGATTTTTACCGTAATTCGGTACGCATGGGAAAAGAATGTGAAAAAGACGGCGGTTATTGGGACAGCAATGTGGAAATGACAGCCAGAGCCTTTGCCTGTTATATCAAGGACAAACTGCCCTACACATCGGATTATCTGGCAGGCCATGCCGACTGTGCCCTTACCCTGGTTTCCGGTAAAGACGGAGAATGGAGGTATTGAAAGCCTTCCCTGTGGGGGCAAGAACGCCGTGCAATCAACGCTGTTTTTGGACGAGATCATTCAGGATTTGAAACGGGAACAGCTATTGACCCATGCCGATGTAACGCTTCCCCTCTCTGTTTCTGAACTTCGTGAGGCGGCGGACGGGCAGCTATCCATGTTCGGCGTCGGCCGTCCTTCCGTGATGGATCAGCTTGCGGCAAACAGGCCGGCAGATAAAAAATTCACCGGCACAGACGTTTTCCAGTAAAAAACCACGAGCCGGAAATATAGCAGGAGGTGAACAGCATTTTGGAAGAAAATAAAGATTATCATGCCTACCGGTATGGCGACCACTTGACGCCGGGATCGGAGCTTAAAATTGAGCACAGCGTAGTTTGTGAAAATGTGGATATTTCTACACTGATCACAATGGGAACAGATAGCCTGGAAGCCATGCGCCAGGGAAGTATCGACGGGGAGCAGAAAGCCTATGAAATCGTGGTGGCTGCCGCAAAACAGTGGGAACAGCAGGCAGCGGCAACACAGACGATCAACCGGGCTTTGGAATATCTTCGTACACCTGAGATTGAACATACCGGCAATCAGTGGAAAGACACCGATAACTGGAGGGCGGATCAGAAAATCAGCAACCGGGTCTATCAGATGACCTGCAGTATTTGGGAAGATACGAAATATGACAGGGAAACAAAACAGAGTATTCCGGTTGCCTGGTATGTGACATGGGAAGTCCGTATTCATTCCCCGAAGCAGGGATATGGAGAAAAGATTGCCGGACAAAACCAGAAACGATATACAGATAAGAATGCAGCCATAAAATACCTGGACGGGCGGAAGAAAGCCTATTCCCATTTATTCACGGAAATTTCCCCGCCAATTCCGAAAGAATATGAGCGTCATTTTATGGTTCATGGCACTCTCTTACCTGGTTATACGGTTGAAGGACTGGAACAGACCAAAACGGAACATGCCGCCGCCGAGGTTTCGGAGGGCGGTAATTTTTACGCCCCAAAACCAGGAGAAGCCTTCCGTCCTGGGGAAGCTCTCTGTGGCGAAAAAACCCAGGGCAAAAAAACGCCAGCCGCTCCCGGTATGGCAATGAAAAAGAAGGAGGATATACAGTTATGAAAGTGTTAATGGTAGAGCCGGCAGTCCCTTATGCTGCGGAGATTGAAGCGGTCTGAAATCTTTGCAGGCGGCAGTGGGTGGAGACATTCAGGCGGTCTATCCGTATGAGGACCCGGTGGCTCTGATCTGCAATGATGAAGGCAAGCTGATGGGACTGCCTCTGAACCGGGCTCTCTTTGATGATGACGGCCACGTTTATGATATTGTGTCCGGGAATTTTCTGATCGTTGGTCTTGGCGAGGAAGATTTTACAGACCTTTCCCCGGACTTGATGGAGAAATACGGGGAGCAGTTCAAGTACCCTGAAAAATTTGCAAGGATTGCCGGCGAGATCATTGCAGTCAAGCAGCCTGCAACCAATGAACACCGGGAAAAAGCCGATGATGCACCATTCCGGCCCGGATTTGTAGAAAGAAAGGAGCCAATTATGTTAATGGCAGTAAATGAACCTTATGCCCTTATGGTGCAGCCGGACGATATTCTGATCTCTCCCCGTGAGGTAGATGAACATTTTTGGGACGATGGTATGCTTCCATCCCCGCTATGCGCTGGGCGACCATCACAACTATATGGACAAAGACGACTTCCTGCGGGAAATGTATTTAGATACCGTAGGACATGATGAAGCCGGCATGAAACGCTATGAACGGATGGTAAACATTGTAAGCAGCCGTTTCCGGCATGGACCAAAGACAGAGGAACGGGCGATCGATGAAGCAATGCAGAAAGTATTTCGGAAAAGTATCTGATGCTCCCCCTCTATCTCTACGACCACTCAGGTCTTGCCATGAGTACAGAAAGTTTCTCAGGCAGGGCCCCTCATGCAGAATGGGACAGCGGACAGGTCGGCTGGATCTATGTTTCCAAAGAAGATGCCCTAAAGGAATTTGACGCTGACAAGATGACCGGCGCCATCCGGCAGAAAGCGGACGCACTGATGCGCAGTGAAGTCGCCGCTTACGATTCCTATCTGCATGGCGAATGTTATGGGTTTGAGCTTTATAAAAACGGGGAGCTGTCGGATAGCTGTTGGGGCTTTATGGGTAACTTTTCCGATGTGTTGAAAGATATGGCGGAATACCTCCCGGATGAGTGCAAAGGGATGGTCGATCATCTGGAGGAACAGGAACGCCCGGCTACGATCATCAAGACGCTTTTGAAACATGCTAAAATTCAGGTCGATCAGGCAGCAAAAGCCTTTGAACACGCTTCCCGACAGCAGGTTCTTGGGGAAAGCCGGTAAAAAGTTATTTCCATATTATAAATACCGATTTTATCAGAAAGGAGGATGCTCTTGCAGGAAGATCTCGAACAACGAACGGTTTCTGTTTCTATACAGGCAGCAAAACTGTCAGGGCGGGTACTGCGTGCGGCTATTGCTGCAGGTACTCCAAAAGATGGAACAGGAACGCACAATGCCAAAAGTCGGGCGCAACAGCATGAAGCGGCTGACTTATAAAGCACCCGGAGCCAATACCATGAAGTTTCAGGCGAATCCGCTCTTTTGAACGGTATGCCAGGAAACATCAGGTACGCTACCATATA
>ENA-OPYU01001013-OPYU01001013.1-human-gut-metagenome-genome-assembly--contig:-NODE-1013-length-10253-cov-2.682698_pt1 | contig 10253 bp, 14 predicted proteins | sample MGYA00242637_ERZ504482 | MGnify/ENA primary metagenome ERZ504482 (study PRJEB26092, sample SAMD00036237) | human gut metagenome | host: Homo sapiens | study: EMG produced TPA metagenomics assembly of...
CACTCCGCCTGCTGTATAAGCTCCTTGATTTGCATTGTCTCCTATTACTTTCGTGTCGTAAAATGCCAGCATCTTCCTGCCGAAACCAACCGCATCCGCTCCACCAGACAGATTAAAGCAGTACTTAGCCCAAGGATGTTGCTCTACGAATTTTTTTGGGTATAAACTGGGTGTTCCACCACCAATCCCCTACCTGTCCACTAACCGTATCGTAAGCGGAAAACACAAGGATAATTCCGTGCGGCTGGCTCAGGATAGATTCTGTAAGTACCGCCTGTTCTGAAGCATTCATGATCAGTTCTCCACTCCACAGGACGTTCATGTTTGCGTATTTAGTCAGATCATTCTTTTCGTTAATTGTAATATTTGTAGCATGTAGGTTCATTCCGCTTGGACGAACTCGAAGAAAAGTGATGCCGCTTACAAGCTGGGAAAACAATGTAGACCATAGCTCTACGCCATATTCATCCCGGAGTTCCTGAATCGGTCCGACACCGCCAATAGTTCGACTTTCGTATCTATCGAAGAATGTCATAAGGTTTTCTTTGATTTCAAGGACTTTTACACCATTTAAAAAGTTATTGATATCCGCTGAATTTACTTTTCCAAGGTTTGCAGTTATTGCACTTAGAGTCTGTACATCCAATTTTTTACTGAATTAATGGATTTTGCTTTTAGATATTCACCGTTAAGATACAGCATCCCGTCACGCATGAATATCCCTTGTAACGCTCCGTCGTTTGTAAGTTTATTAAAAACTTGCTCCTGCGTCAGATGTTGATTCGGAATTTTTTGATGCATCTAACGCTTCATTTGCTTTTGTATCGTCTGTATAGCCTTGCTTCTTTTCCCAGTCACTTGCCAAGAAAGAACCGGCAACTTTCGCAGTCCTGCAAGTAAGAATATCTTTCCCATCAAACCACAGGTCGCCTACGAAGTACGGAGGGAACGGCTTCGCTACGAAAACCTGTGCTTTCTTCTTTGCCAGGTTCACGGCTTCTTCCGCATCCTTGTTTAAAAGGACTTCCCAGCCAGTTCCTGTCCACCTTCTTGTTTCTTTCGTATCCGTATTGTACCAGATGTCTCCTGTATGCTTTGTCCGGTCATTTTCTGTTCTCCAGTCATTCGAAGGGTCATAGCTTTGACTGTACGTCTGCACTTTTCCCATCAATCTGGTTCTGCAATCATTTTTAATCCCATCAACAAAGCTATCGTCCGTGTATTTGTTCAGTTTTCTCCAGTCTGCTTTATTAAAATAAGAACCCTCTACCCGCTCTGTCATGCAGGTTAAAACATCCGTTCCGTCCATCCACAAATCCCCAACATCGTAAGGAGGGACTGGTTGCGTAACAAACGTCCTTCTTTTTCCATCTGCAAGGTCTTTTGCATCCTGAGCTTCCTGCATGGCTTTTGTAATGTCCGTGTCTTTTAAAAGAACCCATTCCCATACAGTTCCATTTTTCATCCAGCGGTAGGCGTAGCCTCTGCTTTTCCAGAAAAAATCTATCCCCTTCATGTTTTTTCTTTTCCTCTTCCGTTGTCCATGCACTTGCCGGTTCGTTAAAGGCTGTCGGAACATAATCGTAATACCAATCTTCTACCTGTCCGTCTACTTGCTTCTGCAGAGTGTCTAAGTCATTCGATACGGTATTCGCATAATCAGAAAGGGCTTTTTCCGCTGCTGTGATCGCATTTTGCTGTGCCTGGTCTATTTCATCCTGCCAGTCCTTCTGCTCCACTTCAATTCCTGTGAGCTGAAAATCCCCGGTATCAAGATTCCAGTAGTTCTTACCAGTCTTGTCTGTCAAGATACCGGTAATCATTGTGTCTGCATTGAGGCCGTTTGCGGTTCCTGCTGTATTCCAGTCCCAATCTCTTCCATCAGCCGTCCGCTTATTCGATAACTGGAAACCCTGTGTTCCCAAGCACATAGCCCCGTAGGTAGGAGATTCCGGGTCTAAGTCCTCAAATAAGATTGCTCTAACATCCTGTTTCTTAGCAATGTCTTTCTGATATTTTAACTGGGTTTTCATAGCGTCCAGGATCCCGATTACCTTATCTGCCATTAGCCCACCATCCGGTGTGATAACAGATTCAATCTTATCCACAGTCCCGGCAACTTTATCCAGATAGTTCTGCTTAAAGTCCCCTAGTACTACAGATGTTACACGCTCTGTCAGACAGTCGTATTCCAACTCTATCACCCTGGCATCTGTTTCAATTCCCAGTTTATTGTGCAAGCAATGTATCGTATCTCCCAGAGAGACTGTTTCAAGGATCTCATAGTCCTTGTACTGGTCTGTGTTTTGTAAAAGGACCATATCGGCTTCTATGGTCACCTTTGGCTTGTCCAGGCCGGATTCAAACTGTTTCTTGCATACTTCGGTAAGTGCTCTGTCCAGATCGGCTTGCGTATCGCAGATAATGATTCCTTTTTCCTCATCATCTTCCTGGGCATCCTCACGCATTTTGATATTATCAAATTTCATGGTGGCCGCTTTGACCGTAGGATAGTTTGAGAGGATAGGGCTATCTACATATCCGTTTCCTGACAACTTATAGCCGTTGTAGGACTTCGGATAGATTCTTGTTACCACCTCAGACATATCTACCGTTTCCGTGATTCCGTTGGCCGGAATGTTCTTTCCATACCGCAGCTCTACACCATAATCACCACCGACACGCTCATTTACGATAATTTTGAAGTTATCGTATAGTATTTCACCGCCCCAGCGGTTCAGGAAACTATTTGCATTGTCGCCATTGATGGCTTCCATCAGGTTCATGTATTCGTAGTATGCTGTTGTGCTCTTTGCAATATCTGACTGTGCAGAGTATTTCTTGTTCGGTGCAAGCATAATGTTTAATGCTTCCTGACCGTTTTTACCGGTTGGCCGGATGTCTGTAAGAAAGCAATCGTTCTTGGAATCAAAGAAAATGGGGTAGGCTTCTACACTTATACCACCCTCAGATTTTTCTTTTTTGTAAATCCGAAAAATGTTGCTCTCCATTAAAAGAAGGAGCCTTATCACAGCCCCTTCCTCTAAATATTTCCATCTTCCCTTCTGGTCAATTGGATGCTGCATCGTTAAGTTCCAGGAACCATTTAGTTCCACGGAAACAAATGCATCCTCCGGCAGCAATGGCATATCTCCGTTGCTGGAAAAATTCTTATTATTTTCAGAATAAATCTGAATCATTACAAGCACCTCCAGTTCGGGATAATCTTTAGGTCGAATCCAGGAGAAATCGAAATGGTGTTTTCCCCGGATTTCAAATACAGGTCTTCGTATTTTCCGGTAACCGCTGTATTATTCAGCGTTCCGTCTTTTCGATATGCCAGTATCAGTTCCGTGTCAATCGTGATATTCTGGCCAACATTTGCAGTCATACTTTTCCCGTTTACGGTAAGGGTACACATACCTTCGCCTGTGATTTTGTAAATTGGGTGGCAAGGAAGATTCTGATTCACTTTTACACCTGCAGTATCTGTTTCTCTTGTCCCGGAAACGAGATATCGCAATGCACTTTCCAAATAGGCCTTTGCAGAAAATTCACCAACTCTTGCTGTCTTTCTCTCTATTTCAGATAATTCTATCTTCCTTACCCTGTAAAAAATGCTCTAAATCATCAGAAAACGAGATTTCTTTTCTATTAGACATCAGCCACTCTTTTGCCTGGGTTGCTCTCGCATTCCATTCTCTTTCATTTTTTGAGATAAAATTAAATTTTAACTCTATTTCTTCCGGCTCATAATCTTCATAAGTTTCTGTTAATACTCCATCTCTCCCAGGAATATCATATTCTTTATACCTTTTTTTGCTGTAGGAATACTTATCCGTTCTTTTAAGAAGATGCCTATTTTAGACCCAAGCATCCCGTTATACTTAACATCTTGTAGCATCTTCTCACCTTCCTTTCGCTAGTGCTACTTTTGCTACTTTTGCGTCCATTTTCTTAAGCACCATTTCCGTTAGAACCTGTGCAAGTTTTCTATCTCCAATATAGATATTGTTCTCTGCTACAAGGCTCAATTTCGAAATCGCTTCCTTTAATGCCTGCACAAGCAGTCCATTATTTCTAATGTTTTCTTCCCGGATATAATCCTTTAAAAGATGAATCGGCAGTACCGCTTTCTTTTTCCGGGCTTTCTCCTCCTCCTAAAAGTCTTCCACCGCTCTGTCCAAAAATAGTAGGCTGGTTAAGGATACCACCTTTAGCATACCAACTAATCCCAAATTTCGGAACGCTCGGCGGGTTAATAGAAAACTTTCCGCTTATAGAAATATGCGGTAGTTTCAGCTTTGGCAAAGACCAGCTAAAATTCATTACACCTTTTATCTTTTCGATGGCAGAATCTTACAATTTCTTTTGCTCCGTTCCAAATATCAGAAAATTTCTGCTTGATAGCATCCAACTTAGATGCTACTGCATCATTTTGCATTTTGTAATCCATTAGAAATCGAAGATTTAATTCCATCCACTAAATTCGAACAGTGGTTTTGATATTGTTCCAGATATCTGAGAATTTCTGTTTAATTCCTTCTAAAATGCTTGATACCTTTTCTTTAATCTGCTGTTACTGTGTTTGAAATCGTTTCCTTAACAGCATTCCATTTTTCTGTAGCGGTATTTCTGATTTGTTCAAAAATCGTAACAATATCCTGCCACAGATTTTGAAAAAACTGAACCACTGCTGAAACAACAGTCGATACAATTTGTTTTATATTTTCCCACAGACCTATCCAGAAATTACGGAATGATTCACAGTTATTCCAAAGATAAATAAATGCACCAACTAATAATCCAATTACAGTTATAATCATGCCCAGTGGGTGTGCTGCCATGATTCCCCACAAAGCTTTTGCCCCTGCTCCTATAGTAGTCAAAATTCCTGGTATATTTTTCGCAATCCCTATAGCCCCGCTCACAAAATTCATAACACCAGATATTCCAGTGCACAAACTTCCCAGTACCATCAGTAACGGTCCGACTGCTGCTGCAACAAGTCCAATCTTCACAATCGTTTCTTGCTGGCTATCACTCAACCCAGAAAATGCTTGTACCACATCCCGAATCTTTCCAACGATATCACTAATTACAGGCAATAAGATGTCTCCTATTTCTATACCTGCGTTTTTAATATCATTCATGGCTTTTTGCATTTCAGTTCCTGTTGTTTCGCTTACTTTTTTATAAGCATCTTCCAGAGCTGTAGTATTATTTTTCATGGTCTCCATGGATTCCCGTACTTCTGCATTCCTTGTTCAGAGGTAAGCATTAATACCGAGTTCAACCCTTCTACAGATCCAAACATTGTGGCGAAACCACCGATTGTAGAATCATTCGCCTGAGCAAGCAGCTCCAATTCTTTCGATGAGCCTTTCACTTCGTTTTTTAAGCTTCTTGTACTCATCTGTATTTTTCTTTCCGGCAGCTTCCATCTCTGCCATTTTTTCGCGTCCCCTGTTCTACTGAAGTAAGTAATCTATCGTACTCTGGCGACGCCTGTTTTAATCCTTCTCTAACATCTTTTAGAAATCCTATCCAGCCTTTACTCTGTACTGCGGATACAGAAAAATCAATACCAAGAGCTTCAGCTGCTTCTGCTGCTTCTTTAGAAGGTTTAATAATATTACTCATGGAGGCCTTCAGTGCGGTAATGGCTTCACTTGTCCCAAGACCCTGTGCTGTGGTAACTGCCAGAGAGGATAACAATTCTTCCGTGGATACTCCAAGAGCAGATGCAACAGGTGCAACTTGTCCGATAGATGCTGCTAATTCTCCGAATGTTGTCTTACCTAGATTCTGAGTAATGAGCATCTGGTTTGCAATTTCATCCACATGGCTTGCTTCCATTCCGTAAGCATTCAACACACTTGTGAGTCCATCCACTGCGGTAGCATTATCTGTAAACCCACCGACTGCTGCCTTTGTAGCCGTTTCCATGAATGCAATTGCATCCCCGGTATCTACAGATGCAGAAATTGCCTGATACAATCCCTCACTTAAATCGGTAACGGATTGTCCTGTATCCTCAGACAGTTTCTTTATTCCTCTTTTAAATCGTCAATCGGTACTTTTGTTTCATCTGCGATTGTGGAAAACCTTTCGCCATAGATGATTTCGAAAATCCATAGCCAAATTTAGCAGACGCCACACCAATACCGGCAATCGGCGTTGTAATTCCGGCTGTCATGCCTTTCCAACGTCTGTTATTTTCTTGCCTGTTTCTCCAACGTTTTTTTGAATATCTTCTAGGCGTTGTGTTCCGAATTTTAGTTCGTCATTTACCTCGATAAGCTCCTTTTTTGTAATTATTAAGAGCTGTTTTAGTTTGATTTAATTCTGCTCTTTTTTCGCTAATTGCACGTTCATTTCTGTTTTCTGCACTTTCTAATATGTCTATCTGTTCTTCAAGGTTTTTCACTTGGGAACTATAATTATCTATTTGCTTTGTTAAATACGATTGCTCGTCTTTATATTTTTTAACAGATTTAGTATTATCATCATATTTTGATTTTAACTCTTCAAATGCACTTTCATTTTCCTTAGATTTAGCCGTCAAATCCTTCATGGTGTCTGCTAAATTGCCTAGCTGCTCCTCAGCTGCTGCAGTCCCTGATTCAAGCTCATGTGTGACTGTACCTAGGTCTTTCTCGTATTTCCCTAGCTGGATTTGTGTCTGTGTTAATTGATTGTGCTTTTTGCGAATAGCCTGCTCGTTTCTATTTTCTGCTTTTTCTAGTGCATTGAGTTCTTCTTTCAATACACTTACTTTGCTCTTATAAGCATCTGTCTGACTTATTAAAAACTTCTGTCTGTCTGTTAATTTCTGTATAGATGTTGTATTTTCATCCCAAGCATTTTTGGCTAGGTTAAAAGCATTTTGTTTTCCATTACTACTGTATTTATTTCTTGTAATGCTTTTTTTGAAATTGACCGAACCATCTGCTTAAATCAACCAGCCCAACTCGCTTTCAATTCATCTGCCAAAGGCTATTACACCTCCTGTTCTTTTCGTTCTCGGAATATGCGATAACATTCGTCGCAAAAAAAATGGGGACGTGTGGAAAAAATTCTTCTTCACTCATCCCCATTTCTCTAGCACAGACCATATAAAGAGGCCAATCAATCTCTAACGACTCATCGACTTCCTCATATTCGCTTTCGCTATCTCATTTTTTTTGTGTTTTTCAAGCTCCGCTTCAAAAATCTTTACAATATTTTCAATCTCTTCTGTATCCGGTGGCACCAACGCCATAGCCTCGTCCTCGGTCACTTTTTTCCCATTAGAGCGAAGGATTGCATAGATAATTTTAGAAGCCATTTTCATAGATTCCATACTGTCGGAGCTTTTCCTTTCTTTTCATTTTTTCTCCAAGTATTCTGCTAATTTTGAACCTCCACTCTGTTCCAGATAATAGAGAGTTCCAAAATTGAATCTTGCTTCGATTCTGGTTCCATCCAGAAGGTTGATAAAGTTTTCCATTTAGATCACCTTTCCCGGCGTAGCTTACGCCTTCATCATTGAGGAATTCATCGTAGTTAAATCAACATCTTTCAGAAGTGGTTTTGTAAAAACTTATCTTCTGTTAAACCAGCAGGTGATTTCTTAGATGATGTATCTACACAGAAACACTTTCCACCATCCGGCTCAAACGCATAAGCATTAATGGTAATAGTGTCATTCTGTTCAGAAGATTTATCTTCTTTTGTCTGTGCCTCATCTGTATTCTCTGCCAGTTTGCATTTCGGATACCATTCGTACCGTACCTTTCCGCCTTTTAGCTTAACAACTTTTCCATATGCAAAGAACGGTCTCGCCCCGTTTCCGCCTTTAATAATAGAACCGTTAGTTCCAACTTTATCTCCACGCATCTTAGCAAGTGTATCCGGGTCAAACGCAACAACCTCTACCTCGATATTGGTTGCACCAGAGCTGTTATCTACGTCATACACTTCTCCAGAAGCATAGACGTCTGCACTCTCGGAATTTTCTGTTACTTTAACAGATTTCACTGTTGCTGTTTTTTCTACTTCCGCATCGAAGGTTTCTGTCCATTCTCCACTCTCACCCATTGTATTAAAGCAGATATACTGTGCACCAACAGATTCCTTTCTAGGCGGTCTTTTCGTTGTAATTGCCATTCTAATTCCTCCCTAATCAAATAATGCTTTTTGCATTTTTCTATAGTATTTTTCCTTATTTTATTAAATGTAGGTTTCATATGTGGCTGCGCTCCCATTTTTCTTGTCCCATTTTCCACAAATGGACCGTAGTATTTGCCCCATCCTACTTCTATTTCTTCACCCCTTCGCTTTGTCGCCACAGAATCTAGCATATGGGTTCGGCCTCCACCTGGACGCCTAGGTTTCGGAAGTGCCCGTACATCCCTGGCTAATTCTTCTGCTCCAATCTCTAAGACCTGCATTACATTTTCTTTTTCGGTCTTCCCGATGTATTTTTCTAACAATTTTGAAAAATCATCAAATCCTGTAAAATCCTCAGCCATGTTATATGTCCTCTGTTACTTCAACCGCAAAGTAAGTGTGCCATGCTTTAGAAAATAAAGGGTCGTTTTCCAAGTATTCATGGCTAAAAGCTGGTCTTATTCCATATTCTCTCAGGGTCCTGCGAAGTTCTTTATACTTTTCGTGTTGCGGTTCATATGCAAAGAAAGAAATTTGATATGTAACAAGATTGTCGTATCCTTCATCAGATGCATTCGTGTCCTGTTCTAAATAAGCCCAATAATGAATCAATGGATATTTCCCTGCATATTTTTCTGGGACTTTTCCCTCAAATACCGGTATGTTTAATCCATGCAGAATTTTGCTTAATTCTTCTTTTTTCATTTAAACACCAACCTTCTGTCTGGGCGTATCAGCGTCAATTCTGTCTCCGGAAACCCGTTTTTATCCCGGACATGCGTTGCATTATAGACTAAATGCTGTTTTCCATTAATTACGCATACGCATCTACTATCAATTCCTTTATATTGCGGAATCCTGATTTTCATGGTAATTTCTTTCTGGCTCTGTTCAAATTCATACCTCAAACGGTCATACACAGATATTTCTCTAAACCAGATAACTCCTATATTCCGCTTTACAACAATTTCTTTCGGAAAGTCTTGCGACGTATCTTCCACGATGTCGCATAATTGAAAGCATCCATCTGTATATTCTGGTAAGTTAATCATCTTTTTTCGCTCCCATCTGCCAGGACAAGATAAGGGAAGCGTAATTTTCTTCCCATTCATTTACTTTGTGGTGATATGCATAATACGCATAATTTTTTAAAAGCATCAGGTATGTCTTGTCTTGCTTGTTAGCTATTGGATTTAGGAAAAGCAATCTTGCTTCTCCTTCTTCCAAATATCTCATTATTCCCTCATCAGGAAAATACGGGGGAATTTGAAATTCCTCCCGTACCTGTGCTGCTAATTCTAACATTTTAATTCCTCCAGTCTTTGGAATTAAATCATGCTCCTACTCCGCCACCAGTCACCTGTGTCACTGGGAGTTTGTATTCTTCCAATTTTGAAGGGTCAAATACAACAGCGCAGTTGTCATCATCCGCACGACCATTTCCGAAACACTTCGCCACAAGGAGATCTGCATCTTCCATTGCTTTTGTCTGGTCGTACTCTTGTGATTTTGATGCCAGAAAGTCCCATTGTATAAACACCTTTAATCGTGAAAATTGCTGTACCTTTTGGGCATTCTGGAACAACATATTTATTGATGGTCATAAATGAGGCATTCCTATAACCACCTGTCAATGCTTCTCCGTACATAGCTGGGTCAATGCAATCAGCTTCATCTTCCGGGTTGCAGATTAATTCAAGTTCGGAAACTACACGTTTTCCATTGTTAGAAAGTGTTTTTCTAACTCCAGCCAAGCCTTTTGGAGAAAATTTAGTGATATTTGTTAATTTGCTCTTAGGCTGTGCTGTTCCAGACGTTGTAAATGTTTCAATTTTATTGAGAATACCAACAGGGGCGTCTTTACCATTTCCATTTAAGTAACCTTTTACCAAACCTTTGTAAGCAACTTCGTTCAAAACTGCCATGAAGTATTTGTCTACAAACGGAAGTGCAAGTTCTCTGATTGCTTTTGGAATGACTAAGTAAGCTGTCATTCTGTGCTGCTCAATAAACAGGCCTTTGATTTCGGCTGTAATTTCACCCTGTACATTTCCTACAATATCTCCCCATACAGCATCACCAGAATGTGTTCCTGTAAT
>ENA-OPYU01001014-OPYU01001014.1-human-gut-metagenome-genome-assembly--contig:-NODE-1014-length-10247-cov-2.522233_pt1 | contig 10247 bp, 10 predicted proteins | sample MGYA00242637_ERZ504482 | MGnify/ENA primary metagenome ERZ504482 (study PRJEB26092, sample SAMD00036237) | human gut metagenome | host: Homo sapiens | study: EMG produced TPA metagenomics assembly of...
GAGATCGATACACCAACGTGGATTTATACTCCATAACGGATTATCAGAGGCCAAGCAATTGAGCGCCGATGCCATCTTATTGCATATGAACACATACGGCGGATTACTGGAATCTGCCGATTCTATGCGAACGGCTATTTTATATAGTCCCATACCGGTATATGTATTTATCGATAATAACGCAGCTTCAGCAGGTGCTTTAAATTTCCATAGCATGCAAGAAAATCTATATGCGGAAAGGGGCGAATATAGGAGCGGCAACGGTTGTCAATCAAACGGGTGCGGCTCTACCTGATAAATATCAATCTTATATGCGTTCCATGATCCGTTCGACGGCTGAGGCGCAAGGGAAAGATACGCTTATACAAAACGGCGACACGATCTATAAATGGAAAAGAGATCCTTTAATCGCCGAAGCGATGGTCGATGACAGAGTGATCGTCCCCAACCTCATCGATAGCGGTAAAGTATTGACACTAACCTATCAAGAAGCACTCAAATGGGGTTATTGCGATGGCATCGCCGAGAGTCCGGATCAAGTAATCACAGAATATATCGGATGTAAGGACTATGAGATTAAAAGTTATGAACCCTCATGGTTCGATAATGTAAAAGGTTTCTTTATGAGTCCGGTAATACAGGGCTTATTAATCATTATTATCATCGGTGGTATTTATTTCGAGATGCAAACCCCGGGGCTTGGTTTTCCATCCGCTGCCGTGATAATAGCGGCTATCCTTTACTTCGCTCCTCTCTATATGGACGGGTTGGCTGAAAACTGGGAAATCCTGTTATTCATTCTCGGCGTTATATTAATAATGTTGGAGATATTCGTGATCCCAGGCTTTGGCATAGCGGGGATAAGTGGAATTATTCTCGTGGTCGGAGGGCTTACAATGAGCTTACTGAACAATACTGTTTTTGATTTTCAAAACGTATCTGGAATGGATACGGGCAGAGCCGCTTTAACGGTTCTATTAGGTCTGGGTATCGGATTCACGCTAGTGATATGGTTATCCAACAAAATAGGACATAAAGGACCGCTAAAGAAAATGGCATTAAACGCTGATTTGGAAAAAGCGGTATCCAGCCCCAATTTGACACAACTGATCGGAAAAGAGGGCACGGCCGCTACCGTTTTACGTCCTCGGGTAAGGTATCTATCGAGGGAGAGTTGTATGACGGCGTATCGGAGTCTGGCTTCATCGAGAAAGGGACTCCTATCAAAGTCGTCAGATTCGAGAGCGCACAAGTCTATGTAATCAACCTATAAACGAGTCTATGCGATCCGTTTATAGGCAATACATTTATCGATCACGACATATTCCATCGCTCCCATAGCCATCAAATCACTTAGGATGTTACGGGCCGCATAATAATTGATATGGGCGATATGGCAAAACTGCTTTATGCTGATATACGGATGCTCGTCGAGCCAAGAAAACAGGATCTCGACGGGCTTACTTATTTTCAGCAATGTACCTTCTTTGGTTTTCTGCTTCTTCCATGCTTGCATGAGGACTTCGTTCGCTAATATATTCTCGTCCGCAACCCGGATATAGGCCTTGTATTTATCGTCTTTATCCGGTGCCGTATGCGGTTTCTCATCGCTTGGGGCGATATAGACCTCCAATACGGTCTTCCCGTTGACATCCCAGTCGCTTAGCTGTAAACGGCACCTCGGGATGCGTATACATTTTAGAAGCAGCCTCGATCATATAATATTCCTCCTCACTTCTCACACCGGAAATAGCGCCGTTATCCTTCACTCCAATCAGCAGACGCCCGCCATCTGTATTCGCGAACGCACTCAACGTCCGGGCGATCTTCTTGCTGTCGCTCACCTCAAACTTAAAATCAAGTTGTTGATGTTCCCCTTGCTCTATAAGCGCTTCAATCGGATGTTTCTTCTTCATTTTGGCTTCTGTTTGAGACACAAAATTAAAATAAATACCTAACTTTGGCAATCGAAAAAAGCAATAAACGATGTCTCAGATACCTGCGCTAATATCAGATCTTGCGGTCATACTCATATCCGCCGGGTTGGTTACCCTGTTATTCAAAAAGTTAAAGCAACCGGTCGTATTGGGGGTATATCGTAGCCGGAATACTCGCCGGACCTTCCATCGAGCAAATACCGACAGTTACAGATGTGGAAAAGTATCCGTATCTGGGCTGATATAGGCGTTATCTTCCTGTTATTCGCTTTGGGGCTCGATTTCAGTTTCAAGAAGTTGATGAAGGTGGGAGGAACCGCCGTCATTGGAGCCATAACCGTTGTTATAGGTATGATGACAGCGGGATATATCACGGGCTTATCACTGGGGTTGGGGACATATGAACAGTCTTTTCCTCGGAGGTATGTTATCGATGTCTTCCACGACGATTATCTTCAAGGCATTCGACGACATGGGATTGCGTAACCAACGATTCGCCGGTGTCGTATTCGGTATCTTGGTGGTAGAGGATCTATTCGCCGTATTATTAATGGTATTACTTTCTACCGTAGCGGTAAGTAAACACGTGGAAGGCATGGAGATGCTGGATAGCGTAGTCAAATTAGGCATTTTCCTTTTATTCTGTTTCGTCGTCGGGATCTATTTGATTCCCTCTTTTCTGAAAAGGCAAAAGCTTCCTAATGAGGAGACTCTGTTGATCGTGAGCATCGGGCTATGCCTTGGTATGGTTATGATCGCCACAAAAGCCGGATTCTCATCGGCTCTCGGAGCTTTTGTCATGGGTTCGATTTTGGCCGAGACCATTGACGCTGAACGGATCGAGCATTTGGTAAAACCCGTAAAAGACTTATTTGGAGCGATTTTCTTCGTGTCTGTAGGCATGTTAATCGATCCTCAGATGCTCTGGGAGTATAAAATCCCGATTTTCATTATCACGCTCGTAGTCATGGCCGGACAGATTTGTTTCGCCAGCTTCGGAGTATTACTGTCCGGACAACCGATCAAAAATAGCCATCCAGTCTGGTTTCTCGTTAGCGCAGATCGGAGAATTCGCCTTCATCATCGCAGGTTTGGGACTATCATTAAACGTGACGGATCAATATCTGTATCCGATCGTTGTCGCCGTATCCGTGATCACGACATTCTTCACACCTTATATGATCCGGCTAGCGGAACCTGCCTACAAATGGGCGGAGCGGATCATACCGGAGAATTGGAAACAGTTCTTGGAGCGATATTCATCCGGTTCCAATACGATCCGTCAAAAAAGCGCATGGAATAAGTTACTAAAAGCCTTGGTCCACATCGTCGGTACTTATACCGCCGTCTGCCTAGTACTTATCTTTTTATGGCTACAAATCGTGACTCCGTTCATCTGCAAACATTTGCCCGGCATCCAAGGAAATCTAATCTCCTTGATCTTAATCCTAGCTCTGATCTCCCCGATGTTGCGGGCGATCATGATGAAAAAGAATCATTCCGTGGAGTTCCAGCAATTATGGAACGATAATAAATATAACCGGGGTCCCCTAGTCTCACTCGTGATCCTCAGAATCCTGCTCTGTATCGGTCTCGTCATGCTTCCAGTCGCACGGTTATTGAATGCTGCGCTAGGAATTATGCTAGCGGTCGCTTCCGCCGTTATCGTATTAATGATATTCTCCAAACGGCTAAAGAGGCAGTCGATCCTGATGGAACGGCATTTTTTCAGTAACCTTGTAGCGAGGGAAGTGGAACAAGAGCGAAAAGCCCCGATCAACCAGCGTTTCGCGAACCACTTATTAGAACGAGATCTCCATTTAGCGGATTTCGAGGTGAAGCAGAATTCCCCCCGAGTATGGGAAAAAAGGCCTGAAAGAATTAAACTTCAGGCAAAAGTGCAACGTAAATATCGTAACGATTATCCGGGGAGAGAAGCGAATCAATATACCGGGAGGAGACGAGCGGCTCTACCCGTTCGATAAACTGGTAGTAGTTGGCGCGGATGATGATCTGGAGCACTTTAGGAAATATCTGGAGGAACGCTACAAGAAATCATACGCCGAGCAATCGAACACAAGAAAGGAAGAGATGAACATGGAGCAAATCATTATCTCGGAAGGTTCCGATGATCGGCCGCTCCATCATAGAGTCGGTATCCGTGATAAAGCCGCTTGTTTGGTAATCGGTATCGAACGTGGAAGTAGCTCGATCAAGAATCCGCCTCCCTGTACGGTTTTCGAGGAAGGAGATATCGTATGGATCGTAGGCGAACGGGATAAGTTGATCCAGTTAAGCGAAGGAAAAGTAGTAACCAGTTAACAAAAGCGATATAGAATGATGAAGTTTATAGGAATTATTCCGGCGAGATACGCCTCTACCCGTTTTCCGGGGAAGCCATTAGCGGATATGAACGGAAAGCCCATGATACAACGTGTATATGAGCAAGTAAAGGATGTCTTAGACTCCGTTTGCGTAGCTACCGACGATATCCGGATAGAGAATGCGGTTAAAGCCTTCGGTGGCCAAGTCGTCATGACCTCCGATCAACATCGTAGCGGTACGGATCGTTGCTACGAGGCTTATCAGAAAATAGGCGAAGGGTATGATGTGATTGTCAATATCCAAGGTGACGAGCCTTTTATCCATCCCGAGCAAATCCAGACGATCAAAACCTGCTTCGCCGACGCAAACACGCAAATAGCGACATTGGTAAAGCCTTTCCGTTCGGACGATGATTTCGAGAGTACCCTATTCAATCCCAATTCCCCGAAAGTCGTACTCAACAAAAACAACGAGGCTATGTATTTCAGTCGATCCATTATTCCTTATATCCGGGGCAAGAAATATACGGAATGGTTGCCGAGTCATACCTTTTACAAACATATCGGGTTATATGCCTATCGTGCGCAAGTGCTGAAAGAAATCACCCAATTACCTCAATCCGCTTTAGAACTGGCGGAAAGCCTTGAGCAATTACGCTGGTTGGAAAACGGATATAAAATCAAGGTCGGCATCACAGAGCAAGAAACGATCGGTATAGATACACCGGAGGACATGGAGAAAGCCTTAGCCTTCCTCGCGAACCGCTGATCACTTACACTATTATTCAATGAATATAGTCAGAGTAGTACCAATAGGTGGAGGAATAACGTTCTCGTAATTCCTCCTTTGCTTTTCTACCCGATTTACAATGGATGTAATCTTGGTAATCCTCGATAACATCTTGAGGTATCTGATAACCGGCCACCTCCTCGTCCGAGCTTTTAGATAAAACTTGTACCAAAGTCTCCTCATACAAACGGGGTACAACCTCAAATTTTCCTTTATAATAAGTATCGAACGCATTCTTAAAACTATTCAAATTCTCGTTCAGTAAATAATAGCACAACAAATAATCCAATGCCTGTTTATTTTCCGGATATTCCGCCACCAAACTTGACAGTACTCCCGGATAATCGGATATGGACATTAGTATGTCATGCTCTCGCTCCCAATCTCTTTTCCTCGGCAAACGTTTCTCCATCGACAAGGTCTCCTCACCCTTCAACTGTTCCTCCTTCGACCTTGCCCATGAGTGATAAAATAACGTCGCGTCCAATAGGTTCAGGTATTTTCTAGCCTCCTCAATATCCCCTCGCCGCATATCAATCTCCACCAGCCGCTTGATCTGCCGTACACTTCTTTGTTTAGGGCTGAACAAGATTCCTTCGATCGCCCGGTGACGGGCCATATCCATATCTCCCAATTGATAATACACCTCATTACTGAAAAACACGGGAAGTATAGAAGACCTCAAATCGATCGGTAAGAACAAGGCGTCCGCCCCTCGTTGATAATGATCCATCAAATTCTGGGGCAACTCGTTCTTCTTGGAGAAAGCGATATTCCTATAATAACTTACCAAGATATCGGGAGAATCAAATCCGGCAGACAAATCCAAGACTCGCTCCCAATCACCCCTATAGATCGCTTGGTCTACTGCCAGAACCTTTTCCCGCTTCCGGTTCGTACCCGCTATAACAAATGAAAAGAATCCAAATACGACTAAAAAGGTTATAAGCAAGCTATGCCGGTTCAGACGTATCCTACGTATACTTTTAATCTCCAAAGCGAATATCTCTAGAATCAACGCTAAAGCGGGGAAATATACGCTCAAGCCATCCACATGGGAATATTTATAGGCCTCCTCAATGCTCAATCCATAAAAATGACGCATGAACAACGGATATAAATAACTCGATAACAAAAGAGAAAGCCAGAACCACCACCGTTTCCTATTCTTGGCTCCCTCATAGAATATCACCATCAAGGAGAAGACAAACAGCCGGCTACCGACCATGCTATAAATTATGGGAAGAAGTATAAAAGCCACCCAAACGGACGTTCTCTTATTCTTAATCCGGATGTATCCCAAGAAGAGCCATAGCACGAAAATCAACGTAAGCGTAGACGCTATACTATACGACAACCGGCAAATCAATCCCCACTCTAACGCTACCGGAAACAACGCATATATGGAGACCATATTACCATTCCCGAACTTGCGTAAAACCCGCATAGAGTAGTACCATAAGAGCAACAACACGCACGTCACGATTAACGGGCCTATCACAGTCAAATGGAAGAACTGTATCAAGAAATTCCCCACATAACAGCTCAACCAAGCCGGCTCATCCCAGAACGAGATAAAATAATCGGTGGTATACGAAAAAAATCCTCATCTGCTCTTTGAAGAACAAATGGTTTGGGTAAATCCATTGAAAGAAAGCAAGCATACTACGAAGAATATTCCCGCTATTACCCATTGAAGCGATCGTTCACTTTTTTGTCATTGACAAAATCCCTTATTTATAACCTCCCTATTTCCTCAATATAGAAAAAATCAATTTCCTCATCAATCTTTTGAATACAAAACAATGCAAACAAACAAAAAGTTTTGAATAAATACAAATAAACAAATAGAATCATGATCAAGACGTCTTGTTTTTCAAGTAGAGGAGCCAAGATATACAAAAAAGTCCCTTTATCTACCAATAAGCAGATAAAGGGACCCTTTTTCAAGGACAACAATTACTATTATCCTATCGCTTTTTTCTTAGCCTCTTGTTGTTTACGCAACGTCTCCTGCTGTGCTCGTTGAGCCTCTTCCAGACGTTTCATGAAACTGGATTTCTTCATCGGTTTCCGTTTGTTTGCTTCCAACTTAGCTAACAATTTATCCTCATTGATCGTATAGCGGAAGATCAATGTCTGCACGATTGTGATCAACGTAGAGATGAAATAGTAATACGTCAAACCGGAAGCATACTGGTTGAAGAACACCAAGAACATCAACGGCATCATGTACATCATGGCCTTCATGCCCGGCATCTGTTGCTGCCCAGTATTCGTCATCTCCATATTATACTTGGTATAAAAAATATTCGTGATCGTCATCAACAAACAGAACAAACTGATGTGATTTCCGAAATACGGAGTGATGATCGGAATATATTTATTCCAACTAAAGATAGCGTCGTAAGTAGACAAGTCGTGCGCCCAAAGGAAACTCTGGTGACGTAACTCGATCGCCGACGGGAAGAACATGAATAAAGCGATCAAGATCGGCATCTGCAACAACATCGGCAAGCAACCGCTCATCGGGCTCGCCCCCGCACGGCTATATAGCTCCATCGTCGCTTTCTGCCGTTCCATAGCCTTATCCTGTCCGGGATACTTAGCGTTGATCTCCTCCACTTGCGGACGCAATACACGCATCTTGGCGGACGACATATAAGACTTATACGTCAATGGGAAAAGGATGATCTTCACGATGATAGTCATCAAAAGAATCAAGATACCATAATTATGGATAAACTTACCCAAGAAGTCGAACAAAGGGATCACGAAATATTGATTCACCCAACGGAAAATACCCCAACCAAGCGGAACCAACTTCTCCAGATCCAGTTGCTGCTCGGCAACGACACCTTTATCGAAGGACTTCAACAAGGCGAACTTATTCGGTCCGAAATACAAGGACAGGTTCGTGGCCTCCTTACCTTGCAAGTCGAAAGGTACAGAAGTGGTCGTCTTGAATTGTTTCAATACATCCCCCTCCGGAATCGCTTTCGAGTCTAAGGTAGTAGCCTCAAAGCCCTCTTGCGAGATCAATACGGTAGAGAAGAACATATCCTTATAACCGATCCATTTCAAGCGGTTCGGGATCTGCTTGCTGTCACTCTTCGACTCGCTCAGGTGTTCCACGTCGTCCGCCATGAACTTGTAGTTCAAGGTCACGTAGCGATCCTCAAACTTACGTCCTTTTTCCTGTTGGCGGATATCCTGCTCCCACAATAAATCCAAGGCATTCGTGCTCGGTGCCAAGACACCGTTCAATCCCGTACCCAGAATCTGGTATTGCACCATATAATCATCCGGTTTCAAGGTATAGGTAAAATCCAGATGACTACCCTCGCCGGTGTTCAAACGCATGATCACAGAATTCGGGTCATTACCTTTAACCGGGGTAAAATACAAATCGCCCGTATTCACGACACGGTTCGTAGCCGTGACCAACGTAAAATTAAAATTTAGACTCTTTCTCGTCGAACAAAACGAGAGGCTCGTCATTATACGTATCATACTCCTTCAAGCGTGCGTAACAAATACGTCCGCCCTTATTGCTGATACGAAGCTCAACCACGTCATTTTGTAGGGTCGTGTAATCTTCCGTACCCACCATAGCTTCGCCGAATACGCCGAAGCTCTGCTGCAAACGTTGCGCCCTTACCGAGTCCGGCAGGTTCTCCAACGAATCCTCCACTAAAGCACTTTTGTTCTCTTGTTTCTGCAATTCCAGTTGCTGGGCATACTCAATCTTCGCGATTGAATCTTGGTAACGACGTTGCGCCTCCAACTGCTCAGGCGTTGGCCGGTTGAACCAGCTAAACGCAAATAATACGACACCGATCAGCAGAAAACCTATTAATGTGTTTTTATCCATTTATCACCAATTATTTTTTATTTTCGATAGCAGCTTTCACGAAGCTGAGGAAAAGAGGATTCGGATTCACCACGGTACTGTTGTACTCCGGATGATATTGAACGCCCACGAACCACTTCAAGGCGGGGATCTCTACCACCTCTACCAGATTTGTCTCCGGATTCTCACCCGTACACATCATACCGGCGGCCTCGTATTGCTTCTTATACTCGTTGTTGAACTCGAAACGATGGCGATGACGCTCTTGGATATGCTCCTTGCCGTATGCCTCCAATACCTTGGAGCCCTCTTTCAGCGTACAGTCGTAAGCACCCAAACGCATGGAACCTCCCATATTGGTAACGTTCTTCTGCTCCTCCATCAAATCGATCACCTTATGTGCCGTATTCGGCTCCATCTCCGTAGAGTTGGCATCCGCCAAACCTAATACGTCACGGGCAAACTCTATCACCATGCACTGCATACCCAAGCAGATGCCCAAGCAAGGGACATCATGCTCACGAGCGTATTTGATAGCGGCAAACTTACCCTCGATACCTCTCTGCCCGAATCCGGGGGCGATCAAGATACCATCCATATCCTTCAATTGCTCGGCGGCGTTCTCGTTATTTAATTTCTCCGAATGGAACAAATGCAAATCCAGTTTATGATGATTGTAAATAGCGGCTTGCAACAAAGACTCGTCGATCGACTTATAAGCGTCTTGCAATTCCACGTATTTACCAACCAAACCGATCTTCACCGTATCCGTAGCCGTGCTCTTCAAGGCAAGGAATTCCTTCCAAGGCTTCAACTCCGGAGTCGGGCCGACTTCCATACCGACCTTACGCAAGACCACCTCGTCCATCTTCTGGCGTTGCAATACCAAAGGAACCTCGTAGATCGTCGGTACGTCGATCGACTGGATCACGGAATCCTCGGCCACGTTACAGAACAACGCCACCTTACGTAACAAGTTCGCATTCAGCTCATGCTCCGTACGTAAAACCAACACGTCCGGCTGGATGCCTAACTCCTGCAATTGCTTCACGGAATGTTCGTAGGCTTCGTCTATACTCTTTCGCCGCCGCGATATAAGGCACATAAGTAAGATGTACGCAAAGGCAGTTCTTACCCAGCTCCCATTTCAACTGGCGAACGCTCTCTATGAAAGGCAGAGACTCGATATCACCCACCGTACCACCGATCTCGGTGATCACGAAGTCAAATTTATACTTGCTACCCAATAATTTCACATTACGCTTGATCTCATCCGTGATATGAGGTACCACCTGCACCGTTCTACCCTCAGATAATCCCCATTACGCTTCCTTGTGATCACG
>ENA-OPYU01001015-OPYU01001015.1-human-gut-metagenome-genome-assembly--contig:-NODE-1015-length-10243-cov-2.755635_pt1 | contig 10243 bp, 9 predicted proteins | sample MGYA00242637_ERZ504482 | MGnify/ENA primary metagenome ERZ504482 (study PRJEB26092, sample SAMD00036237) | human gut metagenome | host: Homo sapiens | study: EMG produced TPA metagenomics assembly of...
AGGTCTTGTCCAGATAATAGCTATTCCAGTTGACCGTGTACATAAAGGGTATCTTGGCCTTGGCGGTGCCCTCGGGAAGTCCGGTAGGGTAGATGTCCTCGTCGTTACCGTTGCGGTTATTCACGATCTGGAAACAAAGCTCGTGGTCCGGGTTGACTTGCCAGTTGCCCGAGATACCGGCTTGGTAGGCGGTCAGTAAATTATTGAACTCGCTAAACTCTCGTACCCGGATGGAATTGACGTAATACTCGTATCCCCCGAAATTAACGAATTGCTTGCCGATCGTGAAATTGAGATTATGCCGTGCCTTAGGTTCACGTAAGCCAGCTCGAGCGAGGAGGAGAGGTTGTCGAGCGAATAGGGATCGGAGTATTTGTTGAACGACTGCCGGTAATGATACCCCAGCCACTTGCCTACATCCCCCTTGATCTCCAGCCGGACACGGTTCAGCTTGAAGTTCATACCGTCTAGCTCGTTCCCGACAAACTCAGCGTTGGCCGAGGTGAAAAGCTGGAAGTTCATCTCGGCGCTATTGATCTTGATCTCTCCGTTCGATAATCGTTCCACGAGTGTAGGTTCCCCGTTATTCTCCCGAAGGGTCTCTTGGGCCGTCAGGCTGGCGTTCGTGGCTAGACAAAGCAAGAAAAGTAGAAAATGTTTCCTCATACGATAGATTTAGTTGGTAACAGACTACAAAAGTACAAATTGTTTTTGGATATCGATTTGAGTGCGGTTGGATTAATGAGAAAACCCGGCGAACCATGATGTCGGCCGGGTCTCTGCTCTCTGTAAATTTGTCAAGATCTTCAGAGTGTTTGCTCGATAACTTGAGCCGTACGTTCTATTTTTTTTGCCAATATCGCGGAGCGCTTGTAATAACGTCTGCTTTTCTTCATACGTGAATTGCACCTCTTTGCCATGGATCATTAAGCCGTTTATACGTTGGCTCAACCATGCCCTGCTTTTGTTGAAATAAGTACGTGCGATATAAGACCAAGAGATCGATTCATATATACCGTCAAGTTTGTTTCTGAGAACGTTGTCGATTAACTTATCGGCTCTGGCGCAGGCATCATTTGCCCCTGCGATAAACGCTTCGTTGACCAACTGTTTTTCTTCGTCACTTTTAGAGTCGATAAACGCTGTTACTTCAGAGCGGAAAGCCTTGCGCTCTTCATCTGTATCCAGAAGCATGAATTTACTTTTTAATGTTTCCAGTTCTTGATTGAGTTGATCGTAATTTGCCATATGTTGTTCTGTTAAAAAGTTCCAGTGAAAAGATCTTTTAGAAAGTACTCCTTTAGGAGTACTTTCTGTTAACCTTTCAACTTGAGTAACAACAATAACCTGTCTAAATGCAGGTCTATTTGCTTTTCAAGTTCCCCTTCTGAGGTTTTTTCGCGCTAAAATATCCCAGTAGAGAGAATAGAATCAGAAGATTTTTCTTTTCATGTTCTATCAGAGCCTTTAGCTCTTTTTGGTTATCATCCATCTAAAAGATCTTGACCTTACAAAGGTAGGTAAACAAATGTTTATCAACAAGAGGTTGTCGATTTATTTTATGCTCCCGATAGTATGATCATAAATACTTTATGCCTAGGTTCCGCGTTTTTTACCTACTTTTGTACGAAAAGAAGAGTAGTATAAGTATGATTAAGGCAGTAATTTTTTGACATTGACGGTACGTTGGTAAGTTTCAAGACGCATAAACTACCGGGACTCCACGGTCCGGGCCTTGGACCTGTTGCGAGAAAAGGGAATCAAGGTTTTCATCGCTACCGGCCGCCAGTTGCAATCTATCAATAACCTCGGGACGCAAGAGTTCGATGGTTATGTTACCTTGAACGGAGGATATTGCTTGGCCGGAAAAGATAAGGTTATCTATAAACATAATATCCCGTCGGAGGATATAGAGGCGTTGATCCGCTATCAAGAGAATGAGGAGGCGTTCCCGTGCGCCTTGGTGGAGGAAGATGGGATTTACCAGAACTACGTGGATGATTCTGTGCGACAGCTTTACGACATGCTAGACTTCCCTCATCCTCCCTTGCGTCTTGCGTGGCAACGGGGTAAGGAAGTATACCAGCTGATAGCCTTTTTCTCTCCCGGCCATGAAGAACGTATCATGTCCGTCTTGCCGCATTGCGAGGCTACTCGTTGGAACCCGCTATTTGCGGATGTCGTGCCGCGGGGGAGCAGTAAGGCGGTAGGGATCGATAAGATCATCGAGTATTACGGGATCTCGCTCCACGAGACGATGGCTTTTGGCGATGGAGGCAACGATATGGCCATGCTTCGCCACGCCGGGATCGGGGTAGCCATGGGTAACGCCGGCGACGAGGTGAAAGAGGCGGCGGATTACGTGACCGACTCCGTAGATGACGATGGTGTCATGAACGCTTTAAGACATTTCGATGTTATATAAATAAACAGTTTAATAACGCTAAATCACAAACGCTATGATTGATGAATTGGTAAGCTATAATCGTGAGTTCGTAAAGAACAAGGGGTATGAGAAGTATATCACGAATAAATATCCCGATAAGAAGATCGCCATCGTGTCTTGCATGGATACCCGGCTGACCGAGTTGCTACCCGCCTCCTTGGGCATCAAGAATGGAGACGTGAAAATTATAAAGAACGCGGGGGCGATCATATCCCACCCCTTCGGAAGCGTTATCCGGAGCTTGATGGTGGCGATTTACGAGCTTGGGGTTGTAGAGGTAATGATAATCGGGCATACCGATTGCGGAGCCAAGCACATGAATAGCTCCGAGATGATCGAAAAGATGAAAGAGCGGGGAATTCCGCAGGAACGAATAGATATGATCCGATATTGCGGTATAAACTTCGAGTCGTGGTTGCGGGGATTCGAGACCTCCGAGGCTTCCGTGCACGAGACCGTGGAGCAAATTCGGAATCATCCGCTGGTTCCGTCGGATATAACGGTAAGAGGGTTTGTAATAGACTCTGTTACAGGTGAATTAACGCCGGTGGAGTAATCCCCGGCGTATTTAGACTTATTTGCACAAGTCATAAATAATCGAAAAAAGTGAAATATTTATTATGTTTTACAACATTGTTTCGGATAAAATGGTTATCTTTGTAACGAATTAAGAAAGAAAGATCGTTTTAGGATTATTTATTAACTGGCTTTCCAAGCGTGGGAAGCGTAAAACAAAAAGATTATGATGATGAGAGAAAATGAGAAAAGCCTTCGTGCTTTAGCGATGTTGCGTTATCAAGCAGATCGTTACCAGTCAGCTGGCAATGGTGCCATGAGTCAGCGATTAAACGCTGAGATCCGTCGCCTTATGAGCGAAATGAGTGTAGATGCGGATAAGAACTAAAAGACCGCGTCTTTTTTAAGTAAAGAATTAAAGTAAGAAATAAATTAGATGTCATCTCTTACCTCCGTTCAAAACGGAATGGTGAGAGATAGGAAATGAGGATTACCTTTGGCGATACGGCCGGGTGAGCCTTTTTTTTGGTGCCCTTTCCTTTCCTTCTCCTTCGCATATCAGGGAAATTACTTATATTTGTGGATGAAAAATGCTAAAACAATAATCATTTGAACACAAAAATCGAATGAAAAAAGGCAGGATTACTCTTAATGTCGCTGGCATTAAGTACGGCTCTTTGGGCGGAAAGTCCGGAGAAGAAAGGTTTGGAGGTGATAAATAGATCGACCGCCGAGGCGCATATCGGTTTCTTGGCCGATGATGATCTGGAGGGCCGTGAGGCCGGTTTCCGTGGAGGCCGTATAGCGGGCGATTATATCGTGGCGAACCTGAAATCATTGGGTATCGACCCTGTAGGAGACTCTTATTACCATCCGTTTGAGGCTTACCATATGGAACGCCAGAAGAGAGGGGCCCGCTGGCAGGTGCAGCCGGATTCCATAGCGGCTATCAAGCAAACCGGTGTTTTCCAGAAACTTTCCTTGAATAATATCTTGGGTAAGATAGAGGGCAAGAACCCGAGTGAGATCGTGATCGTCGGCGCTCACTATGACCATCTGGGTATCGACCCGATGCTGGATGGCGACCAGATCTATAACGGGGCGGACGATAACGCTTCCGGAGTCTCTGCCGTTTTGCAGATAGCGAGGGCTTTCCTTGCCACGGGCCAGCAACCGGAGCGAACCGTTATATTCGCTTTCTGGGACGGCGAGGAGAAAGGGCTTCTCGGATCGAAAGCCTTCGTTCAGTCTTTTCCAGAGATAAAGAACGTGAAAGGATATTTGAATTTCGATATGATCGGCCGTAACAATAACGAGGCGAAGCCTACCCATGTGGTTTATTTCTATACAGAGGCGCACCCTGCTTTCGGCGATTGGCTGAAGAACGATATCAAGAAATACAACTTGAATCTGGCACCGGATTATCGTCCGTGGGATAACCCGGTAGGAGGGAGTGATAACGGTTCCTTCGCAAAGATAGGTATCCCTATTATCTGGTATCATACCGACGGGCATCCGGATTACCATCAACCGAGCGACCATGCCGACCGGATTAATTGGGACAAGGTGGTGAATATCACGAAGGCCTCGTTCCTTAATATGTGGTATATGGCGAATGAGAAAGATTTTTGAGAGATTATACGTCTTTTTCAATAGAAGATATCTAATAAAGGTAAGTTAACTTCATCGGCGAAGTAAGTTAACTTACTTTGGCATTTTAATTAACTTACTTTGCCGATGAAGCTGGCTTGCTTTTATATTCTGAAAAATCGCTTGAATTACTGTAATTTCATATCTTACTGCAGATACTTAGTTCTACATGAACTCAAGTCGAGTTTTAACTTAAAATCGTTTATATTTCTAAATTTTATATTGTAAAACATGAAAAAATAAGGGAGGAATTTATTTAATTATAATAACACAATGTAATGAATATTTCATATCTTTGCCTCCGATATAAAATGTGCTAGGTATTTTGGCGCCAACTAAATAAAACAACTTCTACTTAAGAAAAGTTCATGTAGGACTCCGATAGTTAGCCCATTTTTTATTTGAACTTAATTACGCTAGAACTCAGGAGTGAGTGTATGTATGTGAATAATTTTAAAAGACAAATGTTTCGCCAAGACATTGTCTAATTATTTATTAATAAAACCATCAGTTATGTTGAAAAACTTTAAACCTGTCAGCTTAATTCTATGTGCGGGTGCGTTATGCTTCTCGGGAAGCATGTATGCCAACATCGCACCTGTTGAGCAAGGTACCTCTATCTCCCAGCAAAACGGGAAAGTAACAGGTACAGTGGAAGATGATTTCGGCCCAGTGACCGGAGCGTCAGTTGTCGTGAAAGGAACGTCTAATGGAACGATTACCGATATGGACGGTAATTTCACTTTGGATGGCGTCAAGAATGGTGATGTAATCCAAATCTCATTCATTGGTTACTCCACCATGGAGCTTACGTATACCGGTAAGCCGGTAGGCGTTATCAAATTAGCGGAAGACACCCAGAAATTGGATGAGGTCGTGGTTACGGCCTTGGGCATCAAGCGTGAGAAGAAAGCGTTGGGATATGCTACGCAAGAATTGAAAGGAGACGAACTTGTAAATGCACGGGAAAGTAATATTGCGAATGCGTTATCTGGTAAAGTATCGGGTTTGCAGGTAGTTCGTTCTAGTAGTGGCCCTGGCGGTTCTTCAAAAATTGTATTGCGTGGTAATAATTCATTAACTGGATCTAATCAGCCGTTGATTGTTGTCGATGGTATTCCAATGGATAACTTTACTGGAGGAGTTGATGATGCTTGGGGTAATAGCGGCGTGGATATGGGTAATGGTTTGTCAGATATCAACCCGGAAGATATCGAATCCATGAACGTGTTGAAAGGAGCTTCAGCCGCCGCGTTATATGGTTCTCGTGCAGGTAATGGCGTAATTTTGATTACGACGAAATCGGGTAAAAAGCAAAGTGGATTAGGTATTACTGTAAATGCCGGAGTTACAGTGGAAAGCATGTTTTTGAAACCAGAATTACAGAATACGTATGGTCAGGGTACAAATGGCATATATAATGTGAAAGACGTTCAAGCTGGGGGCCTGTTGCCGATGGTTCCGTAACAATTGATCGCTGGGATGGGCAGAAAGTCCAGATGTATACTTATGATAATATAGATGCTTATTTCCAGAAAGGAACTTCATTCAATGAAGGTGTATCTTTTCAGCAGAGCTATGATGGGACGGCGGTATTCGCCTCAATTAATCGCTCTGATGATAAGGGCATCGTTCCGGGTGCATCATTAAATAAAACGTCTCTTACTTTGCGTGGAACAAGCGAGTTCGGTCCGGATAAAAGATGGAAATTAGATGCAAAAGCCAACTATTTAAATAATAACGCAAAGAATCGTCCAATCCAAGGTATTAACCAATCGAATGCCTTTAGTACGATCTATAATTTACCACGATCGCTGGATATTAGGGATCTGGAGAACTGTTTGGACGAAAATGGAAATATGATTTGGTGGGATACCGAGAGTACTCCCCAAGAAAATCCGTATTGGATTAAAGATTATAGAACAAATCAAGACTCTCGTAATCGTTTGTTAGGTACAATTTCTCTTTCTTATAAGATAACGGACTGGTGGAACCTCGAGCTAAAAGGCGGTACGGACTATTATACGACTACGACTACAAATAAGGTATATTCTGGTGGTAATGTGAATCCGAAAGGGCGTTACTCTGAGAAGTCGGAGACTTTTTTATGAGAACAACTATAGTTTCTTGACTACCTTTAAGAAAGATAACCTTTTTAGCAAGTTTGGTGGTTTTGTGACCGTGGGTGGAAACTTGATGATGCAACGCCGTAAGAAATTAGAGGCTGGTACGGGTGATTTATTGATTCCGAATCTATTTGCGATGTCTAATGCCGCTGACAAGAATAATATGACGCATACATCTGAAGATGTACAGCGCAAGATGAATTCTATTTACGGTTCTTTGCAAATGAACTGGGATGGCTGGCTGTTTATGGATATTACGGCTCGTAATGACTGGTCTTCCACTATGAGTAAAGAAAACCAATCTTATTTTTATCCTTCGGTTAGCTTATCTGGTGTTATTTCAGATATGGTGGAAAAGGTTGGCGGTACAATGCCGGAATGGATGAGTTTCGCTAAGGTTCGTGCTTCTTATGCGGAAGTAGGTAATGACCTTGATCCATATCAATTGTATACTGTATTCAAGGTTGATAAAGATCCAAATGGTAACCCAACTGCAGCTCTAGGAACTACTTTATATGATTCTTCTGTACGTTCAGAGTTGATTAAATCTTGGGAAGCCGGTATTGATTTGAAGTTTTTCAATAATCGATTAGGTATTGATGCGGCTTGGTACAAATCTAATGCTACCCGCCAATTGCTAGATTTGGCAATGGATCCATTTTCTGGTTATTCCAAACGTAAGATCAATGCAGGTAATATTCAAAATTCAGGTGTGGAATTAATGCTTTATGGTACTATTTTGCAGAATCCTAGAGGCTTAAATTGGGAAACAACATTGAATGCTTCCTTCAATAAAAATAAAATCATAGATTTGTATGAAGGAGTAAATGAATATGGCATCAAGACTTTTGATGATTTAAAGATTGTAGCCCGTACGGGTAGTTATTATGGCGATATTTATGGTAAAAAATTCCAACGTGTTGAAAGTGGGGAACATGCTGGTAAAATTATTGTAGATGCTCAAGGTTTACCATTAGTTACTTCAGATGATTATTATCTGGGGAATCAACAGCCTGATTGTATGTTGGGATGGACTAACTCGTTCTCTTATAAAAATATTTCTTTGAGCTTTTTGATTGATGCTCGTATTGGTGGAAATATTTACTCAGCGACCACTGCTAATTTGTACAAGGCAGGTAATGCCGCAGGTACCGTTATAAATGGAACCCGTGAGGAATTTGTAGTTCCGAATTCAGTGACTTCTGATGGAAATGGTGGTTATACGGCAAATTCTAATGCTGTTACTCCTGAATTGTACTGGGGACGTGCTGCCGGAGGTAATATCGGTGTGGGTGAGGCATTTTTATATGATGCTACTAATATTCGTCTACGTAATATTACCGTTGGTTATGATTTTGAGAAAAAATGGTTAGAGAAAACCCCATTACAGAAAGTACGTGTATCATTCGTGGCGAATAACGTTTGGATGATTGTAAATCATTTGGAAGGTATTGATCCGGAATCTATTTCGGCTACAAATTCCAATGCTACTGGTTTTGAGAATGGGGCAGCTCCGACTTCTCGCTCTTTCACATTTAATGTAACAGTTGGTTTCTAATAAGAAAGATGATTTTAAGTATGAAAACATTAAAAAGAACAATAATAGGGTTAGCTTCATTAGCCGTTTTATTTACTGCATGTAACGACTTTGAGGAAAATAAATAAAGACCCGAATGCCGTAGATGAAAAGTGCGATCAAAAGTATCTTATCTACTGAATAAAATCAATCATGGGGGCACAGCAGAACCCGCATATCGCAGAGCGTGTGTTCGTGTATCAATGGAAAAGTGCGGCTCGTTTTGAACGTCGTAGTGGTTTAGCTACAGGTGCGAATTATAATGATTATAATACGGACTACATTTGGCGTTGATTATGGAGTGGGATGGCTGAACAATGTTAATATGGCCGTGAAAATTGGTACGGAACGTGCCGCCAATCCGGAGTATCCTTATGAGAACAATTTGCTACAGATGTCTCGTAATTTGGCGGGCTTATGTCATCTCTGAATTGGCTGATAACTTTGTCTGTGCCTCCGGCAACGCTTTTGATGGTATCGTAGAATATAAGAGTATAGAAGATATTTATGATTTATTATTCTGAATTGAAAGATGCCGCTGGCAAGATAGATGTAAATGCGGATATGAGCGCTATTACATCAGAGAAAACGGATGCTTTCTATGATGGTGATGCCTCTAAATGGATAAAGTATGCGAACTCATTACGCTTGCGCTACGCTATGCGTTTATCTGCTGTAGATCAAGCTAAAGCAAAGGCTGCCTTTTGAGGATGCCGCTTCGACGAATAATTTTATTACTACGCAAGATGAAATTGCTCAGGTGCAAGGAAAAAAGGCGGTTGGACTGATCTTGATGGTGTGATGTCTCGTCCTTGGAATGCCCAACCCATTTCGGTCACCATTAATAATATGATGATTGGCCTAGGAGGAATCGATTTCCAAGTTCCTGCGGCGATAAAAGAGGATGTGGTATTGAAAGATGCTCGTAATTATCTAGGCCTTCGATTAGAAAAACACTTACCGGTTTCTACGAATGATCCGGCTGCAGGCTATTTCTTTGATGCTCTTCCTTCAAAGATTGATCCTCGTGCTACTAAGTTGTTTCATATTCCGGGATATGATGATGGTACTGTTTATTTCTCTAATATCGGTTTGGCTGATAAGGCTCGTTTAGCGGATCCTGCTACTGGAAATGTTGAGGATAACAATAAGACATATTTGGAGTTGAACGTGAAATATACTTGGAATACTTGGGTTGCTGGAAAATGGGATAAATACTCAGCGCTAACCAGCGAATTGACAGGAGCAAGTAAGACTTATCCTTCTTTATCCAAGATATATCGTGAAAGTACGAATAAGCGTGTATGGTTTGGGCCGTGGGAGACGGAGTTCTTATTGGCTGAAGCTGCGTTGTATGGTTGGAACGTGTCTGGTAGTGCGAAATCTCATTATGAGGCTGGTATAGCAGCTAGCTTTGAATATCACGGTGTATCTGAGTTCTTAAATGATTATTTGAGTTCTACGGAATATAACCGTGTAGGTACTTCTGTCGCTTTTGATCATACGGCGGAAGCAAAGTCTTATACGGCTGAATATGTAGATGGTTATACTGGTGAGAAAAAGACTACTACTTATACTTATCCGAAAAATTCTATTTATAAGAATGGTACGGTCAATAATGATAAGCTGACAAAGATAATCTCGCAAAAATACTTGGCACAGGTTCCTTGGTTACCTTTAGAGGCATGGTCTGATCATCGTCGTTTAGGTTTGCCTTTCTTTGAGAATCAAGCTGTTGAGATAGATTATAACGTTTCTAGTAACGAGTTGCCTCTTACTCGTGCTAACTGTAAGGAATGTAAGTGGGAATTCTATCAAGAACGTCTGCGCTATCCAGCGAATATGGAAATCAATAGTAAGGATAGTTATATGAAAGCTGTTGAGCTATTGGGTGGAGCTGATTTAATTTCTACTCCGCTATGGTGGGCT